>Ga0160425_1001574_pt1 | contig 21065 bp, 20 predicted proteins | sample BioMet8_FD_108193 | JGI IMG/M metagenome (GOLD analysis project Ga0160425, IMG submission 108193) | Microbial communities from bioreactor (seeded with sewage sludge) at Lawrence Berkeley National Lab, California, USA - Biofuel... | ecosystem: Engineered > Bioreactor > Anaerobic > Unclassified ...
AGGGAGGATCTTGAAAATATCCTTGCGGTCTGTCAGATCAGGCCTGCCGTGAACCAGGTGCTGTGCCACATTTCCAACACGCCGCTGGCGATCATGGCGTTTTGTCAGTCGCAGGGGATCGCGGTGGAGGCCTACTCGCCGGTGGCGCACGGCGCCGTTTTGAAAGATCCGAAGATCGGTGAGCTGGCGGCGAAATACCATGTTTCCGTTCCGCAGCTGTGCATCCGTTACGATTGGCAGCTCGGAACAATCGTCCTGCCCAAGACCGCCCGTCCGGAACACATGAAGAGCAACGCCGACATTGATTTTGTGATCTCCGAGGCGGATATGGAAACGCTCCGTCATCTTGACAGGATGACGGACTACGGTCAGTTCAGCGCATTTCCGGTCTACGGCGGCAGACTGTGAACAAAATGGAAAGGAAAGTGAACAGCGATATGGCGAAAAAACTGGTTGCCTATTTTTCAACAGGCGGCGTCACGAAACGGGCCGCCGAACGTCTGGCAAAGCAGGAGGGCGCGGATCTGTTTGAGATCAGGCCTGTCCGGCCTTACACGGCTGCGGATCTGGACTGGACGGATAAAAACAGCCGCAGCACGCTGGAGATGAAGAATAAGAGCTCCCGTGTGGAGATTGCGGAGAGGGTTCCGCACCTGGAACAGTATGACGAGATCTTTCTCGGCTTTCCCATCTGGTGGGGCGTCGCCCCGCACATCATCAATTCGTTTCTGGAGCAGTACGATCTGACGGGGAAAACGGTCTCTCCGTTTGCCACCTCCGGCGGAAGCGGATACGGCCGCAGCAACCGTGAACTGGAAGCCTCAGCCCCGGGCGCAACCTTCCATCCGGGAAAAATGCTGTAAAAAAAGAGAAAACGCCTCATCACCGGATGTTCCCGGAGATGAGGCGCTTTTTGCCCGCCGGAGCAGCCGCCGGTTGGCGCGGAGCCCGCGGTGCCGTGCGGCAGAACGAACTGCTTTTGCCCGCATGGCCAGAGAAAACCGGAGGCATAACGGCGCGGGCAGCCGGTCCGCCCGGTATTGAAAGCCGGCTTTTCGATTTTACCCATATGAAAAAGCCGGCCCCCGGCTGCGCCCCGGCCGGCAAAAATTTGGGCTGGCCTATTGACATACAAAAAAGATGTAGTATCATCTAATCGTTAATTAGATGATACTACATCTTTTTTGCTGCAGGAGGCGGGTATGGACATTACAAAAAGGGAGATCACCAAAATCGCGCGGGAGGTGAGCAAGTTCACCGTGCGCACGCTGCGGGCCGAAGGGATCGGTACGGCGGAGTTCGACGTGATCCATGCGATCCGAAAGAATCCCGGCATCACGCAGGCGGGGGTGTGCAGGATCACCGGCCTGGACAAGGGGGCGGTGGCCAGACAGACCGCGAATCTGGAAACGAAGGGGTATTTGACGCGGGCGGAGAACGCCGCCGACCGGCGCAGCCAGCTGCTGTTTGCGACCGAAAAAGCGGAGCTTCTCAAAAATTCCAAGGCGCATACGGAGGCTCTGTTTTATGAGTGGCTGCTGGAGAGCCTGCCGGAGGCCGACCGCCGGGAGTTTGCGCGGCTGCTGGAGATTTTGTATCAGCGCTGCAAGGCGGAGAGCAAAGCCGAATTTCCGGAAATCAGCGCTGTCGTGAAAGGTGAGGGAGAATATGGAGAATAAGGGAAAGAAAAATCTGTCGCAGGCGATGCTGTTTATCCTGCTTTTCGGCATTGTCAGTCTGTTTTCGGATATGACGCACGAGGGCGCCAGCAGCATTCGCGGCGCCTATCTGTCGCTGCTGGGAGCTTCCGCCGGAACCATCGGCTTTATTTCCGGGTTGGGCGAGCTGATCGGCTACTCCATGCGCTATGTGTTCGGGAAGCTGACCGACGCGACGAAACGCTATTGGCCCATGACTGTTGCGGGATATTTTCTGGATGTGCTGGCCGTTCCGGCGCTGGCGCTGGTGGGGGCCCACGGCTGGATCCTGGCCTGCGGTCTGCTGGTCATCCAGCGGATGGGCAAGGCCATCAAAAAACCCGCGAAGGATACGATCATGTCCTTTGCCGCCTCCCAGGAGGGCGTGGGCAAGAGCTTCGGCATTCAGGAGGTGCTCGACCAGATCGGCGCGTTCCTCGGGCCGGTGCTGCTGTATCTGGTGATGCTCTTCAAGACCAGCGGAACGACCTACGAGATCTATTCCACCTGCTTTGCAGTCCTGGCCATTCCGGGTGCGATCACGCTGATCCTGCTGCTGGTCACGAAAAAGAAGTTTCCCAATCCCGAGCATTTTGAGCCGGAGCCCAAAGAGTATATTCCCTTTAAAATGAAGCGGGAGTTCGTCCTCTACATTGCGGGCATCAGCCTTTTTGCGTTCGGTTTCATTGATTACTCCATCATTATCATGCACGTATCCAACACCTACGCCGGACTTTCGTCAGGTCTGGCACAGACGTCGTCCCTTGTGAACAGCGGCACGCTGCCGCTGCTGTATGCGCTGGCCATGCTGATCGACGCGGTCGCCGCGCTGATCTTCGGATTGATGTACGATAAAAAGGGCGTGCGGGCGCTTGTGTGGTCAACGGTCATCTCCGCGCCGTTTGCGGTTTTCATCTTTGTGTTTCATTCGGTGCCTCTGCTGCTCATCGGCATCGCCCTCTGGGGCGTGGGAATGGGTGCGCAGGAGTCGATCCTCAAAGCGGCTGTCACCAGCATGGTTCCGAAAGCAAGCCGTGCTACGGGTTACGGAATCTTCGAATGCTCCTTCGGCCTGTTCTGGTTCCTGGGAAGCTGGCTTCTGGGCGCGCTTTACGACGTGAGCATTCCGGCCATGGTTGCGATTTCCGTCGCCGCACAACTTGCCGCCATTCCTCTGTACATCGGTTCCACCAGACAAAGAGCGCTGACGGATCGGTAAAGCGCACCCGTCCGCCGCGGCGGCGCGGGCGCCAAAACCGGAAAAATATGGAATTTTTTGCAAACATATGATAGAATTGTCCGGTGAAGGACGGGGGTGAGTGTTTTGGCATACAGCGAACTGATCAAGAACTTTGCACGCATCCGGGACTATATGCGGCAGTTTTACGTCTACGGATTCAAGAACCGCGGGGAATACGACGCCGGGAGCGCCCGCAGCTACGACAACGAGCGCCGCCGGATCGAGAGCTGGCTGGGGCCGTATATGTCCTTCCACCGGGATGCCGGCGGGAAAAACGTCTTTTTGTCGGTGGACAGCCGTACCATCTCCGGCAACCCGCTCTACCGGGCCTTCAAGGCCAAGAGCTTTACCGCAGGGGACATCACGTTCCATTTTTATATCCTCGACCTGCTCCGGGACGGGAGAGCCCGCTCCGTGCAGGAGATTTTGTCGGAGATCACAGAGCAATATCTTTCGCGTTTTCAGGAGGCCAAATGCCCGGATGAGTCCACCGTGCGCAAGAAACTGAAGGAATACGAGGCGCTGGGCGTTCTCCGGAGCGAAAAACGCGGGCGGGAGCTTACCTACCGCCGGGCGGAGGACGGTGTGAAGCTGGAGAGCTGGCGGGATGCCGCAGCATTTTTCTCCGAAGAAGACCCGCTGGGCGTCATCGGTTCCTTCACTCTGGAAAAATATGTAAAAAAACCGGATTATTTCAGCTTTAAGCACCACTATATCCTGCACGCGCTGGACAGCGAGATCCTGTGCACGCTTCTGCTGGCCATGGAGGAAAAACGGCGCGCCGAGCTGAAGGTGGCGACGCAGCGCGGCAGCGGAGAGGAACACACGCACACGGTCTTTCCGTGGAAAATCTTTATCAGCACGCAGACCGGGCGGCAGTATCTGCTTTGCTATCACTGCCGTCTGCGCCGTCCTTTGCTGTTCCGGCTGGACAATATCCGCGCGGCAAAGGCCGGCGCCGCGGAGGGCCGCGCCGAGGCCTGCGGCCTTTCCTGCGAAAACTACCGGAAAAACCTCTGGGGTGTTTCCTCCGGAACGGAGATGAACTGCGACCATTTGGAGATGACCGTCCGCGTTTCGGAGGGCGAAGACTATATCGTGGAGCGGCTGGAACGGGAAAAGCGCTGCGGTCATGTGGCGGCGGCGGGCCCCGGCGCCTACCGCTTCACCGCAGACGTCTATGACGCCGCGGAGATGCTGCCGTGGCTGCGCACCTTTATTGGCCGCGTTGAGAAGCTGGAATGCTCCAACCCGTCTGTGGTGCGCACCTTTTATGCCGATCTCGACGCGATGCGCGGGCTTTACGGAGGCGACGGATATGCTGTTCAGTGAGGTATACGGCAGTTATTTCAACGTGGTTTCCGCCGTGCTGGCACGCGCCTGCGGCGGGACGCTGACCGCCGGAGAACTGGAGGAGATCGTGCGGCAGAAGGCTTTTGCGGAAAGCGTCCTCACCATTCCCGCCGCGCTGCGCTCCGGCACATGGCCGCTTTTGACGCCGGAGCTGGAAACGCCGCTGCGCCATGCGCCCGATATGCCGCTTACCACGCTGCAGAAGCGGTGGCTCAAGGCTCTCCTGCAGGACCCGCGCATTCGGCTCTTTGCTCCGTCCGGGGAGGGATTGGAGGATGTGGAACCGCTGTATCCGCCGGAGGCGTTCGTCTACTTTGACCGCTACGGCGACGGGGACCCTTATGAGGACCCCTTGTACGCCGCGCATTTTCGCACCATTCTCACGGCGCTGCGGGAAAAGCGGAAGCTCCGCGTCGCCTTTGACGGGCATCGGGGCGCGCGCCACTCCTGGGTATGCGTTCCCTACAAGCTGGAATACTCCTCCAAGGACGACAAGTTCCGGCTTATCACCTCGTCCCGGCGCAGCGCGCTGAGCATCAATCTGGCGCGGATCCGTTCCTGCTCGCTGCTGCCTCCGTATACGCAGGAGGAGTACCGTCCGGCTGCGCCAAAGCGGGAAACGCTGGTGCTGGAGCTGACCGACGAGCGGAACGCGCTGGAGCGGGCCATGCTCCACTTCTCCCACCTGGAAAAGGAAACGGAACGGCTGGACGGCGACCGGTACCGCGTGACGCTGCGCTATGAGCGGGAGGATGAAACGGAGATGCTCATCCGGGTGCTGTCCTTCGGCCCTGTCCTCAAAGTCATTTCGCCCGACGGTTTTATCAAAAAAATGCGGGAGCGGATCGAAAAACAAATACAGCTGCGGGCTTGAGAAATCAAGCTCGCAACTTTTTTTCCATGATTTTCATGTCACCGCCTGCTATGATAAGGGTACAAAAGCACACAACAGCCATTCAGAGAGCGAGTCAGAAAATGTGCTTTGTAAAAGACGCCCACAGCAAGCCGTACATATATACTTCAGAAATATACTTCAGAAAAGCACTCTCCCGCGCCGGGCGGCGCGGGGAAGACCATTCTGCGACAGACGGCGTCTTGTTTTTCCAAAAAACAACTGCGGCAATCGTTTTGCAATTCAGCAGTATGGCAGCGGGTTCATACCCCGCGTGCGGCGGGCCCGGTTCCCGCCGGATGGCGGTGCCTTGCCCGCAAAGATCAGGGAGGGATTTTGATGCTGACATATATCAGGGAAGCGGCCAACAAAACTTACACGGAAAACGGTGCGGTTACCTATAAGACCACCGGTTCCGACTGCCTGGATCTGTTTGCCTCGGTGGGCGCGCTGCGGCGGGAGCCGGACAAGGCGATCACCGACCGCTTTCTGCGGGCCTATTCGGAAGATCCCGATCTCACCATGAAGCTGCTGTTCTTCGCCCGCGACATCCGCGGCGGACTGGGCGAGCGGCGCGTGTTCCGGACGGCGCTGCGGTGGATGGCGGCGGCGGCCCCCATGTCGGTGAAGAAAAACCTCCCCTTCATTCCGGAGTTCGGCCGTTGGGACGACCTGCTCTGCCTGATAGGTACGCCCTGCGAGCCGGCGGCGCTGGAGAATATCCGGCAGCAGCTGCAAAGCGATCTTCTGGCACTGGAGCGGGACGGAAAGGTATCCCTGCTGGCCAAATGGCTGCCCTCCGTGAACGCTTCCAACGCCCGCACGGTGCATGATGCCAAACATATCGCCCACGCGCTGGGAATGAGCGACGCCGACTACCGCAAAACACTGGTGAAGCTCCGCGCCCGCATCCGGATCATCGAAAACAACCTTCGGGAACGGGACTACACCTTCGACTACGAAAAGCAGCCCTCCCGGGCGCTTTTTAAATACCGGAAGGCCTTCCGGCACAATGACAGGGAGCGGTATCGGCTGTTCCTGGAGCAGGTGGCTGCCGGCAGGGCTGACATGCACACCGGCGGCCTCATGCCCTACGAGATCATTTCGCCCTTCTTTGAGAGAAATGTGTCCGACGACGAACGGCGCGCCATCAATGTGACGTGGAACGCGCAGGCAGATTTCACAGGCGCCGAAAACGCGCTGGCAGTGGTGGACGGTTCCGGCTCCATGTACTGGGATGCCGCTCCCATGCCGATCACGGCGGCGCTTTCCCTGGGCATCTACTTTGCCCAGCGGAACCGGGGCGCTTTTCGCAACCACTTCGTCACTTTTTCCGAAACGCCGCAGCTGGTGGAGATCAAGGGCCGGGACATCATGGAGAAGGTCCTTTATTGCGCGCACTTCAGTGAAGCGGCCAACACGAACCTTCAGAAGGTGTTTGAGCTGCTCCTTGACGCAGCTGTCCAAAATCACGTCCCGCAGCAGGAAATGCCCTCCGCGCTGTACATCATCTCCGACATGGAGTTCGACGAGTGTACGGACGACAGCGACCTCACTCATTTTGCCCGTGCCGCAGAGCTGTTTGCCCAAAACGGCTATCAGCTGCCCCGCGTGGTGTTCTGGAATGTGGCCAGCCGCCATGAGCAGCAGCCCGTCACGCAAAACGAGCAGGGCGCCGTGCTGGTGTCCGGCTGTACGCCCCGCCTCTTCGATATGCTCAGAAGCGGCACACTGTCACCCCGCGCCTATATGATGGAGATTCTGGGGAGCGCGCGCTATCGCGGGATCGCGGCATAGCGCGCTGAGAAAGGAAACAGTCACATGATAACGATCAAAGGAACGTACAACACAGCCCTCTGCTACTGCGCGGAGCTGGAGCCGGCTGCCGCCGGGCAGATCAGAGCGGTCTGCGATCAGGCGGTCTTTGCCGGCAGCCGCATCCGCGTCATGCCCGACGTCCACGCCGGCCTGGGCTGCACCATCGGCACCACCATGACCGTCACGGACAAGGTGGTGCCCGGTATGGTGGGCGTGGACATCGGCTGCGGCATGGAAACTGTCCGGCTCTCAGAGAAGGACATCGACTTTCCCGCGCTGGATGCGCTGATCCGTGCTGCCATTCCCTATGGCCGGAAGATCCGGGAAACGCCCCATCCGCTCAGCGGGGAGATCGATCTCACCCAATTGCGCTGCGCCCCGTATGTCAATCTGGACCGTGCCCGCCGCAGCATTGGCACGCTGGGCGGCGGAAACCATTTCATTGAGGCGGCGAGAGGCGAGGAGGGGGAGCTGTATCTGGTGATCCACTCCGGAAGCCGCCACATCGGCAGCGAGGTGGCAAAATACTATCAGGAGGAAGCTTTTCACGCCCTGTGCGGCAGCGCCCGTTTTCAGATAGACGCGGCCATCCGGCGCATGAAGGCGGCCGGCCAGACAAAGGAGATCCACAAGGCCGTCCATGAGCTGAAAAAACAGCGCGCCATGGCAGCGCCGGTATCAAAGGATCTTGCCTATACCGAGGGCGTGCTTTTCGAGGATTACCTGCACGATATGCGCCTGATCCAGCGCTTTGCCCTGCTCAACCGCAAGGCGATGGCAGACGTGATTCTCCGCGGCATGGGGCTGACGGGTACGGAGGAATTCACCACCATCCATAATTATATCGACACGGAGCACATGATCCTGCGCAAGGGCGCCGTTTCGGCACAGAAGGGCGAAAAACTGCTGATCCCCATCAATATGCGCGACGGCAGCCTGATTTGCACGGGCCTGGGAAACGAGGAGTGGAACTGCTCGGCACCCCACGGCGCGGGGCGGCTCATGAGCCGGAAGGATGCGTTTGCCAGGCTCTCCATGGAGGAATATAAAGCGGAAATGGCGGGCATTTTCACCACCTGCGTCATTCCCTCTACGCTGGACGAATCGCCCATGGCCTATAAGAGCCTGCAGGAAATCACAGAGCAGATCGCCCCCACGGCGACGGTCACGGAACGCATCCGGCCGGTCTACAATTTTAAAGCGGCGGAGTGACGCGGAGGCTCCCGCTGCCACCGGCAGCTCCCGCGCGCTGCAATAACTGACACAAAGGAACCCCGCGGCCGTTTTCAGGCCGCGGGGCTCCTGTTTTTTCTGCGCACGGGCCCTGCCTGGCCTTACACAATGCGCTGCCGGACAAAAGACGGGAGCTGCGAGAGCAGCGCCTCGTCGGACAGGGGACAGCCGTGCAGGCCGAGGCCGATGGAGGGCTTGATCTTTCCGTGGAAATCGCTGCCGCATGTGATGAACAGCCCCCGTTTCCGCGCCAGACGCGCGTAAAACAGCGCCTGCTCGGGCGAATGATAGCTGCTGAATGCCTCCACACCGTCGATACCGCGGGCGAGGATGCCGCCAAGCAGCTCCGGGCGTCCCTTCAGATTGACGCCGGGGTGCGCCAGAACGGCAGCGCCGTGATGACGGTGGATGATCTGCGTCACCTGCGACAGGGACGGATAGATTTCCTTTACGTGGCACGGTTTGCCCGGTGCGTAAAAATCCCAGTAAAAACGGACGAAGGGATTGTCCGCTTCGGCGCCGCCGGGACGGTAGGGGAGCAGCAGCGGATGATCGGCGTACGCCGGATTTGCCAGCAGGATCTCCGCGAACAGCTCACCGGTCCAGCTTTCGGCCCAATAGCTGTCTTTGCATTTCTCCCGAAGCGCTTCCTCCGTTACATGAAAGCCCAGCGCCTGCGTTTTGCGCAGCCGTTCCCGGGAGGCGCGCAGGCTTTGCACACGGATCTGCTGCTCGATGGCCTGAAAATCGGGGCTTTGCGCATCGATCCCATAGCCCAGCACATGGAGATCGACCCCTTCGCAGGTGCAGTCGATTTCCATGCCGTATAAGTAGGCGAGCCCATTTCTGCGCGCGGCGGCGGCCGCCGCTTCGTTGGCGCGGGCGCAGTTGTGATCGCAGACCGAAAAAAGGGAGATCCCCTGCGAGGCGCACCGGGCCGCCAGCTCCTCCGCCCGTACTTCGCCGTCGCAGCTCAGAGAACTGTGCATATGCAGATCAATCATGGCTCCCTCCCGGCTGCGCCGCCTGCTTCGCGGCCCGTTCGTGTGTCACCGCCATGACCGCCAGCAGCAAGAGCAGGTAGACGGGCAGCCATGCTATATTGATGTATCGGGCGATCAGCCCGAACAGCGGCGGCATAAGACACGTCCCCACATAGGCGCTTGCCATCTGAAGGCCGATGATCGCCTGCGATCTGTCCGTGCCAAACCGCCCGGGCGTGGCGTGGAGCATACTGGGGTAGATCGGCGCGCACCCGAGGCCGATCAGAACCAGCCCGCCCTTTGCCGCAGCGCCGCCAAAGGGGAGAAGGAGCGCGAGAAGTCCTGCCAGCACCAGGCCCTGCCCCAGACGCACCATGCCGGCGTCGCTCAGCGCCGCGGTCAAAAAACCGCCGATGGCGCGGCCCGCCGTAATGCCAAGGTAGAAAAGAGCGGCAAACCGCGCGGCGTCAGCGGCCGACATACCGCCGTGCAATACCAGAAAACTGCTGCCCCACAGCCCTGCGGTCTGTTCCAGCGCACAGTAGCAGAAGAACATGGCCATCACGTCTTTGGCGCCCGGGATCCGCACGATCTGCCGCAGGGGAAGCGCTTTTCCCGCCGGCCCGGCGCTTTTGCCGCCGCGCTTTTTCCACAGCGGCAGACTCGCGGCCAGCAGTGCGGTCAGACCGATCTGCAAAAAGGCAATACAGCGATAGCCCATGCTCCAGTCCTGTCCGCCGGTCAGAGCCGCGCCCATGATGTACGGGCCCAGCGAGGCGCCCACGCCCCACATGCAGTGCAGCCAGCTCATATGACGGCTGGCGTAGTGCAGCGCCACATAGTTGTTGAGCGCGGCGTCCACGCTGCCTGCGCCCAGACCGTAAGGAACCGCCCAGAGGCACAGCAGCCAGAAGGAGCGGCTGACGGAAAAACCGAGCAGCGCCAGCGCCGTCAGCCCCGTGCTGGCCGCCGTGACCCTTCCGGCCCCCAGCCTGCGTGTCAGGCGGTCGCTCTGCAGGCTGGAAACCACCGTGCCCATGGCAATGATCATGGAAAGAATGCCGGCATAGGAAACCGGAACGCCCAGCTCGCCGTACATGATCGGCCATGCCGCGCCCAAAAGAGAGTCTGGAAGCCCCAGACTGATAAAGGCCAGATAGATGACGGCCAACAACAATGAAATCATCGCGCCTCCTGCGTGTCCTGCTGGAATGTGTTTCCCCGGCCTGCAGGGAAAAGTTCCCCCCGCCGGTGAAAGAGAGTGCTATTTGGAGAAAAATATGGTATGATAAAAAAATCATACGCGGGCAAATCGCCCGCCGCGGGTGAGGTGAAGGAAATGCCCCCTGAAAAAATCAACACGGGCGTCAGGGCCGGCGATATCGTCGCCATCGTCTTTATGGCCCTGGGCGGAATTTTTACGGCGCTGGGCATTGTCATGGCCCTGCATCTCGATGAACTGCGGGCCCACGGCACCGGCGACGTGAAGGTCCTGCCCCTTGTTTTCACGGCCGTCGGACTTCCGTTTCTTGTGACGGGGATCGTCATTGCTCTCGTGTCGCTGCGCCGGCGCGCCAGACTCAGACGCGTCGTGAACGAGGGGCATTACGTCATGGCCGATGTGGCGGATATCCGGCCCAACTTCAGCGTGCAGGTCAACGGCGCCTGTCCCTACGTGCTGGAGTGCCATTACCGCGATCCTGCCACCGGTACACTGCATATTTTCAAGAGCCGCAACCTCTTCTTCTACCCCGCGGAGCTGGAGAACCGGCCCATCCGCGTCTATGTGAACCGGGAGAACATGAAGGACTACTATGTGGATGTGGACGGACAGCTCGCCGATGTGCAGACGCACTGACCGGCGCGTTCGGCACACCGCCGGCGTGCGGCACAGGGAGAATTACCGTGCATAATACAGCAGCATACTGAGAAGCGCCTCCTCAGAGCCCGCGTTTCGGCAGGCGAGCGCCGTGTCCGCCGGAAAACGGATGGAGTGGCCCGTATGCAATGTGAAACGCCGCTCCCCCGCGGCGATCTCCACGCAGTCGGCAAAAACGGTGATATATTCCTCCGTCCCCGCCAGAGGCGGCTCCGCCTGCAGGCCGCCTCCGGCACCCGCTCGACGAGAGAGGTGAACGACACCTTGTATCCGTTGGCGATCTTCCACAAAACGGAGATCGTGGGATTGGCGTCGCCTCTTTCAATTTGCGCCGACATCCTGCACTGCAAGTGCATTATAACACCGGCTATACGGGGAGGACAAGGAGTATGTTCGACTGGATCCATTTTCTCACTTACGCCTGTATGACGGCGGCCACACCGGGGCCCAACAACATCATGTCGATGTCCAACGCGGGGCGGCTGGGCTTCAGGAAGGCGGTCCCTTTCAATTTCGGCATTTGGGTGGGATTTTCCGTCGTCATGTTTCTCTGCGCGCTTTTCTGCGGTACGCTTTCGGGTTTTCTGCCCAGACTCAGGCGGCCAATGCTGGTGATCGGCGCGCTTTATATGCTGTATCTGGCGTGGAAAACCTTCACGGGCGCCTCCGGGATCAGGACCGACAATTCCCGCAGCGGCTTTTTGTCCGGCCTGCTGCTGCAATTCGTCAATCCCAAGATCTATGTTTACGGCATCGTTTCCATGGAGGCATACATCCTGCCTGTCTGGCAGGGAGCGTGGCGGCAGCTAGCGGGCTTTGCCCTGCTGCTGGCGTTCATCGGCTTTGTATTTACCCTCTGCTGGGCGCTGTTCGGCTCTGTTTTCCGGCTGCTGTTTTCCAGATACGCAAGGATCACCAACACCGTTATGGCCCTGCTGCTGGTGTATTGCGCGGTATCCCTGTTCTTCTGAAGAACGGCGGGGGAGGAAAGCGACCCGTGCGGGAAGAAAACATACATACTGTGTGCCGCGCCGCATCAGGCGGCACGGAAGAAAGGAAACTGTTTATGACAAAAAAGGTGGAGATCGAAACGTCTGCCAGACACGTGCACCTGACGCAGGCGGATGTGGAAACGCTTTTCGGGAAGGGCTATCAGCTCACGGTGCGCAAAAACCTCTCCCAGCCGGGACAGTACGCCTGCCATGAGCGGGTGAGTGTTGTGGGAACGAAGAAGGCGATCGACGGTGTGTCCGTCCTGGGCCCGTGCCGCAGGGCGACTCAGGTGGAGGTGTCGCTGACGGACGCCCGCGCCATCGACGTGGCGGCGCCCATCCGCGAATCGGGAGATCTGGCCGGCAGCGGCAGCTGCCGCCTGGTGGGACCGGCGGGCGAGCTGGTGCTGAAGGAAGGCGTCATTGCCGCCAAGCGCCATATCCATATGCCTCCTGCCGACGCGCAGGCGCTGGGCGTGCGGAACGGCCAGACCGTCAGCGTGAAGGCATCGTCTGACGGGCGCAGCCTTATCTTCGGCGACGTGGTGGTGCGTGTGAGCGAGGCGTATCTGCTGACGATGCACATCGACACGGACGAGAGCAACGCCGCCGGCTGCACGCCGGGCATGACGGGTGAGATCCTGGTGTAGGCAGCGGTCTGCGAAACAGAGCAGCGGCACGGAAAAGGCGCGGATCATACGCATTTGCGGTTTCAGCGGGTTTGCCTGTGCGCAAAGAGCCGTTCAGGGCCGCGCTGCGGAATGCGCCGCCTGCGGTCTTCCTGCGCCCGATGCGCCGGACAGGCGCGCGGTGCAATCAGCGCACACCGGAGGACACGCAGCTGCTTTTGAAGGAAGATCCTGAAGAGCCTCACGTCGGAGAAGGTACCGGCTGCCGGGAAAAGTGCGGGAGATGCCGCGAAAGTCTGTCAAAACATCACAGCCGGGCGGGGGAACGTTGTTCCCGGCCCGGCTGTGATGCTTTACTGTTTGTCCGGCGGAGCCGCGATCCCGGCCGCAGCCGGGGGACGGGTCCGGGGTCCGAAGAGGCTTTCCCCTTCCGGCGGGGCGGCCCTGCCGCCGAGGGTCAGGGCAGTTCCCTGACGATAAGACGCTCCAGCTCGGGCAGATCACCGACGATATAGTCGGCGCCGCAGGCTTCCATCTCCGCCCGGCTGCCGTAGCCGTAGAGAACGCCTGCCGCGGGCAGACCGTTGGCGTGCGCCCCTTCCACGTCGTGCTTCCGGTCGCCCACCATCAGCGCGGTGCCGTCGGCGATGGACGGGTACCGCTGCAGCAGACAGGCGATGACGGCGCTTTTGGTATCCCGGCTGCCGTCGTAGGTGCTGCCCACCACATCGGTGAAATACCCTTCCAGATCAAAGCGGCTCAGCACCCGGTGGGAAAAGTCCTCCGGTTTGCTGGTGGCCACATACAGCCGGCAGCCGGCGTCCTTCAGCCGCGCCAGGAAGGAGGCCATGCCGGGATAAACTTCATTTTCCAGGATACCCTTTTCCCGGTAGTAGGCCCGGAACCGCGACACGGCTTCTGCCGCCCGGGCGGGGGAAAAACCGTAAAATCGCCGGAAGGAATCGGCCAGAGGGGGTCCGATAAAGGGATACAGCTCCTTCAGATCGCTCACATGAATGCCGTAGCTCTCCAGCGCGACGGCGGCCGCCCTGGTGATGCCCACGCCGGGGTCAGTGAGCGTGCCGTCCAGATCAAAGAGAATGTGCTTCATCCGATAAATGCCTCGCAGCAGCGCTCGTAGGCCGCCACGGGGTCGGCGGCGGAGGTGATGGGGCGGCCCACCACGATGTAGTCCGAACCCAACGCCCTGGCGCCCGCCGGCGTGGTGACGCGCACCTGATCGCCGGAGGAACTGGGTGTGAAGCGGATGCCCGGCGTGACGGTGAGAAATTCGCTGCCGAAAGCGCCGTGGACCGTACCGGCCTCCAGAGGCGAGCATACCACGCCGTCCAGCCCGGCCTGCTGGGCCAGGGACGCGTAATGCAGCACGACCTGCTCCATCGGTTCGCGGATCAGCAGTTCCTGCTCCATCCGCTCCTGAGAGGTGGAGGTCAGCTGTGTCACGGCAATCAGCAGGGGGCGGGTGCCGTCGGGCCGCGTCAGGCCCTCCAGCGCGGCTTCCATCATGGCTTTGGTGCCGGCGGCGTGGATGTTGCAGATGTCCACATCCAGCGCGGAGAGAACACGCATGGCGCTTCTAACCGTGTTGGGAATGTCGTGAAGCTTCAGATCCAGAAAGATCTGATGGCCCCTGCTTTTGATCTCCCGGACGACCTGTGGGCCTTCGGCACAAAACAGCTCCATGCCGATCTTGACGAACGGTTTGCGCTGTGTGAATTTATCCAGAAAGGACAGTGTTTTCTCCCGGCCCGCAAAATCGCAGGCCACAATTACGTCTTTACCCATTATGTACTCCTCCTGTATTCTGTCGTGTGTTGACCGGCCGGCTGCCGGTCCCGTCTGCCTGTAAAAAAACCGGTCCCGCAAATACGAAAACGTATCCTTGGAACCGGAGATTTATGATATATAAAAAAGAGAACGTCCACGGGTCTGTTCCGTCAACAGTACATTTTCGGAAGAAAAACGGCTGTCGGAAACGACGGATCTCTTTCGGCCCAAAATCAGCATAGCGTTCTCCTTCCCTGCAAAAGCTGCAAATTTTTTTCATTTTTTTTATTCTAAAAGCATGACTGCCAAAAGTCAAGGGCGCCGTCCCAAAAAAATGGACGCGTAAAACCGCCTGCTTTCGTCATTATCACCACACATTCCCGCTCAGGAGGCAGAAGCCGCAAAAAAGAGGGAAAAAGGCCTGTTTCCACAGCCGTGTTTATGATATGATATGATAAAAAAAGCGGCGGTGCGACGCAGCCCGCGGGATGCACCGCGCCTTTCAACCCCGCGTTTTGCGGGATGCAGGCTTTGGAGGGAAACGGATACATGACAAAAGAGGAACTGAAAACCATCATCGCCGCCGTGCCGGAAGCCGACCGGGCGGCCATGGAGGGCGCGCGGCGCCGTCAGGCGGAGCTGGCCAAGCCGCCGGGAAGTCTGGGCAAGCTGGAGGATATCTCCATCCGCCTGGCGGGCATCACCGGAAAGGTCTGCTCCCGGACGGAAAAATGCCGGGTGCTGGTGTTCGCCGCCGACAACGGCGTTCTGGCCGAGGGCGTTTCCTCCGCGCCGGAATCGGTGACGCTCTCCCAGACCGTCAACATGACCCGGTACATCACCGGTATGTCCTGCATGGCCAAATATTTCGGCGACGAACTGGTGGTGACGGACGTGGGCATCCGCTCCGACGTGCGCTGCCCCGCCGTGGTGGACCGCAAGATCCGCCGCGCCACCGGCAACATCGCCGCGGAGCCTGCCATGACGGAAGAAGAGGCTCTGCGGGCCGTTGAAGCGGGCATGGAGGCCGCCGCCCGGGCCAAGGCCGAGGGCGTGGAGGCCATCGGCGTGGGGGAGATGGGCATCGGCAACACCACCACCTCCGCCGCCGTGCTGGCGGCGCTCACGGGGAAGACGCCTCAGGAGGTGACAGGCCGGGGCGGCGGACTGACCGACGCGGCCTTTGAAAAGAAAAAAGAGGTCATCGGCCGGGCACTGGCGCTGCACCGTCCCGACCCCCGGGACCCGGTGGCGGTGTTGGCCGCCGTGGGCGGACTGGATCTGGCGGCCATGACGGGGGCCTTTCTGGGCTGCGCCGCGGAGCGCATCCCCGCCGTGGTGGACGGCTACATCTCCGTGGTGGCGGCGCTGGCGGCGGTGCGGCTGTGCCCCGCCGTGTCCGACGTGCTGTTTTTGTCCCACGCCTCCTATGAGATCGGCTACCGTCTGGCGGCGGAGGAGCTGGGCCTTGCCCCCTGTCTGCTGCTGGATATGCGTCTGGGGGAGGGCAGCGGCTGCCCGCTGATGTTCCAGGTGCTCAAGGCGGCCTGCGCCGTGATGAACGATATGGCCACCTTCCCGGAAGCCGCCATTGAGGACGACTATCTCGACGAGATCCGGGCCGGGGACTCCTTCACGGTGAAAACGCCATGAACATTCTGCTGATAGGCGGCAGCAAAAGCGGCAAAAGCCTTCTGGCGCAGGAGGCGACACACCGCCTGGCCGCCGGCGGCCCCCTTTACTACTGGGCCACCATGGAGCCCGCCGACGGCGAGGACCGGGCCCGCATCCGCCGCCATCTGGCGGAGCGGGACGGCTGGGGCTTTGCCACGGTGGAGCGGGGACGGGCTCTGCCCGGCGCCCTGCCGGGGCTGGACCCGGAGGGGGCGGTGCTGCTGGACAGCGTCACGGCCCTGCTTGCCAACGAGATGTTTTCGCCCCGCGGCGTGGACGAGGCCGCCCCGCAGCGGGCGCTGGAGGAGCTTTTGACGCTGAGCGGGCAGCTGCGCCATCTGGTGTGCGTCTGCGACGACGTGTTCCGCTTCGACGGCGCTTACGACCCCGTGACCGAGGCGTACCGGGCGGGCCTTGCCCATATCTGCCGGGGCCTTGCAAAGCGCTTCGACACGGTGGCGGAGATATCTGTGGGGGTTCCCCATCTTTGGAAAGGAGAATGGCCCGCGTGAAGGATTGGATCTACGGCTTTTTCATGGCCTGGGGGATGTTTTTGACGATCCCCTGCCCCTTCCGCCGGTGGCGGGAGAGCGCCCGAGGGAAAATGCTGGTGTGCCTGCCCCTGGTGGGCCTTATCGTGGGGGCGGTGTGGGGCGGCCTTGCCCTGCTGCTGGGCCGTGCCCCGGCACCTGTGCGGGCGCTGGTGCTGACGGCGGCGCCGTGGCTTTGCACCGGCTTCATGCACCTCGACGGCTTTATGGACGTGTGCGACGCGGTGCTCTCCCGCCGGGATCTGGCCGCCCGGCAGAGCATCCTCAAGGATTCCCACTGCGGCGCCTTCGCGGTGATCGCCATGACGCTTCTGGCGCTGGGGCAGTGGAGCTTTTTCCTGGCGGCGGGCCCCCTCCGCTTTTTGCCGCTGCTGCTGATCCCCGTGGCCACCCGTGCCTGCACGGCCACGGCGGTGCTGTGTCTGCCCGCCATGTCCACCAGTCAGTACGCGGCCATGGAGAAAAGAAAGAGCGGCTATGCGGCGTTTACGGTGCTGGCGGGCCTGGCCGCGGCGGCGGTGCCCCTTGCCCTGTGCGGCTCCTTCGCGCCTCTGGCGGCGGCGGCGGTGTGCATCGGCGGCATTTGGTACGGCACGCGGCAGCTGGGCGGCATGTCCGGGGATATCTCCGGCTTCGCCCTGACGCTGGGAGAACTGGCGGGCGCCGCGATGCTGGCGCTGGCGGGATAAGAGGGGGAACGGTATGATACTCATCATCGGCGGCGCGTGGCAGGGAAAGCTCACGTGGGCCGTGACGGAATTCGGCTTCACGCCGGAAGAGCTGTGCGACCTTGCCTCCGGCGCTCCCGCGCCGGGCAAACGCTGCTATTATCATCTGGAGGAGCTGACGCGCCGGGAAGAACACCCGGAGCGGTACTTGCCTCTGTGGGAGGACGCGGTGGTCATCGCCAGGGAGATCGGCTGCGGCATCGTGCCCATGGAGCCGGAGGAGCGGGCCTGGCGGGAGCGCCACGGCGCGCTTTTGCGGTGTCTGGCCGGGAGGTCGGAGAAGGTATACCGCGTTTTTTGCGGATTGACGGAGGAATGGAAATGAAACTGACACTGCTGCGCCACGGCATCACAGAGGGGAACCTGCGGCGTCTTTATTACGGTGCTGCCGACATCCCCCTGCTGCCCCAGGGCCGTCAGGCGCTGCGGGAGGAACGGGGCGTTTACCCCACGGCGGCGCGTTACTACACCAGCGGAATGCGCCGGACGGAGGAAACATTTGCCGTTCTCTACGGCGATGCGCCTCATGAAAAGCTGCCGGGCCTGCGGGAGATGAACTTCGGGATTTTTGAAATGCGCTCCTACGAGGAGATCAAGGACGACCCGCGCTTTCAGGCATGGATCGCCGGGGACATGGAAAACAACGCCTTTCCCGGCGGCGAAAGTCCGGCGCAGGTTACGCGGCGGGCGCTGGCGGCCATCGCGCCGGTGATCGCGGCGGGGGAAGATGCGGTGTGCGTGATCCACGGCGGCGTCATCGCCAGCCTGATGACGGTATGGTTCCCGAAACGGGGCAACCGCTTTGCCCTGACGCCCCGGCCGGGCCACGGCTGGCAGATCGACTTTGAAGGCGGGCAGCCGGTGGATTTCCGCCCGGCGCCTTTTACAGAAGAAACGACCTCCGGAATCGGAGGAGAAGGAGATGGTTCAATGACATATTTGCAACTGATGAACGGCGTGAAAATTCCCCAGCTGGGTCTGGGCGTATACAAAACGCCCGTGGGCGAGGATACGGTCAACGCCGTGCAGTGGGCGCTGGAGGCGGGTTACCGCCATATCGATACCGCCCGCTTTTACAAAAACGAGTCTGACGTGGGTGAGGGCATCCGCCGCAGCGGCGTGCCGCGCGAGGAAGTTTTCGTCACCACCAAACTGTGGAACGACGACATCCGTGCCCGCCGGGCCCGCGTGGCGCTGGAAGAGAGCCTGCGGACGCTGAAAATGGACTATGTGGACCTCTATTTGCTCCACTGGCCGGCGGAGGGATATGAACAGGCGTGGGAGGATCTTCAGCAGATGTGCGCCATGGGCCGCATCCGGGCGCTGGGCGTGAGCAATTTCCAGCCCCACCATCTGGAGCGCCTGAGAGAAATCAGCGACGCCGTGCCTCTGGTCAATCAGATCGAGTCCCACCCCTACTTCAACAACCAGGACGTCATCGACTACTGCCAGGCGCGGGGCATCGCGCCGGAGGTGTGGCGTCCGCTGGGCGGCAGCGGCAACAGCATCCTGGGCGACGAAACGCTGCAGCGCCTCGCGCAGAAGTACGGCCGGACGGCGGCGCAGATCGTTCTGCGCTGGGATATCCAGCGGGGCGTTATCGTCATTCCCAAGTCCGTACACAAAGACCGGATTGCCTCCAACATCGATGTGTTCGATTTTGCACTTTCCGACGAGGATATGGCGCTGATCCAGCATCTGGACCGGAACGGCCGCATCGGCTCCGATCCCGATCACTTCACATTCTGAAAAGAAAAAAAATAGAGAAGCCGCCCGGCTTTGGGCGGCTTTCTCACGTTTACTGTCCCAAAATGTGACAGAACATGCGGCGGATCAAAATCGACGCCTGTCGAACGGCACAGGGAAAACGGAAAAGCATGGACTTTATTTGGTAAATGCGACAAGAATTTTCCTTTTTTCAGCAGAAGGCGAAAGACCCCTTTTTTCAGGGTGCAATCTGTGATAGGATAATAAAAACGAGCGGTGCCGGGGGAGAAGGCATCGCCCCGTTGTTTCTGGCAAGGAAAGGAAAAAGGACATGAGCTTCATTGAAATTCTGAAAGTGATCTTTCTGGGCGTCGTGGAGGGTATTACCGAGTGGCTGCCCATCAGCAGCACGGGGCATATGCTTCTGGTGGACCAGTTCCTGCATCTGAACATGAGCGACGCCTTCAAGGAAATGTTTTTTGTGGTGATCCAGCTGGGCGCCATTCTGGCGGTGGTGGTGCTGTTCTGGGATAAAATGTGGCCCTTCCAGCTGTACAACCGGAACCGCTCCCACCTGCGGTACGACGTGATCTCGGTCTGGGGCAAGGTGGTGGTGGCGTGCATCCCCGGCGCGGTGGTGACGCTGCTGTTCGACGACTATATCGAGGCCCATCTGCACACGCCCGTCGTCATCGGGACCATGCTGATCCTGTACGGCGCTGCTTTTATCCTGATAGAACGAGGCAACAGGGATCGCTATCCCCGCGTTCGCAGCCTGTCGCAGCTGGGCTACGGTACGGCGCTGCTCATCGGCCTTTTTCAGGTGCTGTCCATTATTCCCGGCACTTCCCGCTCCGGCGCCACCATCGTGGGGGCGCTGCTCATCGGTGTGTCCCGGGTGACGGCGGCGGAGTTCACCTTCTTCCTGGCGGTGCCGGTGATGATCGGCCTGAGCGCGGTGAAGCTCATCAAGTTCGGCTTTGCCTTCACCGGCGCGGAGCTGGCGCTGCTGCTGATCGGTATGGCGGTGGCCTTTGCCGTGTCGCTGGCCGTGGTGCGGTTTCTGATGAGCTATATCAAGCGCCACGACTTCTCGGTGTTCGGCTGGTACCGCATCGCGCTGGGCGCGGTGGTGCTGGCGTATTTTACCCTGCTCTGACCGGTATATGCTCTCAGCGCCGGAGGCCTTCACAGCAAGAGGCCTCCGGCGTTTTGCGCGCTTGCGGGAGAGAAGGATCCCGACCGGCAAAGGAAGGAAAAAGACTGGCCTTTTTGCGGAAATCTGTTATAATAAGTCATATTTTATCAGCGTCGGACATTAGGGCCCGACGCTGACGGAAAGAAGGACCTATGAGGGATTGTTTCGGAAGAGAAGTGGATTACCTGCGCATCTCGGTGACGGACCGCTGCAACTATCGCTGCCTGTACTGCATGCCGCCGGAAGGTGTGGTCAAGCTCTCGCACGGCGACATGATGACGCTGGAGGAAATGGCGGAGGTGGTGCGCGCCGCTGCGCCGCTGGGGATCCGCAAGGTACGTCTGACCGGCGGAGAGCCGCTGGTGCGGCGGGGCCTTCCCTCTCTGGTGCGGGAGATCCGCGCCGTGCCCGGTATTGAAGAGATCGCCATGACCACCAACGGCGCGCTTCTGGCACCCATGGCCGCGGAACTGAAGGAAGCGGGCCTGCAGCGGGTGAACATCAGCCTCGACACACTGAATGCGGACAAATTTGCCCGCATCACGCGCCTTGGCAGTGCCGACGACGTGTGGCGCGGTATCCATGCCGCCGCTGCCTGCGGTCTGACGCCGCTGAAGCTCAACGTGGTGCTCATCGGCGGCTTCAACGACGACGAGATCCCGGCGCTGGCGGCGCTGGCCCGGAACCACCCCGTGGAGGTGCG
>Ga0160425_1001576_pt1 | contig 21049 bp, 24 predicted proteins | sample BioMet8_FD_108193 | JGI IMG/M metagenome (GOLD analysis project Ga0160425, IMG submission 108193) | Microbial communities from bioreactor (seeded with sewage sludge) at Lawrence Berkeley National Lab, California, USA - Biofuel... | ecosystem: Engineered > Bioreactor > Anaerobic > Unclassified ...
GGGTATCTGCGGAGATTTTATTCCTCCGACGCCATGATTTTTGAATATGACAGCGGAGAGGCGTTTCTGCGCGACTACCGCCCGGGCGATTTCAGCCGGGTGTTTCTCGACTGCTGCATGGGCGGCGTTTCCGGCATGGACGCCGCCAACGCCATCCGCGCCGCCGGGGACGGCTGCTCCATCGTCTTTACCACCACCAGCCGGGACTTTGCGGTCGACGGCTACCGCGTGCGCGCGGCGGGATATCTGGTAAAGCCCTACACCTACGAGGAGCTCAGCGCGCTGCTGCTGATGGACGCACCCCGGGAGCGGCCCTTTGTGGAGCTGCCTATGGGCGGCGCGGGCGTCAAGCTGCTGCTCTCCCACATCCTCTGGTGCCAGGCTCAGGGGCATTATGTGCTGGTGCACACGGCGGGCAGCGGCGAAATGACGGTGCGCATCTCCTTCACGGAGCTGTCGGCGCTGCTGCTGCCTTACCCTCAGTTTCTGGTCTGCTGCCGCGGCTGCCTTGTAAACCTCGATCAGGTAAAGTCCTTCAGCGGCAGCGACTTCATCCTGCATGACGGCACGAACGTGCCCATCCGCCAGCGGGAGAGCGAGGCGGCGGTGAGAGCCTACGCGGACTATCAGTTCCGGAAAGTGAGGGGCGAGCTATGACGGTCACGCCGTTTCACGCGTTTGAAATCGCGGTGTATTCCATATTGAACCTGCTGCCCTACGCGCTGCTGTCGCTGCTGATGTTCCGGGACTCCCTGCGCTTCAACCGGCTCCGCACCGCCCTTTTGACGGCGGCGCTGTGCGCGGTGCAGGTGCTGATCGGCTTTTGCGCCACGGTCTGGTTTCGGGAATATGTGGGGATGGTCAACATCGTCGGATATCTGGTGTATATTTTCTCCACCAGCACGGTGTGTTCTTCCTTTTTCATGAAAAAGGCGCTCTTAAACAAATCGCTGCGCTGCGATGCTGTGATCTCGGGATGGCCCGCCAGCATTTTTGCGGCAGCCCGCATGACCGCGTTGTGGCGATTATAGATGGCGTTGGAGTCTGCCAGCGCCGCGTTGCTGAAGGCGCCGCCGCACTTTTCCAAGTCACGGATGACGCGCCGATAACTCGCTTTCGTATAGGAAATCCCATAATCCGCCCTGCGATTCTGCGGATAAGTCATTGGGATAAAAGGAATGTCCGGAACCGCATATTTCCAGTTTTCCCCCAACGATTTCAAGGTGTCGCACAAAGAAGGAATGACAATGGCAGAGGCCCCCTTGTATGTGCCTCTCATTCCACACTCCAGAATGGACTGCGCAACTGAGCACAGAAATGCCGGAAAATACTCCTTGGCATTCTTCAGCTCCACGTCCGCGCCCCACGCGCCCATGGGAACAAAGCCCATGGAATGGATCAGTTCCTCCGGCGCATAAACCGGAGCGGTCAGAACAATCTTGTTTCCAGCCAATAGATAGCGATCCATCTGTTTTCTGGGCGAGCTTGCGATTTCATGAAATTTTTCAAAAATTTGTTGAAGCTCCATTGTTTAAACTCCTTTCACTGCCTGCCTGGATTCCATAATTTCGCATAGTCCCTGGACGCGGGTGTCATACTGCGCCTCAGAGAAATTCCGCGGATCTGCCTGATCGCCATCGAAGCTGACAACGGGAATATCGCAGGCTTTTCCGACCTGCCGGCTCATTTCGTACATGAACCCGCTCCACAGCTTGCAGGAGCGGTTTGTGTGAACCAGGATGCCGTCCACATGATTGTCTTTGCACAGCTTAATTCTCTTATCACGGGATAACTCCAGATTGATGGCATTGGGTACCCGGCAGTATGCGCGGATCATTTCTTCAAAGGTCTGATACTCAAAGCCGAATGCATCGGCATAAATTGTCGTGACCATATTGATCCCGCGATTTTTCAGACCTGCGGATGTGACGCGCAGATACGGCCAGCACGCAATCCCTTCGAACATAATCCGATACTTTTCCGTTTCGCGGAAGGTACTGGTCCCTTCTTTGCGGTGATCCTCATACTCCCGCAGCAGCTGCTCCATGGCTTCTGCCGCCTCCGCTTTTCCCCGCGCCGTGACCATAACGGCCATATGATTCAAGAGATCGAACCCGTTGAACGGAGAGGGAACATAACGTGCGCATTTTGTCGCGGATAGCCACGCGCGGCTGGAACGGCAGGAGTATGCGCTGACCTCCCGAAAACGTTCCTCACTCCAGCGCTTCCCCGTGAGTGCCTCCAGCTGATGCACCGCCTCCCAGAACTGACCGGCTACATAGTCGATCTCAGCCTGGGAAACCTCATAATCCGGATTGAAAGGGATGTCCAGCATGATCATGGGGATCTGCAGCTCATGTGCCAGATTTTCATACCACTTGATCATACAGCTGCAAATATTGCTGCAGCACAGTACAACATCCGGCATAGCCACATCCTGCTCCGGGCAGGACTTCAGCTTTGCATATGCCAGGCTGATCCGTGCATAAGCGCAGATGTCATTGGAATAGAGAAACGCGCCGCCCGATTTGGGAATGACCGACATGGAATATGCATCAGGAATAAGCAGCGCGATCACATAGATGGCCGCGAAAACAAAGGCCCATACAACAGAGCTGCCGATCGCATTGATACCGGCAGGCAGCGATCCGAAAATACCGCTGCCGATGATAGAACCAATAGCCAGCACAATGCATCCAAATAAACCGATTTTCTTTTTGTTATTGTCCATACGTCCTCCTCCGTGATTACACACAATAGTTAGTTACGTATCCGTAATATTTCTGTTCGGTTAAACACTTGCTACATCGATTATTTCTGCTGTCTGCCGGCAGACGGCCTTGTATTCGGGGGCAGAGGATCGTTCATACCGACACGGTACTCCTTGCCGGTTTCCTTATCTACCCACACGGCGGAAATATTTTGCTTTGCCGGGTTGCACAAGGTAATGGCTTCCTGAGGGCAGTCGTTTACGCATGAGCCGCAGAACCAGCACTCTTCTGCGAAAACAACGATGGGTTCCTTACCTTTTTCTGGGTTGGGGATCATAACATCGATGGGGCATACATCTACGCATGTATTGCATCCCACGCATTTTCCCGCGTCAAACTTCAGCACACGGCTGGGACCGGAAAACGCGGGAAACGTATAGATCGATTCTTTCATATGAAACTACCTCCTTAATCAATAATATGGATGGTTCTATTGTAGCAAAAACATTTTGCATTTTGCAATATGCAAAATGCAAAATGTTTTCCGCCACTTTTCGCTGTTTTTACTAAAGAGGGATCGGACAAAATCGATCCTGGTTGTTTTCATGAAGAAAGAGATCGCGCAATATGCATTTTGCATTTGCCTCCATCGCCCCGGTGTGTTATAATCTCATTACTATGTAATGATATAAGGAGTTGCTATGGCCACAAAAATACAGACGGTAACAGAACAGGTTTACCGTGAAATACGCAGGGAGATCTTTCATAAAACGCTGCGCCCCGGAGAGAAGCTGACCATCAAAATGCTTAACGAACGATATGGTGTCAGCTCCTCTCCTATCAGGGAAGCACTGGCACGTCTGCAGCAGGACGGGCTTATTGATTATAAGCCTAATGTGGGGATGCGCGTTATACAGTTGACGGAGCGGGATATTGAGGAACTTTATGAATTCACATCCGAACTGGACGCCATGACTCTGCGGATTGTGATGAAGTCGGACAGGGTTGCAGAACTTATTGACAGACTTTCCGCAATACAGCAGCAGGCGCAAGCTCATCTTGACGACGATGCCGAAACGTGGAACAGTTTCAGTGAAACGTTTCATCTCACGTTATATGAATTTGCCAACAATTCAAGACTGACGGACGCTGCGGTTAAGGTCAGATCTCAGTTTACGATACTCACTCAGGCGTGCAGAGAAGATAAGAGCACACGGGAGTCCATTCTCGCAGAGCACCAAAGCATTATTGACGCGATCACCCGCAACGAAGCCGCCCGTGCCGAAGAGCTTATGCGGGAACACGTCTGCCGTACCCGGGACAAGGTTATAAAATCCCTGTAGCATGAAGCTCTTACGCCTCACAGTGGCGGCCTTCCGCGCCGCATCGACACGGTGAAAGTTTGAGAGGCGCGCAATGCCGGTACAGGCAGCATGAAAAACAGCACGTTTAAATGGTATAACAGCAATGACCACCCCGTTTTTGCAGGGTGGTCATTCCGGTATGTCAAAAGGCCCCTGCTTTTAGCCGGCAAAAGCAGGGGCCTTTTGTCTTTTCATAAGCGTTGAACGGACTGAGGGCCTGCCTTTGCCCGGTCATATGAGAAATTTCCATGGAGCGATGCGAAACGCAAACAGGGCTTTGTGGAGTTCTGCTCATTTTTAAGGGATGGTTTCGTGCTTCTCTGCAGGCGGCTGGAGCAGGGAGCATGCCGGCGGCCAAAAGTGAAAATGAAGTCCGAACACTGACGCCGCGGCCGTACCGCTGGCTTATGGAGAGGCCAAAAGCCGAACAGCCAGAAGCGCGCCGGGCAGCAGCGGGGCGGCGTATGACAGAACGCATGAAAAGCGTGGAAAAGGATGGCCGCTCTCCCGCTTAAATATATAATGGCTTTTCTGACAAAGCCTGCTTTTTTTCTGTTTTTTGCTTTATACGGTGTGACATTTGAAATCTATATGATATAATGGAAAAAATAAAATTTGCGCAGAGCGGGGCGCGTGCAATGACAGAACAGATGAGGCGGCATAGAGAAAGTTTCTTTCGGACGGCAAATGAGCAGCCTGGGGAGGAATGTCATATGATCGTTCCGGAGATCAGCAAATGCGCCGGACTGATAAAAAGCGGAAATGCAGAGCTTTTTGTAAAAAGCAGAGGCGCTGCACAAACCGAAAACAGCATGGCGGCGGAGGGAGGCAGTGCGCGGAGATGAGCGGATCTAAAAACAGCAGGATCATTTCAGTCGTGGTTTGCGCGCTTCTTTTTGCCTATCTCCTTGCCTTTGTGTTCGAGGGAAAGGTGTTTTACAGCTTGCTGGCGTACTTCGGAGCGGAAGGCAGCACTTACATAATCATTTCCATCACAGCGCACTTTGCGGGATTGGTTTCCGGCGGCTTTTTTGTGAGGTCTCCTCAAATGGCAAAAAACATCCTGCGTACGGGGATGCTTATCTGCCTTGCGGCCACTGCGCCCTTTTTCTTTTCACCGTCCATACTGTGGCCCATCTGCCTGGTGATCACCGGTTTTGCCGGAGGGTGCGCCTTTGCCTCCTGGGGGTATTTTTTGAAAACCTGCACGCCTAAAAATAAGCGGATCAAGTCGTGCGCCGATGTACTTGTGATATCCAACAGCATTATGATCTGTATAGATGTCGCCGCCGTGCATCTGTCGGCGGTGATCGGCCTTGTTTTATCCATGCTTTGCCTGGCGGCGGGCAGTATAATTGCCCATTGGCTGCCAATAGAAGAAACGCCGGCCGCCCCCTGTGATACCGGAAACAAACGGCCCGCCGATCTGAGAAAACCGTTGATGTTCCTGTTTGTATTTGTCGCCGTGATCACGATCAACTCCGGACTGATGTATCAGGTGATCAACCCCGCCTTTGCGCACCTGTCCACTCTGGTGAGCTGGTATTGGGCGGTCCCGTATATCATCGCGCTGCTTGTGATGAGAAATCTCCCGGAAAAAGCCAGCCGCTCCAGGATTCTGTATGTCGGCATGGCAATGATCGTTGCCGCGTTTGTTTGCTTTATGCTGATGGGACGGAGCGCGGCGGATTATCTCGTGATCGATACGCTGATGCTGGGTGCCTGCGGCATTTTCGACCTGTTTTGGTGGAGCATTATAGGAGAGATGCTGGATTATACGGATGATCCCGTGAAAGTATCCGGAATTGGGCTTTCGGCCAATGTATTCGGTGTCCTTTGCGGAGATTTGCTGGGTTTAAAAATGTCGGCGGATTCCCTGCCGGAAGCAGAGATCACGGTGATTGCCCTGTGCGTTGTTTGTGCCACGCTCGTTCTTTTGCCGCCGCTTAACAGCCAGCTGATCGCACTTTTGAAAAACCACGCCTACCTGGCCGCCTGTCCCGATATGAATCAAAAGCAGCCGGGCGCCGTTCTCTCATATCCAAAATCGCTTGATACATTGACGGACAGAGAACGCGAAGTGATGGACCGTATCCTTTCCGGCCAATCCAATAAGGAAATCGCGGCAGAGCTGTCCATTACCGAAAACACAGTGAAAACGCATGTGCGGAATATTTACTCAAAATACAATGTAAACAGCCGAATGGAGCTGATCGGTACTTTACTGAAAAAGCCGACCGATGTCTGATATGAAATCATTGAAAATCAAGGAATGCGGAGGCCCCTCATCCAAAAGGATGAGGGGCGTTTTACGTAAATCATCCTTTTGGACGATGACATGACCTGTATTTTCACTTATTCTTTTCTTAAACGGCGAAGCGATGATCGCGCGCGGCGGATAAGAGAAGAGCCAGATGTTTCAAAACGCTTGTGATCGCACCGGATTACGCCGCAAACAAATAAGGTGGAGGGATCGAGTATGGTGAAAATCAAAAAACGAGCGCTTGCCATTTTGCTGGTAATAGGCATGGGCATTCTTCTCCTGCCGCTTGCGGCTTTTGCATCCGGCGGACCGACCTTGGAAATCAGAAATTACAACCGTGTATCCGGGAACGAATTTCATTTTACAGATCCGGAAGGGACCGTTATTGGAAAAGTAATGGTAAAACAATCGGGAACCTATCAAACGGCTGCCAGCCAAATTCAACTGAACGATTACCCGGAAGGGGACGATTTTGAACAGGTGTCGCTGGAACTCATTCCCGCGGAGGGCTATGAGGTTGGCGGCACGGCGATGATCGGCGGCACGCAGCAGCAGCTGCCCGGTGCGGAGGAAAACGGAACGCGCATTTGGAACATTGATGTGACGAAGTCGCTGGGCTCCGTGATTATTGTTGACGGCATTACGTTTCAGGCAATAGGCTCCGGCGGTAATCCCGGGGATCCGTCCAATCCGCCGCCTTTTGCGATCTATGATATCGTTGCGAAATTTCAGGGAGCAGGCAGCGTTGTTTCCGATATGAACAGCACCGTGCTGCTGCCGGAAGGCTGGTCGGCCGGTCGGGTGGAATTTTATGCCAGGACCTGCACAGTGGACGGCGCATTGGTGCCTTATTATGACGGGATGGAGTGTGACGAGGGCAGTTATCAGGAACTGCGACTGGATATTGAAGGAATTACCAATCGGGATAAGATCAATCGTTCTGTCGGCGTCGAGGGCACGGATGGCAGCGAAGTGGCTGTGTTCGCCTCCGATTTTGCCGACTACGGAAGAACAGGGATCCATTTGATGCGGCCGGGAACGGAAATCAACCAGCTATTGACTGTCGCCACAGAGAATCTCATTTTTGTGCGGGCGGAAGCGCCGCTTCAGATGTCTTACAGCCTGGGTTCTGCAACAATCGATAATGTGATATTGACCAACCGCCAGAGCGGCAGCGTTTCCATCTTTTTTGGAAACACGGAAACCACTCTGCGCGCCGAAGGAGCGCGGGTGACGGGGATAAGCAATGTGACCGGCGGAAAGAGCGCCGTCTATCATGAGGATGGTACGGTAACGGTTATACTGCCGCCCCTCAGTGAAGAAACCACCACCACGCTGACACTGACTATTTTACTGCAGGGGGGAGCAACCGTTGCTAAAACCGTCAATGTAGCCAGAACCGCCATCGACCTCGGCTTCAACACGGCGGACGGAAATGCCACCCTGGAGGCCGGTTATGTGTGCAACAAGGCGTATCTGTACCAGAATCAGAATCATAATGATGCCATTTTCAACGCTTATTTACAGGTGATCCTCTATAAGGACGGTGTTGTGGCGGGTTACCGGCAGATAAAAATCGACGATGAAGCCATCATCAACAGCCTGCGCGACAACGAATCCGGAAGCATGGAATTACTCAGCGACGACAGGATCAAGCTGTATGGCAAGGACTTGGGCGACAGCATTGAGGGCGTTAACAGCGCCAGTGTGTTTCTGACCAACGGACCGGTCGATTTTAACAGCGAAACGCTGCCGTCGGTAGAGTTTGGGATCGGCAGCGGCGTTACGATTACATTCGGAGGTGGGCAGAATGGCTAAAATGAAAAAGGGCATCGCGCTGCTGGCGCTTATCGCCGCGGTACTGTTCAGCACCACGGCCTATGCCGCAGAGCTGGCCAGCGTCACCTATGCGGACTCACATATAACGGTGTCGGGTACCTGCACGACAAGCGATCAGGTGCAGGTGGCGGTATTTGATGCCGCCAACCAACCGATCTATTTTGCCACGGTGGATGTGAACAACAACGCTTTCAACAAAACGCTGGATGCCGTTTTCGCGTTAAAACCGGGAGAAACCTATACGGTGAAAGTCGCGGATTACAACGGAACGCATGTATCCGCCAAAACAGTCACCGCGAACAGCACCGAACATACCCACAGCTACGCCGCTGCCTGGGAATCGGATACCGTAAACCACTGGCATGAATGTTCCTGCGGCGAAAAATCCGGATTGGCGGCCCATAGCTTTGGCGACTGGACGGTCACAAAGGCCGCTTCGGCCACAGAAGAAGGAAGCAAAGAAAGAGTCTGCTCTGTTTGCGGGTATAAAGAATCCGCCGCGGTACCGGCGACAGGTGCTGTTCCGACAGCGGTACCGCAGGCAGAGGCTGCACCGCGGACAGGCGACACCGGCAGCCCTGCTCTTTTGACAGCGGCCGCACTGATATCCCTTGGCGGGATCATTGCTGTGAGTTCCCGCGGCAAAAAAAGGCGGAATAGCAGGTAAAACATCCGCTGCATGACCAGAAGCAGGATCGTCAAAATGAAAGGCTGGCGTGGGGGCAAAAGGCCCGCTTTATAAAACGACCGGCATTTTGACAGCCGGCGGCAGAAAAGATTCTGCCGCCGGCTGTTTTTGCGCAGGAAAGAGAACGGAAAATGATCTGTCGGAGCCGCGTGACAAAGAAGCGTACGGCACCGGCGGACAATGCCTCAGAAGGGAAGAATTTCTGCCAGTGCCATATAGAGCGGTATGATAACCATGCTGACTGCGGTGGTCACTGTGATCAAGACGGCGGCGAAGGTGTAATCACTGTCGGATTCCTTGGCCATGACGCCCAGCTGGGTCATGGCCGGCATGGCGGAGAGAAGAAAGAAGACCTCACGCATCAACGTGTTCAGCGGGAGCAGGATCATCAGCATGGCGACAAAAGCCGGTGAGAGAAGGAAGCGAACGAACAATACCGCTCCCAGGTCCCGGGACAATTTCATCTGTTTAAGATCTGCGGAGCGGATCACGCTGCCGATGAAAAGCATGGCGGCGGGGGTGGCGGTATTTTTGAGCATGGTGATGGGCGTGTCAAGAAAAGCCGGCATATCAATTTGCAGAAAGACCGCTGCAACGCCCAGCAGCATACCGATGACAGGCGGCGAGAGGATGCCGCGGATCATCTGCGTAAATGAGCAGGAGCCGCCTGCAGTGCCGTACCGCCGCAGGAGCCAGACGCCCGCCGTCCAGAAAAAGACCGTGTTGGCCAGATAATAGATCATAGCATAGGACAGGCACTGCTCACCAAACAGGGAACTCACCACCGGAAAACCGACAAACACCACATTGGAGAAGGTGACGACATTGAGAAAAACACCTCGGCGTGCCGGGACTACATGCAGCAGTTTGACCAGAAGGAGTCCTATAAAAAAATTACAGCAAATGATCAGGGCGGGCAACGGCACCTGAAGGAACAGATGCAGCAGTTCCTCACGGCTGCTGAATACGCTCGTCATGTTGTAAAACATATAACAAGGCACCGCCACCCGGACGGTGTACCTGGAAAAGAGAGCAGCCCCGGAGGATCCGAACCAGGACCGCCCCGCAAGCCACCAGCCCACCCCGATCAGAATCAGAAGGGACAGCACGCTCTCTACTGCATGGAATACCATATGCCTTCTCCTTATCATACCGACCTCAGAGATCTCACAGCCGCCCTGCAAAAGCCTTCTCCTGCAGGAAAAGGCTTTCGCAGGGTGGTATACCAAAGTTCCGGACCATTTTAACACGTGCAGGCGGGAATGTCACCCCATTTTTCCTGGCGAGTGCCATAGAGATCCGGGCCGACGGGCAAAAAGCAGTTGTTCAGCGCTGCTTTTTTACCGCCTCCAGAAACTGCTTCGTCGCGGCGGAGGGGCTTTTCGCGTACATGAGTCCGTAGGGCATGTCGTAATCCCCCGCCAGCGGGATGGTGACGAGGTTCGGGTGAATGTCGGCGTAGACCTGCTGGGTGATCAGGACATAGGGATTGACCTCGCACAGCATGAAGGTGTCCTCTCCGTAGTAATTGGAGTCGATGATCTGCACGGTGGGGTGGCGCTGGACGATCTCGGCGCGGAAGGCGTCCATTTCCACCGAAACTCCGGCAATGGGCATGACCAGATATTCGCCGTTCAGGTCGGACAGCGTCAGCTCTTTCATTCCGGCCAGCCTGTGGCTTTTTGATACGGCGCAGCAGAACGGCGTGCGCATCAGCTCCAGGAAGCCGCAGGAATCCTTCTGCGCGATGGTGCAAAACACGCCCTCGCGGATGTCGTACCGGACGCCGAGGACCGCGTCGCCGGCGTCGTATTCCCGCGTTTCCGGCAGGGGCAGGATCTCGATCTTCAGATCGGGAAGCTGCCCGTTTATTTTTGTCCAGATGTCCGGCAGCAGGCGGCATTTATAGAGCAGGGACGTCCCGATGCGCACCATGGTCCGGCCGGACTGCTCGATCCGGCGCGCCTTGCTCATGGCGTCTTTGGACAGGCGGATGATGGTCTTGGCATCCTCCAGCAGCGAGCTCCCGGCGGGCGTCAGCTGCACGCCGCGGTTGCTGCGCTCGAACAGGCGCACACCGCACTCGCCCTCCAGCAGGTTGATCTGCCCGATGACCGCCGGAGCCGAGATAAACAGGTCCTCCGCCGCTTTTCCGAAGCTGCCCATTTCCGCCACTTTCAAAAAGGTGTCCAGCTGATGATTGTACATGGCACGCCTCCTGCGTAAAGTTTATCCTTTATACTATGATAACAGATCGGAACTTCCGAAGCAAGAAAAACCGTTCTATACTGGGCTCAGAACGAAACGCAGGAGGGGACAATATGAAAAAACTTGGTTTCGGCTGTATGCGGCTGCCCACCCTTGGCGCGGACAACAGGGTGGATATTCCGCAGTTCTCCCGCATGGTGGATGAATTTCTTGCCCACGGCTTTACCTATTTTGATACGTCCTATGTCTACCACGGCGGCAGGAGCGAGGACGCGCTGCGGCAGGCGCTGGTGGAGCGGCATCCCCGCGGCAGCTTCACTGTCACCACAAAGCTGCCGGTGTTTCTCCTGAAAGAGCGCGCCGACACCCGCCGCTTCTTTGCGGAGCAGCTCGCGCGGCTCGGCACCGACTATGTGGATTACTACTGGCTCCACGCGCTGAACGCCGCGAGCTATGAAAACGCCGTGCGTCTGGGCGTTTTCGAGGAAGTCGTGCAGCTCAAAAAAGAGGGTAAGATCCGCCATCTGGGCTTTTCCTTCCACGACAGCGCCGCGGTGCTGGACCGCATCCTCACCGAGCACCCGGAGATGGAATACGTCCAGCTTCAGCTCAACTATTTCGACTGGGACAGCGAGATCGTGCAGTCCGGGGTCTGCTATGAAACGGCCAAACGGCACCGCAAGCCGGTCATCGTCATGGAACCGGTGAAGGGCGGCGTGCTGGCCGACGTGCCGCAGCCCATCAAGGTGCTGTTCCGTCAGAAACAGCCGAACCTCTCCGACGCCTCCTGGGCCATCCGCTTCGCGGCCAGCCCCGACAACGTGATGATGGTGCTCTCCGGCATGTCGAATCCGGAACAGCTGGAGGACAACGCCTCCTACATGGAGCATTTTGTCCCGCTGGACGAGGAGGAAAAGCACATCCTTGCCGAAGCGGTTCGCATCTTCGACGAACAAAAGGCGGTGGACTGCACGGCCTGCGGCAAATGCCTGCCCGTGTGCCCGGAGCGCATCCCCATCCCGGACTATTTCAAAATGTACAACGACCACTGCCGTATGAACAAGAACACCAACGGCATGGTCTACTACGCGGCGTTCCCTAAGGGGACCGGCAAGGCATCCGCCTGCACGCTCTGCGGCAGGTGCGAGGCCGTCTGCCCGCAGAAGCTGCCCGTCGCCAGACTGATGGGAGAAGTCAGGACCGCCTTTGAGTGGTCGATGGTATGAAGGAGGAAGAAATGAAAAACAGGACTTTGGTGGTTTACTTTTCCTATTCCAACGGCAACACAAGGCACATCGCCGAGCTGGCGCAAAAGACGCTGGGCGCCGACCTTGCCGAAATCAAGCCCGTGCATCCCTATACCGGCACCTACAACGAGGTCGTCGAGCAGGGACAGCGCGAGGTGCAGCGCGGCTTCAAACCCGAAATCGAGCCGCTGGCCGCGGCGCTTTCCGATTACGACACGGTGGCGGTGGGCACGCCGACCTGGTGGTATACGATGGCGCCCGCCGTCCTCACGTTTCTCACCGCGAACGACTGGACGGGAAAAACCGTCATTCCGTTTATGACCAACGGCGGCTGGCCCGGTCACGTCATCAAAGACATGAAAAAGGCTTGCCCCGGTGCGGCTTTCGCTCATGAAAAAGAGATCCGGTTCGATTCCACCGGCGGCAGTCAGATGGTGACGCCGAAAAAGGAACTGGACGAATGGCTTTCCAGCCTGAAAAAGTAAGGAGAAACAGCATGGAACAAACTTATATCACTTTGAATAACGGCACAAAAATCCCGCAGTTCGGCCTCGGCGTTTATATGGTCCAGGGCGACGCCGCCGTGAAGCAGGCCTGTCTTGACGCGCTGAAACTGGGCTATCGCCACATCGACACAGCCCATGCCTACCAAAACGAGCGCGGCGTCGGCGCGGCGGTGAAGGAGAGCGGCATTCCCCGCAATGAGATCTGGATCACCTCCAAGCTCTGGCCCAGCGAATACGGCGAGGGCAGGACCATGGCGGGCATCGACAAGATGCTCTCCCGCCTCGGCACGGACTGCATCGACCTCTTGCTGCTCCACCAGCAGTTCGGCGATTACCTCGGCGCGTGGCGCGACATGGAAAAGGCCGTGGCCCAGGGCAAGGTGCGCGCCATCGGCCTTTCCAATTTTGAATCGGAACGGCTGGAGGAAGTGCTGGCCGCGGCGGTCATCAAGCCCGCGGTGCTGCAGGTGGAGTGCCACCCCTACTATCAGCAGACGGCGCTGAAGGCGCGCGTTGCGCCCTGCGGCACGGCCATCGAGTGCTGGTATCCCATCGGCCACGGCGACAAGGGGCTGATAAACGAGCCGCTTTTCACCGAGCTCGGCAAAAAGTACGGCAAGAGCAGCGTACAAATCATCCTGCGCTGGCACATTCAGGAGGGCAACATCATCTTCCCAAAATCCACGAATCCGGCGCATCTCAAAGCCAATTTCGACATCTTCGATTTTGCGCTGACCGGGGAGGAAATGAACCGCATCCGGGCGCTGGACAAGGGCGTGCGCTACTTTAACATGAGTCTTGCGGAGCAGGAAAAACAGCTCGGCGCGTTCAAACCGGCAGACTGAAATGACAATGCAGGCGCGAAAACTCAAAAATCATGAGATCAATATGCTGGAGGGCTCCCTCTGGGACAAAATCCTGATCTACGCTTTTCCTCTGGCGGCCACGGGGATTCTGCAGCAGCTCTTCAACGCGGCGGACATCGCCGTCGTGGGCCGGTTCACCGGCAGCATGGCCTCCCTCTGCATGGCGGCGGTGGGCGCAAACACGCCCATCGTCGGCCTCATCGTGAACCTGTTCGTCGGCATCTCCATGGGCAGCAACGTGGTGATCGCCATGGCGGCGGGGCGCGGCGACAAAGAAACGCTCCGCAGGGCGGCGGGCAATTCCCTTCTTGTCGCCGTGCTCGGCGGTATTCTGATGGCGATTCTCGGAGAACTCCTTGCCGTCCCGCTGCTTCGCTCGCAGAACGTGCCGGACGAGGTGCTGCCGCTGGCCGCGGAATACCTGAAAATCTACTTCGCCGGGATGCCGGTGATCCTGCTCTATAACTTTGCGGCCGCCGTCTACCGCGGCATCGGCGACACGAAAACGCCGCTGATCGCCCTAACGATCTCCGGCATCCTCAATGTGTTTCTCAACCTGTTTTTTGTGATCGTCGTCGGCATGAATGTGGACGGCGTCGCCGTCGCCACGGTGATCTCCAACGCGGTCAGCGCGATTTTTCTCTTTGTGCTGCTTTGCCGGAAAAACGGCCCGGTGGCCGTTCGGATGCCGGACATCAAGCCGGACGGGCCGATCCTCGCCCATATCATGCGCATCGGCGTTCCCACCGGCATCCAGATGGCGGTCTTTGCGGTGGCCAACATGATCATTCAGGCGGCGATCAACAGCCTCGGCACGGTGGTCATGGCGGCCTCCAGCGCGGCGTTCAACATCGAGGTGTTCGCCTACTACATCCTCAATTCGTTCAGTCAGGCCTGCACCACCTTCGTCGGCCAGAACAGCGGCGCGGGCAATTGCCGGCGCTGCCGGCGGGTACTTACGGACTGCATCCTGGAGGACCTTGTTTTCACCATGCTGTCCATCGCCCTGACGCTGCTGTTCGGCCGGCAGATGCTGGCACTGTTCAATCCGGACGCGGAGGTCGTTTCCACCGGCTATACGCGGCTTTTGTGGGTGTTCTCCGCCTATGCCTTTTCCATGCTGTACGAGAACATCGCGGGCTACCTCCGGGGCTTCGGCATCTCGCTGGTGCCGTCGCTTCTCACGGTGCTGGGCGTCTGCGGGGTCCGGATCGGATGGATCTACACGGTCTTTTCGCATGAGCGCACGTTTCCGTCCGTCCTTTCGGCCTACCCCGTCAGCATGGCGGCGACCGCGGTTTTTCTTGTCATCGCCGTACTGATTTTGAAGCCGTCGGAAAAAGAAAGCCGGAGCATTTGATAACCGGTTTCCAATGTAAAAACCCGCAGGAGGGACAGACTCATGGATTTCGACACGAACAGCAATCACCCGGCGGCGGAAATCCGGCGAAGATGATCAGGCGGTCCGCTTCCGGGCAGCACGATATCGTGCGGCTGGGGCATGCTGAACCCGACGGCGCACAAAACTGAAAACGCGAAGGTCTGTAACAGACAAAAGGCACGGAAATGGAGCGGCAACTCCATTTCCGTGCCTCAGCTTTTGAATTAGAACAACTGACCGGGCAGCCTTTGCTTTTCTTTGGGCGGGAACTGCGCGTCAAAGCGCTCGGCCTCCGCCTCGTCCACAAAATAGCCATCCGGGTCCTGATAAGTGCCGGTGACACCTGTGAGAAAACCGGGCTTCAGCTCGCAGATCAGAAAATACGGTACCTCCGCGTCCCGCGGCTCGGCGGCATAGTGGATACCTCTGGCGCTGGCCGTTTCAAATCCGGACTTTCCGTAGAAGCCGATGTTTCCCTCAATGGCGACGGCGCCGGTGCCCAGCAGCTCCGCACGGCGCATGGATTCCCGCAGCAGGACGGTTCCCCAGCCCTGCCGCTGATATTCCGGGGCAATGCTGATGGGGCCGAAGGTCATGAGTGGGATCGTTCTGCCGTCGTCGGCGCGGATCTCCGACCGGACGTACATGACGTGGCCGATGAGCTTTCCCTCCAGCTCCATCACGAGGCTCAGTTCCGGGACAAAGTCCGGTTTCCCGCGAAAGGTATGCAGGACGTAATGCTCCGTGCAGCCGGGTCGGTAAACGTTCCAGAACGCCTCACGGGTCAGGCTTTCGGCGGCGGCGCGGTCGGCCGGGGTTTCGATGCGGATGATGAGATTGTCTTTCATGACGTTCCTCCTAAAATTTGATGAATACCAATTTTGGGAGGCTTGAGCAGATGCGGCAAACCTCCCGGTCAGCCGACACGCTCCAAAGAGTTGTTTTTCAAACAGCAGTTCTCCTTGAAATCAATTTGAGAAAGCCGATGGCTTTATCATACATCAAGCATACCACAGCACAACACTGTATGCAAGTGCGGGAAAAGGACTATTCATGCGCGTCAAAGCATGATATGATAAAAAATAAGCCGGGTCGCCGCCTGCAAAGCGGGATGATGCTGGATTTTGATGCGCCGTGCGGAGAATACGGGGATGCCCTGCGCGTCGTCAGGATCCGCAGGGAGGGCGGCCGCTGAAGGGAGGCTGAAACATGGACGAACCTTACGGATACTGCGGAATGCCCTGTGCGCTCTGCACCCGCTATCGGACGGCGGGCGCCAGCCGCTGCCCGGGCTGCTCCTGCGGAGGCTACTATACCGAGGGCTGCAAGGTCTGTCGCTGCTGCCGCGAAAGAGGGCTCGCCCACTGCGGCGCGTGCGCGGAGTTCCCCTGCGCCCGCCTCGGGACCATGGGCGACTTCCGGGACTTTGACACAGGCCGTGTGAAGCCGCGCACCTGCCGGTTTATCGCGGAGCACGGCTTTGCGGCCTGGCAGCGGGAATACGGCGAGCGCGCCGCGCTGCTGACCGAAGCGCTTGCCAGATACAACGACGGCCGCATGAAGCGCTTTCTCTGCGAGCTGTTCATCAAGACGGATTTGGCCGCGCTGCGGGAGCTGATGCGCCGCGCGGAAGCGATCAGCGGCACGCCGAAGGAGGCCGGCAAGGCCTTTCGGGCGTTGGCGCAGACGCAGGCAGATGACGCAGCGCAAAATACGGAAAGGGTGGGACGTGATGGCCTTTGACTTTAAAAAAGAGTACAGGGAATTTTACCTGCCGAAAAACGCACCGCAGATCGTGACGGTGCCGCCGGCCAACTACATCGCCGTGCGCGGGCAGGGCGATCCCAACGAGGAGGGCGGCGCGTACAAGGCGGCGGTGGGCGTTCTCTACGCCGTGGCCTACACCATCAAGATGAGCAAGCTGGGCGATCGGCGCATCGACGGCTATTTCGATTTTGTCGTGCCGCCGCTGGAGGGCTTCTGGCGGCAGGAGGGCCTTGACGGCTTCGATCATACCCGCAAGGATCTCTTTCGCTGGATCTCGGTCATTCGCCTGCCGGACTTCGTGACGCGGGAGGAGTTTGCCTGGGCTTGCGAAACCGCCGCGAAGAAGAAAAAGCTCAATGGCGCCGCCGCCGAATTTCTGACCGTGGACGAGGGGCTCTGCGTGCAGATGCTCCATCTCGGCCCTTACGACGACGAGCCCGCCAGCGTGGCGCGCATGGATGAATATCTTGCGGAGAACGGCTGTGCAAACGACTTTTCCGACACCCGGCAGCATCACGAGATCTATCTGACCGACGCCCGCAAAGTCGCGCCGGACAAGTGGAAGACGGTGATCCGGCATCCGATTCGGAAGGTGTGAGGAATGCGCATGGAGTATACGAGCGAAGAACTGACCGAGGCCGCGCGCCAGATCGATTCGACACTGTGCAAGCTGCGCAGGACCATCGGAACGCTGGAGGCAAAGCCGCGGCCCGAACGGTACAGGTCCCAGATCACGCTGGCGAAGCGGCGGGTGCAGGCGTTTGAGCTTGCAAACGGCCTGATCGCGGAAAAGCTGTGCGGGGAGGCAAAACCATGACGGCGGACGAGCTGCTGTTTTTCGACCGGCTGCCGCGCTTTCTGCCGGTCTATGAAGCACTGAAGGAAATGCTTTCGGCGCAATACCCGGAGATGACCATCAAAGTTACGAAAACGCAGATCTCCTTTTGCAGTCGGTACGTGTTCGCCGTGGTTTCGTTGCCTTACCGGCGCAGAAAGGAGTGGCCGAAGGAGTATCTGATGGTTTCCTTCGGCCTGCCCGCGCTGAACCCCTCGCCCCGCATCGCCGCGTCGGCGGAGGCCTGTCCCGGGCGCTGGACCCATCATGTGCTGGTGGAGGGGCCGGAAGATCTGGACGCCGAGCTGCTGGGCTGGATCGACGAGGCACATCGGTTTTCACTGGCCAAATAGTGCCTCCGCAACCGCCGGTTGACAAATTATCAGCTCCGTTTGGTGGCGCGCAACGGCGAAATCCGGTATGATGAGGCCACAAATCGATCCGGGATGCGCAGGCCGTTCGCCATGCGTTCCGCGGAGAAGGAGTTACGACATGATTCTTGCAGACAAAATCATCGACCTCAGAAAGAAAAGCGGCTGGTCGCAGGAGGAGCTTGCGGAAAAGCTGAATGTTTCCCGACAGGCGGTGTCCAAATGGGAGGGCGCGCAGAGCGTGCCGGACCTTGAGCGCGTACTGCAGATGAGCCGCCTGTTCGGCGTTTCCACCGACTATCTTTTGAAGGACGAACAGGCCGCCGCCGACAGTACCGGCGATGCGATTTCCGACAGCGCCGTTCACACGGTTTCCATGGAGGAGGCCAACTGTTTTCTCGCCGCAAGCGAGGCCAATGCCCGCCCCATGGCGCTGGCCACGTTTTTGTGCATTGTTTCCCCGCTGTGCCTGATGCTGCTGGCCGCGCTGAGCGCCCGGCCGAGCGCTGTGATTTCGGAAGGCGCTGCGGCGGCTGTCGGCCTCTGCGTTCTTCTGCTGCTGGTGGCCGGCGCCGTGGCGATCTTCCTCTCCTGTGCCGCGAGAACCAAGCCCTTCGCATACATGGATACGGAAGTATTCGAAACCGCCTACGGCGTGGAGGGCCTTGTTTCCCGTCGGAAGGCCGGGTTCGAGCCCGTCGCCCTGCGCTATCGCATCATCGCCACGGTGCTGTGCATTATAGGCGTTTTGCCGCTGCTGCTTTCCGCGCTGCTGGAGATGGACGAGCTGTTCATCCTTGCCATGGTCTGTGTCCTGCTGCTGGTCGTGGGCGTTGCGGTGGTGCTGTTCGTGCTCGCCGGCGTGCGCACGGGCAGCTATGACCGGCTGCTTCAGCAGGGGGACTACTCCATAGCCGTCAAAAGCGACCACGTCGCCCAGCGGATCGCCGCCATATACTGGCCGCTGATCACGGCGGCGTATCTGGCATACAGCTTCATCACGAACGACTGGCAGCGCAGCTGGATCATCTGGCCGGTGGCGGGCGTCCTATTCGGCGGCATCAGCGCGGTCAGTTCGGCCTGCCGCAGGCGGGACGGCAGCAAAACGCACTGACACAGCTCCGCACGGAAAGTCAGGAAGATCCCGGCGGACTGCGATAGAATGTCAGCATACGGAGGAGATGAGAGAATGGATTGGATCACGGGCATCCAGCGGGCGCTGGACTATACCGAGGTGCATCTGACGGATACGGTGGACTGTGAGGCCGCGGCGAGGGAGGCCGCCTCGTCGGCGTTTCACTTCCAGCGGATGTTCACGATGCTCTGCGGCTTCACACTGGGCGATTATATCCGCATGCGCCGGCTGTCCCTGGCCGCCGAGGACCTGATGCAGACAACCGACAAGGTCATCGACATTGCGTACCGCTACGGTTACGATACGCCTGAGAGCTTTTCCCGCGCGTTTACCCGCTTTCACGGCGTCACGCCCACGGGAGCGCGCCGCGGCGGGAGCGTCAAATCCTTCTCCCGACTTTCCGTAAAACTGATTTTATCGGGAGGAACCAGCATGGATTACAGAATCGAAAAGAAGGATGCATTCCGGCTCATCTGCAGGAAAAAGCAGGTCACAAAGCCCCAGGGCGACACCGCAACGGCGGACATCTCCGCTTTCTGGAACGAGGTGAGCGCGGACGGCACCATGGACAAGATCTGCCGATACGGCAAGTTCGACACCTATCACGGTGTGCTGGGCGTCTGCTTCTCGGACGAACTGGCGGACGCCGGCTTTCCCTACGGCATCGGCGCGGAGTGGAACGGCGCGCCCGTGACCGACACGGGACTGAACGTCGTGGAGATTCCAGCCTACACCTACGCGGTGTTTACCTGCCGCGGCAAAATGCCCGCCGCCTTCAGCGACACCTATAAGCGCATCTGCACGGAGTTTTTCCCTCAGAGCAATTACGAGTACGGGCAGGGCGTGGAACTGGAGGTCTATCCCTCGGCAGACACCCAGAACCCGGACTACACCTGCGAGATCTGGATCGCCGTGAAGGAAAAGGTGTAAGGCAGAGCAAGACGGAGCCGCCGGATCTGCTGCCCCGGCGGCCTTTTGCGGTTGGGCTGGACATCCGGGAAAATCCGTGACAGAATGAAAAAAACAAGCCGGGAGGGCACGCCATGGCGACGAGTGAAGACTATATTGAATTTGTGTGCGAACAGCTGGCGGGCACGGGCGATGTGCGCCGCCGCAAAATGTTCGGGGAGTACATGGTGTATGTGAACGACAAGCCGCTCCTGCTGGTCTGCGACAACACCGTGTTTGTCAAGCGGCTGCCTCAGCTGTCCGAAGTGCTGGCGGATGCACAGACCGCGCTGCCCTACGAGGGCGGCAGGCTGCACTATATCCTGGATATGGACGACAGGGAGCTGGTATGGGCGGTCGTTGGGATTCTGGAACCCGCCACGCCGCTGCCCAAACCCCAAAAGAGAGGCTGTAAATGACGGAAAGAACGTTTTTGATCGGCCGTATCCCCGCCGCGCTGTACGGTGAGCCCTCCCAACGGGCGTATTTGTTTGTCCACGGACAGTGCGGCTGCAAGGAGGAAGGCGCGGCGTTCGCCGAGGTCGTCTGCCCGAAAGGATTTCAGGTGCTGGCTGTGGATCTGCCGGAGCACGGCGCGCGCAGGGGAGGAGCCGAGCGCTTCAATCCCTGGACGGCGGTGCCGGAGCTGCGGGCGGCGCTGGAATTCATGAAGCCGCAGTGGAAGGAAGTCAGTCTGCGGGCCAACAGCATCGGCGCGCATTTTGCCATGCTGGCCTTTGCGGGTGAACCGCTTCGCCGGGCGCTCTTCGTTTCGCCCATCCTCGATATGGAGCGGCTGATCGCGGACATGATGCGCGGGGCGGGCGTCACCGAGCAGGAGCTTGCGGAGCGGGGCGAGATCGCGACCGATTTCGGACAGACCCTCTCGTGGCGCTATCTCTGCTGGGAGCGGCAGCACC
>Ga0160425_1001580_pt1 | contig 21016 bp, 17 predicted proteins | sample BioMet8_FD_108193 | JGI IMG/M metagenome (GOLD analysis project Ga0160425, IMG submission 108193) | Microbial communities from bioreactor (seeded with sewage sludge) at Lawrence Berkeley National Lab, California, USA - Biofuel... | ecosystem: Engineered > Bioreactor > Anaerobic > Unclassified ...
CCCAGAGGCCTGCCAGACGAAGAAGGGCAACACATGGCATTTCGGGTACAAGGCACATATCGGTGTGGATCAGGACACAGGGCTGGTGCATCATCTGGAGGTGACGGCAGCCAATGTGCACGAAGTAACGGTAACGCCAAAGCTGCTCACCGGCGAGGAAAAGACTGTCTACGGCGATTCCGGGTATCTTGGTGCGGAGAAACGTGACGATGCCGTGACACATAACAACGACGGCAAGAAAATTCGCTACATCATCAATGTTTTCGGAATCGTCAAAGGGCTGTTTGGTTATCGCAAGACGCGATAAAAAGGCCGACGAAATCAGGCTGCAAAACTTCACATGATGTTCGCACTGGCGAACCTGTTTCTGGCTGACAAGCGCTGCTTGATCGCCTGATTCAGTGCGCCCGTGCGATTAAAAACCGGAGGCATCCTGCGATGGGCGTATTTGTCGGCTGCTGTTCACAGCTGTATTCTGCGTTATACGGTGTTGCCTTAAGCAAAGTTCGCAACATTATTTCAATTGCACATTACGCACATGCGGAACAAAACATATTATAAAAAGGCTACTCCTGTAATTTTGCTTCCAAATAAACGAGAGGAAAGCATGCTTTGAGCACCTTCCATGTCCGTACCGAAAAACCGTTTTGATTGATGAAGTCAACATACTCTTCTGGTTTCCATTTGGAATAGGTTTCGAACCCAATCATTTTTAGCAAAAAAGCGTTTAACTTCCATGTTGAATCTCTCAAGTGACCATGTGAAAAAGTAGGTGCTATCAGCAGCCCGTTTGGTTTCAGAACTCTTCTGATGTTTTGTAGTACCAATTTCGGGTCCGACATGGCAAAGGTCCTTCACCACGCTGGCATCTGCTCCGGAATAGAGATCCACTTTGGCTTTTCCAACGCGAATGCTGGCAATTATTTTCGCTTGTTTAAATGGTTGTGCAGGCAGTGCCGGTACTTCTGCAAAGGTCGTAGCCGACAGTGATGGACTCTGGCTGTGCATAGGAACAAGTTCATTCGTTGCCGCAGCCAGGATTTCTTTTTCCCAACGATAATAGCTCCTGTTTAGGGTTTTTTCGCTTTAATGTGAGAAAAACAAAAATAAAATCATGATTGACAGCTAAAAACCTACATGATATGATACATACATATGAATGTATCCGTTTGGAGTGATATTATGGCACGGAATAAATACCCAGAAATAACACGCACACGAATTTTAGAAGCAGCTAAAAAATTGTTTATGGAAAAGGGTTGGGAAGAAACAACCGTACAAGATATTGTTGACGAATTGGCAGATGTGACAAGAGGGGCGTTTTACCATCACTTTCAATCAAAAGATGATATAATTGATGCGGTGACAACTCAGATGTTCAGCGGCGATGTTGAATCTTTGATTAAAGATAGTTCCGAACATAATGAAAGTGGGCTTAGCAAACTTCGTAATCTGCTTACTGCGTCCTTAAATAATGAGGAACAATTGCAATTTGTAAAAGTAGCACCTTCTGTTTTACAAAGCCCAATATTTATAGGAAAACAGGTGAAGGATTGCGTAAAATCAATGGCGCCAAACATACGTAAGTATATTGAAGAAGGCAATCAAGACGGCTCATTGAATGTAGACAATCCAAAACAGGTATCGGAAACCTTCATTCTACTCGCAAATCTTTGGCTGAACCCGGTTACATTTACTGTTTCAAAAGAAGAGTATTTAAATAAAATCACACATTTTAAGGATTTGTTTAATGGTATTGGCTTACCAGTTATAGATGATGAAATGTCTGGTTTGTTTGAGAACTATTATGACTATGTAACACTAAACGGCTAATTATAATAAGCTGCCTAATAGGGCAGTTTATTATTGTCAATATACATACATTTATATGTATCAATATGGAGGAAATATGATGAATGAGCCAGCGGTAAAAATCCGAGGTCTGACGAAAGCCTTTGGGGGGCGTGAGGTCATCCGCAACTGTTCAATGACAGTTGAAAAAGGCCTGATTTATGGCTTTTTAGGAAAAAACGGAGCAGGAAAAACGACGGTATTCAAAATTCTCTTAGGGTTGCTTCAACCTACTGCGGGGGAGGCAACCGTCTTGGGAATGGATAGCGTAAAAGGAAATCTTGATATTCTGAAGCGGACGGGCAGTTTGATTGAAACGCCTATTTTCTATGAGCATTTATCCGCGACCGAAAATCTGCAAATCCACCTTGACTATATGGGTATGACCAATGCCGATATAGTTGGAACGCTTGAAATGGTTGGATTGCCAAAGGTTGGCGCACAGCCTGTTTCAACATTTTCTCTCGGTATGCGGCAGCGATTGGCAATTGCCCGCGCCCTCATACATAAACCAGAGCTTTTGATATTAGACGAGCCTGTAAATGGGCTTGACCCTGTCGGGATTAAAGAAATACGGGAACTGTTTTGCAATCTTGTGAAAGAACGAGAAATCACCATTTTACTATCAAGCCATATCCTCTCGGAAATAGAGCAGACCGCAAATCGAATTGGTGTAATCGTAAATGGCACAGTCGTACAGGAAGTAATGCCACAAGAAATACGTAAGCAATACTCAGGCGGCTTGGAAGAATACTTTATGACAATCACAAAATGAGGAACTGAAAATGAATAGATTAATTTTGCTTGAACTGAAACGAAATAGCTTGAAATCCTATCATGTTGCGGTAGTGATTATTACGGTCATTATGCTGAGCTTTTTATATCTATTGGCCGCTATACCAAAGCTTGACCCCACAGAGACAGATTTGAATGTGTTCATGACATATCATAATTTAATCAACCTAAACAATATTCTCTGCATGGTTATTTTCACTATCTTTTCATCTGTAATGTTCTCAAGGTTTGTTGTAGAAGAATACGCGGGAAAAAGAGCAATGCTTTTGTTTTGTTATCCAATTGACCGTAAAAAAATCTTGGAAGCAAAGATATGTATGGTGTTTTCATATACAGTGATTGCCATGCTTCTATGCGGTGCGGTGGTATTAGGTATTTTCTTTACAACAGAAAGTCAATTTCCCCTATGTGCGGATCAAATGAGTGTAAAGACGGTTCTAGACGGTTTTCTTTCCCTGTTATGCTACTCCCTATTAGCTGGTGTGTGGGGCATTGTTGCCTTGTATTTCGGCTTTGGGAAGCAATCGGTTTCAGTGACGATTATCGCCGCAGTCATTATTGCTGCCGTCATGTGTCAAATGATGGCGATCACAATGAATATTTCAGGTGCAATTGTTTTTCTTGTAATAGGAGCCGTTGCAGCAGCAATCACATTAATCAATCTCAAAAAAATTGTTATGAATATGGAGGTATGACGTAAATGACAGAACAAGGATTTGAATAGGCCGTTGAGCAATCGGTAGAAAGCTTTGCAGATTGGGCATGGCGGTATGAACTTTTTATAGGTGCTGTCATTTTTGTCATTTTACTTATTGTAGGCTTTGTGTTACTGAAAAAGGAAAAGAAGAACGCTGGTTACATTTGTCTCGGAATTAGTTTACTCGTACTTATCTCTGATGTCTTTAAAGCATTGCTTTGGAAGAAATAGTCTATGACACAAAAACTATTCACAAAAAACTTTACGCTTCTTGTCATTGGGCAAGTAATCTCTCTCTTTGGAAATTACATCTTAAAGTTTGCCCTGTCTATGTATGTGCTGGAAGTAACAGGCTCAGCGGCTATATACGCAAGTATTTTAGCGGGTGCTACAATTCCAACGATTTTACTTTCTCCGTTGGAGGGGATTCTAGCAGATCGCGCAAACAGAAGGAACATTATGGTGGCATTGGACACTTTGTCAGGAATATCTGTATTATTTGCGTTACTCCTGTTTTCAACGGGCAACGGCATCGCCATGACATGTGTACTCCTTGTGACCTTATCAATTTTGGGTGCCTTCGAATCGCCTACCGTTCAGGCATGTGTCCCCCAAATGAAATCCGGAGATAACATAATCAGAGGGAATGCTGTTGTTAATCAAGTGGCTGCGATATCCGCACTGATTGCGCCATTGGCGGGCCAAATGGAAGGAAACTTCCCCTATGGATAATGTTCAGATGCACATCCATACTATTAAAATACCCATGAGAGATTAACTATCGTCCGTTAGGAGAGATTCAAAATGGCTATGGTCTTTGATGCCGTTTATTACGAACCGGATGCGCTGAACTATGAGTTGGGAAGGTTGCTTCAGGTCAAATATGCAGACTTGCCTTGGGTGGAGATTGAGAGTCACAACCTTATTCCTGAGCTGGCGGCAGCAGACAACCGTGATTTTACAAAGTTAAAAAGTCACCTTATCATCGGAGTTCGAAAGACACACAAATACGTGCCAAACCACAAGGTCTCCGACTGGCTGGTACCATACACATCCTCAGGCTGCAGAGCGATGTGCCTGTATTGTTATCTGGTATGTAATTACAACAAATGCGCTTATCTCCGCCTGTTTGTCAACCGTGATCAAATGCTGGACGGGCTCATTAAAAAAGCGAATGCCGCTCCTGTTCCACAAACCTTTGAAATTGGCAGCAACAGTGATTTAGTGCTGGAAAACACAATAACGGATAAATCTATGCCATACAATTGAACGCTTCGGGCGGGAAGGCCGCGGGCACTTAACGTTTCCAACAAAATTCGATCTGGTCAATCCCTTGCTGAGTCTTGACCACAGGGGCAAGACGATATTTCGTATGAGCGTGAATCCGCAGGATAAGGCTGACGATCCGGTCCGCCACGGAGTGGGTGTCGTTGTCAACCATGTATTTCTGCTGCTTAAAGACCGTTCGGATCGTTTCCAACTGATTCGCCAGTTTGCCGTTCAGAAATTTTCCGTCGGCCAGCATGGTATCTATGTGCGTGAGATCCCTCGAGAGATAGCCGAGCTGTTTCCTGATGGACTTCCGTACGAAGGTGCGGCTCCGTTTCCGGCTCCGGGCAAATTTCAGATATTCCTTATGCGCCTGTTTCCTATAGGTCCGCGGCTTTGGTTCATCCGGCGTGTGCAGAACGTCTATGATTTTTTCCGCGCATTCCCGTGCCTCGTTGAGCAGCGTGGTGTCCTGCGGGTATTTGATATTGGACGGCGCGCAGGTGGCGTCGACGATTATCGTGCCGCCGTTGCCAGGATTGTTGTCGTCTTCATCATCTTTGGGTTCCTCAGCCTTTGGCGGCTGCGCTTTGGCGACGATCTTCTCGTTAATTTCACCCAGCACCTCTGGAGTCAATCGCTTGCGGAAATACACCATTAAAGATGGGTCGAACGGAAGCTTGCTGTCGTCGTATTCCCGATAGCTGCAGAAGTATTGGAGATAGGCTCCCTCCTGTATCTGAAGTGCCGTTTCCTCATCGGAATAGCCGTATTCCGCCTGAATGATACATGCACCTAGTGCCAGCCTCAGTGGCTTGGCGACATTACCCTTCCTGTTCGTAAAAAGTTCGGCATACCGCAGCTCAATCTCTTCCCACGGGATGCTCCGGGCCTTTTTGATCCATCTGTTTTCCGGGTTCAGCCTGAAACCGACGGCTGCACCAAAATCTGTCAGGCTAATTTGTCCGTCCCCAAATTTGTACATTCCAACCACTCCAAGTGCAAGGCTTTTTGCCCTTTTTCGTAATTTCCCTTGCACTTATTATACTGCAAATGGTCTTGAATGTCTTGCTGTATATGGATTTGGCGGTTGTTCAGTATGCATTATATAGGGAGCGCTTCCGGAATGATTAACTTTTTGGCATGAAAAAACGCTCGAAACCCGGGCATTTTTTCATGCATTATTTCTTTTCACAGTAGGGACATATGGATCGGATTCTGCCATCCTGAATCGTCATGTCAACGATATCCTTATATTGGTATAGACTGTCCAGCTGATAGAAATTATCCGTTTTCACTAAATTCATCTTCTCAACTGTTTCGGCTGAGACATCGTAGCCAAGATATGTATACTCATGCCTGCAGTCCAGATTGGGGCAAATCGTTTTCGTGACGGTCAACTGATTACACGCGTCGCAGACGAACTGGTTGCCAACTGACCGCATTGTCCTGCCGCAGCAGGGGCATCTGTCCTTCCCAAACTTCATAATTATGCGAAGCATAACGTTCTGGAAACGCCGGAATGAATTGATATCAAACATCGATATCGGTAGGAACATGGTGTTTTCTGATTCTCTCTTCGCATACGACGTGATCTTTTGCTCACCTTCGTCGCATCTTGGCATCGTAATGATTATATAGTCCGGGCTATTCTTTCCCCTAAATTTGGATAGTTTTGCTTCTACATATGATACGAATGAGCTTCTGTTATCGGTTTCAATCTCAACAAGCGCAGGGATAATGATGATTTCTGCTTGCATGCTTTCTGGATAGCTCCTTTGCGCATCGTCGATTGCCTGCTTCAGCGCGTTATATTTTTTCTTTTCTTCGCTTTGTACCTTTCCTCTGCTTTCCCGGGTCTTAAACAAAGAACAGAAATCGTCGATTTCCTTTGAAGTTATGTCGTTTTCCCATGAGAGTGTACTGCCTGAAAATGAAAACCTTCCGAATTGCTCTCCAGACCTGATTGGAGAAAGAACATTGCCCGACAGCGTCAGACTGCGCTTTTCTCTGTCTCGGAAGAATATCCTTGCGATATCATCTTCATATGAAATTCTCATATCAATATGGTCGGCGTCCCGGAAATATGATCCGTCATCATCCCCTTCTGAAAAGCGAAGTACATGAGCCGTATACCCGAAAAGCGATATGCAATATTGAAGATAGGCAGCATACAGCAAATCATAGTCTGTCTTTTCCTCTTCGGTCACTTCGAGAGGCGCGATTACCTTGTGAATTGACTTCCAGAGTTTGAAAACGACACCGTAATGCTTGTCTAGAAGCAGGATATTTGTTTCATTCAACGGATTTGTTACCGGTTTGGATCGCTTCAGATACCGGTAAAGTCTGGACTGCCTGAGAGAACGGTATTTTTTCAGCAGAGATTCCGCTCGATCGTGGAGTTCTACGGCCAGCTCAAAGCTCAAGGATCTGTATTCCTCGGCGTCCGCGTCGGAGACAAGCAATTCGGATACGGCTTTCTGAAAAATCACGTCGAATCCAAAGCTTCCGGTTTGAACGCCGCTGTTGATGATACCATGTAGCTGTTCGCACTGATCTTTCAGCCCTTTTTCCTTTTTACGCAGGAACTGGATAATCAAATCAACAAGGGTTTTCACAACTCTGTTTTCATAAATCTGATAATCATCGTCCTCGACCCGTGAGAAAAGTCTGGCGGGCTTCAGGCCGCTGGCAGTTCTTGCCAGCCAATCTTCGCTGTGTGACGCGAGGTATGGAATCGACTCGTAGCCAACTCTTTTTACAGTATCTATCGGGCGTACTTCATTGACTGCCTTCAGGTGGGATTTCGGCTTTTCGCAGATCGCCTTAAAGTCCTTCAAGGCTTCCTCAATCTGATTGAAGGTACCTGTCCAGTCGGTAACCTCAGTGCTCTGATCTACCGCGTACATCTTTAGGGAACCGTTGCGGATGCTTTCGATTTCATTCGAAGTCTTTTGCTTATATTCATAGAAAAACTGCCTATACGCACCTGAAAACTTGTTTGAAAGGGGCTGAATTAGAGGACGCACCGAGTAAGTATAATGGTCGGAGTCTGAATAAATGATAAGTTCCGCGTCTGAAAAAAAGTGGAATTCTGTTGTATCTTCAGAGACCGAGGTTCCGTTGAAAACGGCTTCATACTGCTCGCCGTTCTCTTTTACTATTTCCAGACATGCGTTGCCGGGGACAGCGTAAAACACGCTTTCCGCAGCAATTTCTTCAGTTCCATATGGAGATCTGTAAAATACTCTCATAAATTATCTCATTTCCTTGAGCCTCTTTTTAATCAATTTGGACGATTTCGGATATTCCGCCATTTTCTGTTGAAGTATCTCAAGCGCGGTGCTGTCGTCGCTTGTGAGGACCTTCCTCAAAATTTTGGTTGAGATCTGATAGTCGATCGCGTCTATAATCGTGCCGCCTGCTGCCGTGAAAACACAGACGAAGTCGAGTGTCTGCGTTACAATACGGTTGCCGAATGAGGTATCAAACTCATCAATCAGCGTAGAGTCAATACTCCGAAGCCTATCTTCAACTTCTTTCCGGTATTCGTTGCCCGCGACGGCCTTCTCAAAGAGTTGCTGCAGGTCAGTCACGGAAATAAACCCAGCGGAAACAGACTCATATTTATCTTCAGGGACGCCTTTGCTGTTAAGGGTAATGATCTGTGCGCGGTCATAAACCTTGTCACTGATTTCAAAGGTGGATTCGTCACGGTTCGCGGTTCCGATAAACCAGATGTTATCCGTAACGCGGATTTTCCTCCCGTCTATCAGATCCTTGGCGCCGGTTAAACGTCCGAGTTTATCCAGGTATCTGGTTAGTGTTTCCTTTTCATCGTCCGAGGTTTCCGATCTCAGATCGCCCTGTCTGCTTTTTTCGATATTCTCCCAGATCTTATAGACGGCTGGCTGATCCTGTTTCATCTTTTTTTTCAAATCGTCCGGGAGCTCCATCGGGAGCGTCCGCATATCGGAAGAAACAAGCTCTATCAGCCACTTATCATGGTCCGGCTCCTGAAGGATTGCAAGGAAGTCCGAAAAATAATACTCAATTCTCGCAAGATTCATTTCGTCCAGGACGATGAACGTCGGAATCTCCCTGCAGCGTTCTTTCCCGCTGCGGTAAAGCTCAATGGTAAAGCTTTTTGCATTGAATTTTTTGTTGAAGTCGTTGTAATAGCCGAGCAGTTCATTACGGTCTCTCCAGGAGGATTCAACTGGGATCAGACGGTTAAAGCCTGAAATCGCCTCCGAGAAAATTCTGGGAAGACTGGATTTTCCGGTACCGGACATTCCCTGAAGAATAATCAGCCGGCTAACCGCCATTCCGGCCAGAAAAGCACGGATATCGTTGTCGGTATAATATAGTTGCTTTTCACGGGAACGGCTTCCCGCGTAATTTTTAACATGAGACACCACCTTTTTCAGGCTGTCAACCGGAGGCTTGCGCATTCTGGCGTCGACATCCTCTTTAAAGGTCCGTTCCTCCGTCTCGATATCGACCTTTGTCAGTGAAGGGCAGGTATCGCCGGTACGGCTCTCGAGCGCGGTTTTATGGCTTTCCAGTTCCTGAAGAAGATGCTCATTAAGTACCTTTGTCGCCTCGACTTCCTGCTTTACAACTTCAAGCTCTTTTTTTGCATTATTCGCGGCAACGACTTCTTCACGGTACCGGTTTCGTTCCAGAACTAAAGCATTTCTCTCGATTTCCAGAGCGTCCGCATGGGCAGCTCGGTCCTCAAGCTTTTCAAAGCTGTCAATGTCCGGGAACTTCTGAGAAATATATTCAAGCTGTCTAAGTCTTTCCTTATATTCCTGCATCAAGGTGACAATTTCCCGCACCGAAGCCGGTCGTATTCCTTTTTCGGGATCTTCAATTCCCGTCTTGATGGTATCCAGGAGGACTTGTGCTTCCTCCAGCCTTTCGACACATCGGTTATACTTTTCAAGAAGCATCATATATCTTTCATTTGCTTCCCGGCATTCTGTTTCCAGCTCGGTTACTCTAATCGGGCTGGCGGAGGAGTATTTCTCTTTCAGTCTTTTAACATGCTCCTCAAGATCTCTGAGTTCTTCTTTCTGATAATCAAGGTCGCGCCGATCAGATTCTAGCTTTAGCTGAGCGGCCTGTAACGCCTGTTCTCTTGCAGCAATATCGTCAAGCTGTTTTTGAAGGCCGTCTGCCTGACTTTTCCAGGCTTCTTTCGCTTCTTCGGCGGCTCTGGTAAGAGTTGCAAGCCGATCCTTTTCGGCGTTTTTACGGATTGCCTGCGCATCGCTCTCCGCGGAGGACCGGATCCCATCTGCTTCCTTCTCTGCGGATTCCTTCATTTCCGATGTTTCCTTTTCTGCTACCGAACGTTTCTTCTCGGCGTTGGAGTCGGCGTTTTCAATAAGAGTTACAGCGGCAGTATAGTCTTTTTGGATACCGTCGTATTCCTTCCGAAGGGCTTTCTTTTCGTCCTCCAGTTTCTTCAACTCGACTCTGATTGTTTCCAGAGTTTTGTTTGCCGTCTCCAGTGCGTCCTCGGCGGTTTTCCGTTCCGTTTCATAGAAGCTTGCTTCTTCAACCAGCTTCTCAATGAGCTGCTTCCGCTTAGCCTCGAATTCGGGTTCGCTGGTGCTTGCTTTTACTTCTTCGACGGTGATGTCCCTTTTTATCTCCGGCGCTGCTTTAGGCGCTGCAGACTGCTGGCTCTGCGGTCTCTGTCTTCTATTCGTTTTTTTACTCATACTAAATCCTCCGAAAAAGCCGTCAGAAGGCTGTTGACCAGTTCAAACACATGTGAAATGTAGAATGAGTAGTCTTTATTTGTGAATTTTGCTTCGGTATTGTGCGAAACAAGCTTTCGAATCCCGTTCAGGTGGTCTGTCAGCTCATACAAATACTGAATATTTTGTACGGTCAGGAATTGTCCGACTTCTTTACTGCCATAGTAATAGTGTAAAATGACAGCGTTAATGAATTTTTCGACGATACTGTTGCCGTGCGTAGTGCTCATTCTGCCGGCTGCGTTCTTAATATAGTAACAACTCCAGCTGATTCTGTCCGGATTCAAGTATGTATTCCGCGTTATGTTTTTGATAAATGCACTTTCACGATAATGATACAAATCGTCTTTCGCGCGAGTGGCGGTGCTCCGCAATACATCCTGCGGAATCTCTGCGAAAAACTTATCGAAGAGCCGTTCTACAACCCGCCTGGAAATGTTGCTGACGATATTCTCCTGCTCGATGCTGTCGCCGCTGGATGAACCGTTTTCTTTCTGCATCAGCGGATAGATGCGTGCAAGATCGTCATAAATCTGTGAAAACCGGTGCTTATATATCTTGAGAAGCGGCAGCTTTTCAATTACAAACACGTCAAAGTCTTTCTCGCTGTTTTTGAAAGGCGGGCTGATCTTCCTAATTTCTCTCAGCAGGTAATCATCCAGTTTCTCATTCCCGATGAAGATTGAGCCACTCGCGTCCATCCACTGAATCTGGCTCAGGTAATAGTTATTGTCAATGCCGTTCATCAAAAAAGGCGATTCCGCAATGTATCCGCCGGGAAATCTGGGATCAATGATAATCCTCATTCTGAGATAGAGCTTTTTATGAGGCGTATTCAGCGGGCGGATGAACATTTTGCGCTGAAGCGTATTATCTGATTGTGCAGCCGATGCAGGGAGCGTTTCTTCCTCTGTAGCCTCGTCAAAGTCGTTAATGCCTTCAAACAGGTCTTCCGTTTGATCAATGGCCTCTTCCAGCGAGATATCTCCCTCATTGTATTTCCGCGATGTCTTATCCGTTTTAAAAAAGCACAGGTATGCATCGCGAAGTTTCGTTCGTTTGATGTGTATTTCCTTGAAGGTATCCAACTCACTGCCGTTCAGGGTGAGCCGTTCCGGAAGCATTTCACCGCGAAACAGTGAAATCTGGTTGATGTCTCCCTGATAAAAGTACGGAAGATAATCCCTCTTAACGGCGTTCACGAACATATACCCGTATATAGAGCTTCGAGAAGCTCTATCGGCCGTTTCCCCGTTCAGGTATTTCCCCCCGTCCTCAGTAAGTGTCCACGGTTTACCAGTTTCTTTCCTAACAAATTCTTTATCTTCCAGGCAGTTCAGGATTTCCTCGATGAGGCTCTCCGGCGTGTTCATGGTTTTGGAAATTCCGTTAGCCGACAGGTTCATCTTCACCAACTTCAGGACGGTTTCCTCGTACGCATCCAGATAATTGTCAATGGGTGGAGTAGCCTCGCATTCGACGGCAAGCACCGGCAGCGCGATTTCGATTGCTTTATCATTGGGTTCGAATCTTCTCATGGTCAGAATATCAATACTCACGATAGCAGCCTCCTCCCGCTGTAGTGCAAATATCATAAAGCTTTGAGAAGCATGGAATCTGGATCAGCGTTTCCGCGTCCCCGTACACAATCAGTTGCCTGATCGCGCGACTGAGGGCGACGCAGAGACGGTTCGGCTTTTCAAGGAATCCGACTCGCGGGAGCTCGCCAGCGGCTCTCGGGGAATTGGAACGAACGCAGGACAGCATGACATAGTCAAATTCTCTTCCCTGGAACGCATCGACGGTGCCTACCTCAACCCGCTCCCATTCCTCCGTGTTCAGAAGCATGCCAAGTTTGTCCTTGATTCTTGAAACCTGCGCCGCATAAAAGGTTATGATTCCGACTCTTGCCGTTTCATCCGTCGTCTGCAGGATGGTCTTTAGATCTTTACAGACGGCATCTACCTCCGCCGTTCGGCTTTTTGAAGTACCTGTCGTTTCTGCTCCGCGCGAAATCGGAATATTTACAAAAGTCAGCGCGCGCCCGTCATTGATTGACTTCGGACTGGAGCATTTCTCCGGCGTTATGGATTCCGCAGTTTTGAGCTGTCCATCGTAAAAGACGTCGCTGACAAATTTGCAGATATCCGGATGCATTCGGTACTGTTCCGTTAAAAGGACAGCTTTCGGCTTGTTTCCCTTTGAGAACAATTCAAAGAGACGTTCAAAAAGACTCTTTTCTATTTCCGGAAGATCCTTAAATTTGGGATCATTTTTGATTAGCTCCAGGACATCCGGCTCAAGCATATGCGGAAGTTGCTTGTGGTCACCGACGAGAACGATTTTGCGGCCCATCGACATTGGTATAAACAGATCCAGTGGATTGGCTCTGGCAGCCTCGTCTATGACCACGAGGTCAAAGGTTTTGTCTGAGGTGTCGCGCAAGTCAAGGCTTGTCTGGCAGGTTGCCGCCATTGTCATGGAATACTTTTTTACCACGGATTCATATTCCTGCTCAAGCTGTGACATAAACTCACTGAGGATCAAAGATTTTTTGCTTTCCATGTCATTCAAAGTATTTGTATACTGCAAGGAGAAGCATTCCGACATAGCAAGCAGGCACGCATTGATGGTTTTCCTGTCTTCCAGATCAATAACAGTACCGACGGCACAATATTTCTTTCTCAATTTTAAAACCGCTTCGGCATATCTTTCAAATTCAGTGTCGGAAAATCCGTCTCTGCACACCGCCTCGATGATTTCTATCGTACCCTCCTCAATCTCCAAATCGTCGCGGATCTTAAGGTGGGACGCGAGACGTTTCGCGTTAGTTTGACCATCGTCATCGAAGGCTTCGCGCTCAAGCCGCTGAGTATTGAGACGCGATACAACCGGATCCGGAATATTAATATCGTCCCTGTCCCGTTTCGCGGCTTTAATGACCGCGCCAGCCGCCTCAAGAAGATGCTGCGGATAGTGGACTCTTTCATAGCCCAGATAATGCTTTATCAGCACTGCAGCCATCTCAATAGACTCGCCAGAATTCTTATATGATAGGAATTCGTCGCTCAGTTTTTTCCTTTGTTCGACAAAGTCAATTGCTGCCTTTTCTGTAATAGACTCGCGAATAGATTTACACAAATCTGTGTACCAGGTGTCGAGAGTTCTCTGATACTGCTGTTGCGTGGTATTGTTAGCCCTCTTAGCGGTTTTCCGGTATGCAGGAATATCGCCGGGAAGAGGTGTGGAAATCGCGTTGTCAACCGCTTCATTCTGAAAGCTAGAAATCAGAATTTTGGGGCTGCGCAGAATATGCTCAGGGTCAAGTTTTTTCTGTTGCTGTTCCTTGGCCTCATAGATTTCTCTGAAGCGCTCGCAGATGGCCTTGATGACCGTGGTTTTACCCGTTCCAGGAGGCCCCTGGATAATGGCGATGTCGGGTGTATTGATTGCAGTACTCAGAGCTTCTCTCTGTTTGGGGTTCAGGCTTTCGGCCTTCTTATAATTTCTCAGGAGCTTTGAGGTAACCGCCTCATCCTTGCCCCAGTCGCTCGGAAGTTCAAACTCGGAAGCGCCGGCCTCGATCAGCGCGTCAATGGATTTTATGGGTGCCTGATGTTTGAGCATCCGGTCTCTCGCAGCATTGCGCCGTGCCAGGATGTATCGGTCTCCTGTCGTGCAAAGCCTCAGGACTCCGGATTTAGGAACGCTTTCCGTCCCGTCTGCGGTTTCCAGAAATGTTGTGATTTTTTTCTCGGATATTTTCTGAATTTTACCTACGGGAGTCTGTTTCGTTTTGACCCGTCCGCCGCGGACATCCGTATTGACTACTGTATATTCTTCCGCACCGAGCTCTTTTCCCTCGCAGGAAGGGTCTAAGACTTCCGTTACTTCAAACTGATAAGTCATACCCGTCAGGTCCAGTTTCGGCTCGCAGGAGGTGTACTGGATTTCTCCGAATTCATCGCACTCCATATCGAGCAACTTTCTGCTCAGCTCGTTATATGCCTCCCACCGCGAAAAATATGAGGCGGGATTCGACACTTTTTCCAAGTCGGCAGCTATCGATCCGTTTACACTAGGCGCAGCATCTATCGGAACAAAACGGATTTCCGGGGCGATATAAACATCTACAGGAACCTCGTACCGTTCCTTCAAGAAGCTCTCACCTTCAATAATAATCCCACGCGGTGTGTTTAGTGCACGCAGATACCGTTTCCTCGAAACAAAACGGATATTGGTATTTTGCTTTTTGCTGTTTTTATAGTTCAGGCAGAAAATGGCAGGCTCTCCCAGCTCACCCCAGATATACTGTCCAGCAAGAACGTCCACAGGTATTTTGTCGAGAATTGCCTGCGGCACCTGAATATATACCGGACTTTTATATTCCGTAACGGATCGGAAGGTATATGCCTGTATTTCAATAAATGTGCTCTCTGTGCTTTCTACCGCAAACATGCATCGGAATGCGCCGTTTTTTTCGTTATCAAAGAGCTCCGCCAGATATGATGCCGTCCGGATATCCGTATTGCACAGAACCGGCGTCGACGCGGATTTCAGGCCTCCGATAGCAAGCTGGTATACAAGGAACTCCTTTTCCATTTGTGTGGGTTCTATCCGGATCAGCGCTCCCGATGAAAAACGGGCACTGTTTTCATGAAAGTTCAGCTTGAATTTCATGCCTTTAGCAGAGTAAACGTCTGATATTCTCATTTCTTCACCTCCATGAAACGGGCCGTTCTGATAAACGAATACTGACTTCCGCCGCATTCGATACCGGTCCCCTGAGTCCCACCGATTTCAAGAAAAAGTTCGTCCCCATTATGAAGAAGATTTTCTTTTTTATTTTCAATTTTCTCATATTTTTCGGAGCCGTACCTCTTCAAGTAAATGCCATCCTTAGAAAACTGATTGTATACATGGTATCCGGCACTGTCTTTTACGATTGCCATGTAATTGTCCGCCAGGCTTTTCCCATTTGCGGCATCGTCATACCTAAGAATATACAGACCTTTAATGAAATTTCGACCGTCCCGCAGGATATATGAATTTACAAGCTTTCCGCGCTTCGCGCCGCCGATCAAGCATGCGTTTCTGTAGTCTGGCCCGTGATAAAGGCAGTCATAGAAATTGACGCGGGCACGGACATTGGACGGTCCGTCGCACCAAGGGCAACTCATCATGTCCCGACCGGTTTTCCTTGCGTAATGCCAGGCACCGCAGGACGGGCATCTGATCAATTTGTTGCTTGCCTCAAGGAGCGCGTATTCAAATTCCTTCGCAGTCGGGCGTAGCAGTCTGTTCTGCTTTCCATCCTCAAAGCATTTCCGGAACAGTTCCTTTAACTTCTCGGTGAAAACGATGTCAGCCGGAAGCATACTAGCTGAATTTTCTTCAGTCACATAGCCAAATTTACCTGCCAGTGCCGCTTTTTCGTCGTCCGGCGTTCCATCCAACACGTTGTCGCTGATGTACGGATGCCCGACTCTGAGCAACTCAAATAGGATAACGGCAAGCGAATAATTGTCAGACAGGACGTCCGGATTCTTCTGACCGGCGATGACTTCCGGTGCAATATATCTTGGCGTTCCTAGCACGGACGCCTTTCCTCTTCCTGCCGTGTAAATGTTGTCAATATCGATCATTTTCACCGCAGCAGTGTTTTTTTCTATTTTTACCAAGATATTGTTTCCGGAAATATCACAGTATGACAGATTCTCGGCTTCAAGTTCCCCGAATGCCTTCGCGATAATATATCCGACAAAAAGACGTTCCCGAAAACCGAGTCCCACGTTATACCACTCCGAAAAAGAGCCGTTCTGCGGAGGAATCAAGTAGGAATTTAAGGGCTTGTAGCCTTCCACCTTTTCCATGACATATCCGATATACGGAGAATCGATCACGTCGATAACGGAAACGAAATTCTTCGGCGTCCTAACGTTTTTTATGTAGAGCAACCGGTCCATGACGTCCTTGTCGAGCGCGGCACTTCCGGACGGATAATAGAACTTCACCATATATTTCCCAGTCGTTTCTTTATAAACAACGCCCTGCGATCCGTAGCCAGCCACGTCACGAAGTTTATATTTCTGCCCGCTGACGGAGGTTATAATTCTGTCGGCCAATATAGGGATACTCTTATTCATGTTTTACAACCCCCAGCGTTATATCGTCAAAGCTGTAGTTTGAAATATCTTTCATGAAATCCGTCAGTTCCTCTTTTAGATTTCTGACATTAATACCTTTCTCAATTTCCGTTATCATTTCAAGTTCTTTTCCGGCCTGTATTGTATTGGAGACACCGTCGGTGCAGAGAAACACTGTAAAGGGCTTGAACATATCTACATGGAATTCGGCCGTCCAGAAGTCTTCCGCCATAACACGCGAACATAGGCATTTAGTCTCGTTGGAAAACGCGTAATCTTCCACAGGCGCGATAATATTAAAGCCGTCCGATGAGACTATCAACAGACCGTCGCCCAGAGAAATCATTTTTATGGTGTGTCCAATTTTATATACGGCCTTTAGAGTTGCGCAGGAGTCATCCTGACTTGAGCCATTCAAGGAGGAACGCCAAGTTTCAAGCACTTTGCCGATAAGCGCGGGACAGTCGAACGCAAGCATCCCGTTACCAACGAGGCCAAAGGCTACAATTGCAGAGGAGACCGCGAGTTTTGCTCCTTCTCCTGCGTTTTTGCAGGATCCCACGCCGTCGGACATGGCGATGACGAAATCATCTCCGGTTCGGACAAAATCGGCAGCGTCCTGGTTTGGAAGAAACATGGCTCTGTGACTGGACCCGATATCTGACATTATCAAATAAAGCACATTGTCTGCCCGTTCCTCTTTGATAATCATATAAGGATATCCTCGTCGTCCATATCAAAAAGAGGCGCAACTGTTGAGACGACGTCCGGATTGACGCTATTCATTCGCGCGACAGTGGACATGGTTACCCATCTGAAAAATTTCGCGATTCCGGAAACACTCGAAACCTTGATAACCGGGATTTCCGGATTATTGATAAAGTCCTTCAACATTCCAAAGTCAGCGTCGTCCCCGATACCAAGCGCGAGCCGCTGGCTCTTGGAAGAACGCGAGCCTTTCTGAAGCTCCTGCAGCGGCTCCCATTCGGAGTAATCGCTCTTCTCACAGTATTCTTCCGGGCAGTCGGTAGGGATGCCGTCGCTGACCAGTACCACGGTCGGTGCGTAAGCTCTGGAGGAAACAACGTTTCGGTCTTCTATCATTTCACGTACCGCATCAAATGCGGCACCCATCGGGGTATTTCCGCCTGCGGAAAGCTCGCTGATTGCGATTTTATTGATGTCAGAAAGCGACTGAACCATTCTGACATTACCGCCGAAGGCGATAACGGAAAGTTGAAACTTACCTCGGATATCGTCTACATTGTTCAGGACACTGACCATTTCCCGCAGCGCTAGGTTCAGCTCATTGATCTTTTCTCCGCGCATGCTGCCAGAAGTATCGGCAAGGATAAAAATCGGCAGTGCTCTCGGTTCTCTTGCTACATAGCTGTTTAATCCCATTTTTACACCTTTTCCTTGAGCTTGATGATGAATTCCTTAAGTGTCCTGCTAATGCTCGCCTCATTGCGTCCATATTTTTCTGCGATGTCGCGCTGTGCTGGGAGATAGCCTAGATGATTGTACTCGTCAATTATTGACCGATTTATAAAGCTGTATTTCTCATATTCAATGTTCAGGCTTGTCACATCTTCCACGATTCTGACCGTCAGTGCAGCCGATATGATCGGGCGTTGCCGTTCCTGGAGGCCAGCAAAAGTCAATTCAATATTTTCTAAAAATTCGGTCAGTTGATCCGACTCTTCCAACAGGTCTTCCATGAAATATGAGTAGGGAGTCTGCTCAAAACGGTCGGATTCCTCGCCGTCGCTATTATGCAGGACGTTACTTGTAATGCTTATATTGCACATTTCTGCGATCTCTTTGACCACTTCCACCGTGAGATTCATTGCGTCAGCAATGTTTTCATAAATCTTCTGACTAGATAGACTAGCATCAATCGATCTGATCAATTTCAGATATTTACGGATATTTCTCTTCTCATCTTCAGTGACTTTTACGCCACGGAATTTTTCTTCATGCAATTGATCGCTATATATGTGCTTAATTTTCTGTTTCCAAGCCGCGTTGAAATAATGCAGGAATTCGCCCTTTTCGCCTTTGAAGCCATTAATGCATCTTTTGGCAACTACCGTGATTTCATACCCATACGGTTCATATTTCTGTTCGTTTATTCCAAGAAGATAACAGTAGAGGTATTCAACCATTTTAAGCGCTTCCCGCTTATACGCGCTCTCATCAATTTCTTTGTCCAAAGAAAAGAGCGATGATTGGATTATTAGTTTTTCATACCGTTCTCTGTCGTAATACATGAAGTCACCTCTTCACAGGGACAGAAGCGTCTTCAGTGTCTTTCTAGCATTCTCCGGATTGTCGCACCGGATTGTGTTCGTAACCGAGCTTAAGTAATATAATGGGGACATATCACAAATCCGAGTATTGACAGCATGACCGTTGGAAAAACTTGCCTGACCATACACAATATTGTCTATATCACAGCCAAGAAATTTTTCGGCAAAGCCAAGCGCTGCAAAGATTACAACGGGAATATCCTTCGGGCCGTAAGTAATGTCAACAATAATGTGCGAGTTTTCTTCTATTTCATCAACCAGTCTCCCCATCAACCGCTCGTGAACCTCTTTGTTCTGCGAGAATTCCGTATCGACGGTGACGATATCTATTTTCGCTCCGGAGGCAGACACCGCTCGGTTGATTTCCTCTACAAATGCGGCTTCGTTCTTCTTACTAAAGCTGTATTTGTCGTTCTTTACCAGAAGCACGACCTTGATTTCATCTTCAGGTGAAGCTGTCTTTTCAAGCATCGCGTTAACAGGATAGCGTACCGGTGTATCGGAGGCTGGAAGAGACCTATCTTCGCTGATGTAAACGGACAGGTCAACTTTTTCCTTCATGGGAATGTCACAAAAGATAATCTTTTTCATTCTGCACTGTACCTTTCTGTTATGCACATCTTACGGTTTCATAGCGGTAGTTTCTGCTCCGAGAGCTCTTTTTTCTTGTCTTCTCTAGGATCTCAATTCCGTATTCTTTTTCGATGTACCGGATGTATATCGGGACTTTTTCCATTGTTCTGGTTATAGCGCTGTCACCATGGCTCTTTCCGTAGTTAAATGACTCGTCGATCCTAACGCCGCTACTGTAATAGTTCTGCACGCCCTTGCGGTAGTCCTGTGAAAACAGAAAGTAGATTCTGTCTGATGTTTCGAGGTAAAAAGAATGGATTCCTTTGCCTGTTGGTTTGCAAAAAATCATTTCTTTCATTTTAAGTCCTCACTTTTCGATATTTTGTTCTACCTATATATAGTGAGGGCTTACCGTGAACTTAACATTTTGCGGATACAATTTTTACAGCTTACCTAAATCGTGCTCCATAAGCTTTTCATTGACGCTCTTGACTAAATCATATTCCCCATATTGAATGCACTTTTCTATACCTCTACTTGTTTTTTGACAATAGTGGTTATGTAGTTACCAACTCCAACAGTAATCCAATATCGTTCATCATCATAAGTGAACTCCCAAGAAGAATTCACAAACTTACCCTTGTCCGTTCGAACTTCAGCTGTTTTCAGTGTTCATTCATTGGCGTTGAATTCTTTTATATGGTCAAAAGCAACTGCAGGAACATTTTTTTCGCTTAGTCTATCGTTGAAATGTTCCCCGTCAAGGTAAAGTATATGAACATCTTTCATTTTATACCTGACTCGTTTAAATAAAGAATCTTGTCCGAATTCAACTTGCTATTTTGAAACTATGTAGATAATTTTTGCTCATCAATCCACCTAAACTATAAAACTGCTATACTGCTTTATTGCATGCAAATAAAGCCATTTTAGCTTTTGATGGATATTATTGATCCTTAATAGTTACAGATATTTCTTGGTAATTAACTCGTCGGCTCTTATTTCATTATTAAATACTGCACTTAATCAAAAAGCCGCGCAGGGATAGCCTGCACGGCTTAAGCACACCAAACAATCATTCAGGAATTGGCGTAATTTCGCCGTTTCCTCATTATACCAATAATTTCTGCATTTTTCAACAGAGACATCGCCTGCTGAAACGCATTCCACTCCGCATTCCACTCACCATTCCACACGGCAAAAAAGCCTCGGCAGTGGGGCGGCTGCTGGGGCAGAAAAACAGAAAAAATATTTTCATTCCACTCAGATTCCACTTTTTTAGAGAGGCCATCAAAAATCGGCTTAGGCTGACGAATGCAAATTTAAGCAAAAAAGTACGAAAAAGGCCTCAAATCTCTCGATTTGAAGCCTTTTCGTAAGTTGCTCTTTCCATCTTGTTTGGTGGAGATAAGCGGGATCGAACCGCTGACCTCTTGAATGCCATTCTTTATTTTAGCATGCAGATTATTTTTTATAGGCCGGTTGTAAGATGAAGTTGTACACTTGAGCAGAAAAATCCATAGTGATTTTCCTCATGGTAAAATGGTAACGACAAAGACGCCAAATACCAAGGAGGGGCAATCACTATGGACTGCCAAG
>Ga0160425_1001586_pt1 | contig 21002 bp, 18 predicted proteins | sample BioMet8_FD_108193 | JGI IMG/M metagenome (GOLD analysis project Ga0160425, IMG submission 108193) | Microbial communities from bioreactor (seeded with sewage sludge) at Lawrence Berkeley National Lab, California, USA - Biofuel... | ecosystem: Engineered > Bioreactor > Anaerobic > Unclassified ...
GAGGGCGCCCACGATGACATTGATCGGTGCGTTCGGCCGTGAATTGCTCTTTTCGCTGTAGAGCGGCATGAAGACCGACTCGTCGATGTTGCAGAAGATATGGTCGGAGAATGCCTTCGCCCAGGATCTCTCCAGCATGCGCTGTTTCCTTTCGGAAAGGAATGCAAGCGAATCGAACAGGGAAAGCTGCTGGTTTTCATTCAGTTTAAAGGACATGGCCGCACCTCTGTATTCATTAAAATGTTTCCTTTATTATACCGCGATGCGCACCTTTGTATCCATAGCTGTATTCAGTTATCAAGGAACGATTTCAGTCAAATCAGTACTTTTGACACCCACGTCATGACATATATATTTTAAGAATGATAAAAGAGTTATACTATTTATCAGTAAAAGGCAATAAGCATAATTCAATTTAAAAATGAAACTCTTACTCTTTGCTTTAATTAATATGCAATATTCAAGATTTAATAGTATTTCTTCTTTTACAACAACATTAATCCGTTTAATTATCACTTATAATTTTCACAAGACATACTTTATGAGTATTATTCTTAATAATGAACTAGGAGTAGGAAAGTGGACAATATTAATCAAATATTAGACATTAGAAAAAATAACTACAATATTCATAAAATGGTTGAAATGATAGAAATCGTTCCATTTGTCGGAGCTGGTATGTCTTGTCCATGTTTTCCAACTTGGAGAGAATTACTCCAATCATTTAATCTAAATTTACAAGAAAAAGAACAACTTAATAATTATATTAACACCGGTATGTTTGAGGAAGCTGCAAGCTTCATAAATTCATTAAGCAACTTCGATTTTGAGCAAACTATCAGGGAAAAACTTGCTGATAACAAAATTGACTTGAAGCGCATTTCAATAGCATGTTATAAAATTCCTCAAGTAGCCTCAAACCTCGTAATCACAACAAATCTCGATAATGTAATACCGAAAATTTATTTGCAAAATAATGAACAAATAAACATAATAACCCCACTTCAGAAAGATCAAATGGATGATGCAATAAATCAACGTAAAAAATTCCTTATAAAGCTACATGGCGATATTGAAAACCCGAGTACTTATATTGTTACAAAAGAGCAATACAATAATGCGTATGGTAGTGATGATAAATTTGTAAAAACAAAAACTTCTTTTACATCGTTGCTATATCGACTCATGCTATCAAAAACTCTATTGTTTTTAGGATGTAGCTTGACAAGCGATAGGACACTTCGCGTTTTGAGATATATAAAGGAGCATGAAGGCTTTCATAACATTCACTATTCAATCATGGAACTCTCTGAAAATGAGGAGGAAAATAATTCATTAGAACGAAGGCTAGGCGATAATTACAATATTGCAGTAATATGGATACCTAAAGGACAGTATTCAGCAATAGAAACAATCTTACAATATTATTTAGCAGAAAAGCAAAAAACAACTAAAGATGAGATGGTTATTTCTGAGGATACTAATCATGATATCAAAGAAAATAATCACCCCAAATTTGTCTTTGAATTTCATATTATAAATCCTGCTGATAAAGCATATAAATATTACATAGATACTCATTCAACTTATCAACTTACCAAAATCCCGCTGAAGAGACAAGTTAAGAAAGAAAAAACTAATGAGAATAAAACAGTATTTGTTAGTATAGCCTATACAGGCAAAATTTTTAATATCAATTCAAATACAGTTCAATATGCAAATTTACAAATCTATAATTATTTACTAGTAACAAATCAAAAGTCTATTCAAAGAGTATATCGTATTAAAAATTCATATTTTTCAGATATGACATTCCATTTTTCTGAAAACTGTTTTGTGATAGATCAACCAGCTAACAAATTAGACGATTTTATAAACAAATTGAATAATAATCTAACATTTAAACAGGCAAAATTGACAGCATACGAAATTGTCTATTTCCATGTAGAATATATTGATGTTAATAATAAAAAGGGTGTATATGATAAAATAAAGACCAGAGGAAACAGTTATAATTTAGATGATGTTCGCAAGCAAGATACTGAAGAGTATGAAATAAATGTTAGAAGCTTCGAAACAAAATCTGTCAAAACCGAAATTGAAAGATTTATAAAGATACTATTTAATGGATACAAAAATAATGTTTCAAGTAATATTCAAAAGAATAAATTACTCGAGGAATCCTATTCCCTTTATTTAAATAAAGATTACAAAAAAATATTTCACATTCTTGAACTAGATGAAATAAAAACAAATCCAATTGCTCTGACAAATCTGGGTTTCCTCTATGCGCATGGTTATGGCACTGAAATAAATATTGAAAAAGCATTGCAACTCTATAATCAAGCAAAAACAGAAGATGCGAAGCTCAATAAATTGGCTTTATTAATAGCAACCAACAAACCTGTATTACAGAACGAACGAGAATCAGAGAATAGTATCATATCGATTTCTGGTAAAAGCAAAGAATTGGAATCGCCAACACTGTATGCGAATGATGCACAAATTCTTGAAATCATCGATGAATTATTAATGAACGGCAATAAAGTGTTTTGGGATTATATATGTTTATGCAAATATAATAAACATTTTGCACAAATAGTTGCCGAAAACCCCTCTATTACAGACAATATCACAGTTCAGATTAATGATCTTGAAAAAATCGAATTAATAGATACAAAAAGTTATTCAAATCCGCCAATCAATGAGCCCTTCCATAAATACAAATTCATTGATTCATATTATAATGCAAGCACCATATGTTCATCTCCATCTTTTGTTTATGAGATATACCAATTAAAATATCTGTCTGTAATTGATCGTTTTTTAAAAACAGTATAACAATACTTCCGTGACACAAACACAAAAGAAATAACCATCTAAAAGTTTGCCGACTATAAATCAAGATTCGAGCGATTTACGAATAATTGATATAGAAGGATGTGATCCACGCTCATAAAAATAGAACTTACGGCGAACCATTGTCCTGTATTTAAAGTGATGCCGAATCCACGTGTATCCGCGTGACCAATGCCGGAATCTGAGATTTAGAACATCTTCAAGACAGTCTCAAATATAAAAATTTGTTATTAAGAATAATTCCTGTCTTGACAACGATCATTACATATCATTTTGTCCAAAAAAGAGGGTTTACATAGTTTTCCCGTTCGACTTACCTAATATTATTATAATTTAATAACTCTTTCATTGAAGGAAATATTTTCTTTAAGATGCCGGTTATAGTTCCCGATCAGCCTTTCGCTGATCCTATCCGCATCCGCGCAGGCACGAAAAAGCTCATTCGGATCATCCTTCAGAGCTCCAATCCATGACTTCAGGTAATTGGTATGGTCATTGAAGTTCTCTTCCGGAAGGGAAAGCCCAAGGTCTGACTGGACGAACAGGGATCCCAGTTCCGCCCGCAGCTCCTCCATCGCATATTTCGGCGTGCCGAAGGTATTCCGAATGTCACGGTCAAGCCGTCCCTTTGCCCCGGTTGCATGCCCTTCTTCATGAAGCAGCACGGACAGGAATGCCGCATCATTCTTGAAGGAACTCCGAAGCGGCAGGACGATGATATCCTTTGCCGGATTATAATAGGACCGATCCTGAGCTGTCTCCCTGACGGGACATTCGGATGCATCCATGAAATCATCGGCCATCTTCATGATCTCCCCCTGATCCTTCTTTTCTGGTTCGTATGCCGCAAGCCCTTCAACCTGGGATCCATTGAAGACATGGAAATAATTCACCATCGGATGGCTGAGCTCGACGGTTCTTTTTTCCTCCGTCCCGTCCGGATTCTTCACTGTTTCATTTTTCTCGAAGATCCATTTCTCGCAGAGGATCCCTTTGGAACCGGATCTTAAATGATATCCGCTCTTCTCGATCTGCAGGTAGGTCATATACCGCGGATCCCGGTATTCCATCTCAACGGCCGTCATCATGAGCCGGAGCTTGTTCGCTCCCCTGTAACGGATCTGCGAAACTGGATTCTGCGGACTCATGGCCGCCCTGTCCCAGCTTTCCTTCTGGAAAATGAAGCCCTTTTCCATGTTCCGGATGATCTTCCCGACGAGCTCCTTCCGATCCTCCATCACTCTTTCATAGGCACCAGGCATAAGTCCATATCCTCCTCTTCAAGATCCTCGTCATCGCATTCCTTATAATTGCAGTCCAGGATGATTCCGTATTCCGTGCAGAACCTGTCAATCTCGTCTCTTGTCATCTGTCCCATCCTCCGAAAGGAAGGGCGGTATCCCGCCCCTCCTTCTACATGCTCATCTCCTTTTTCATGGAAGGCGATGCTTCGATATCGATCTTCATTTCCTTGGAATCGAACCGGTAGACGCTGTCGGAAAGCACATCCTCCGGCGCCACTTCCGTGGCATTGATGTCCTGCACCATCGCCTGCAGCATCTCCGGCTCTGCCGGTGCCTTATCCCGCGGAAGGCAGATGGTCTCATGGACGGAAGAAGGAAGGATGTAGTAATCGCCGCCGCAGATCTTTGCCATCTTCTTCTGCACTTCCGGAAGCAGTATGACCGCCGCCCCGTAGAATCCGCTTCTGTTGGTGCAGACGAACATCGGCGCGCCGCCCATGGAAGGATCCGCGACGGATTCCATTCCTTCAAGTTCTCCCTCGCTCATCCCGGCTTCCATCCCCATGCTTGAAAGGAGCTCACCCATCGAATGAATGACAGGATCATTTCTCTTCAGCATGTTTTCCCGGGCAGCGGTAAAAAGTTCTTCCTTTGAAATGCCTGCCTCCTGAAGCATCCTGTTGTCTACCGTGACTGCCCCGTCCATCTTTGCGGGCACATCAAGGCTGCATTTCGCAATAATGGAAAGATCCCGGAAGTCCTCATGCGGCACGCCGCGGAGCATCTCCTCATTCTTTTCTGTATTCACAAGGGCAAGCGCAGAATTCCCCTCAAGGTATTCCGCAGTCATCACATGACTGAGATCGATGTCCTGCTGGGGACCGATCTTCCTTTCTTCCTCCGCAATGTGGCGGCACACTCCGGGGAACTCGCTTTCATTGATTTCCCCGAAGGGATGTCTTACATAGTTGTTGAGATACAGCACCGGCATCACATTCGTCCCCGGAAGCCTGACCGTGACTCCCGTGAATGGAAGACCGTTGTTCTTCTGGACATCCGTAACCGCAATCTGCGCGCCCTGCATCTCCTCCGGCAGGTATTCCCGCAGGTGTTCCTGTACATACATCGATAAATCTTTCATTGTTGCCATTCTGTTTTCCTCCTGATTTTTTCGTCGTTTTTGATTTCATGGCGATTTTGTTTATCTGCTTTCATGGTTCTTCTTCTCTTTCATTCTGAAAACTTCTTTCACATAGGCCAGCATGCGTGCTGCACGCCTGGATCTTTCATCTGTCATCTTTCCCACCTCCTTTCCAGAAATTGCTTCTTACAGGCTCGGTCCCTGCGGTTCCGAAACAGCCTTTTTCTGCGGCTTTTTTTTGATCATGTCGTGTTCCGCAAAGGAATAGGTCACGGGGGGATTCCCGCATCCGACGATCACATGGTCCAGAAGATGCACCCCGAAAAGATCCGCGATATCTTCAATGCGGTCCGTGACCGCCAGGTCTTCCCTTGAAGGGGTCGGGTCACCGCTTGGGTGCACGTGGATCATGATAAGTGCAGCCGCATTGGAGAGCACGACGCTCTTGAAGACCTCCCGAGGCTCCACAAGGCTTGCGTTGACGGTGCCTACGGAGACGAAGTTGAGATTGATCACTTTCCCTTTCGTATTCAGGTTCAATACGGCCAGCACCTCCCGGTCATAATCCGCAAGATGCTCCGCGATGAAAGGGATCGCATCGTCCGGACACCGGATCGGCCTGTCGGAAAGATAGGTCCTGTCCGGCACAAGCCGGATGTTCACGACATCAAGTTCATTCTCCCTCATCTTCTTCCTCCTCCTTATGCGGAAGCCACAGTACATACAGGATATTGTCCGGCTTCTCCTTAATCCTTCTGAACAACTCCTCCGCGGTCATGGGAAGGACCGGTCCTCTCGGCCGGCCCGTCAGGAGCTTCTGAAATATTTCATCCACTGACATCAAATTTTCCTCCTTCCCTGTCGAATGCCTCCAGGCTCTTCCGGATCTCCGCCATCGTCGACGGCGGAAGGGCCGGATCGTAGAAGCATTTGATTTCCTCATCCGTAAGCCCGTGTTCCTTTGCAAGCGTCACTTCGGCGGCCTGCACCCGGTCCAGCGGATACATCCTCATGAGCTCGATCAGGCTTCTTGTCCTGTCTTCTTCCGGAATGCCGCTCTTTTTGCGGTATTCACTCCGTTCCTGCATCTCATCCTCCTTCTTCCTGTTCTTCTCTTCATTTTCTTCCATCGTTTTTCTGACCTCCCTGAAATCGATCCTGTCATCAAAAGCTTCCGAAAGGCTTTCGTCCCCGTCCTTAACGAACAGGGTTTCCAAATCGATCTCATAGCATTTCATGAATTTTTCTTTCTTATAGGCTGCAAAGGTCTCGTTCGGCAGGAAGGCAAGCGCATGGACCGGGGGAAGCGCCTCTCCCTTTTCATCGACCATCTTCTCCTGCTTATATGGCCCGAGGCTCAGTGCATGCAGATATTCCTTTGCGGCAAATGTCCCGTACTTGTCATCCAGCACCGGCCATTCGCCCCGGATCATGCAGATGCATTTCCCGTTGTCCAGCTGCCGCACTTCATCCTGCGTCATGAGCTCCCTTCCCATGACATCCGTGCTGAGGGACGTGCTTCCCCTCTCCCCTTTGCTTTCGCTGTTCGACTGCTTGCTGATTGTCCGCTTCCCCAGCTCCTCCGAAATATACTTATGGGTCGACGGCTCATTGCCGCCCAGGTACAGAAGCGTGTCGCAGTTACCGATGATGCCCTCCCATTCCTTCTCGAAAAGAGCCTTGATCTGGGCGATGTTCTGGAGGATGATGGATGCGCAGATCTCCCGCTTCCTCATCGTCGAGAGCAGCCGGCTGAAGTTGGACGGCAGGGCGATGTTCGCGAATTCATCCATCCAGAAAGCCACCGGGATATGAAGCCTTCCCTCGTCCGAGGAATCCGCCTGGTAATACAGCTCCTGGAATATCTGCGTATAAAGCATCCCGACGATGAAGTTATAGGAATCATCCGAGGAATCCGGGATGATGCAGAAGACGGCTGTCTTCCGGTCTGTCCCGTTGACGCCGCGCCCGAGAGACGGAATATCGATATCATCGCGGCTTAAGATCCGCTGAATGCCTTTCGAGCTGTCCAGGTTCCGAAGACGGGCGCTGGCGCAGATGAAGATGCTGCGGACCGTATCCCCTGCGCCCCGGATGCAGGCGTTGTATTTGATCTTCGCAAGACTGTCCTCCGGCAGCGTATTGAAAAGCTTGTCAAGCTGGGACATCTTTCCCGACGGCATGACCTGCGCCATATGCATGAGATCCAGCACGGAATTGAAGGTCTGCTCCTCTGGTTCCAGCTCCTGCCATACATAAAGGAATAATGCCTCCAGGAAAAGCGCTTCAGCGCGTTCCCAGAAAGGCTCTCCCTTCATCGAATTCGGCGGCGTGGTGTTGGCGATCAGGTTGGAAATAAGCCGGACGATGTCCTGTTCCTTCTTGATATAGGAAAAAGGATTATAACAGTTCGATTTATCGAGGTTCACCAGATTGAGCGAGACGATCCGGTATCCTCTCTCCTCAAGGAACCTGCCGTATTCCCTGAGAAGACCTCCGTCCGGATCCGTGAAGATGAAGGACATGTTGGCCAGCAGAAGGTTCGGGACGACCAGGAACTTCGTCTTCCCTGCCCCGGATCCGCCGATGCAGCACAGGTTGTTGTTGAGCATCGTCCTGCGCGTATCAAGAGAGACCCGGAGCGACTGCGTGAGGATCCTGTTCTTTTCCGGATCCGGATCACCCAGCTTCCTCGTAATCTCCTTTGCGGAAGCCCACCTTGCCCTGCCGTATTCCTCCCCGCGCATGAAGTTTCCTTTCTTCGAGCAGACATACAGGAAGAACATGGCATAGAAGCCGCAGCCGGCAAAAAGTCCGCGCGGCGTGAGATCCGTCCAGTACCATCCGAAATTCCGGACGAGAAACTGCAGCTTTTCCGGCACCAGAAAGATGTTTCCGGTATATGCGTAGGCCGCAGTCAGGTAATAGGATGCCGTCATAAAAAGAAGGAAGACAGCCGCAAGGGCTGCCTTCTCGAACCTGCTGAATTTCATTCCGTCTCCTTATCCTTTCCTGCCTGCAGACGCTGCTTTCTATACTGCGGGAAAAAGCGTCAGATTATGGGATCCTGATTTCCTTCACGACATCCGCCCCGATCACCTTTGCCGCATCTTTCGTGACAGATCCGATCTCCTGCGTACGTTTCAGCATACCGGTCATCTCATCGAAATACTCCTTCCGGATATCCATCCCCCGGAGTGCCGTGACCGGCTCTCCCTTCACATCCGTGATCAGATAGTTTCCCTTTGAATCCAGAAGGGTATAGACCTTTCCTCCTTCCGCCGCCATGGTTCCCTTCTTCAAGAAAGTCGCATAGTAGGCGGTATCTCCCGCCTTCTTAGGAGGAAGGCGGAGCGTGAAGCTGTTTCCCTGCTCCGCGACGATGTCGGACTCAAGGAAGGATACCTTCTTCATGCCAGGCTGCTGTGCCATGTAGGAAAACTCCTGCCGGTCAAGGAATCCTGTGAAATCGATAATCTTCCCATTCTCATCCCTTGCCGGAAGGACTTCCTTCTTATCAAAGCAGGACATGAAATATTTCGAGACAAAGGCAGCTCCGCTCATCTCACTGATGGCGGTGCCGTCGCTCCTTACCACCCTGTAGTTCCCAGTATCATGCGGCGTGAACTTATAGGATCCACCCTGCCTCCAGATATCATCCGCCGGGGCAATGAGGAATTCCTTTTTTTCCTGTTCCATCACGTCGGGGGTCAGATCCATGCGCCAGGAAAGACTGCCGGTCTCCGGATCCGCCTGGAACTTCGACATGCGCTCAGGCGTGATGTCAAACACTGCCTCCCTTTCAGGAGGCTCATGAAAATTTACACTGGTGCTTCCTGCTTCTTTCTCCGGAACGGCTTCCCCCTTTGTCTTCCTTCTTTCAGAAATCTGTTCCGACATCTCCCGGTCAACCTTCTTCATGACTTCCTGAAGATCTTTCGGATCCGCATTATTGACGTAGTCATCAAACCCGATGACGGAAGACTGCTTCATGTTCTCCGCGATCTCCTTGATGCGGGATACGGAGGACGACGCAAACATCACTTCCCTGTAGCCGTCCTTCCGGTTCAGGTCCTCCAGTACCGTATAGAGGATGCCGTGCGCCTCCAGCTGTTCCCGGACCTTCGGCATGTCCGCCTCGCGGAACCGGAAGACCTGAAGGTCGTCACCCTTGATCGCCAGGAGCCTCCGGATTCCCGTCTCGCCCGTCGTCTTCCTGTGATACATCCAGGAGATCAGCTTGATCATCGTCTTGGTGAGTCCGACCCCGCTTCTTACCAGAATCGTGAACGCCTCGAACCCGATCTGGCTTGTGACCTGCACCGCCTGCACCGCCGCTGACAATTCCTCGCTCATTCTTTGCCTCCTTCTGTTTTCCTGCCTCCATGAGAAGACGGATCTGCTCCATCACCTCATAGGGAAGCCCCTTCTGGAAATAGGTCCCGACTTCCGAGGGCGTAAGGCCGTGCTCGATGCCGAGCCGGGCCTCCCGTGCTTCCTCGACGCCGAACTCCCCGCTGCTCATCCTTCGTACAAGTTCCTGCATGTCCTTTTTCGCATCCGGATCTATTCCTTTCTTATTTCCTTCTCCGGCTCCGGCACATCCGTCCTGCATGGTTCTTCCTCCTTGGTTTCCAACTTTTCCGATGCCGCCTTCACGGCTTCCGCCGACCTGATGTCCGACCGGCATCCGCGGATGGCAGCATTCAGTTCCGTAAGATTCTTTTTCAGTTTTTCCCTTGTCTTCCTGACCGCTGGAACGTCAATGACGGAAGACAGCTCCTGACATTTCTCATGCTCGAAGCGGAATTCCTCATGTCCTTCCCGGAAAAGACGGTCACGTTCCTCCAGCCTCTCGAAATCGGACAGGAGGGAAAACTTGCCTTCCATATGCCGCATCGACTTTCGGATGCCTTCCCTCTTTACAAGGAGGGCTTTGAGCTCATCCCCTTTCTGATCCATGGCTTTGACCAGCCCGCTGTAATCCGTGATTCTGTTCCGGATCAGGAAGGAGATGTTCCTCTTCATCTCATTGAATTCCTTCATGGCTTCCTTCTGCAGACGGAAGTTCTGCTTCCCCGCCATCTTTTTTCTTTTATAGGCCTGGCAGAACATCTTCTTCATCCAGGGGCTTAAGTACGGCCTTGAATATTTCGAAAGCTTCGCGTGCCGAATCCGCGGCATCCTCGTCTCCGTCTTCTTTTCAGCCTTGCGCGGGATTCCGCATCTTGCGATAAGCGCCTGTGTATCATAAGCCTCCCCGAGCGACCGCGTCCGGATGAACTGGATCCCGCCCGGCGCCTTCACGGAAAGATACTTCCCGACCTTCACTTCGAATCCGTCCCCGCGGAGAGCCGTGACGAGACTGGACAGGTCACGCACATCCGGAAGAAGGCCGTCCAGCTCATCGCGGATGATCTTCCTCCAGGATACGGCCTTCCCTTTTTCCGCCTTCCATTCGACATACGGCATCCCTGATTCAGTACCGGACTTCATGCGCCGGCTCCTTTCATTTTCAGAGATGTCGATGGTCTCCAGTCCGTATTTCCTGCAGAGGTCATTCGTGACCGGCTGCACATACTTCTCCCAGTCGCCGTTTGCATAGTGATATTTCAACCCGTCCAATACGGAAACGCTGTTGAAGACGATGTGCGCATGGATGTGGTCATGGTCGGTATGGACGGCATAGGCATACTGATAGCGGTCACCCAGATATCTTATGCAGAACTCGGAAGCAATGGTAAGCGCCAGCTCCTTATCGACGTTCGGGTCCCTGCTTTTGAATGACAGGACGAAATGATATCCCTGGCGTCCGTCTGTCTTTCCGAAGTCTGTCTTCGTCTTCAGCATCTCACGGAAGATGCCGTCCACATCCTTTGCACTGCAGTTCGTCCCTGTCAGATATCCTTCCGTCTTCACAGGATTCATGATGTAGGCGATGCTGTTGCGGAGGTACTGCGACTTATTTCCCTTCTTCGCGCTCTTCATGTTTCCGAGTCTTGTGATTGCCATAGTTCCTTCCCCATTCTCTCCAGATATTTCTCAAGAAGGTTCCGGATGAGGGACACTTCTTCCCGGAGGGTTTTCTTTTCCTGATCAGAAAATTCCAGATGGGCGGATCCGGAAACGAGCCGATGCACATCAGATTCCATCCGGCCGATCTCCATGCGAAGACGTGCAGCCTCCTGTGCGATGACCGGTATGCGGTCCAGCTTTTTGGAAAGAAGGAACCGGATGTATTCCCCATCCCCTTTGAAGAGAAGGGCTGCCTCCTCATCTTTCATTTTCTGATACTCTTCCGGCGACATACGGATGGTGACGACTGCTTTTTTCTGACGGACATTTTCCGCCGGTTCAGACCCATTCCGTGAAACAGCCAAAACCTTCTCTTTACAAGATACGCACTTCGTAACTCTCGTGCGGACCATCTTGCCAGGGGAGGCCTCCCCTGCGACCCTGCGCAAAATCCCGCCGCCTTCCGGCCGGTTCACGGTTTCCTTATTTTCTTCAGATGCGTCTGATTTCTTCAGGTCCTTCATTTCCCTGCCTCCGGTTTTCCACTCTCAAGTGCATCGATGGCCTCGTTCTCCTCGGCTGCGAAATCATGCGGATGCTTCCTGAAGAATTCCGCGGCTGTCTTTACGCTGACATGCTCCCCGTAAGACAGAAGGAATGCCTCGCCGATCTTCATGATCTTCTTCCGGCGCGATTCCTCCTCCTGCTTCTTCAACAGTTCCTGCATCTCTTCCATCTGTTTCTCTTCGGCGGCCATCCTCTTCGACAGGCTGGCGATTCTCTCTTTCAGCGTCATATAAGCCATCTTATTTTTTCCTCTTCTTTCCATGGCGAATGACAAGCACGCATCCAAGGGCGATCACCCCGATCAGGATGACCGGATAGGCGTAAGACGATCCGGCACCCTGCGTTTTCCCAGCCGGAGAGGATGAATCATCCCTCGATGCCGTGGAAGCCGTTTCTTTCGAAGAAGCTGCTGATCCCGTACTGACCGATGAAGTGCTTCCGCCTGTAAGAGCCTGGGTGATGGCGGAAAGATCGTAGCTTTCCGTCCCGGATTCCACAGCGGATGCCGTGGAAGAATCTGACGCCGATGCAGTGGATGCCTCTTCGGATTCCACAGCCTTATCTGATTTCAGCTGGATCGTAATCTCCGTATCCATGCCGCCCGACACGGCATATTTCGTCTGCCAGACCGTCCCTTTCCATTCATCCGGATTGTCGCCTTCCACGTTCAGTCCGACAAGGTTATAGCTTCCCGTTTCCGCTTCGACCGTCGATGTATAGCCGTTGCCCATGCCAAGCGTCATGGTGACTTCTGATTCCGTGTTGTAATTCTCCAGGACGACGGTGACATCGTTGGTGAAGGCGGCCGGCACATGGATCACGGATGCCGTAAAGGTTCCCGTCTCCGGCGGGACTGGAACATCCTGTGATACGGGTGCTGCAGCCGACACCTCCGCAGATGCAGGAGATGCTGCCTCTTCTGATACAGGGGCTGCAGCCTCATCGGCATAGACCTCCTGCGTTCGGCACCCGGGAAGCAGCGTCCCCGATCCCAGTGATACAAGCAAAACCATCAGAAAAATTCTTTTCCACATGACCATTTCCTCCTTAATGGACCAGATAGGCTTCCGCCATACCGTTGTATGCTGCGTTATAGCAGTCGGAATGTTTTCCGACATAGATGTCGATGCAAAGGCCGTTGTTCGACCTTGCCATCTCCGACCCGCCGTTGTCCTCCAGCGTGTAGATATGCCCGTTGATGTAGATGCGGTCCCCGAATTTCAGTCCCAGCCTCGACATGGTGGAAGCTGCGATCGCGATTGTCTTTCCCGCCGTCGGCATGACCCCGGATGCGGTCGGTCCGCCTGACCAGGAGCCGCAGCAGATCGGACAGTTGCAGTATGCCGTCAGCCTCCACTGGCCGAGATCCGTGACATTCAGTCCGTCAAGGCTTGCATCTCCGCCGACTGTATCCGTCACGACCCTCCAGATGGATCCGATCGTACGGTAGGTGGCCGAGCGGATGGAAACCCCGGGTCCGGCATGCGCCAGGTCATAATTGGCCTGCCCTCCGGATGACTGGATGGCTTCCCCGTTTCCCAGATAGATTCCTACATGCCGGTCCGGCCAGAAGATGATGTCGCCGGGAATCGCCTCCTCGATGGAAGCGACCCTGGTCCCCACGGCACCGGATCCGAATCCCTGCGCATCCGCCCCGTGGCAGTCGATACCGAAGTGAGCCATGACGGCACGGACGAATCCGGAGCAGTCGACGGCCACGTTCAGATCCTCACTTCCCCATACATAGGGGACGCCGATGAACTGTTTCGCATAGGCCGCGATCGCCTCCCCCGTCGCCGAGGTCACCGTGCTCATCTGCTCCTCCTGGATGCTGATGGAAGTGGTGATCGCAGACATGATCTCGAAAGATGCGATGCCGATCATGATGGCGATGACAAGGATGAGAAGGACCCGGATGATGAGTTCCGCAAGGATGGAGATCCCGCCGGTAGCCGCTCCGACTGCCGCTCTTGCCACGCCGATGACGGCATCGGCTCCTGTCTTCACGGCCGTCCCGGCTGCCGCCGTCACCTTCCCGATTCCCTGGGCCTGCTTCATCTGTTCTTCGCTGACGGCTGCATCGAAAGCCTCGCTTTTATCGGAAAGCCTTGCGACTTCCTTCGACATCCCATATCCTTCCTGCGCCGTCTTCTTTCCGGTCGTAAGGACTCCCCGTACGCCCTGCCTTATGATGCCGGCAGCCGGGGATGCGGTGTCTGCCGCCGCCCCGACCGTGGAGTCCTCAAGGATCTTCCCGCCTTCGGAAGCAGCTGCTTTCTTCGTCTCCTTCGTCTCTTCCTTAATGAATTCCCTTTCCGATTTCGCCGCATCCCTTGCATACCTTCTGTAGGAGCCTGTCATGACTTCCTTCTTCTCATCCGGCGTCATGCGGGCGTATTTCCTCTGTTCCTCCCTGGTAAGATAAGCATCTGGATCGTGATAAAACCGGTCGGCATACTCGCCTGCCGTCATGGCCTTCCGCTTCTTCCCTGTCTGGATCTCCTTCTTCGACGGGACGGATGCCGCTGCGGGGCTTTTAGCCGCGCTCCGGTATCTTTGCTCTGCTTCTTCCCCGGATGCCGCCATCCATCCGGTCTCCTCGAAATAAGAAGGATCCGTGACGGATGGCTTATGGTGTTCCCCCGGAATGGAAGCATCCCGATGCGTCCTGCCTGTGCCGGGCGCATCGATGAAAAGCGGATCGTCCTCTTCTTCCGGAACGATCCGTTTCCCTTCATTTTTATTATCACCTATGTATTTGATCTTCATCCTGTCGGATGTTTTCCTGATATCCATAACTGTCCCGCCTTTCAGCTGCTCATTCTGCCTTTCTTCCGGACGATCTCATGGAAGTTCGTATTGATCAGCTCATAAAGATACGTATCCTTCGGAATCCGCATGTCGATGAGGATGGTCTTGCCTCCGAATTTCACGAGTCCCGTCCCTACCGGGCTGTTCACCAGCTTTTTCGATTCCTCTCCCGAAAGCTGCAGTTCCTCGGAAAGCCTCCCGATCTCCGTGTCCTTATGTCCCATAAGCACGATGAATTCCGAATTACCGATCATGGTCTTTGTATCCGGATTGTCCAGAAGGTCCGTCACGTTCTGCGTGGAGCCGGTACAGAAACCGCCCTCCTTTCGGACCTCTTTCCAGATCCGGTTGAGATAGGCTGCCGAATAGGGCTGCGCTGCCAGCACATGGAATTCATCGATATAGAGCCAGGTGGATATCCCGGCGCGGGCATTATGCCGGATGCGTGTATTGATCGCCTCCAGCATGACCAGCATGGCGATGGACCTGAGGTCTTCCCCGATGTCCCGGATGCCGAATGCGATGATCCTGGAATCCATATCGACGTTCGTCTTATGTGCGAAAATGTTGAGGTTCCCGGTGACGAACACCCGGAAATCCAATGCCATCTTCTGGGCCTGAGGGATATCGATCTTCTCAAGCGCTGCCAGGAAATCCACCAGCGTCGGCTCTGAATCCTTCCGGCTTTCAAAAATCGGACAGTAGACGTCATTCACAGCAAGATCGATGATTCCCCTGTATTCCGGCTTCATCATCTCCTGTCCCAGGATCTGGTCGTAAAGCGCCATCAGGAACTGCTGCTTCTCCGCACGGAACGCGGCCGGGTTCGGGATCTCCGACACCGGAGGCATCGCCATCGGATTGATATGGTTCTCCGTCCCGGCATCCAGATTGATATACTGTCCGCCGAGCTTTTCTATGAATTCCTTATACTCGTTCATCGGGTCGATCAGGATGATGTCGTCTTCCCCGTCAGCGGCATTCTGCGCCATCTCGATCTTCATCGCGGAGGATTTCCCTCCGCCGGACTTTCCAAGGATGACGCCGTTCCCGTTCGCCAGAAGCCTCCGGTTCCCGATGACCACGTTCCCGCTCGACTGGTTGATGCCGTAATACCTTCCGCCTTCGTCATGAAGCTCCTGCGCATTGAACGGGTTGAGCGCGACCAGGCTGTTCGTGAAAAGGCCGCGCATCTCATTGTTCAGATACCTGCCGCCTATCGGAAGCGCCGTATCGAGAGCATCCTTCTGTTCGCCCATCAGGACTTCCACAAGGAAGGATTCCACCGCGCACTCCGTCTTGAGGGCCGTGATCTGCTTCCTCAGCGTCTCCAGGGAATCGGCAGTCAGCGTGATCGTCACGCCTGCATAGAAATATTTCTGGTTGTTGTTCCTCACCCCTTCCATATATTCCTCCAGGTCTTCCTTTTCCTTCCTTTTATCGAAGGATACTTCTGTAGAAAAGGAATTCTGCTTGAAAAGGGCCTCCTGCTGTTTGCTGATGGAATACTGGTTGTTCATGTACTTGCTGCTCAGCCTCTCCGTCGTCAGTTCCTTCGGCTCCGGTGAGATATCGATGCTGATGATTGACCGGAAGGAGAATCCCGATATCTTTGTCAGGAGATCATCTTCCATGCTGCTCCCGTAGCTCCGGAAGAAAAGCACGGATACGAACCGGTCCTCCATCTCCATATAGGTCTTATGCTCATGGAAATACATCGGGCTTAAGATCGACCTCCAGTCCTTTTTCACGAGGAAGGCGTCATCCCATGACCAGCTGAATTCCTCCTCATTTCCCATGCGGTAGAAGGAATGCAGGAGCCGGAAGCGTTCCGTTCCCGTAAGAGGAATCAGCGTGCTCCCAAGCTCTGCGAAAAGACTGATGATCGTGGCCTGCACGGTCTGGAAATAGGCGGTTGCCTCTTCCATTCCGACCTGCTCGGTCGTAATGACGAAATACCTGACCTGCTCAATTCCGTGCTGGCCTTCATTCACCTTTTCGGTAATGATGCCGTTGATGGAATCGATGATCTCGTTGTAGGCCGGATCCCTTTTCTTCAGAAGGACCTCGGATTTCATCTTCTCGAAATCCCGGTTCTGGTTGATGAGAAGCAATTTAAACGGGGCGTTCAGGGCATTCAGGACCCTGCTCCATTTCGTAAGCACGGCGTTCCGGTCGGAGGCGTCCTTCTGTTTGTAATTGATATCCGTGAACAGGTAGACCCGGTCATACAGGTTCGTGCTGTTCTTTTCATTCGTGATCTGGAATGTTCCGTTCTCGGCAGCCTGATAGACCGGGATGATCTCCTGGACGGTTTTCGGTGTCCTGTAGACCCGTTCCGTAAGTTTTTTGCAGAGTTCAAACCGGTCACTGTGAAGCAGCCCTCTAAGATTTATCATTTCCATCCTCCATCGTTTTCTTCAGCATATCTTCCGTCTTAAGCAGCGCAGATGCACGTTCTGCCCTGGCCGCTTCCGTCATGAATGTCCCGCCGTCTTTTTTCTTTTTTCCCGGCAGCTTTGAAAGCCTGATCATTTCCGTCTGTGTATGGTAGACAAGCGGCTTTGCCCTCCGGACCGATATCATCCGCATCACATACTCGGAAAGATGCATGCCGTTCACCTTCACAAATCCTGCAAGAATAATGGGAGCCGCTACGGGGATGCCGAAAAATGTTGCAGCATCCACCGGCACATGCGCATAGATGGTCAGAATGGCTACGACCGCTATGCCGGCCGTGATTCCCGCTCCTCCGAAAATGCATTCCCGAAGGGAAAGCCCTTTGAAGAAATCGGAACGGAAGGATTCGATATCGTTATTGATCCTGATGCTGCTCATGATTTTCCTCCTATAATCCGAGGCATCGCTTCACGACGCCCTCGGCACCTTTGACTGAACCCACGACGATTGCCATGTTGAGCATGATAATGGCAAGCGAGGCCCAGCAGTAAACATTGCTCCCTTCCTCTGCCCCCAGTGCCGTAAGAAGGACGCTGGTATTCCCGACAAAGAATCCGGCGATGATGAATGCGATCCCGATGGCCACGATTTCAAGCGATGTGGCAAGGAATGTACGGAACCAGGCCGATGCTGTCCTTCCCGTCTCGACCCCGCCTGCGATGGTGGACATCGCCACCGGCGCGAACGGCAGCATGATCAGGATACGGAAATACCTTGAATAGACCGTATAAATCAGCACGCAGGCGCAGACGCAGGAATAGGCCATTAAAATAAAACCGATGAAGGATCCGATCATCCCGCCGAACAGGGAGATTGAAAAATGCGTGGAATTCGAGAGGTTTATTGCCGCGCCGTTTCCCAGGATCGAAGTCGCAAGGCTTGACGACCAGGTAAGGATCTCGGCTGCAATCGCACGAATCCCGAGAAGCAGGCCGTTGGCAAGAAATGCCCGGATAAAGAGCCTGACCATCGCCTCCCATGTGAAATTTGAATGCAGGTCCACCGACTCCCTGCAGAAACCGTAGATGATGAAGAAAGTGAGGAGCGCGGAGCCGATGGTAAGGAATACCGGATACACCGAGCTCATCACTTTCGTCCAGGCATCCGCATTTCCGTAGGACTGCGGGGTGATGCCGAGAAGCGCCTCGCAGCAGTTGACCGCCCAGTTGAAGATATTCTGGGATGCCTCCACATACAGATCGACCTGCTTGCTGCCCGTCATGAAGGCAATCAGATCCTGGCCGCCTTTTGCAATGGCGGATGCCATGTCAGACGCGGCATCCCCGCCTCCTCCGAAAAGATAGCCGAAGATGTTCCCGATCGTATTTGCTATATCAATCATTTAGGCTCTCCTTTTTAGGCGGATACTCCCTGTTTCAGAAGGATCAGGATCTGCGGCGCAAAGAACATGATGAGCCCGCCCGTAATCCTCTTGATGGCAAGCGGCGTCTGCGCCGGATCGTGGCTCTGCTGGGCAGTTCCCAATTCAAAAATGCCCCACAGGATGATGATGGTTCCGATGGCCGTCACGATATTTGCCAGCAGTCCTTCCAGGCTGTTGATTCCCGCGACGACTTCCTCTCCTGCGGCAAAGACATTCATCGGGAATGCCATCATGATCATGGCAAGGATCATCCCCGCCTCTGCCGCCGTTTTTGCTTTCATGCTGTCAATTTTACGAATCACTTTTCTGATCATTTGTTTTCCTCCCTTGAAAAACGGAAGGGCCGTCCGGCCCTCCCGCATATGATGGTTGACTGTTATTTTCTCTTTCCCTTCCGGGCGATGAGATAGACGATGCTTCCGGATGCTGCAAGGATGATGATCCAGATGAGCAGCTGGGATGCATCCCCGGTCTTGACCGGCGAAGTCGTGATGTTTCCATCACCTTTTTCCGTATCCCCGTAAGCTGTGGTCGTCTTTGAAGCCGACGGAGTGGTTACCGTGGTCTTACTCGTTGTGGTCGTGCTGCCCGATGTCGGGACAGACGGCGTGGGCGTAACGGAAGGTGTTTCCGGTTTCGAGTCCGGTGTCGGCGTCGGTGTTTCAGGCGTATTCACTTCCACGGTCTGGTCCGCGTTGTCGATATCCTCATCGGATGCGACCAGCACATCTCCCATGTAAAGCTTCTCGAAGACGACTGCCGATTTCCCGGCCAGTTCCGTGGTATCCAGCGTGAAGGAAAGCTCGACGGAACCGTCCGCCTTCTCCGGCTTGAAGCTCATCTCCGCCGTCACTTCCTGGCCTCCCGACTTCAGCGGCTGCTTCGTATCCTTGTCCATGAGGACGCCCTTCACCGTATAGTTCCTGCCGATGAAGAGGTTGGAATACGTGACCGTATCGACGATCACCGTCTCCTTTGCCGGATCCGCCTTCTGTGTCCCGCTTGCCTTGTCCTTCGCGTTCGTGGTGACTGCCGGCACATAGACCGTCTGGTCGTCATCGCTGATGTCGCTGTGGACGGCAAGCTCATGTCCGTTCCAGCTTAAGGTCTCGAAGGAGACCAGCGTCTTTCCGGCACGTTTCACGCCGGAGAATTCATAGGCCACCGTGACCGTCCCGCTGCTCTTCTCTGCACGGAACCTGGCCTCGGCTGTTACCTTGTTCCCATTGTCATCAAGGGCTTCCTTTCCGGTTTCCTTGTCCATGAGAACACCTGTCACCGTATAGTCCCTGCCGGCGGTCAGGTTCGTGTACGTGACATTGTCGGTGATCTTCATGTCATCGGATGCCATCGTCACGTTTGTCTTCGTCAGGGCGTCCTCCGCCTTCGTGTCGACCGACGGGAATGCCACCGTCTGGGCTTCCGCTTCCTCATCTTCCATGTTCGAAAGCGTATGGCTGACCAGCGTGTTCCCTTTGCTGTCCTTCAGCACTTCCTCGACCGTGACGCTGTGGCCCGCAGGCGAGCCTCCGTCATGAAGCTGGGCCGCATTGAAGGTAATCGGAACCGTGACGCCGACGTCCTTGCCGTTTACCTGGCTGATATCGGTCACATAGCTGACCGCCCCGTCCTTCGTCACGATGTTCTCGCCGGTAGCGCTGTCGACCAGCGTCGTATACAGCCTGTACGTGTCGTCCGGCATGAGTCCGGAGATCTCGACCTTATCATTGATCGTGACGTTATCCGATGCTTCCGCGATATGGCTCCCGGTCAGTTCATCCGTCGCGGTCGTTTTGATCGTGTAGATATCGTCCGTGATGGTGCCGAGATCGACGGTCGTATGGTCCTTGTAGACCTTGAAGGTGATCTTCTGCAGGTCGTACTTCGGGGTCCCCGCCTTATGGGAGCTGTCCTTCTTCTCATCCTCCGCCGTCCAGCTGTTGTTTTTGCACTGGATCTCCTGCAGCGTGTAGGTATCGTACGGAAGGGCTCCCTTGTCCTTATTGATCACGAATCCCAGCTGCTTCATGTATTCATAGCTGACATCCGCCTCTCCCGAGAACCACACCCCGGCCGACGGTTCCGCGTCGAATTCCGTATACCTGTCGAGCAGTGCCTGGTCGAGCGTGTAAAGCGATACGTCGCCAAGCAGGCTGCCGTTCTTGTTGAAGCTGCTCTTGTCCTTCGGCACGAGGATCGAATCATAGGCATTCAGCATATCCAGATCTTTTACCAAGCTGTTCTCCTCGATGAAGGCCGTGTTCACCTGGCCGTTGGCGTCCGTCACGACGATGTGGCTCTCGCCGGTCGTCTTCGAGGTGATGAGGAACGGGACATAGGCAAGCCTGTCGGAATCGCCGTCCCCGATCTTCACGAACTTCACGTCGCCGCGCTTTACCTGGTCCTTGATCGCCGTGTAATCCTTCGGCGCAAGGTTGTCATCGTCGATGTACTTCACGGCCTTGTAGATATTCCCTGCCGCCGCGTTATCCAGGTTCACGAAATAGTGGTACGGATGGGC
>Ga0160425_1001599_pt1 | contig 20889 bp, 12 predicted proteins | sample BioMet8_FD_108193 | JGI IMG/M metagenome (GOLD analysis project Ga0160425, IMG submission 108193) | Microbial communities from bioreactor (seeded with sewage sludge) at Lawrence Berkeley National Lab, California, USA - Biofuel... | ecosystem: Engineered > Bioreactor > Anaerobic > Unclassified ...
CGGATTTCAGAATGTAAGCACCGTAAAGGCACAATGTATTCCGGATGGCAATTTCCCCACCGTAAAATCGCCTAATCCCGAAGAACATGCCGCCATGAGTATGGCTATCGAACAGGCTCAGGAACTTGATGCCGATTTAGTGCTGGCTACCGATCCCGATGCCGACCGTGTAGGCGTTGCCATCAGGGACGACCATAACCAATTCATCCTTCTCAACGGCAATCAAACGGCTTCGCTGCTTATCTATTACCTGCTCAACCAATGGAATACCAAAGGAAAGATTAAAGGGAAGGAATTTATTGTCAAGACCATCGTTACCTCCGAATTACTTAAGAACATCGCCGATCATTATAAAGCTGCATGCTTTGATGTGCTTACCGGATTTAAATATATTGCCGAAATCATCCGCAAACATGAAGGTGAGCTAACCTTTATTGGTGGTGGCGAGGAAAGTTATGGCTACCTTGTGGGCGATTTTGTCCGCGACAAAGATGCCGTGATCTCGTGCAGCATGATAGCCGAAACGGCAGCCTGGGCAGCTTCACAGGGAATCACATTATACGAACTTCTGCTCACCATTTATCATCAGTTTGGATTTTATAAGGAAAGTCTTTTATCGGTAACCAAAAAAGGAAAAGCCGGAGCCGAAGAAATTCAGCAGATGATGCTCGGATACCGGACCACACCTCCGGTAAAAATCCATAATATTGATGTGGTGATGATCAAAGATTACCTTAAAGGAACAGAAACGAACCTTGAAAAAGGATATGAACAACCACTCGGACTTCCTAAAGCAGATGTTATTCAGTTTTTCCTTGCCGATGGAAGCAAAATTACCGTTCGTCCGTCGGGTACCGAACCTAAGATTAAATTTTATTTCGGCGCAAAGGGCGAATTAAAAGATAAACATCAGTTTGCCGAAACCGATGCCTTATTAGACGAAAAACTAAAAGGAATAATTGCCTCGATGAAGCTTGGGTAATTGGTTAATTAGCCAATTTACGAATGTTTTAATGAGATGATTTGATAATGTGCTGATATACTAATGCTATCCAAGCATAATTTCGTGCAAAGCAAATGAAATAATATTTGCTGATTAGAAATTTGTATATTTGTACATTAATTAAATTGTTTTCTGATGATACGTACTATCATCATAGAAGATGAAATAGCAGCGCAGGATGCATTGAAACACCAGCTCGATGTATATTGTCCGGAGGTGCAGGTGGTGGATATTGCCGATACTGTCCAAAAAGGGTTGGCAATCATCGAAAAACATCAACCGGAATTGCTAATACTTGACATCAAATTTTCCGATGGCACAGCTTTCGATTTATTAGAGAAATTAAATTATCGCCAATACAACATTATTTTTATTACGGCATTCAGCAGTTATGCTGAAATGGCTTTTAAATACTGTGCTATTCATTATTTGTTAAAGCCCATAATAACTGAAGATTTAATAGAAGCCATAAACCGGGTAAAAAAAGAATTGCTGCATCAAACGGATGCCAGTAAAATTGAATTTTTGCTCCATAACATGAACTCGGATAATTCAGGCTTTAACAAGATTGGCATTGGAACGAGTGATGCTTTCCACTTTGTATCTATTCCCGACATCCTCTTTTGCAAAGCCGATGGTTATTGCACCAAAATCAAACTTAAGAACGGAAAAGACATTTGTTGTACCAAAAATCTGAAACATTATGAAGAATTGCTTCGTCCTCACAATTTTATAAGAGTACATCACTCCTATATTATTAATCTCAATCATGTAATCCATTATTCGAAGGATGGGATGATTTACCTTCAACACAATGCCAAAGTTCCCTTAAGCGAAACCTACCGCCAGTATTTTATCAAATACCTGAAAATATTCCGTCAATAATTCCCTTCTCCCCTACCTAAACATTTTCTTTTTTCCTGAATTACTTCTCTTTTATTCCGTTTTTATTCTTTTTTTTTAAGTAATCCGGCTGTTTGTTGGCTAACACAGGGAAGTTATAGGATTTTTGGGGGAAGTTATTGGATTTTTGGGGGGAGTTATTGGATTTCATCTCTTTTCGCTTTCCGGAGATGTATCTTTGTATTGCATTTTTAAAATCGTTCTTTGTTTATTTATTCTGCCCGGCGGTAAATAGTATTTCCAAAACCCATTAATCGCAAAACTTTCTTTTAAAATGAATATAACATCCGGTATAATGATTTTATCATTTGGGATAATGACCGATTTGCAAGGATTAACCAAAATTTAAATTTTTATAATGCTGTTTTCCTGACGTTTAATAAAATAATCTATTTTCTAAACGCACTGAGTCGCGACTTAAACGAATAGTGTCAGAGTTTAAACGCACTGTGTCGCGACTTAAACGAATAGTGTCAGAGTTTAAACGCACTGTGTCGCGACTTAAACGAATAGTGTCAGAGTTTAAACGCACTGTGTCGGGACTTAAACGCACTGTGTCGGAGTTTAAACGCACTGTGTCGGGACTTAAACGCAATGTGTCGGGACTTAAACGCAATGTGTCGGGACTTAAACGCAATGTGTCGGGACTTAAACGCAATGTGTCGGGACTTAAACGCACTGTGTCGGGACTTAAACGAATAGTGTCAGAGTTTAAACGCACTGTGTCGGGACTTAAATGCACTGTATCGGGACTTAGACATATAGGGTTAACGCTTAAATGCAATTCTGCTCTCGAATATAATATATTGATTTTATTTATATGAATTTAACACTATCGAATAAATAATTAGTAACAATTTATTTAATAACCTTTTAAAATTGAAAATTATGAACAATAAAACCGAAAACGTGATTGACTCTTTTGAGAGAACACAGAGTGTATGCATCAAAAACAAGATCTTATGGGAAAATTATAAACCCTTTGCCAATACTTACCTTGTTTTTGATGGAAAATTAATAACCATTAATGAAATCAGGGCAAAGCTTCAGCTTAAAAGCAATGGAGCGAGCAAATTAAAAAAGGAAAATCGAACCATAGCCACCGATTCGTGTATTTATATCGCAGGCAGACTACGTTCATTAGCTTCAGCCACCAATAACCTGTTGCTGATGGATCAGGTACGTTTTGCACATTCCGATTTAATCCTGCTTCGCGACAATGAATTCAAAGATAAGTGCAACAGCATCCTTAGCATTGCCACGCAAAACAAAGCAGCATTGGCCGATTACGAAATAACTGATGACATACTCGCACAGTTCAGCGATAAAATCAATGCCTATGCCGAAGTAGTAACCTTGCCCATTGAAACAAAGAAAAACCGAAAAATCTTTAACGGCAATATCCGCGCCTTAGTTAAAGAAACCAGCCTGTTGTTAAAGGAACGTCTTGACCTGGATGTTGAATATTTTAAAAAATCGCAGCCCGATTTCTACCAGGCCTACAAAGAAGCCCGTAAAGTGATTGACTATGGTATCCGTCATACTAAGAAAAATCCATTGCAATTGAGTGGAGTGGTTACCGATTTTGAAACCGAACAACCCATCGCCGGAGCTATGGTAAAGATCAAGGATTCTGCCCTCAATACCGTATCCGATGTCAGCGGTAAATTTGTAGTGCAACTTACCGCCGCCGGCAAATACACCCTTGAAGTTACCTATACCGGCTATCAACCCTATAGTCTCGAATTTGAAATAGAGGAAACCGAAAGTCTGGAAATAGATGTGGAATTAGAAAAAGAGGAGTAACCACATCAATGATTTGTCGTATTGCCAACGGATAAATCATAACATCCATAATGCCTCAACCTTTCTTTAAATTATAGTAATCAAATTGCAGGCTGCCATGTTCCGGTAAAGGAAGATGGCAGCCTGCTTCATAAAAAGCCATAAAAACGTCAAAAAAAACACAATTGCACCAAAAAAAACTTATAAACTAATTGGATAACTAAAATATTTGTAATTTAGCGGGGGAAAAGAATAAAAACAGATTTGTATGATGTGAAAATCAAAGAAACAATTCTGCCTATCCCTATATAGATTATTTGAATATTGAGGTTATTCCATTTTAATTTAAACATGACATTTAAAAATGACGATACAAGATTATATTGACAATATAAACCAACGATTTAAGCTGGGTAATGCCACCGAACACACTTTCCGTGGCGATTTACAGCAGCTTATTGAGTGTTTGGTTCCCGAAATCAGAGCAACAAACGAACCCAAAAGACAATCTTGTGGCGCTCCCGACTACATACTTACAAAAAAGGATATTCCGGTTGGTTTTATTGAAGCTAAGGATATAGGCGACAAAGACCTTGATGGCACAAAGAAAACCGGGAACAAAGAACAATTCGACCGGTATAAAGCATCGTTGGCCAATTTAATATTTACCGATTATTTAAATTTTCACTTGTATCGCGATGGTCAGCTCGTTTCCAAAATTGTAATTGGCGAGGTTACCAATAAAGGCATAAAAGCATTGCCCGAAAACTTTGTCTCTTTTGAAAATCTGATAAAAGATTTTTGTACCCACATCGGGCAAACCATCAAAAGCTCAAAGAAATTAGCAGAAATGATGGCAGGCAAAGCCCGGCTACTTTCAAATGTGATTGAAAAAGCGTTAACCAGCGACGAAACCAACCAGGAGGACAGCACGCTTAAGGATCAGATGAATGCATTTAAGCAAATACTTATCCACGACATTACACCCAGGGGATTTGCCGATGTATATGCTCAAACTATTGCCTATGGTATGTTTGCAGCACGTTTGCACGATCCTTCGTTAGATAGCTTTAGCCGTCAGGAAGCAGCCGAACTGATCCCCAAATCAAATCCTTTTCTGCGTAAATTGTTTGGTTACATTGCTGGTCCCGATATTGACGATCGCATAAAATGGATTGTAGATAATTTGACTGAAATATTTCTGGCTTGCAACGTGGAGGAAATTTTAAAAAACTATGGAAAGGCCACTAAAATGGAAGATCCCATTATCCATTTCTATGAAACCTTTTTAAGTGAGTACGATCCCAAATTGCGAAAAGCACGTGGCGTTTGGTATACGCCAGCGCCGGTTGTCAATTTTATTGTTCGCGCCGTTGACGATATTTTAAAAACCGAATTTGGTTTATCTCAAGGGTTAGCCGACAACAGTAAAACCAAAATAAAGATTAACCTGCAAGGAAAACAGGTGGAACAGGAAGTTCATAAAGTTCAGCTATTAGACCCGGCCGCGGGAACCGGTACATTTTTAGCCGAAGTAATAAAATTAATTCACACTAAGTTTGAAGGACAGCAGGGCATTTGGAGCAATTATGTGGAAACGCATTTGTTGCCCCGGCTCAATGGGTTTGAATTGCTGATGGCAAGTTACGCAATGGCTCATTTAAAATTGGATTTGCTTTTAAAAGAAACCGGTTACAAACCTATCAAAGACCAACGTTTTAGAGTTTACCTCACCAATAGTTTAGAAGAAAGCCATCCCGATACCGGAACTTTATTTGCAAACTGGCTGAGCACCGAAGCCAATGAAGCCAATCACATCAAACGGGATACGCCCGTTATGGTTGTAATGGGAAACCCTCCGTATAGTGTGAGCAGTACCAATAAAGGAAAATGGATTCAAAATCTTATTGCAGATTATAAAAAGGATTTGAATGAACGGAAAATTAACCTTGATGATGATTACATTAAGTTTATTCGCTATGGTCAATATTATATTGACAAAAATGGTAGCGGTATATTAGCTTATATTTCAAACAATAGCTTTATTGATGGTATTACACATCGCCAAATGCGAAAACATTTATTAGAGAGTTTCGATAAAATTTATATTTTAAATTTACATGGCAATACAAAGAAAAAAGAGGTTTGCCCTGATGGTTTAGCCGACCAAAACGTTTTTGATATTATGCAAGGTGTTTCAATAAACATCTTTGTTAAAACAGGAAAGAAAAAGAAAACTGAATTAGGACAAGTGTTTCATAGCGATTTGCAAGGCAAAAGAGAGTTTAAGTATGAGACTTTGAAAAATTCATCTATTTCAAGAATTGAATGGACACAATTAAATTTTTCTGCACCATACAGGTTTTATGTTCCTAAAAATTTTAATTCAGATTTGTTATATAAAAAAGGGTTTAGAGTTGATGAATTGTTGATTTTAAATTCAAATGGAATTGAAACAAAATGTGACTCATTGGCAATTCATTTTGATAAGAAATCCCTAAATTTGATTATTGAAGACTTTAAAAAAGAGGATATTAAATTCCTAAAAGCAAAGTACAAAGAAAAAGAAGATTCAAATGGATGGAATTTTCAAAAAGCAAAAGAAAGTATTTTGTCTGATATATTTTATCAAGAAAAAATACAATACCGTCCTTTTGATAATCGAGAAACTATAATCACTAAAAATTCTGGTGGTTTTATTGGTCGGTCAAGGTTTGAAGTAATGAAACATTTTCTACATTCGAATATTGGCCTAATCATTCCACGTCAAACCACTCAGGATTATCGACATAGTTTTATAACTAACAAAATTATTGAAGGTAACATTACCGCAAGTGCTAAGTTATTTGGTACTGGTTGCTTATTTCCACTCTACCTATACCCCGAAATTAACGGACAACAAACCATTGAACAAACAGCAGAAAGAACACCCAATCTAAGCGCAGAAATAGTAAAGCAAATAGCGGATAAATTAGGTTTAACCTTTACTTACGAGAAAGAAACTACAGAAAATACGTTTGCACCGATTGACATTTTAGATTATATCTATGCCGTTTTGCATTCGCCAACTTACCGGGAGAAATATAAAGAGTTTTTAAAAATAGATTTTCCGAGAGTCCCCTACCCCAAAGATAAAGAAACATTTTGGCAGTTGGTAAAATTAGGTGGCGAAATCAGGCAGATACATCTATTGGAAAGTCCTGTTGTAGACAAGTATATTACACAATATCCAATAGATGGAGACAATATTGTCGGTAAAATAAAATACGAAAACGGTAATGTTTATATCAACGACACCCAATGTTTCGCTAACGTACCCGAAATAGCCTGGAACTTCTACATTGGAGGCTATCAACCTGCCCAAAAATGGCTTAAAGACAGAAAAGAACGAAAGCTCGAATTCGACGATATTTTACACTATCAAAAAATAATTGTGGCATTGACAGAAACCAGCAGAATAATGAAAGAGATTGATGAGATTAAAATTGAATAACATAAATAAACCATCCCCAAATTGCAATTTCATAACAAAATAGACACTGAACAGAATCTATCCGTACGATGAAAGTAGAATATAATAACCTTTATACCCATTTTGTTTTCACCACCCTTCGTCGCGAACCCATAATTATGGAAGAAAACAGGCAACGAATAGAAAAATACATCACCGGCATCGTAAACAACAACAGTTGTCAGCTGTATGCCATTTATGCCAACCCCGAACACGTACATTTTCTCGTTTCGCGTTCGCCCAACATTGACGAGGAGCGTTTGGCAGGGATTGTGGCAAACAGTTCGGCACGGTTTATCAACGACAACGGCCTTTGTAAGGGTGATTTTCAATGGCAGATGTCGTGTTCGGCATTTTCCGTTTCAAAAAAAGACGTCGATAACGTTTACAAATATATTTTGAACCAGCCCGAACATCACCGGAAACATACATTTGCGGAAGAATACGAGGCATTTATTAAATTCTATGAAACGAGCATGTTCGTTAAACGCAAACACGGATAAAAATATCACATGCGAGTTCCATCCGACCTTAATCTAAAATTATTTACGGATGAAAAAACGATAAAACCAAAATAAGGTAATAAGGTTAAACAATGGATTGATGACTGCATTATCCTACTAAGGTTGCTAACAAAAATAAGGTTTTAAGGAATTAACTGTATTAAGGTTTCAAACAGAAATAAGATTTTAAGGAATTAATTATTGGAAGATTAAATTAAAATAAGGGTTTGATAATTAATTGAATTAAGGTTATTGATAGAAACACAATTTTAAGCAAATTCAACCTTATTTATTTTCCTAAACCTTAGTAGAAAGAAAATAATTCGAATGGTATTTTAACCTTATTACATTATTATCATGTAATTCAAGGCACCACAAATATGCATTAATAAGGTAATAAGGTTAAATATTGGACTGATGGTTGCATTATCCTACTAAGGTTGTCGACAAAAATAAGGTTTTAGGAAATTAATTATGGGAAGATTAAATTAAAATAAGGGTTTGATAATTAATTAAATTAAGGTTATTGATAGAAACACAATTTTAAGCAAATTCAACCTTATTCATTTCCTTAAACCTTAGTAGAAAAATAATAATTCGAACGATATTTTAACCTTATTACATTATTATCATAAAATTCAGACTTCACAAACATATAGTAATAAAGATCGAAATAAAGATTTCAGGAATTGATTAAATTAAGCTTATTGAAAAAACACGATTTTAAGCAAATTCAACCTTATTTATTTCCTTAAACCTTAGTAGAAAAAAAAATAATTCGAACGGTATTTTAACCTTATTACATTATTATCATAAAATTCAGACTTCACAAACATATGGTAATAAAGATCAAAATAAAGATTTCAGGAATTGATTAAATTAAGCTTATTGAAAAAACACGATTTTAAATAAATTCAACCTTATTTATTTCCTTAAACCTTAGTAGAAAGAAATATAATTTGAATGATGTTTTAACCTTATTATCATTATAAAATAAAACAGGCAACGAACAAAAAAACACATCACCGGAATTGCAAACAACAACGATTGTATGCCACCTATACCAATTGCCAATATTTGTAAAGGAATTTACCTTTCCTTATTCCTTTAAATAATGTTAAATAAATCAAATAGCCTATTTCAATTTAACATGTTTTTGCTTATCTTTGTTAAAATTTTCAGACAATGGGTTCGGAACAAAATGAAGAGCAAAGGAATATTCAGGAAGGGAAAGTTGGCGAAGACTTAGCGCAACAGAACCTTAACCTGCGGTTTCTTAACGATACCGCCTTTCATCTTGCCAAATTAACCTCAGAACAAGACCTGAAGTCTTTTCTATGTGCCAGTCTGAAAGAATTTACCGGAGCTGCTTTTGTAACTTATTCGGAATACAACCACAAAAAACGGGTACTAAAAACCAGGCATATTGAAACTGATCGAAAAATACTGCAAACGATAATTAATACTGTTGACAAAAATATTCTGAATACAGAATCTCCGGTTAGCGAGGCGATTTACCAGGACTTGATTCATAATGTTGTAATACAAAGAAATTCATTGTCGGAAATAACCTTTGGAGCTATCCCGAATATTGCAGATTTTCCTATCAAAGCACTAACGTGTACAGATCGTTTTTATAGAATCTGCTATGTAATAGCCGGTAAGATTTTTGGGACTTCGGTAATAGGAATCAAAAAAGGGCAAAATATGCCTTCAACGGAATTGTTAGAATCGTTTGCGAACCTTGCAGCCATTACCCTTCGCCGTGAAAATGCCGAAGAAACTTTGCGTCAAAATGAGGAAAGGTTTCGCTCATACGTTGAAAATTCGAGCGATATTATCTATTTATTATCACCCGAAGGGATATTCACTTATGTATCTCCCCAATGGACCAAATTACTTGGCTACCCGGTAAATCAGGTTGTAGGCCATTTGTACGAGACATTTGTCCATACGGAAGATGCTATCCAAACGCGTAGTTACCTGGAACGCGTTATACTTTCCGGCGAAAGCCAGGGCACTATTGATTACCGGGTCAGGCATCTCGACGGAAGCTATAGATGGCATTCGTCCAACACTTCCATTATCCGCAATGATAAAGGAGAAGTTACTTCTTACTTAGGTATTGCAAGAGATATTACCGAACAAAAAAATGCTGCTGAAGAACAGAAAAAATATTATCTCCGTTTAAATAAACAAAACGCCACAATAATAAAGCTGGCAACCGACGAGCATCTGACCAAGGGAAACCTGGAAGTTTTTTTCAATAAAGTTACCGAAACGGTTGCCGAAACGATGGGAGTTAGCCGTACAAGCATCTGGCTTTTCCAGGAAAACGAATCACAACTTATGTGTGCCAATCTGTATGAACAGCCCGTGATGCGTCATTCCTCGGGACAGGTTTTACTTGCTAACAGTTATCCCGAATTTTTTAAAAAACTTCGAACAAATCTGGTAGTGGCAGTCAACGATGTTTTGTCTGATATATTAACCCCGGAATTTAAGAACAACTATTTATTACCCTTGGGAATAAGATCATTGCTTAATGCTACGTTCCGGGTTTCCGGTAAGGTGCTTGGAATGTTATGTCTGAGCCATACAGGTGAAATCCGCATATGGCATGAAGATGAAGTTTTTTTTGCCAATCAGGTCTCCGATCAGATTGCAATGGCAATCATGAATCACGAAAATACGATCATCAGAGAATCGTTGGCGCGTAACGAAAAGAAATACAGAAGTTATTTCGAGAACGTCCAGGATGTCTTTTATCAAACAAATATGGAAGGTCAGATTGTAGAAATAAGTCCTTCCATCCAGCGGTATTCCAATTATACCCGCGAAGAATTGATCGGAAAAACATTTGAATCCATTTATGTCGACCCTAAAGACCGGGGGTCGCTGCTAAAAGAGATACAGGCAAAGGGAGAGATATTCGATTATGAAGTGAAATTGCTTGAAAAGCACCACAAGATCTTTTGGGCTTCTACAAATGCACATTTTTTCTATGATAATGATGGAAAAATACTTGGCATAGAAGGTTCGCTTCGCGATGTTACCGAACGTAAGCAGGCAGAAGAAACGTTAAGACGCGAACGTATTTTGTTGCGAACCTTAATTGATAACCTGCCCGATACCGTTTATATAAAAGATGCCGAAGCCAGGAAACTTTTAGCCAACCTTGCCGACGTGGAAGTAACCGGCTACAAAACAGAAGCAGAAATCCTGAATAAGACGGATTTGGAAATCTATGATCCAATAGTGGGAGCACATGGATATAACGAGGATATGGAAGTGCTAAAAACCGGCAAGCCATTGTTGAATGAAGAGAGTGCTTTTCCCGATAGTAAAAGTGGAAATTTACGTTGGTTACAAACTTCCAAAATTCCTTTATTTGATGAATCGGGAAACATCATTGGACTGGTTGGCATAGGCCACGACGTTACCAAGCGCCGCCAAATAGAGGAAGCCCTTCGCGTAAGCGAAGAAAAATACCGCACATTGATAGAAACCATACCCGATGGGGTTTACCGGAGTACACCGGAAGGCAAGTTACTGGAAGTAAACCCTGCATTGGTGAAAATTCTTGGCTACGACAGCAAGGAAGACCTGATGTCTATCAATATTAAAACCGATTTGTATTTCGATATAAATGACCGGGAAAGCGTTGTTTTAAAGGAGAAAAAAAAAGAAATGGCTATTTATCCCCTTCGTAAAAAAGATGGTACCCGTATCTGGGTGGAAGACCATGGGTGGGTAAAAACTGATGAACAAGGGAATATTCTACAGTATGAAGGAGTACTGCGTGATGTTACCGAACGAGTGAATGCAGGACTACAATTAAAAAAGTATGCCGATGAGCTAAAAATCGCCAACGATACCAAGGATAAACTATTCTCCATTATTGCCCATGATTTACGAAGCCCCTTCACTACCCTGATGGGCTATGCAGGACTCCTCAGCGATGACTATGACGAGTATTCGGAAGAAGAGCGCAAAGACATGATAAAGCATATTAAAGATGCGGCAGAAAACAATTTTCTGTTACTGGAAAATCTCCTCACCTGGTCGCGTAGCCAACGGGGACAGATAAAAGTAAATGCTGTAAAAACAGATATTGGAAAAGTCTCTATGGAAGTAATCGGGATACTTAATCCGGTTGCCGTTGCAAAAAACATTCAACTGACAAATAAAATCACTTCCGGCACCTTTGCATGGGCGGATATTTCTATGGTACATACAATGCTGCTAAACCTTACCAACAACGCCATTAAATTTACCAATTCTGGTGGATTTGTAATCGTTGAAGCCGGTATTTCCGGCGACAAAATACAGGTAAGTGTAAAAGATAATGGAATTGGAATTGCACAGGAAGAAGTGGAAAAAATTTTCAAACTCGATGTTGCTCATTCCACTCCGGGTACGGCAAATGAAAAAGGTACCGGTTTGGGTTTACTTATCTGCAAGGAATTTGCTGAAAAACTCGGCGGCACTATTTGGGTAGAAAGCGAACCGGGTAAAGGAAGTACATTTATTTTTACTTTGCCGGTTTCGTAAGATTAGTTCGCTAAGCTGTATTCACGAATAATCTAAACCGGTAATAATTTCTTTTGAAAAATTCCGTTAATTATAAAATTTGATACGCTATGGAAAAAAGAATTTTTATTGTATTGTGCATTGCAATGATGTTAGTTATGCCTTTTTATGGCAAAACACAGGAAGTCAAAAAAGGAAGTGTAAATTTAGGAGTTGCCATGGGGCCGGCAGCTAATTTTTATGATTATTCTTCAGATATGCGGCCTGGTTTTTATGGGTATATCGAACAAGGTTTCTGGGAAGCAGGACCAGGAACTATTGCTTTGGGAGCAGAAAGTGGTTTTTCGTTTTTGCATCATGATGGTGGCGACTATACGTATGACTGGACGAATTTTTTCCTGCTCGCCCGTGGATCATATCATTATTATATCGAACCTGCACATCTGGATGTTTACGCGGGTTTTACCAGCGGTCCCCGTTTTACTGCTTTTTCTGACAAATATGATCATAGCATTCATCGGGATTCACCGGATTATAATACCGTAAATTTCCATTTTGGAGGATTTACCGGCGCGGCCTACCAGTTTAATAGTAAAGTTTCCGGATTTGTGGAATGCGGATATGATATTACCAATATTTCTGCCGGATTACGGTTTAAACTACGCTAAACATTTTGGCAAGAGGCCTTTTTATTACATCATTTGCCTTATTACATCATAGAGTTTTATCTTAGAAATAGGCTTTGAAATATATCCGTCGCAACCGGCTTCTATGCATTTTTCAATTTCTTCAGGCATAGTGTAGGCAGTTTGGGCGATAATTTTTAACTTAGGTCTTATTTTTTTAATACTTCTGGTGGCTTCGTATCCATTGATTCCCGGCATACGGATATCCATTAAGATAAGACTAACCTCCGGATTTTCCGAAGCCAGACGAATTGCCTCTTCTCCGCTTTTTGCCCAAAGAAGATGTGCTCCCGTTTTCCTCAACATTGCTTCTATCAGAGAATAATTCGATTCAATATCTTCCGCAATCAGAAGGGCTGTATTGTTTAAATCTGGTATACTTGGTTCTGCTACATTTTCCGGCAATGCTGCATCTTTCAGTACAACATCCGAAAGACGGAAATAAAAGGAAGAACCTTTGCCTTCTTCCGAATCTACCCATAGCGAACCACCTAATAAATTGGCTATTTCTTTGCAGATAGCCAGTCCCAGCCCAATACCTCCGTGTTGGCGTGTATGAGTATCGTCCACTTGCCTGAAACGTTCGAAAATCAGATCTGTTTTATCTGATGGAATTCCAATTCCTGTATCCTGAACAAAGAAAGTTATATCTCTTTCGGTAAAGAAGTATCCAAACTCGATTTTTCCCTTTTCAGTAAATTTTACAGCATTACTCAACAGATTGGTAAGCATTTGAATTAATTTGGTTTTATCTGTAACAATGGTTGTGGAAGTGGTATTGGGTTCGGGCTCGAATAAAACAGAGATGTGTTCTTTATTTTCGTTGTTAATTTCGGCTTCAATAACCGATTTCATTTCCAAAAATACGTCATAAACAGAAAAACTTTCCGGTCTTATTTTCAGTTCTTTTGTCTGAAGCATGGAAATATTAAAAATGGACTCAATGATGTTAAGCAGGTGGTTGCCGCTTTTGTTGATTAATTTCGCCATTTCAAGTATTTCGTCAAGGGGCAAACTGTCATCAATCAAACTGCTGAAGCCAATAACTGCATTTAATGGAGTTCGCAGTTCATGGCTCATGGTAGCAAGGAATGCTGACTTTAGGCGGTCGCTTTCTTCGGCTTTTTCTTTGGCTAATATGAGTTCTACTTCTTTTTTCTTTATCTCAGTAATATCAGTAAAGGTGCCAATGATGCCCGCAACTTCATCCTTTTCGTTATAAAAAACGGCTTTGTCATAAATTACCTGATGTTCTTTCTTATCTTTATCAATAATAACAGATTCATAACGTTGCCTGCTTTTATCCTGTAGCAGTTCCATATCCTTTTTATTGTATGTTTGGGAATACTGTTCGGGCCATAATTCATTTACTGTTTTACCACGGATTTCCTCAGCCGATTTACCGAACATTTCGGAAAAAGCTTCGTTGCAACCCAGGTATTTGCCTTTGGTATCTTTATAAAATAAAGGAATAGGTATGGAATTCAGCATGGCATCGATAAAATAATACTGCCGTTTGATTTCATTTTCCGCTATTTTGCGTTCCGAAATATCCCTGACGATGCCCACCGCACCGTGGCCTTCGGAAAGTTGCATACCGGCAAGGGAAAGTTCAATATCAATAATAGTTCCGTCCTTTTTTAAAGCTTCCAGTTCTACTACTTTTCCAAGCATGGGACCTTCGCCTGTTTCTCTGAAATGTTGGAATGCCGGTAAATGCTGTGAATGATATTTTGAAGGAGCCAGCAAGGAATGCATATTTTTATTTCTAACTTCTTCAATGGAATATCCGAATATTTTTTCAGCCCCGGGATTCCAGTAATTGATTTTCCCTTCATTATCAATCATGATAATCCCGTCCTGAGCCGAAGTAGTTATCAGCCGGAATTTTTCCTCACTTTCTTTAAGTTTTAGCTTTTCATTTTTAAGTTTTAAAACGCTTTCGACGGCTAAAGGCAAACGGTTAAGACGTTCTTTTACCACATAATCCCAGGCACCGGCTTTTATTGAGTCGGCAGCAGCTTCTTCCGTTAAGGTACCGGTTACGATAATGAATGGAATATTTGGATTAATTTCTTTTGATATCTTTAAAGCATCTATTCCGTTAAATTGCGGTAAATTATAATCACTTAATACAATATCAAATTTTGTGTCCGTAAGAGCTTTGATAAAATCGTTTTTTGAAATAACCCATGTAAACTGAAAATGATAGTTTGAAGAAGATACTACAGACCTCTTCACCAGCTCCATATCATATTCATTATCTTCCAGAATCAGTACTTTCAGCGTCTCCATAACATTTTCCTTTCTTTACACGGTTTTATTTACAATAGCCCAAAAAGAACCTAATTTTTTCGCAGCTTCTATAAAATCATCATAATCCACTGGTTTCACCACATACGCATTTGCACCCAAATGATAGCTTTCTACCATATCGCTTTCCATAGATGAAGAAGTAAGCATAACTACCGGTATGGTCTTTAAATCTTCGTCCGACTTGATGATTTTCAGAACCTGAATTCCGTCAAGTTTCGGCATTTTGATATCAAGCAATATTAATACCGGTTTTTCTTTCTCCCTGTTTAGGTATTTGCCATTGTATTGCAGGTAGTCCAAAACCTGAACGCCATCCGTAACTACGTCAATGCGATTGCTTAATCTACATTGTTTAAAAGCGCCTAACGTCAATTCGATGTCGTTTTCATTATCTTCGGCATAAAGAATCGGAGGAATATTTTCCATAGAATGTTATTTTATAATGTTATAAAAAATGTAGCCCCATTATCTATTTCGCTTTTGGCGGTAATGGTTCCACCATGTTTATGAATTATCTGCTTCACATTGGCCAAACCGATCCCCGTACCTTCAAATTCACTTTGGGTATGCAAACGCTGAAAAACGCCGAATAATTTGCTGGCATATGCCATATCGAAACCGGCTCCGTTATCTTTTACGAAAATAGTATTTTTTTGATCAGTATCCTCATAATACCCTATTTCTATTATCGCTTTTTCTTTTTTGGATGTAAATTTGATGGCATTGGAAATAAGATTTTCAAAGACCATTTGTAGAAGCCCGGAATCGCCATGAATCACGGGAAGTTTGTCAATCGCTATTTCGATTTTCCGGCTTGTGATTTCCGGCTCAAATTGATTGACAACATTTTTAACCAGGATATTCAGATCGACATCCGTTGTTTGTATAGGCTTTCGTCCCAAACGGGAAAATTTTAGCAAATCATCAATCATCCTTCCCATCTGGATCACCGAATCACTAATTTTCGAGAAGTACCTGTTGGTTTCATCGGAGGATTCAGAAATTGCATCTTTTAAAATTTTGGAAAAACCATCTATATGACGGAGCGGAGCACGTAAATCGTGCGAAATGGAATATGCAAAAGCTTCAAGGTCCTTGTTGGCATCTTCAAGCTGCAAAGTACGCTCCTCTACCTTTTTCTCAAGATTTTGATTTAGCTCGTTTAATTCAGTTATATCCCGGGAAATACCCAAAACACCAATCAGGCGGCCTTCGACATCGCACACAGGCGTTTTTATGGTTTCAAATAAACCTTTATATCCGTTGCCGGCAAAAACTAATTCTTCGGTATTTATGGAAGGTTCACCCGCCATCATGGCTTTACGGTCTTTTTCTCTGAAAAAATCGGCAAGAGGTGCATCTACAAAATCATAATCGGTTTTGCCGATAATATCTTTTTCTTTTGCTCCAAAAAGCAGTTCAAATTTTGGATTGCATAATATGTAAACGCCATCATGATCCTTCAGCCATACCAAATCTGGAATAGATTCAATAAGAATACGTAACCGTTTACGTTCATTTTCCAGTTTTAGTTCGGTAATTTTACGTTCGGTAATATCATGAATTACGCCAAGTATATATTGTTCATCATTCAGGCTAATGACCTCTGCCGATACTAAGCAATTTCTGACATTTCCCTTAAAATTGAAATCACATTCAAAATTCTGTACCTTGCTATTTTTCTGCAAAAGAGACGTAAATTGATTCCGCTGTTCGGGGATAATCCATAAATGAATGTCGAGAGTTGTTTTTCCAATACATTCATCTTTGGTTAAGCCCGAAAGAGCAATAAAAGAATCGTTTGCTTCCACGATCTTTCCTTCGTTAAGGATGGTGATTAAAATAGGATCGGGACTACAACGGAAGGCTTTGGCAAATTTTTCCTCACTTTTTTTCAGATTATCCAAGGTATTTTTAAGCAAAGTAATATCGCGCGAAAACAGAGCAACATTTTCAATGGTACCATCCACTTCCACTATGGGTTCTATCGTATTTTCGAACCATTTTTCATCATAGGTATCGGTAAACGTAACGCCCTCCCGAGCTTCGATACATTCATTGATAATCTTTACTCTGTTTTGAAAAACAGATGGCGGCAACACTTTGCCTGCCGAAAATCCAACAATTTCTTCTCTGGTTTTGCCCCAGCGCTGAAGCAATATTTTATTACATGCCTGGAATTCACCTTTTCGGTTGGTCATGGTAATGGCATCGGAAGATGCATCCAAAACTGCCTGTAAAAGGTTGTTGGTATTGCTGAGTTTTTCTTCGCTTTCCCTGAGCCTTTGTTCAGTAATTTTTCTTTCGGTGATGTTGCGTACGGCGCCATAAATACTTTGTAATGCATTTCGGTCACTGTCCCAAAGAGAATGTGCAAATACCTGCACCCAAACCACTTCTCCCCGTTTATTCAGAGTGCGGATTTCCGATTTTACGGCACGGTTACCAAAAAGATTCTGCAAATCTTCATCATCTTTCGCCAGATCATCAGGATGAACAAAAGCACGCCAGCCTCCTTTAGCCTTGTATTCTTCGAAAGTAAAACCTGTGATATTCTCGAAAGCTCCGCTTACCCAATTTAATTCAAGGGAACCGTCCGAAAGCACCATGGTGGAAAAAACATAATCGGAAGAAACCTCTGATATAAGCCGGTAACGTTCTTCGCTTTTGTTAAGTTCTTCCTGAATTTTTATTCTTTCCCCGATATTTCTGCTGACTCCGATAAATTCAAGTAAATTACCCTGTTCGTCCCTGTTAGCAGAAGTAATTACTTCTGTCCAGACCGTTGAACCATCCTTGCAGGTTTGTTCCAGTTCATAGCAACCAAAAACGTCTTTTTTAATGCCTTTTGCTTCTTCACCCAACGTTTCTGCTAATAATTGCAAAGCTTTTTGGGCTGATGCGGGAGTGAGAACATCATTGATGGTTTGTTTGTAAACTTCTGCCGCCGTAAACCCCCTGAGTCGCTCTACCGACGGGCTGACATACGTAAATTGTCCCTGTAAATTTAAAATCCAGATAACATCGGAAACTTTTGAAGTAAGTATTTGATAGCGGTTAAGTTCCGTCTTTTTTTGAGATAATTCATTCCTTAAGGCAAGGTTTTCCTGCAGAAGCGCTTCGTAAGTTGGATCGTTTTCAATCATGGCGCACAATTTTTGCATTGTAAAAAATTACCCCGAAAATTATTTTAATGATACCAAACCTTATGTTTTCAACATACCTTTTTTACAACAACTATATTTCAATCTCTTAATTACCCATTTTAAAATAGCCTCCAAATATAAGCTTTTTTAATTAATTGTTATAAAAATTTTAAATTTTGACAGCTTCGAATAATTTCAAATCTGTTTGCCGGAGATTTAATTGCAATTGCAGATAGAAAAACAAGATTTAAAGAAAATTTTTGTTCTATTAAAAGAAGCAATCGATTTTTGTTTTTGAATAATAATTTAACCAAATAATCACAACTATGAAACGAATCATTTTACTACTGACAATTTTCCTGTTTTCGCTAGAAATACTTTTAGCAGGGAATTTTAAAGACAAAGCCGATACTGCTTTAATTTCTAAAATCAGGAATGAGGCTATGCAAAACAATAAAGCAAGCAGTATGCTTACGGGCTTGTGTGATAAGTATGGTCCCCGATTAAACTTTTCGCCGGCCTATCAGGCTTCTTCCCAATGGATAGAAGACAAACTTCATGAATTTGGTATTACCCAGGTGCAGTTTGAGCCTTTTGATTTGGAAGGTAAAAGCTGGGAATTAAACAAATTTTACCTCACAATGACGGAACCTTTTGTCAAACCCATCATTGCTTGTCCCAAAGAATATACCTACAGCACCAATGGAATTATAAAAAGCGAGGTTGTTTATCTGGAGGCAAAAGACGAAACGGAACTGGAAAAATATAAAGGAAAATTAAAGGGAAAAATTGTCATGATAGCCGATCCTTCGGGAATGCGCCCTTATACGGATCCGTTCGTAAAAAGACTTGCCGATTCTTCGCTTACGAAGTTACAGAATGAAAAAATCCCGACTGCCGAAGAAAGAGAAAAATCGATGCAGGAAGAAAAAAAAGGAGAAGAATGGTATTTGCAATACATTCGCTGGATAAGTAAAAAAGTCGAGTTTTGTAAAGAAGAAGATGCGGCATTATTGCTTGATTGCACATACAGCAGTTACGGAATATTGCAGGTTTGGAGCAATATATCTCCGGTTGAGCCGAATAATATCTATGATTATTTGGTGGACTATGCTCCGCGAACAGATTTACCGGCATCTTTACCTCAGGTTACCATTTCCATGGAACAATATAACAGTATAATACGGTTGCTTAAAAAAGGAGAAACCGTTAAAATGGAAACCCAGATTGATGTTACGATGGGCAAGCCACAAAAAGGGTTTAATGTCGTTGCCGAAATTCCGGGAAGCGAACAAAACGGCGAAGTAGTAATGCTTGGCGCCCATCTTGATTCTCATTTTGCCGGATATGCTGCTACCGACAACACCATCGGAGTTGTTACCTGCATGGAAGTTTTGCGGATTTTTAAAACTTTGGGTATACAGCCGAAACGAACCATCCGGATCGGACTCTGGGGTGCAGAAGAATTAGGATTGATAGGTTCAAAATCTTATATCAAAAACCATTTTGAAAATAATTCAGAAAAATGCTATGCTTATTTTAATATGGATAATGGCGCAGGAAAGTTTCGCGGAGTGTATGCCCAGGAAAATACCGGGGCTGCCAGTCTGTTTTCCGATTGGATGAAGATCATCAATGAGCCATGTTTTCAAACCGTTTGTATAAGCAATACAAAAGACACCGATCATATTTCGTTTGATGAAGCCGGCTTGCCTGGTTTTCAGTTTATCCAGGATCCATTGGATTATTATAAAATTTACCATACCACAATGGATGCCGTAGAACGGATTCCGAAAGACGACTTAAAAGAAAATGTTTTTCTGATGACCATGATGGCATATCTGGCAGCCAATCACTCGGGAGATTTTCCGGTGAAATCCAAAGCAACCAAGTAACCATGAAATATATTTTAGAAATTCTCTTGCTTTGCCGGCAAGTTTTGGCCGGCAAAGCTTAGGGAATGGATTGGCTACAAGCAATGCGATAGGGAACGAAAGAAGTTGCCTATCGCTTGTATTACATTAACGATAAAACCTATTACATTAACGATAAAACCTGTTACATTAATGATAAAACCCGTTACATTAACGATAAAACCCGTTACATTAACGATAAAACCTGTTACATTAACGATGATTATCGTTACATGAAGGTATGAAATGTAAACAATCGCGTATGAATATCAAACATCAATGGATAAAAGTCAAGCATTGAAGGATGATTGCCAAGCATTGAAGGATGAAAGCCAAGCATTGAAGGATAATTACCAAGCATTGAAGGATGATTACCAAGCATTGAAGGATAATTACCAAGCATTGAAGGATGATTACCAAGCATTGAAGGATAATTACCAAGCATTGAAGGATGATTGCCGTGTATTAAGGGAGTATTTCACAAAGTGTGTAAGTCTAAAAAGTTATTCTGAAAAATTTTGACCTCATTAAAAAGGTCTAAAAATTTTTCGGAAATAACTTTTTTAGTAACTTTATACACTCAATTATGA
>Ga0160425_1001601_pt1 | contig 20881 bp, 19 predicted proteins | sample BioMet8_FD_108193 | JGI IMG/M metagenome (GOLD analysis project Ga0160425, IMG submission 108193) | Microbial communities from bioreactor (seeded with sewage sludge) at Lawrence Berkeley National Lab, California, USA - Biofuel... | ecosystem: Engineered > Bioreactor > Anaerobic > Unclassified ...
CAGTCCTGCTGTGTCGTACATTGGTGCTATTATTACAGTACCCGTAGCGTCTATGTACCCCCACTTACCATCCCGTTTTACTGCCGCCAGACCTTTGTTATAGGGTCCTATTTCTTTGTAAATAGCTAAAGGCGGAAAAACAAATTTACCTGTTTTATCAATCAATCCACCCTTGCCATTTTCTACAACAGAAGCATAATCTGACAGGAAAGGAGTTGCTGCAGTAAATCTGTTGTTAATTACCACCATGTTTTTTTCGTCAATATAGCCCCATTTTTTGTCAAAGACAAAAGCTGCCATACCTCCGTAAAAGGGCTGCAACCCGTCATAAGCAAATGGTATCACCGTATTCCCGGTAGTATCTATCATACCCCAGCGGCCATCGTTTCTGACTAATGCATAATTACCTACAAAAGCACCTACATAATCATTGGTAGGGGATATAATCTCTACTCCTTTTGTATTAATGTAGCCTCTATGCATATTCCCCGGCATCATATAAGCAGGATTTACAGAAATAAAACCACCCCAGCCTCCCCAATCATGATGATGGTGATGATGTCCGATAGGTCCCCCAATACCCCAGCCACGGTCTCCTACACCCCAGCCCCAATCGCCGCCCCATCCCCAACCGATGGAGAGATAATCGAAAACACTGGCAGTACGATACCGCTGTCCTACTGCTGCCAAACCATTCTTCTGAAAGGGTCCCACATAGCTATATCTTTGAATTTTACTTAGCTTCTGGCCTGTGCTATCTATAATCCAATTCCCGTCCACAAGGGCAAAACCATTGCTAAAATCAGCAGCCTTTTTAAAGGTATAATGAAAGGCAGGCTGTCCTTCTTTGTTAATATAAAACCATGACCCATTATGTTTTACAGCTGCTTTTCCTTCGCTGAAACTATGAGCCTGGTTGTATTCACAGGGAATAACCTGTTTTCCGGTGCTGTCCACAAAGCCCCATTTACCATTACTTTTGACCGGTGCCAAGCCTTCGGCAAATTCCCCTGCTTCCTGATAATCTCCGCAAAGTTTTTTGCCTGCAGCATCATAAAAGAACCATTTATTCTTATTCTTAACACTTAGGACATTCTCATTAAATGCTCCCACCTTATCCAAAGTTGCTGGCAAAAGCATTTTTCCCTCAGTATCAAATACCCCATATTTTTCAGCTTTTTTTACTAAAACCAAAGATATTTTGTCATCTGTAGTTGTAGATATTGTTTTATATTCTAAGGGAATAACCGTTCTTCCTGTGGAATCAATACACCCTTGTTTGCCGTCTTTGCTAACAATGGCTAAAGAAGCGGCTGCAGCTACCTGCATGGTTAAAAGACAGCCAATCGTACTGCACAAGATTTTCTTTAACATTTTAATCCCTCCTAACTACTCTATATAATTATACAACAAAACCCCTAGAAAAAAAGCTGATTTCCTAAGGGTTTTTAAAAGGGTGTGGTAAATTCGTGGGGAGTCCCGATATAGTTAGTTGTCACTAACTATATCGGGAAGAAAAAGGAGACTCTTGCGGTTAGTCTCCACTTTCTCTGTTAGTATACACTAACTATTTTTAAATTGCAAGTATTTTTTATAGCTTAACAAAATAGGATGCTGTAATTCCATCAATTCCTGTTATCAGCTTAATTGTCTCTTTGTCTACTTCATTATCCACAGTCATAAACATCATGGCTGTACCCTTAATCTGGGTACGAGAAACTTGCATGGTAGCAATATTTACATGGGCCGCCCCCAGAAGAGTACCGATTTGACCAATCATACCGGGTTTATCTTCATTGCGTACTACTATCATATAATGGGCCGGTGTCAGGTCAAAATCATAGCCATCTATTTCCGTAATACGAACTAGGCCATTGCTCAGTACAGTACCTGCTACATTAAATACTTTTTTACCGGCATAAATATTAACTAATATTTTATTGTTTTTATCTTTATCGTTGTTTTTACCTTCAACTACTTCTACCCCACGGCTCTTCGTTGCCAGTTCAGCGTTAACCACATTAATACGTTCTTTCAGTACAGGTTCAAAAACTCCCTTTAAAACTGCTCTGGTAATTAAGCTTGTTTCCATATCGGCAACAGCACCTTCGTAGATAATTTCTATTTTTTCTACAGGAGCCTTTTCCATCTGATAGTACAGTTTGCCTAAAGCCTCGCCCAGTTCCAAATACTTCAGCATACCTTCCATTTCCTGGGGATGAAGAGCCGGCAGATTAACTGCATTGGGAACCATTTCTCCGTGCAAAGCATTAATAACTTCTTTGGCAATGGCAATACCGACTTTATCCTGAGCTTCCAGAGTATCTGCTCCCAAATGAGGTGTTAAAACACATTGCGGCAAATCAATCAAAGGAGAAATAGCTTTAGGTTCATCTGCTAAAACATCCAGGCCCAAGCTTGCTACTTGACCGCTCTTTATGGCATCAGCCACCGCCTGCTCATTATACAAACCGCCTCTGGCACAATTAACCAGACGCACGCCTTTTTTGCATTTAGCCAGTTCTGCTGCTCCTACCATATTGATGGTCTCTTCGGTTTTAGGAGTATGAATAGTGATAACATCGGATTTTTCCAGAAGTTCATCCAGAGTTTCGCATTTTTCCACTCCCAACTGTCTAAATCTGGCATCAGGAATATAGGGGTCATAAGCAATTACCGTCATACCAAAAGCCTGCATTCTTTTTGTTACCAGAGTACCAATACGTCCCAGGCCGATAATGCCTAAAGTTTTTTGGAAAAGCTCCGTACCCTTTAAGTCTTTACGTTCCCAAACTCTGCTCTCAATCATCTTATGAGCGCGGACTGTATTTCTGGCAGAGGCCAGCATTAGACCGATGGTATGCTCTGCAGCAGAAATAACATTGGATTCCGGAGTATTAACAACAATAACGCCCCGTTTTGTAGCAGGTTCCAATTCAATATTGTCCACACCGTTACCTGCTCTGCCCACAACTTTTAAATTAGTGGCATGTTTAAAAAATTCTTCGTTTACTTTCGTTACGCTGCGGACTATAACTGCATCATATTTGCCTATTACCTTCAACAATTCATCTCTGGGAATATCAAAGCAAACATCCACATCCAAACCTTTTTCTGCTTTCAGCAGTTCAACACCCTTGTCAGAAATTCTCTCAGTTACAATAACCTTCATTTTATTTTCCTCCCTAGTATAAAAAACTCTCGTGCTTGACTACTACTTATAATAGTAATCAAGGACGAGAGTATATCTCACGTGGTGCCACCTTCATTTGTTGCTTTATGCAACCTCATTTATGATTCAGATAACGGTTTTGCCGGATAGGTTGCTACCCCTATCGTCTCCGGAGTGGATTCAACTTTTTCATGTTGCTGGTTTGCACATGCCACCAACTCTCTGTAAACAGGAAAAAATTTACTTGGTTCCTTCATAGACCTATAACAATATTAAGTATTAATCAAGCATGTTTGCATTTTACTCGCATTTTTCATTGTTGTCAAGAACTTTTGTAAATTCTCCTGCTTTTGCCAACCTTTTTTGCAGAATTCTGGCTCTGTCCGAAGCAGTATCAATACTATTTTGAGCTTCTGATAATTTTTTCTGGACTTTTTGCAAGTTATCCGTAAAATTAGCAAAATCTGTTTCTAGTTTAATCACCATTTGAACAATCTCTCCGGTTTGTTTCTGGATAGCCAGGGTCTTAAAACCCATTTGTAGACTGTTCAGCAATGCTGCTAACGTAGTCGGTCCCGCAATAGTAACACGGTATTTTCTTTGCAGTTCCGCCATGAGTCCGGGCATGCTCACTGCTTCAGCAAACAAACCTTCTATAGGCAAATACATTAGTCCAAAATCCGTGGAATAAGGAGGCCTGATATATTTATCATTAATGTCCTTTGCCTCACTCTTTAATCTTATTTCCAATTGTTTTAAGGCAGCTTCCCCACCGGAAACGTCTCCTGCCTCCCTGGCATCAACCAGCCTTTGGAAATCTTCCTGGGGAAATTTAGCATCAATGGGCAGCCAAACAGGTTTACCCGGCTCTGTCCCCGGTAATTTCAAGGCGAACTCCACCCGTTCGCTGCTTCTGGGGCTGATAGTCACATTGAGACTATACTGTTCCGGAGAGAGCATATCCTGAAGCAGGTTGCCAAGTTGCATTTCTCCCCATATGCCCCGGTTTTTCACATTAGTAAGGACCTTTTTAAGATCCCCTACACCGTTAGCCACATTTTCCATGGAACCCAGACCCCGCTGAACTTCTTCTAACCGATATCCTACGTTGTTAAGAGAAGCTGTTAATTTACTGTCTAAATTAATGTTCAGACGTTCCAGTCTTTCTTCTTGTGATTTTGCGTTTTCCCCGGCACTCGCCTGCATTTTGTCCGTTAGACGCAAAAGCAAAAAAATCAAAACCGCCAAAAGCACTAAAACCGCTGTTAATAAAATACTTTCCAACTTCATCACCATCCCGTTTGTTATTATAGCAAATTATTAACAAGCACTCTAGCCTTTTTCGCATTTACTTCTAAAGATTTTTTCTTTATTTTCTTCTTCGTAAACACTAGACTTTTCTCAAAGAAGTGCTATAATAAAAGCAGAAAATTTAATTAACCGATTAATTTAAGTAGGGGTGGGGAAAATGATAACGGAAAAAACTAATAATACTGCTTTGAAGATTCGCAAAGCAGCAACCAAGCTCTTTGGTAAGCAGGGGTTTTACAACGTATCCATAAAAGAAATTGCCGCAGAGGCAGGTACTAACAGTGCTTTAATTTCTTATTATTATGGGGGCAAAAAACAGCTGTACTCTGCGGTTATTGCTCAGCAATCAGAACTGATTGAACAATTGCAGGATAAAATAAAAGGACTTAAAGAACCTGCTTTGACACTTATCTATGATTATTTAGAAGCAATTATGAAAGCCCAGTTAAACAAAGACGATAACATAGGACTGCTCTACAGAGAGGTTTTGACTCCGACCGGTCTGTGCGACGACACCATTGGCAACCATTTAAGATCCATCCATACCTTTACTCAGGAACTACTTAGCAAAGCGATAGAGGAAAAGTCCTTAAAGACACTACCTGACCAGCCCTCTGCTGCTTTTATTTTGGAAAGCGTTACTGTTCTAATCTTCTTGGTCCGCAGACAATTAATTACATCTTTTGATGCTAAATTATCCTATGACCAACTTTTAAAAAAAATAATTGCTTCTTATTTTGAACCTTATGTGATTAAAAACTAGTTTTACTGAAAAAGTAAAAATTTGGGAGGTTGTATTATGCAAATTACTGTTCCTGATCCAAAGCCCTTTTTTGAGGCTCATAAAAAACCAATTTACATTGTTCTTGGTATATTAATCCTAGCATTTTTAGGTCATTCTTTATATAAAATTTTCTATAAACCACCCATTGTAAAAGATATTCCTGTAGTACGGACTACCACAGTCGGCCAGTCTTCCAATGCCAATGCTTATACCTATCCCGGTGAAGTCCGTGGTAAATATGAAAGCAATTTGGCTTTCCAGGTAGGCGGAAAAATCATCAGCCGCAGTATTAATTTAGGTGATACAGTCCGTGCCGGTCAGGTACTCATGACTATTGACCCTAAAGATGTACGCCAGTCCTACAACCTGTATCAAGCTGCTGTTAATTCAGCACAATCCAATTATAAATTGGCCAGAGATAACGCAGTTCGTTATGAAACCTTGTTCTCCAAAGGTGCAGTCAGCGAATCCATTCGTGACCAGTATCGTACTCAGTACGAAGCAGCTGCTGCTACCTTGCAGCAAGCTGAGGCTCAGCTTATTGCCAGTTCTCACCAATTGGAATACACCGAACTGAGAGCAGATCATGACGGAGTTATTTCCGCTTTGTCAGGAGAAATCGGCATGGTTGTAAGTGCCGGTACCCCTGTAGCAACCTTAGTACAGGCCGGTGACAGAGAAATTCAAATCTTCGTTCCTGAAGGCAGATTAAATACCATTCGTCCCGGTCAACCTTGCAAAGTAACATTCTGGGCTCTGAATAATGTTACTGCCGATGGTACTATTACAGAAATTGCTCCTATGGCTGACCAAGCTACCAAGACTTACAAAGTCCGCGTAGCTCTTAACGCCATGCCCCCTGAAGCCAAGCTTGGTATGACTGCCAAAGTGCAGCTCAGCGATGGCAACTCTACAGATATCCTTATTCCCAGAAGTGCTATTTACGGTACAACCGGTGCTCCTCAAGTCTGGGTTGTAAAAGATGGAAAAGTATCGTTAACTACAGTCGCCATTAATGGCTATAAAGACGATAAAGTAATTATCACTAGCGGCTTAAAAACCGGCGATGTAGTTGTTACTGCCGGCATTACCAAGCTTTCCAACAACATGGAAGTGAAAATCGAAGGCGGTGGATCCAAATGAAGATCAACCTGGCCGATTGGTGTATCAGACATAAACAAGTAGTTTACTTCTTTATGGCCTTGATTACCATTACCGGTATTTATTCTTTCAATGCCTTAGGCCGCAGCGAAGATCCTAAATTCGTTATTCGGCAAATGGTTATTTCCTGTGCCTGGCCCGGTGCTACTGCCGACGAAATGGAACAGCATGTAACCAGCAAAATTGAAAAGACTGTTCAATCTCTGCCTGACTTGGATTACATTACCAGTTATTCCCGTCCCGGCACCTGCGTTGTTAACGTCATCATTAAAGAGCAAGTTAAGAATAAAGATGTACGCAATCACTGGCTGGAAGCCCGTAACTATATTCACGATCACCTGTCTGATTTGCCCAGCGATGTTTACGGCCCTTATTTTAATGATAGATTTGATGATGTTTACGGTAATATTTACGCCCTTACTTCCGATAGTTTTACCTACGAAGAAATGAGAGTGGAAGCGGAAGAACTAAAACGACAGTTCTATACCGTGAAAGATGTCCGCAAGGTTGATTTGGTAGGCACTCAACCCGAAAAAATTTACGTCTATATGTCCAATGATAAACTGGCAAAATTAGGTTTGTCTATCTCCGCTGTCCAAAGTGCTATCTCCGGAGAAACCAGCGTTACCCCTGCGGGCAATGCAGATATTGACGGTGATAATGTTTACCTGCGGCTTACCGGTTTACCCAACAGCACTGATAACATCCGCAACATTTTAATCAACTCCAACGGTAAAACTTTCCGTTTGGGTGACATTGCCGAAATCGAAAGAACTTATCCTGATCCTCCTGATGCAAAAATGTATGTAGATGGTAAACCTGCTATAGGCATTGCAATTTCCATGGAAGATAACGGCAACAACATTAAGCTTGGTGAAAACTTAAGCAAAATGGTTGCTCAAATGAAAAAACAAATGCCCCTTGGTTTTGAATTCCACCAAGTATCTAACCAGCCTGAAGTAGTTAAAAACTCCATCAGCGAATTTACTACGAGTCTATATGAAGCTATTATCATCGTGCTGGTAGTCAGTTTGTTTACCTTGAGCCGTCGTTCCGGTTATGTAATTTCTGCTTGTATTCCTCTGGTTTTGTTAGGTGCTCTCACCGGCATGTACATTTGCGGTGTAGAACTCCACAAAGTATCCCTGGGTGCCCTGATTGTATCCTTAGGAATGCTGGTAGATGATGCCCTGGTTGTTGTAGAGCTCATCGAAGTAAAAATGTCCGAAGGCTGGGACCCGGAAAAAGCTGCCTCCTATGCTTTTGAAACCTGCGGCACCACGTTGCTTTTCGGTACTATGATTACTTGTACCAGTTTCGTTCCTATTGCCCTGGCCAATAGTAATATTTCAGAATTTGCCGGGGATCTTTTCCCTGTAATCACTTTAACCTTGATGTTCTCTTGGTTTGTAGCTTCTACTGTGGCACCAACCTTAGGTTATTCCTGGATCAGGCCCAAAACCTTGACACCTGTTTCCTACGACACTAAATTCTATAATGGTTTTCGCAGCATTTTAAACTGGTGTCTGGGACACAGAAAAGCCGTCATGGTTATAGCCATGCTAACTTTTATCGGTTCCATTGGCTTATTAAAGCTTGTTAAGCAGGAATTCTTCCCTGCTTCTGTCCGCCCGGAAATCGTTGTGGAAATGAATCTGCCGGAAGGCAGCGGCATTAAAGACAGTGACAGAGAAGCTAAGCACTTAATGAAACTCATAGGTGATGATCCTGATCTGGATCATGTAGCAGCCTATGTAGGCAAAAGCTCACCTCGTTTCGTTCTGGTGCTGCACCAAGAACAGCCTCGTGATAACTATGCCCAGGTTATTGTAGTAGCTAAAAACTTGGAAGGCCGTAAACGTCTGGAGGCAAAAATCACCAAAGCTATGAAAGAAGAAATGCCCAACGTGGTCGGTACTGCTCAGTCCCTGCCTTTAGGTCCACCTAGTCCCTATCCTGTTATGTACCGTGTTTCTGCACCTACTGCTAATCAAGCTAGAGAATATGCAGAAAAAGTCAGGGAAAAACTTGCTGCTAATCCTAATGTTACAACTACCCTTTATGACTGGATGGAAAAAGCCAATGCCATTAAGGTAAAGATTGATAACGATAAATTGAAACAAATGGGTCTTACCCGCAAAGTTGTGGCTAACTCCCTTTATGCCAACTTAAACGGTTACACTGTTTCTGAATACTACGAACGGGATCAGGCTATTGATGTAGTTTTCCGTCTGGATAAAAAAGACAGAAAATCCCTGGATGAAGTACAGAATCTTTCCATTGCTACTTCTTCCGGTGCCGTGCCTCTCTCCCAGGTAGCAGATATTTCTTATGAAAGCGAAAACAATATGATCTGGCATCGTGATTTACAGCCTACGATTACCGTAAACGGTGCTATAGGCGAAGGTGCTACCGGCAACGATGTGAGTGCTGATGTCTGGGAATCCATGAAAGACATACGCAATAATCTTCCCGCCGGTGTAAAAATTGAAGTGGGCGGTCCTCATGAAAGCAGTATTAAAGCCTTAAATTATCTTTTGAATCCTATGCCTGTTATGGCAGTGGTAATGCTGATTCTCATGATGCTGCAAATGCAGGATCTCAGAAAGCTCTTCTGCGTGCTCTGTACTGCTCCTATGTGTATTACCGGTATTGCCTTAGGTCTATTGCTCTTTAACGCTCCTATGGGCATCATGGCAGAAATCGGTTCCTTTGCTTTGATTGGTACCGTTATTCGTAACTCCATGGTTATTCTGGATCAGATTCATCTTCATATAGAAGCCGGCATGGACGACCGTACTGCCGTATTGGAATCGGCCATTGTAAGATTTAGGCCTATTATGCTGGCTGCTCTTACTACAATTTTTGGTCTGGTTCCCATGTTTGCCAGCCCTTTCTGGAATGCCTTGGCTATTGCCATGGCCTGTGGACTGACAGGTGCAACTGCTTTAACTTTGCTTTTCCTCCCAACCTTATATGCAATTGTCTATAAGATTCCGGAAAAAGCAGTTAAACAATAATAACCCCTAGCAAGAAAAAATCCGCCTTCCCCAGGCGGATTTTTTCGTTATAGCGTTTATCTTATTATGCTGCTTAAAAAGCTCTGCAGTCGTTCGTTCTTCGCATGACCAAATACTTCTTCGCTGGTACCTTTTTCCTGAACATAGCCATCGGCCATAAAAACAACCTGATCGGCCACTTCTTTGGCAAAACCCATTTCGTGAGTAACAACCACCATGGTCATATTGCCGTCGGCCAAATCCTTCATGGTTTTAAGCACTTCACCGGTTAATTCCGGGTCCAAAGAAGAAGTTGGTTCATCAAAAAGCATAATATCGGGCTGCATAGCCAGAGCTCTGGCAATAGCTACCCTCTGCTGCTGCCCGCCGGACAGCTGATTAGGATAATAATCCGCTTTGCTGGCCAGTCCAACCTTTTTCAAAAGTTCCCTTGCTTCAGGTTCTATAACGTTTTTAGGTACATGTTTCACTGTAATAGGAGCAGCCATCAAATTCTGTAAAACAGTCATATGAGGGAATAAATTAAATTGCTGAAAACACATACCCATTCTACTGCATATTTGACGGGATTTTTCTGCATTAACATATGTGCCGTTTTGCACTAAGTATTCTCCCTCGATGGAAATAGTCCCTGCATCTACAGTTTCCAACCGGTTTAAGCAACGCAGAAAAGTGCTTTTCCCCCCGCCGCTAGGTCCGATAATAGCTACCACATCACCCTTTTTCAGTTCCATATCTATACCTTTTAATACCTTTAGGGCACCAAAATTTTTCTTTAGTTGTTCTACTTTAATCATATATTCGCTCATAACGGTCCCCTATTCCTCGTATTTAGCGTAATGTTCTTCCAGACGGGCAAACACTCTGGTAACCACAAAGGTCATAATCAGATAAAACACTGCCGCAATGAAAAATGGTGTCATATCAAATTCTCTTTGGACGATAGTTCTAGCCGCCCTCAGCAAATCATTCATGGCCAAAACATAAACCAAAGAAGTATCTTTAACCAAGGTAATGGTTTCATTGCCAATAGGAGGCAGAACTCGTTTAATCATCTGAGGCACAATTATCTTCTGCATCGTTTGGGAATAAGTGAATCCAAGGGTCTTAGCCGCTTCATATTGCCCTTTGGGAATGGATTGAATCCCGGCCCTGAATATCTCTGCGAAATAAGCTGCGTAGTTCAAAACGAAAGCCAGAAGTGCTGCAGCCACGTCAGGTAATGTTATGCCAAAAGACGGCAGAGCAAAATAAACAAAAAGTAACTGGAGCATTAAAGGAGTACCCCTCATAATCCAGTTATATATTTCCACAGCCTTGTTTAAAGGTTTAATAGAAGAAATTCTGCCTATGGCCAAAAGTAAGCCTAACGGTATAGACAAAATCAGCGTCACAGCGAATATTTCCAGTGTGACCTTACAGCCGCTAGCTAAAAGCAATGACATTCTCAATATTTCATTCATATCTCCACAACCCCATTTTATCTAATATAAGGTTTATTATATCACATATTGTCTGTCAAAAGACAAATTAATCTAACAATTGACCAGGAACCGTAAAAAAGACAACACGCCTCTGGACTGTCATTATAAATAGAGGCTGTAACATAGTGACCGAAAGTCATTGTGTTACAGCCTCTTCTTAATAAATCCAGCTTATTTTACCAAGTCAGCATTAAACCATTTCATGCTGATTTTTTTAGCAGTTCCGTCTTTTTTCATTTCATCCATAGCTTTTTGGATAGTTTCCATCAAAGCAGTATCTTCTTTGCGGAAGGCAATACCATAATCCACAACAGGACCAACGGGTTTAGCATCCAGGCACACAAACTTGCCCTGTTTCTTGCCCATATAATAACGTCCCAATATTTCATCGGTAACAATAGCATCGCAACGTCCTGCTTCCATATCCATCATGGCAGCAATGCAATCAGAATATTTCTTCAGTTCCTTCAAGCTGCCCTTAAGTGCTTTATCGTTTTCCACGTTGCTTTCAGCACTGGAAGCACTCTGTACTCCTACTGTCTTGCCTTTTAAATCAGCCTGACTCTTAATAGGAGAACCGGTTGGAACAAAAATCAATTGCTTGGCAACCATATAAGGTTTGCTGAACAACATGTTTTTCTGACGCTCAGGAGTAATATCCAGACCATTCCACAGACAATCAATACGCTTACTCTTTAATTCTGCTTCCTTACTGGACCAATCAATAGGTTTAAATTCAATTTTAATGCCTAAACGCTTAGCCGCTTCTTTGGCCATATCAATATCAAATCCTACGATATTGTTGTCTTTGTCCTTGAAGCCCATTGGTGGAAAATTATCATCCAACCCCACTACGATTTTCTTCGGTGCAGCAGGTGCCGCCGGTTTTGCCGCTTCCTTCTTTTGAGTGCCGCCGCAACCTGCCATAAGACCACAAGCTACTACGGCTGATAATGCCAGACTAACTAATTTTTTCATAATTCTTCCCCCTCATCATTAATGTGTTAATTATAAGTCCCCTTACTTCGAAAGTAAACATTTATTTCATAGTATTGGCAATAAGAGCAATAAAAACAAGTTCATCACTGCCGGTATTTTTCAAGCCGTGAGTACCCCCGTCTTGGCAAAATGTTACATTGCCTGCCTCTACAGGATATTCCTTGTCCTCGTCAGTATAAGTACCCTTGCCTTTCACCACATAATAAGTTTCGTTATTACCCTGGTGAGTATGTATGGGAACCTGTGCTCCCGGCGGCAAGGTAATCTGAGCAAAAAGTTTGTTAGCTCCCCCAAAAAGCTTTTCATCGATAATATGTTCAACCGTAAAATTACCCGTTGGTTTAACTCTGGTTTCTTTCTTTTTCTCTGTAAAAATAGGCATAAACACCCCTCCTCTTAATCAGTTATGTTTAATTTAATGTCTTCGTTGTCTTTAGAAGCTTCTTCTAAAACAGTCAAAAACCTTTCCCCGTACTCTCCCAGATTTTCCTCGTTGGCAATAGCACCGGAAACTTCAATTTGCACTTTTTCATCCAGTTCGGATAAGCAATCATACAAAGCATCCAAATTTTTGCCATAATACTCAGGAAAGCCAAAAGCATCTTGCAGGAAATCCTGCAAATCCTCTTCTGTAGAAAAGTCCTCCGCGGGTATAACTATTTTTTTCATGCTCTACCACTAATCCCTTCTAATAAAGTTTTTCAAATGTATTATAATGATCACCGCAGTAATAGATATTGCCGTTATTATCAAAGACAATGCGCTTAGGTCCGCGATTTCCCTTGACATAATCAATATCACACTCGGTATATTTTGTACCTTTGTGTATGGGTAGCTTTTTTTCGGCATTGCCAAAATAATCTCCGCCTATACTTTTACCGGGAGCTACCTTGTCCAAAGTTCCTTTTTTGGGCCAGCCTAATTTTCTGGCCTCATTTTTCGTAAGATAGTTTTGGGGAAGTTTATGATATTCGTGAATGTATAGTGCTACTTGTTGTTTAGATGTATAAGAACCATTTTTTTCGACTTTTATTACCGCATTGTTTGTTGCTTTCACCGCCGGTTGTTTTGTAGATGACTTACTTCCACAACCGCTTATTATAAATATAGCTACTAATAACAAACCCGTCAATACACTTAATACTTTTTTCATTATTTTTTCACAGCCCTTTCTTTAAGAAAGGCGTCCTCCTGTTGCAAATCATTTTGTGCGTCAAAATCCAAAAGAGCCTGAGATGGCTTTTGCCACAAGTTGCCGGTTAAAGGTCCTCTGATACAGCTAATCCCTTTATTGGCATAATTTAGGGTTTTGGTGCCGGGGCTAAATCTGCCTTCCATGATTAGTTGAATATTGCCGGACACAGAAACTTCCAGCCCCTTAGTTACGCTTGCCAAAACGTAATTTTGGGCTTCCTGTTGTGCTATTTTAGCAGCATCCCCATCACAGCCAACGAAAAGCTTCTTTTTTTCTTGTGCAGCAGCAAATATTCCCTGACTGCTATTGCCCGCCGGCACAAATATTACATCGGCTTTATCGTTATACATTTTTTTAGCCAGTTTTGTCAGCTTTTTGGGCTTATTGAAATTGCCAACCCATTGTTGTAAAACAATTCCTTGAGGGTTAATAGTAGTTACGCCTTTAGTATAGCCCAGAAGCATCTCCTGAAGAGCCGGTACCTTTTGAACTCCCCCTATGAACCCGACTGTTCCTGTCTGGGAAGCTGATGCTGCAACAATGCCTGCCAGATATCCCAATTCTCTGTTATTGAATTCCACTATTCTGAAATTATTTAATTTCGTTGTTTTATAGGAATCAACCAAAATATATTTGGTAGTGGAATGTTTTTTGGCATCTTCTGTCATAACATTATAAAAATTGTCGCCTATTGCTATGACAAAGTCCCATTTTTCTTTTAGCTGAGGAATATCTTCCTCCTTAGGATCTGCTTCTTTGCAAATATAAGAAGACAGCCTCAGCTCCGGCCCATAACGCATTTTGGCTGTTTCAGCACCTGCTTTGGCTTCCCCGTTAAACTGGTCGAAAGCAGGATCATTGCCATAGCAAATAAGGCCTTTTACTGCTGCCTCACCAAGGGCTGCTCCCAGCAAAACAAAGATAGCTAAAAGCACGATAAACTTTCTCCCAAACTTCTTCATTTTCTCTCCCCCTCGTTTTTATGTTCTTCAACCATATATTTACTTGTTTTATAAACTTTGGCTAAACCTGAAACACAAAGGATACCCATGGCAATAGCCGCCGCATCAATACAAGTTTCCAGAAAAGTCTGCATACCCATAACAAAATCGTTGAGAATAAAATAATTCATAGCCCGATACAAAGGCAATCCTGGTACCAGCGGCAAAAACCCCGGTACGGAAAATACGGTTACAGGTTCTTTATATCGTCTGGCAAAGATTTCGCTGCAAACAGATAAACCCACTGTTCCGGCAAAATTGCTAGTCATGGAACTTAGCTCCAAAGTTTCCATTAAATAAATGTATATAGCAAAACCCACCGCTCCTACGATTCCGGCCTGAAAGATTATTTTTCTCGGCGAATTAAACAAAACGGCAAAAGCTAGGGTAGCTACAAAAGCCGCAAAAATTTTAATCAGCATTGATTTCTCCTACTTATATATAGTACCTAAAACAGCAGCAATACCTATAACAATACCGCTTACCAGGAATACTGCTTCTCCTGCCCTGCTATTGCCGCTAATCAAATCTCCGGCAATATAATCTCTTAGTCCATTAGTAAAAGCCATCCCCGGTAAATACGGCATAATAGCTCCTGCAATGGTTAATTCCATATTGACATTAGGAAATAATTTTCTGGCTAAAATCGTAACTACGGAAATAAACGCTCCGGCCAGTGTTGTAGACCAAAAACTGCTTGGTTTAAAAGGACTTAGCAATTTTATAATCCACATGGAAATGGCAGAACCGGCAAATGCCGCAATAAATTCTTTCACACCGCCCCCCAGCATTACGGCAAAACCACCACCGCCAAAGCCGGCACTGATAATATCAATATAGATAGGACGAGCCCGTCTTGTTAGTTTCTCCTGAAGAATAGCCATGGTTTCCGTAAAATTATAAGGCCAGGTCTTTAGTCCAAAAGAAATATCATTTATTTCGCTGACCAGGGACAAATTCACACCCCGGTCCGTAACTCTCGCCATGTAGCAATTCCCTTTTAAAGATTCATCACTAATGATAATAGCAGAAGGAGTACAAAAGGCAGATACGTCTCTCATACCACGCATAGCACAAATACGCAGCATGGTGTCTTCAACCCGATAAGTTTCCGCACCATTGCATAATAAAATCTTACCTGAGGTAATAGCAATTTCCATAACTTCATTTTTCGTCATGGACTTAATCATTCCTTCAACCACTGCCCTGTCTCCTTTCTTTATTCGTTAGTAAATATATCAGACAAAGCTGCCCTGAATTTATTAGCTCCACCCATAGAAGGGTGAGGCACTGCCTGGCAGCTGATGCCAAATTTTTCTAAAGTATCGGCGCTTTTGCGCCCAATAGCAATAATTTGCATATGGGGCACCAGACTCATGAGCTTTTGGGCATATTCAATACCTGTTTCCAGTTCCTCACGGTTCGGTGTTCTGTTGGTTAGAATACCACTTTCTTTAAAGGGATGAAAGGGAAAAATATTCCACAATATTGTCTGAAAAGGTGCCAGATGATGCTGGGCCAGACACCCCCACATAATAGTAGCCGTTGGTTCATTAAAGCCTTCTGCCTTTTGTTTCGCATTTAGAAGATGGCTTTGAGGATTACTCGTCCTTTGATAATGCCATTCACCCAGCACAACCTGGGGACGCACCATAGGATGATGTCCCAGCAAAATTCTCTCGCTGGTCATTGCCATACCGGAAAAATGTCCTCCCTGATAACCCAGGCCTTCTGCAATAAACAAATACCTGGCATTTTTCCTCAAAGTTAAATATCTAAGTAAGTTTTCCCGGCGAATTTCAGGTGCCTCAATGCCTATATCACAACTGGGGTCATAATCAGCCCAGGGATTAAAGCTTATCTTACTATGATAATTTTGTAAAGATGCTAAAAATTTTTCCATTATTCCAGACACTCCATAATTTCTTCCCATTGATTCATAAGTCCATCAATTGTTTTCTTATATTCATTATATTCCTGAGCCATTTTGCTACTTGTTGCCAAGTCCTGCTGATTAGCCGGATCACTGATTTTTTTCTCTAAAACTTTCAGCATCGCTTCCTGCTCACGAATATTTAACTCCACCTTAGGCAAAAGTTTAGCAGCTTCTTCCGGGCTATAGCGACGTTCTTTGCTTTGATGGGCTGTTTCTGTTGTTATTGCTTTTTCCCGTTCAGGTTTTTTAGTTTCTTTCACAGGTTCCGGCGGCAGTTCTTTTTTCACTTTTTCCCGTTCTGCCAAATAAAAATCATAGTTACCTTTATAATCTACAATATGCCCATTTTCGATAGCCCAAATTCGCTGAGCCACTTCATTAACCAAGTAACGGTCATGGCTTACCAAAAGAACGGTACCTTCAAAAGTTTCCAAGGCTGCTTCCACAGTTTCTTTAGCTGCAATATCCAAATGGTTGGTAGGTTCATCCAAAAGCAAACAATTGGCACCATCCAATACTAATTTTAATAAAACCAGCCGAGCCTTTTGTCCTCCTGACAAAGTACCTATTTCTTTAAAGACATCTTCTCCGTGAAAAAGCATGCCTCCTAAAAGCTTTCTGGTTTGTTCATCGGTAAAACCGTATTCCGTCAAGAAATTATCCATAATAGTCTGCTTAGCATTGAGGCGTTCATAACTTTGAGAAAAATAGCCAATCTGTACTCTATTACCAATTTTCGCAGTTCCTGCCAAGGGCGGAATTTCTTGCAGAATAGTTTTTAAAAGTGTTGTTTTGCCGCTGCCATTAGGTCCCAGAATAGCAACCTTTTCCCCCCGCATTAAAGTTACATTTATATTATCTAAAATAGTATGGGTGCCATATCCTGCCGCCAAATCATCCAGAATGATAACTCTTTCTGCAGACTCAGTTGCCTTAGGCAACCGCAAAGTAAATTCTTCATTCACTACCGGTGCGTCAATTCTCTCCAGGCGATTCAGCTGAGACTGACGGCCTCTGGCCATTTTACTTTTAATACCGGCTTTAAAACGCCGTATATAGGCCTCAGTTTTGGCAATATATTCTTGTTGAGCATCATAAGCTCTGGTTTCGGTTAAAGTCTGAAGGTCTTTTTGTTCCAGATAGCGAGAGTAATTGCCATTAAATTGCTGAAGGCGGCCTCCCTCCATTTCCAAAATCGTTTCTACTACATTATCCAAAAAGGCTCTATCATGGCTGACAATAAGTAAACCACCCTTGAATTCCCGCAGATATTTTTCCAGCCATTCTGTCATATCTATGTCCAAATGATTAGTTGGTTCATCCAAAATCAATAAATCCGGAGAATTTACCAAAGCACCTGCCAGCATCAGTCTTGTTTTTTGACCGCCGGACAGTTCCTGAATGTTTTTCTTCCAAGTCTCTTCCGGATAACCCAAGCCAATCAGTACCCGTTTAATATTCGCCTCATAGTTATATCCGTCTAGATGTTCATAGCGTGCAGAAGTTTTAGCATAGGAAGCCAGAATTTCCTCTAACTCCTTACCTGGTTTTGTCTTTGCACTTTTTTCTTCCAATTTTTTTAGTTTGCTCCTTAACTGAACAACATCAGGACACGCTTTTAACATAAATTCGTGAATCGTTCCTGTTCCCAAATGAGCAAAACCTTGTTCCACATATCCCAATCGTAAATCACCGGCAAATTTAATACTGCCTGTATCTGTTTCCAAAGTGGATAAAAGACAACGCAAAAGAGTAGTCTTGCCGCTGCCATTGACACCGACCAAGCCTACTTTTTCGCCTTGCCTTATAGTGAAACTCACGTTTTTAAATATTTCATGTGAGCCAAAGCTCTTGGTCACATTATCTACAACTAACTGAATACCCATACTTATTTAGCATAACCATTGGGATGCGTACTGTGCCAGCGCCAGGCACTGGCTACAATATCTTCGATACTGCTGTGCTTGGGTTCCCAATGTAGTTCCTTTTTAATTTTTTCCGAAGAAGCAATAAGCTTAGCCGGATCTCCGGCCCTGCGAGCTTCTTCCCGAACGGCAAAATCTTTACCCGTTATTTTTTTCACGGCAGCAATAATTTCCCTGACAGAAAAACCATGCTCCGTACCTAGATTATATGCCTTGCTTAGGCCACCTTCAGCCAAATACTTTAAAGCTAAAACATGAGCCGTAGCTAAATCGCACACATGAATATAGTCTCTGAGACAGGTCCCGTCCGGAGTAGGATAATCAGTGCCAAAAATAGCAATGTCTTTTCTTTCACCTAAAGCGGCCTTAAAAATTAAAGGCAGCAAATGAGTTTCCGGATTGTGGTCTTCTCCAATGTTTCCCAACAGGGCTGCGCCTGCCGCATTGAAATATCTAAGGGCCACATAGCGCAAATCATATGCAGAAGCATAGTCTGCCATCATAGTTTCAATCATTAGTTTTGTTTTCCCATATACATTAGTAGGAGCATGCTTAGCATCCTCTGTGATGGGCACCTGATCAGGTTCCCCATAAACAGCGGCAGTAGAGGAAAACACTAAAAGATTAGCTCCTGTTTCCCGCATAGCATCAAGAATTCCCAGGCTTCCTGCCACATTATTATAATAATATTTGGCAGGGTCAACCATAGACTCACCTACCAGACTGCTGGCAGCAAAATGCATAACAGCATCTATTTCATATTCACCGATGACATGTTTCAAAAAGCTGAAATCATGAATATCTCCCTCAATCAGCTGAACATCATCTGAAACAGCATCAATATGTCCTGTGCTAAAATTATCATAAACAATGGGTTTGTAGCCTGTTTTGCACAATTCTTCCACTACATGAGACCCTATATAACCGGCACCTCCGGTAACCAAAACATTCATTCAGTCGTCCTCCTAGGCTTCCTGGCCACCAATAATAGCCAGAATTTCTTTAGTTTTTGCTTCCATCAGGGTTTTATCCCCTCTTGTTTCCACATTTAATCTTACTACAGGTTCCGTATTGGACTTGCGCACATTAAAGCGCCAATTGTCATAGGCTACGCTAATGCCGTCCATAAAATCCTGCTTACCATCTTTATATTTTTCCTGCAATGCATCCAGCACCACATTGGCATCTGCAACTTTTCTGTTGATTTCACCACTGCAGGGGAAGAGAGCCATTCTGCTTTCCACCAGATCAGAAAGCTTCTTGCCTGTCTTGCACATAAGTTCCGTAACAAGTAACCAGGGAAGCATACCGCTATCGCAATAGGAGAAATCACGGAAATAATGATGGGCACTCATTTCTCCCCCATAAATAACTCCTTCTTTTCTCATGCATTCTTTAATGAAAGCATGACCGCTCTTGCAGCGAACCGGCAATCCGCCATTTTCTTTGATAATAGCTTCAGTATTCCAAACTAGCCGTGGGTCGTACAGAATCTTGCTGCCGGGATTCTTTTTCAAGAAAGTCTGAGCCAGCAACCCTACCAAATAATATCCTTCAATAAATTCAGCTTTTTCATCAAAGAAGAAACATCTGTCAAAATCACCATCCCAGGCAATACCTACGTCTGCCTTATATTCCTTCACAGCATGAGCTGTAGCAGCCCTATTCTGAGTTAAAATCGGGTTGGGAACACCATTGGGGAAATTGCCATCCGGTTCTTCATTAATAAAAACAAAATCGAATGGTAATTTTTTTGCCAGTTCTTTAACTACCGGACCGGCTCCGCCATTGCCGGGATTCACTACCAGCTTTAGTGGTTTCAATTCTGCCACATCAACATAGGTAAGCAAATGTTCAATATATTCCGGCATAATATTATGTTTTGTATAGGTTCCCGTCTGTTCAGCAGTAGGAAAAGTACCTTCTTCTACCATTTTTTCAATATCTTTCAAACCGGTATCCGCAGAAATGGGGCGAGATCCTTCCCGTACCAGTTTCATGCCATTATAATTAGCCGGGTTATGGCTGGCAGTAATCATAATGCCGCCGTCAGTCTTTAAATGAGCTGTAGCAAAATAAATCATTTCTGTACCGCACTGACCAATATCGATTACATTGGTACCCTCTTCCCTAAGTCCCTTTACTACTGCAGCACTAAGAGTTTCCCCCGTTAAGCGAATATCATGACCAACTACACAGGTTTTTGCCTTAAGCATTTGTGAAAAAGACCGCCCCAGTTTATAGGCCATATCTTCATTAACCTCAGTAGGAACTATACCTCTGATATCATATGCTTTAAATGCTTTATTTTTGCCCATTTGTACCGTCTCCTTTTTAGTTCTTCTTACATAGAAGATTTTTAACAATTTAATGGTTCTTCGGCCGGTAATAAATCGTGTATTTCATCATAAACAGCATATATTTCCGCATTATTAATAACTGAAACATCACCATTTTTAAGGACCAAATCAGTTTTAGCCACTTGACGCAAAGCATGTCCCAATACAATGCCAAAATTCAGATTATCCTTTTCTTCTAAGGAAAATTCTTTATAATCTGTTCTAACCTTTACTAATTTTTCCATATATGCTACTTGCTCTAAATATTGTTTGTTCAACGCTTTCATGATTCTGATTGTAGAAGCCAAAACATCATGGAGTCTTTGTAATTTCCCTGACCCATCTGCCAAATTCAAAGACCTATTATCAATTTTATGCTTAAACTTAATAGCTTCTTCTTTTGTCATTTTTTCAGCTTCTACTTCCTCGAAGGCTTCATCTCCCAAAATAGCCGGCAGATTCATAAGAGCTTTCAGAACAGCCAGTTCTTCCAATTCCCCATATTCATCAGAGTCCATAGGAACAACAGATATTTTTTCCAAAATAGTAGGTTC
>Ga0160425_1001605_pt1 | contig 20838 bp, 27 predicted proteins | sample BioMet8_FD_108193 | JGI IMG/M metagenome (GOLD analysis project Ga0160425, IMG submission 108193) | Microbial communities from bioreactor (seeded with sewage sludge) at Lawrence Berkeley National Lab, California, USA - Biofuel... | ecosystem: Engineered > Bioreactor > Anaerobic > Unclassified ...
CGCGGCGACGGCACGGTCGGCGAGGACGTGACGGAGAATCTGAAGACCGTCCGCTCGATCCCCATGACGATCGAGGACGCGCCGCCCCGGCTGATCGTGCGCGGCGAGGTGTTCATGCCGCGCTCCGTCTTTGAAAAGCTCAACGCCGCCCGCGAGGAGAGGGGAGAAGCGCTGTTCGCCAACCCGCGCAACGCGGCGGCCGGCTCGCTGCGTCAGCTCGACCCGAAGATCGCGGCCGCGCGGCAGCTCGACATTCTGGTGTTCAATTTGCAGCTCTGCGAGGGCAGACGCTTCGAAAAGCACTCCGAGACGCTCGAGTACCTGCGCGGGAAAAAGTTCAAGGTCATCCCGTACGACCTCTGCACGGCGCTCGATCGCGCCGAGGCGCTCGTCCGCGCGATCGACGAGAACCGCTACGCGCTCAACTTCGACATCGACGGCGCGGTCATGAAGCTCAACGACCTCGCGGGCCGGGAAAAGCTCGGCAGCACCGCGAAATTTCCCCGCTGGGCCGCGGCCTACAAATATCCGCCCGAGATCAAGGAGACGAAGATCGAGGACATCGTCGTGCAGGTCGGCCGGACGGGCATCCTGACGCCGCGCGCCGTCGTTTCGGCGGTGCGTCTGGCCGGGACGACCGTCACCAGCGCCACGCTCCACAACCAGGACTTCATCGCCGAGCGCGACATCCGCGTGGGCGACACCGTAAAGATCCGCAAGGCGGGCGAGATCATCCCGGAGATCCTCTCCGTCGTCGCGGAGAAGCGCCCGGAGGGGACGAAGCCGTTCCTGCTGCCCGACCGCTGCCCCGTCTGCGGCAGCCCCGTCGTGCGCGACGAGGACGGCGCCGCCATCCGCTGCACGGGCGCTGAGTGCCCCGCGCAGCTCATTCGCAACCTGACGCATTTCGTCTCCCGCAACGCCATGGACATCGACGGCCTCGGGGAGGCGCTCGTCGAGCAGCTTGTGCGCGAAAAGCTCGTCTCGTCGCCCGCCGATCTCTATTACCTCGATTTCGACAGGGTCGCCGCCATGGAGCACATGGGCGCGACCTCCGCGAAAAACCTGCGGGCGGCCGTCGAGACGAGCCGCCGGAACGATCTCTCCCGCCTGCTCAACGCCTTCGGCATCCGTCAGGTGGGCGAGAAGGCGGCCAAGGTGCTCGCTTCGACCTACGGCTCGCTCGACGCGCTGATGGAGGCGGACGAGGCCTCGCTGACCGACGTGCGCGACATCGGCGCCGTCACCGCGCGGAATATCGCGGAATGGTTCCGGAATCCGCAGTCGCGCCACATGATCGAACGGCTGCGCGCGGCGGGCGTCAACTTCGAGAGCCTCTCCGTCGTGACGGACCGCCGCTTCGACGGGCAGACGTTCGTCCTGACTGGAGCGCTGAGCCTGTTCACGCGCGAGGAGGCCACGGAGAAAATCGAGTCGTTCGGCGGACGGGTCGCCGGCTCCGTCTCCAAAAAGACGACCTGCGTCGTCGCGGGCGAAAACGCGGGCTCCAAGCTGAAAAAGGCGAACGAGCTCGGCGTGCGCGTGCTGAGCGAGCAGGAATTTTTGGATCTGCTGAAATAAAAAACGGATGTCATCGAAAGATGGCATCCGTTTTTCTCACTTTTTTCGGTTTTCTCCGCGGAGCAGATAGCCCTTTCGGTCGAGCTCCGCCTCGATCAGATCGAGCAGCTTCTCGGAATTGGCCACCACCGTGTGATAGTGGCGGTCGTCCGTCAGGATCTTCAGCGGGTTCCCGCGGCATTCCTTCAGCCGGCGGACGAAGTCCTCGGCGTCTGCGCGGTCGTTGATGATGAGATCCGCGCGGATCTGCCCGTAGAGCTCGTGCTCCACGCTCACGTCCAGCACGCGTCCGCCGAGATCCGCGATCGTGCACAGCTCGTCGAGCACCTGATCGGTCGTGTGCCGCACGTAAAAGACGCGGCGGCAGCTCCCGGACAGCCCGGCGGGGGAATAGAGCAGATAGCCCTTGTTGGTCGAGAGAATGTTCTTGTCCTCCGCGCGCATCAGCGCGATGTCCTGTACGATGACCTGGCGGCTCACGCCGAGCGTGCGGGCCAGCTCCGTGCCGGAGACCGGCGTTTTGCTGCCGAGCAGGCCGCTGATAACGGACCTGCGTTCCGTACCGTTCACAAAAATCCCTCCCATCCCGCCTATCATATACGCGGCAGGCCCGGCTTGTCAATGGAGAATCGCTGCGCCCTTCAATTGTCTTGACAACTGACAAATCATTGCTATAATGTAACACGACAACTGTCTTGTCAGTCAAAAGAGAAAGTTGGAGAGGAAATTGAAATTCCGGGAATTTCTCAGGCGGAAGAACATCGTGATCTCCGCGAAGCGCTACGGCGTCGACGCGCTGGGCGCGATGGCGCAGGGGCTGTTTTGCAGCCTCCTGATCGGCACCATCATCAACACCGTCGGCACGCAGTTCCACATCGGCTTTTTGACCAAAACCGTCGCGACGATCGGCAGCGGGGCGCACGTGCTCTCCTATACGGTGGGCGGACTGGCCTCGGCCATGTCCGGACCCGCGATGGCCTGCGCGATCGGCTACGCGCTCCAGGCGCCGCCGCTCGTGCTCTTCTCGCTCATCACGGTCGGCTTCGCGTCGAACGCGCTGGGCGGCGCGGGCGGGCCGCTGGCCGTGCTGTTCGTCGCCATCATCGCGGCGGAGGCCGGAAAGGCCGTCTCCAAGGAGACGAAGGTGGACATCCTCGTGACGCCGCTCGTCACCATCGCGGTCGGCGTGGCGCTCTCCGCCTGGTGGGCGCCGGCGATCGGCGCGGCCGCGAACGAGGTCGGCAGATTCATCATGTGGGCCACGAAATTGCAGCCGTTCCTGATGGGCGTGCTCGTCTCGGTATCGGTCGGCGTCGCGCTGACGCTGCCGATCTCCTCGGCGGCGATCTGCGCCTCGCTGGGGCTGGTCGGGCTCGCGGGCGGCGCGGCGGTCGCCGGCTGCTGCGCGCAGATGGTCGGCTTCGCCGTTATGAGCTTCCGCGAAAACCGCTGGGGCGGCCTTGTCTCGCAGGGCCTCGGCACCTCCATGCTTCAGATGGGCAACATCGTCAGGAATCCGCGCATCTGGATTCCGGCGATCGTCACCTCGGCGATCACCGGCCCGCTGGCCACCTGCGTGTTTCATCTGGAGATGAACGGCGCGCCGATCTCCTCCGGCATGGGCACCTGCGGCCTCGTGGGGCCGATCGGCGTGTGGACGGGCTGGGTCGCGCCGAGCGAGCAGGCGCTCGCGCAGGGCGCCGCGGCGATCGCGCCGGGCTTCGCGGAGTGGGCCGGGCTGGCTCTGCTCTGCCTCGTCCTGCCGGCCGTGATCTGCTGGGCGCTCGGGCTTGCCTGCCGGAAGCTCGGCTGGATCCGCGAGGGCGATCTGACGCTGCAATAGCTTGCAAAGAAACGAAAAATCTGATACACTGAAACAGATGTTTCACGCCACGCGCCGGCGCGCGTGGCGTTTTTTTACGGAGGAAAGCTATGGGTACCATCCACGCCGAGCTGCTGTGCAGCACGGGGCTTCTGTTTCAGTACGGGGATTCGTCGATTCTTGTCGACGCGCTCAACAGTCCGATCCGCTCGTTTTACGCGATTCCGGACGGGACGGCCGCGGAAATCATCGGCGGCACGGGGCGTTTTGCCCGCGTCGACGGCCTCTTTTATTCGCATCTGCATCCCGACCACTACGATCAGGCGAAAAACGAGGCGTTTCTGCGCAGCCACCCCGAAACCGTCGCGTTTTTTCCCACCGCCGCGACGCCGGAGCACGGCGTGCTCCGGGCGGGCGCGTTCACGGTGGAGTACGGCTATCTCGAGCACACGCCGTGCGACTACACCTGGGCCAAGCACTACGTCCTGCTCGTTTCGGCGGGGGACGCGAGCGTCTATCTGACAACGGACGCCGCGCTCGACCCCGCGGCGCACCTCGCGTTCCTGAACGGGAGACGGGCGGACTGCGCGTTTTTCAACGCCATGTACCTCTCGCACCCGGAGACGAGGCGCCTGATGCGCGCCTGCGCGCGCCGGGTCTGCATCTACCATGTGCCGCTCCCCGCGACCGACGAGAGCGGCATCTGCCGGAAGATCGAAAGCAACTTCCGCCGTTTTCCGCGCGAGCTGCGGGGGATTCAGGTGCTCGACCGCTATCCGTACCCGCTGGAGATCTCCTCCGGGGAGGAAAATCAATGAAGATCAGGCTGATCGCGCTCGACCTCGACGGGACGCTGCTCGACCCGGACAAGCGCGTCTCGGCGCGCAGCCGCGAGGCGCTGCGGCAGGCCGCCGCCATGGGCATCCACGTGGTCCCCGCGACGGGGCGGTTCTACAAGGGCATGCCCGCCGCCGTGCGGGAGCTTCCGTTCGTGCGCTACGTCATCACGATCAACGGCGCGCAGGTCTGGGACGCCGCGGAGGGAAAGTCCGTCTGCCGCGCGGAGATCCCGATGGAGCAGGCGGAGCGGCTGTTCGACTTCATGGACGCGCTCCCTGTGATCTACGACTGCTATCAGGACGACTGGGGCTGGATGGACCGGAAATTTTACGAGCAGATCGACGGGTTCATCGACGACCGTTTCGAGCTGGACATGGCGAGGAACCTGCGCTCGCCGGTCGACGATTTCCGCGCCGAGCTGCGGCGCAGAAACCGCCCCGTGCAGAAAAGTCAGATGTTTTTCCGCGACGTCCCGCTGCGCAACCGCGTGCTGGAGGCCATGCCGGCGCTGTTTCCGGCGCTGTCGGTCTCCTCGGCCACGAGCATCAACATCGAGGTGAACGACCGCGACGCGCAGAAGGGCACGGCGCTGCGCCGTCTCTGCGCCGCGCTGGGCGTCGATCCGTCGGAGGCGATGGCGTTCGGAGACAACCTCAACGACCTGACGATGATCGAGGCCGCCGGCGTCGGCGTCGCGATGGGCAACGCCTGCGGCGCCGTCAAGGACGCCGCGCAGCTCGTCACGGCCGCGAACGACGACGAGGGCGTGGCGAAGGCGCTGGAGCAGTACGTTTTATAGAAAAAGCCGGCCCGAAGGCCGGCTTTTCGTCACGCGTCGAGCGCGGGGTTCATGAAGTAGACGTTTTTCTGGTTCAGCTTCTCCCTGGTGAGCTGCACCGCCTCGCCGAACCGCTGGAAGTGCACGATCTCACGCGCGCGCAGGAATTTGATCGCGTCGTTGACGTCCGGGTCGTCGGAGATGCGCAGAATATTGTCGTAGGTGACGCGGGCTTTCTGCTCCGCGGCCATGTCCTCGGTCAGATCGGCGATCGGGTCGCCGACGCACTGGATGCCGTCCGCGCTCCAGGGCATGCCGGCCGCGGCGGTCGGATAGACGGCGGCCGAGTGATCGACGAAATAGGGCGCGAAGCCGCTCTCCTTCATCTGCTCGTCGGTCAGCGTCCGCGTGAGCTGGTGGACGATCGAGCCGATCATCTCCAGGTGGCCGAGCTCCTCCGTTCCGATATCCGTCAGCAGGCCCTTGAGCTCCGCGTAGGGCATCGCGTAGCGCTGGGATAAGTACCGGAGCGACGCGCCCAGCTCGCCGTTCGGGCCGCCGTACTGGCTGATGATGATGGCGGCCAGACGCGGGTTCGTGTTGGAAATGCTGACCGGGTATTGCAGCTTCTTCTCATAGACAAACATCAGCCTTTTCCTCCTGTCTGCGTGTAGTCCCAGGGCCACGGGTCCTTCAGCCAGGCGTAGGCGCCGTCCGCGCCCGCGTCCTTCTGGGAGAGGGGACCGTAGGCGGCCTGGTATTTTTCGAGTCCCTCGGCGTAGAGCGCGCGGTACTGATTGAACAGCGTCAGCGCGTCGGCGTCCTCGGGGTGCGTGTCGAGGTACAGCCCCAGCTCGCCCATGGCAAAGCAGAGCGCCTGCAGCTCGCCCAGCGGCGAGGCCTTCTCCGTCCGGTTGACAAGCCCCATGAACGGCAGGTCCAGCCCCGGAAACAGCGTGCCGCGGATCATCCCGCGCGGCGCGGGATACGTCTGTGCGTTGTTCTGCTGAAACGGTACGTACGGATTGGCCAGCGGCGCGCAGGCGGGCAGCGCGCCCAGCGGATCCGCGCAGGCGGGGGCGGCGGTAGTCTTTTCTTCGTACAAGTCGTTTCCTCCTCATTGCGTTTTGGAATGTCATTCCAATCTCAGTATATGAGCCGCCCCTTCGACCGGTTCCGACGATCTCTTTTCACTTGCGCGATTTTATGCTATAATCGGAGAATGAAACCGGCATATCCGCCGCTCCGCCGCCATACGATCAAGCGGAGGTGCTGCGGATGAAATGGAAAGACATGATTCTCCTGGCCGTGCTCGCGGCGGCGCTGGTGATCACCGGGACGATCTCGGGCCTGCGGCTTTACACCGCGCGCGAGGCCGCCTGGCTGGCCGATCCGGCCCTCTGCGTGGTCGTGGACGCCGGGCACGGCGGCGAGGACGGCGGCGCTACCTCGGTCTCCGGCGTGCCGGAGAGCCGGACCAATCTGGAGATTGCCCGCCGGGCGAACGACCTGCTGGTCTTTCTCGGCTGCCGCACGCGGATGACCCGCACGGCTGACGAGGCGATTTACGATTCCACGGCGAAAACGATCAGCCAGAAGAAGGTCTCCGACCTGAAAAACCGCGTGAAGCTCGTCAACGGCACGCCCGGCGCGCTGCTGCTGAGCATCCACCAGAACACCTTTTCAGACGGGAAATACGCCGGCGCGCAGGTGTTTTACGCGCCGACCGAGGGGAGCCGCGCCCTCGCGGAGCAGGTGCAGTCGGCCCTCCGCGCGGATCTCGACGCCGACAACGCCCGCCGCGTCAAGCCGGCGAGCGCCGTTTATCTGATGAACCACATCCGCTGCGCGGGCGTGCTCGTGGAATGCGGCTTTCTCTCCAACCGGGAGGAGGACCGTCTCCTGCAGAGCCCGGAATATCAGAAAAAGCTGGCCCTGGCCATCGCCTCGGGGATCGTCCGCTGGGCCGGCGGAGAAGGAAACGATGAAATCTAAAACCGTTTTTTACTGCACAAGCTGCGGCAACGAGACGATGAAGTGGCAGGGCAGATGCCCCGCCTGCGGCGCGTGGAACACCATCGTCGAGCAGCCCGCCGCGCCGAAGGCGGCCGCCGCGGGCGCCCGTCCGGCGTCGGCCGGGGTTCCGCGCCCGAAGCGTCTCTCCGAGGTCGAGGGCGCCGACGAGATCCGCTATTCCACGGGCCTCGGCGAGCTTGACCGCGTGCTGGGCGGCGGCGCGGTCAGCGGCTCGCTCGTGCTGGTCGGCGGCGCGCCGGGCATCGGAAAATCCACGCTGCTGCTGCAGATCTGCACCTATCTCTGCCGGGAGCGCAGCGTGCTCTACGTCTCCGGCGAGGAGAGCGAGCGCCAGCTCCGCATGCGCGCCTCGCGGCTGCATGTGGAGAGCGACGGGCTGTACGTCCTCTCGGAGACGAATATCGAGTCGATCCTCGAGGCCGCGGACGAGATGAAGCCGGACGTTCTGATCGTCGACTCCATCCAGACGCTCTACAACAGCGAAAATTCCTCGCCGCCGGGCAGTATTTCCCAGGTAAAGGACTGCACGATGTCCCTGATGCAGCGCTCCAAGAGCACCGGCGTCACGGTTTTCGTCGTGAGCCACGTCAACAAGGAGGGCGCGATCGCCGGCCCGAAGGTGCTCGAGCATATGGTGGACTGCGTGCTCTATTTCGAGGGCGACCGAAACACGAACTACCGCCTGCTCCGCGCGGAAAAGAACCGCTTCGGCTCCACCAACGAGCTCGGCGTCTTTGAAATGATCGACGCGGGGCTGCGCGAGGTGCCGAATCCGTCGCAGATGCTGCTCTCGGGCCGTCCGCTGGGCGCTCCGGGCACCTGCGTGGCCTGCGCGATGGAGGGAACCCGCCCGATTTTGGCCGAGGTGCAGGCGCTGGTGGCGCGCTCGGCGCTGAGCGTGCCGCGCCGCACGACCGACGGCTTCGACTTCAACCGCGCGGCCCTGCTGCTGGCCGTGATGGAGAAGCGGGGCGGCATGAACCTGAGCGGCAGCGACGCCTTCATCAACGTGATCGGCGGTCTGCGGCTGGACGAGCCCGCGGCGGACCTCCCGGTCGTCATCGCGGTCGCCTCCAGCTTCCGCGACAAGCCCGTGGACGACACCCTCGCGGCCATCGGCGAGGTCGGCCTGACCGGCGAGATCCGCGCGGTATCCAATCTCGCCCAGCGGCTTTCCGAGGCGGCCCGGCTCGGCTTCAAGCGCTGCGTCATCCCGCGGCAGGGGAGCGAGAGGGCGGAGGCGCCGGCCGGCATCGAGCTTCTGAAGGTTCGGAACATCCGGGAAGCCATCGAGATTTCCCTGTAAACCCGAAAATTTGACGCGGGCAGGATCGTTTGATCCTGCCCGCGTCTTTTTTACAGAAGCTCTATTTCCATCTTCGCGCGGAGCGGCTCGATCTGCTCGGGATCGGCCTTGTCGTCCGTCAGGAGGAGGTCGATCTCGTCCCAGCTGCAAAACTGGACGATCGACTCCTGAAGGAACTTGCTGCTGTCGCAGACCAGCATGGTCCTGCCCGCGTTTCGGACCATCGCCTTTTTGACCTCGGCCTCCGCGTAGACCGTGGTGCAGGGGCCGCCTCGGTTCAGGCATCCGTCCGTCGCGAGGATCGCGAGGTCGCCGCGGATGGACTGAAGCGCGCTGAGCGTCCACATGCCGACGCAGGCGAGACTGCTGCCGCGCAGCTCGCCGCCGAGCGCGTAGACGGTGTTGTCGGAGCCGGCCAGAATGGGCGGAATCAGCGCAGAATTGGTCACGACGGTCAGGTGATGACGAAGCACCAGAAGCTTCGCGATCTCGCAGGTCGTGCTGCCGGCGTCCATCAGTACCGTGGCGCCGTCCGGGATCTTCGCGGCCGCGGCCCGCGCGATCCTCGCCTTGGACTCGGTATGCTCCGCCGCGCGGGACGACAGCGGCCGCTCCGCCGCCGGCTCGGCGATCAGCGAGCCGCCGCGCGTTTTTTGCCCGATTCCCTCGGACTCCAAAAAGAGCAGATCCTTCCGGATCGTCTCCCGCGAAACCTGGAATTGCTCGGCCAGCCTGCTGATCTGTACGCTGCCATTCGAAAGCAAAAGCTCCGCCAGCTCTCTGCGGCGCTCGGACGTGAATCTTTTCCCCATTTTCCCGCCTCCCGGATGTGTTTGTAATATTGTATCATAAAATTGGCATTTGAACAGATTTATTTTGCAAACAATGCAAATAATTCGGTATTGACAATTTAATAATTTGCAATTACAATGTAAGTACAAGATAAACATTGGCATAACTTGCAAATAATTGGCATCAAGGGGAAAGGAAGTCTTGTTCATGTCACTTTATACGATGAAGGAACTTCTGAACGACGCGCAGAGGAAGCGCTACGGCGTCGGTTATTTCAACGCCGTGAACCTGGAGATGGTGCGGGCCTGCATCCGCGCCGCGGAGGAGTGCCGTTCTCCCATCATCATCGGCACGGCGGAGGCGCTGCTGCCCGTCGCCTCGTTTGAATGGATCGTGCCGGTGATGCTGGAGCAGGCCCGGCGCGCCAGGGTGCCCGTGGCGGTGCATCTCGATCACGCCTATCGCTTCGACGTGCTGATGCAGGCGCTCCGCGCGGGCTTCGGCTCCGTTATGTACGACGGCACCCGCGAGGACGGCTTTCAGGACAACGTCAGGAAATCCGCGGAGCTGGTGCGCATCGCGCACGGCATGGGCGTCGGCGTCGAGTGCGAGCTCGGCAGCGTAGGCGGCCTCTCGGACGAGGCCGGACAGGCGGACTCGGTGGTCTATACGGAACCCGCCGACGCGAAGGGGTTTCTGGAGGAGACCGGCGCCGACTTCCTCGCCGTCTCCATCGGCACGGCGCACGGCGTCTATCACTCGAAGCCGAAGCTCGATCTGCCGCGTCTGCGCGAGATTCGGGCGGCGGTTGACGCGCCGCTCGTGCTGCACGGCGGCTCCGGCCTCTCGGACGACGATTTCCGCAATACGGTGGCGGACGGAATCAGCAAAATCAACATCTACACGGACGTGATCCTCGCGGGCAGAAAAGCGCTCTCCGAGCAGCCCGAAGCGTCCTATACGGATGCGATCCTGCGAGCGGAGGACGCCATGGAGCGCGCCGTGGCCGCGAAGCTGCGGCTTTTCGGCAGCGAGAATCGGGCGTAGACATGGGAAAGCGGTTTGATGTGCTCGTGGCAGGGCTCCAATGCCTGGACATGGGGGTCATCCCCGTGGACAGGGGCATTTTGGATCGTCAGATCACGCGGGTGGAGCAAATTCAAATGTCTCCCGGCGGGGACGCGGTCAATCAGGCGGCGACGCTGTCGCTGCTCGGCGCGAAAACGTGCCTGATGGGCGCGGTCGGGACCGATCCGCTGAGCGACACGCTGCTCGGCGCGCTCAGGCGGTACCCGATGACGGTTCTGGATCGTCGGATCGACGCTGCCGCCGCCGCCAGCGTCGTCCTGACGGATTCGGACGGCGAGCGGCATTTTCTCTTTCAGCCGGGCGCGAACGAGCGCCTTGCCTACGAGGATCTGGAGGAGTCCGCTCTCAGGGACGCCTCTGTGGTGTCCGTCGCCGGCGCGATGGCGCTTCCGGGACTCGACGGGGCGGGAATGCTCCGGCTGCTCGAGACGGCCAAACGCGCCGGCGCTGAAACCGCGATGGATTTTCGTATGCTTCGGAGGCAGTTCGACAAGGACGCGCTGCATGAGGCGATCCGTCTGACCGACTACCTGCTGCCCAGCGAGGAGGAGGCGTCCTGGCTGACGGGGGAAAAAGAGGACCCTGCTAAAATGGCGCAGGGACTCCGCTCGCTCGGCGCGAAAAACTGCGTCGTCAAGCTGGGCGGACGCGGCTGTTATGTGTCGTGCGGCGGCACGGAGGGCTATTACGGGCCGTATCCTTGCCGCTGCGTGGATACGACCGGCGCGGGAGACACCTTTGTCGGCGCCTTTTTGTACGGCCTGACGCGGGGCTGGGGCGCAGGGGAGTGCGCGCGGTTCGCCAACGCCGCCGGCTCTCTCGCGGTGGAACAGACCGGCGCCAACGGGGCGGTGCGTTCGGAGGCACAGGTTTTCGACAGAATGAAAGAAAACAGCTGAAATAACAGATAATTCCCCATAAATTGCATTGTTTTTGCAATTTATGGGGAATTTTCATTTCGGTTCGATCTTGACCTTGGAGAGGGGATTGGCCTCCGCGGCGATCTTCAGCTCCGTGCTTTCGATGTGCGTATAGATCTCGGTCGTATTCAGATGCTCGTGGCCCAGCACCTCCTGAACCGTTTTGACGTCCACGCCGCCGGAGAGCATCAGCGTCGCGGCGGTGTGCCGGAGCTTGTGCGCGGAGAACTGCGTGGCGTCCAGTCCGGCCGCGAGCAGGTGCTTTTTGACCAGCCTGTGTACGGCCGAGGCGCTGATTCGGTTGTGATCGCGCGAACCGAACAGCGCTTTGTTGTCGGATAGCTCAATTTTGTTGCGTTCGACCAGATAATCGTCGATCGCCCGCTTGCAGGCGGAGCCCATGTAGACGATACGCTCCTTATTGCCCTTGCCGACGACGCGGATGCGGTCCTCGTAGATGTCGGAAATATTGAGCCCGACAAGCTCCGCGCGGCGGATGCCGCAGTTCAGAAAGATCATCAGCATCGCGAAGTCGCGTTTTTCGTTCGGGCCGGAAACGGCCTGCAGGAGCGACTTGGACTGTTCGAGCGTCAGATATTTCGGCAGCGCGCGTCGAATTTTGGGGAATTCGAGATCCTGCACCGGATTGACCTTGAGCAGCTTCGTGCGGACAGTCAGGTATTTGTAGAAGGACTTGATCGCGGAGAGCTTCCTGGCGCGCGCGGCCGCGCCGATGCCGTGCTCCTCGGAGAGCGTGTTTTCATTGACGACGCGGTCGTTGGAGAGATAACTGAGGAAATCGTAGATGTCGGTCATTGTGATCGACGCGACGAAATCGAGATCGACGTCGTGAATGGAGATCGACTCGAGATCCGTGTCGTAAGGCATCTCGTTTTTCATCAGCTTCATGAAGCGAAGGAACATCCGCAGATCGAGGTAGTATTCGGAAACAGTCTTTTTGGACTGTCCCTTGATGTTCTCATGATAGGATAAAAAGTCCCGCAGCACCTGCGGACAGTCCCGATCGTAAGTCATAGCCCTGAATCCCGCCTTAAACGCATCAAAATTTTTATTTTGTTGCGTTACTTTCCTTCCTCTTCCATTTCGTCAAATGTATCACGTTCTTCTTTTGCCGTCAAGTAAAGATCCCTCATAACATCATCGTAGGACGGTTCAAAATCAAAAACATCATCAAAGAAAAATTCAATTTCAAACATCAGACTTTTTCTCCTTCTCAGCATATTCTTTTTTCAGCCGCTGGAACTCCGTCATGGGTTTTTCGTCCAAAGGGCCTAAGATCTCGTCCAGCGTTTTCTGCAGCTTCACCAGCTGAGCCGCCGAGACGGCCTTCGACCGCCGGCGCTTGATATGGTAGACCTTCATGATATACTTACTCCTAAAAAAATCGCATTCGATCGTAGGCCCACCGCAGTCGTCCCAATACAGGCAGCGATTCCGTGACCGAGGACATTTCAACTTCGTGCAGGCAGCGCACAGGCAAAGATCGCAGTTCCTAGACTTATGCACGGCAATCGCCCAGATTCTTGTAATCCCGCACCAGCGCAAGCTGCTTCCCGCTTAATTTCTTCTTCCCTGCTTTAACAATGTTCCAAAGGCAGACCGATCCTTTCGCCTCGGCCAGCATACCCAGCGTCGGAGCGAGCTGGCAGATGACCCAATCCTCCAGCTGATCGATCGAGTGCGTCACGGCCTCGCGCGTCAGCAGATGCACGGCCTCGATCGAGCCGACGAACTCAAGCCACCACCCACAGACGGAGCAGCGGCTGATATTCGTCGAATCGCGTTCAATGAAGGAAAACTTGTCATTGATGATACCGGCGGCAAGGCTGCCGATCGTCCGGCAGTTCACGAAATTCGATACAAAGGCATTCGCGTTTTCATGCTTTAAAACCAATTCAACCCTGATCCAGTGAGATTGAAAATCGCCCTGTTCCTTCGCTTTGTCGTAGATCCTGACGCGAAACTCCGAGGACGGCGCGCCCAGGTAGATTGTAGTACCAATTTTTGTCTGTCCATCCAGAGAGAATGTCACGGTACGCTTCATGATACGTGAATTGACTTCCTCGGAGGTCACCTTTTCCACGAGGTCATCCATATCGAGAATGCCGTCATGATCGTCGCAGGCTACGTCAATTCGCGTCACATTGCAATCCTCGTTGCAATCCAGCAGCTGAAAAAGCGCCGGAAACGCCGTGCTGGGTGTCCCCTGCCGATCCGTATTGCCGTCCAAATTCATCCTGCTCATGGTCTCAAAGGTACGGCAGCCCTTGCCGGACATCGTGACGCAAATGCCCATATCCCGAAATTGTTCGTCATCGCGCGGAGAATAGCACACGTTGATGTCGTTGAAATACAGTACGTTATGATAGCCGTTCAGACCGTAGCCACGCTCCTGAAAGAGATTACCGTCGAGGCCGAGGTACCAGCTGATCACCTTATAGGGATCGTCCACGTTTTTCACGGTAAAGGTCAGCCAATCGATCAGAACGTTGCATTTCATAGCTTTTCTCCCCTATCTGTCATGAGTACCCCCGTGATTACTTTCCGGGGGTTTCCGAACCTCTGCCGGAAGTTCGGTTTAAGCGGATTCGAGTTGTTTGATGCGATACCCCAGCAGGTCGCATACCTGACGGACCTGCCGGGCCTTGCGGCGATCTCCTGCGGCACTCGCAGGGACCCCCGGCGCTTCCGCGCCGCGCCCCGCTTCGGTCGCAGGAAGTTCGTCGAAAATCTGGTAAGTGTCGTATATCTTCGCGAACCTTCTTTGATAGAAGAACCACTTGCGACCGCAGACTTCGTTGACTCCGTACCAGCGCGTTACCGCCACGAAAAACGGAATATGAAGCAATGTGAAGATGAAGCCTATGTTTCCGAAATTGTTCATCTTGCGATGCACTACGTTATACTCGAAATTCGCGCGGATCTGCCGGTCGATCATCCGATCATTCTGTGCAACGAGGATCACGTTGAAGCCCAGCTTGCGATGCTGACGAAAGAAGTCTAGCCATGCCGTCCGTCCGTTCTTGTCCCACTCTCTGGCGTTGAACATGATCGCGCATTCGTCTATGATCAACGTGGTCTGATTTTCGCGACCCATGCTGTGGTGCTCCCTGGCGAACGCATACAGATACTTTACTGTCAGCTTGGAATTATCTACGTAGTAGAACTTACCCTTCTCACGCCTCTGGACGCGCTTCTGGAGGCTTTTGGGGAGGTTTACCGGGAAGTTGGCAATCACATTATGACGGTTCCTGAGAATGTCCAGAATGTCAGCGGCTACGTGCAGGCTCTTTCCGCTGCCCGGCGTCCCACTGTAAAAGTAAATCATTCGACCGCCTTCAGCCAGCGCAGAATGATCTGAATGATGTACCAGATCGCAATGGCTGCTATCCATGCTTCGAGGATCGCTATGAATGTGCCGATCGGAATGAACCAATTGATGTAACCGAGGATGGTATTGTTCAGCGAAAGGTTCATATATGCCGTGAAAGGACTATGAGGCAGAAACGCGATAACACCGGCCAGCACATCGCCGGTGCCAGAGATGAAGCTGTTCAGTTCCGCAATCATATCGTCACTCCCCTACCACTTGATCATTTTGTACGTGATCAGCGCGAGGCCGATCATGAAGAAGATTGTTTCCAATATTCGGAACGGTTCAAACAGATCATTGTATGGCGTGAAGTCCAGCGTGATCGGCAGATCGAAACCGATATCATGGAACAGCGTCACCGTCCATACAGGAGCAACGGCAGCCACATTGAAGTTCTTCGCAATCTTGACCAGATCGAAAGGAATGCAGAACGGAAACACTTCAGTAATGCCGGAGGCCGCCGTCACCAGCGGCGTGTAGTTTACATGATCGGTATCTTCGTTTTCGGTCACATCCGTTATGTCCAGACCCTTCGAAGCTGCAGTTGTAATTTCCATTTCCGGTTTAGCTGTCCCGTCAAGCAACTTATTCAGAAGATCCTGATTACTCCAGTGAGGAATGAACGGCACGAAGGCAATCGGCTGATGCTTATCATCCTTTTCAGGATCAGGCTGAAGATCTTCCGTGTTTACCGTCCATGTATCAGGCTTAGAAATTGCAACATCAGCAGTAGGAGCTACATATGTTTTTGCCATAAGGCTTGCAATTATAGCATATAAACTAGTTCCTTCCATTACATTAGGGCACCAATGGATATTCCTTCCATTGACATAAATACCAACCATGTAATAATTATCTCCAGTATAATGCTTTACGCCATAATACATGGTATAAGATGCTGGAAAATATGTATTACTATAGCTTTTGCCACTACTTGATACGTTTAAAGTATTGTTGTACATTACCAAATAATAAGTCTCTCCCGGAATGGGTGACAAATATCCGCAATTTTCAGTTACGGATGTAACAGTGGGGAGAAAAGAACCCAACGTTGGACACACTTCATAATCGGGAGAAGTATCAGTATTAAAATATGGGATTCCATTAAGTGAACCCAAGTAATTACTTAACGAAGAATATGCTGAATCAACAGAAAAGCTATCTGAAACGGTACTTGCCGCTACAAAAGAATCTTCTGCATCATATATCCATTGAAGCGCAGATTGCTTCAGCGTCACATATCCGTCCCGCAGCCAGCGCGTGAAGCTCTTGTAGATCTCGCTTGATGTCGTTACCGTCTTGTTCCAATAAGACACCACGGCCGATTGAAAAGCTTCCGAAGATGTCACGTGCTGTATAGTAACGCCGGTGCCGACAAACAGCGTTGCTACAAAGGCAGCCACGGCCACATCGTCAACACCGGCGATCGCCTTCGCTGGCGTCGCCAAAGAAGGTAAAATTGTCATCATCGTCATACAGATCGCCAGCAGGAGCGCGGCTGCTCTTCTGCTGCGGCTTATTCCTTTGGTTGCGCGAAGCATAATGATACCCCTCCCCTCCGCAGCGGTCATAGTCAAGGCCCCAGCGGCAGCAGCAATAGTTGACACAGTTACAGCAAATCCAGCACATAATATCCCTCCTGGTATTGGAAAGGCCCCGACCGGAGCCGGGGCCTTCGCCGAGAAAAGAGAGGCGGGGATTACTTCGCGGACTTTTTGAAGAAACGCCAAACGACCATGATGATCAGAATGGTGGCGCCGACACCCAGCGCGATCGGAGCGACCGCGAGGATCTCGCTCTTCATGTTGGTGGCCGTGGTGGTCATGATGCCGGTGACCGCAGTCATATCGGAAGCCGTGACCTCACCCTCGGCACAGACGGACGGAACAAACGTGGCAGCGATGGCACCAACGACCAGAGAGAGGGCCATCATGCGTCCGTTGACGTACTTCTTCACCTTAGTAACAAAATTCTTCATCTTCGTTTTCCTCCTTCTTTGCCGTATTTATGTTCTGACAATGTCAGTGAACATATGCCATAGTTTGGCGATCCCCCAGCCGATCAGCCAGCACAGGAGGGAAACGCCGAAGCCGATCATGATGAGACCGGCCAGCTGCGTGATCATTGCATCTGTTATCATATTCGGTTCAGCCCCTTCGCAGCAGCGAGGCCAAGAACCGCGCCGATCAGGACGCACAGCAACAGGATCACAACCATCAACTTATCGTTGATCCCCTGTATCTGCGTCATCATGGCGGCGATCTCTTCAGCCGTCATGGTTATTCGTCAACCGGGTTCAATCCGTCGATTCTCGCGCCGGTGCCGGTTCTTGTCTTGAAGTGCGCCCATTCGAGTTCGTAGCACTTCCCTACTTCGAGATTATCCGGGTTCACATTGTGGGGACAGGAAAAGCTATCGACTCTCTTACCTGCGAAAATCTCCTGCTCTTCCAGTTCATAGACAACGTGCAGGCCGCAGAATGTGCGCGGCTGCCCAGAATCCTTGTCCGTGTAACTGCGCTTTTCAACGCCAAGCAATCTTACAACTTCGTTCATTTCCTTTACCCTCCTTTCAATGAATGTCAATCAGATACCGATACAGAAGGCCCAGCATATCAATGCACTCTTTATGAGATCCGCACATAAGCAGTTCGCTTACTTTCGCGTTTTGATGCCGGATGTACCATAGATCACCCTGCCGTATCACGCTGATGGTCTCGCCGTGTCTAGTGAAGCTCTCCATTTCACCACCTCTAGATTCAATTGATAACCATATGGTTATCATTGAGCCTAGTATAACCCCGATCATCGTAGAATGTCAATAACCAAATGGTTATCGAGGTGAAAATTATGGACAACTATTATAGGCGACTTAGAGAGCTTCGAGAAGATCACGATATGTCTCAACGAGAATTGGCGACTATCCTAGACATGAAGCAAACACAATATCTTCGATACGAACAGGGAAAAAGAGATATTCCAACCGACATTCTAAAGAGACTTTGCCTTATTTATAAAGTTTCTGCTGATTATATTCTTGAATTGCCGAAGGGCTTAGATTGGCCCAGATAGGAGTAATATGAAAAGCTATATTTACATTGTCATTATCCTTCTGGTTCTCATAGCGATCGAGCAGGCCTTGAAGAAAAAGCCAAAGGAAAAGACTTCTCTTCCGATAGCCGGAGCCTATCAAAAGCGCTGGCTGCTGTCCTTGAATGAGAAGGACGCTTATGCAAAGCTGAAGCAGATCGCCGATCAGCACGGGCAAACTGTCTTTGTCAAGGTTCGTCTGCTTGATCTCGTCGAGCCGATCAGCGGCCATAAAAACTATAAATCCTATCTCTATCGCATTCAGGCCAAGCATGTCGACTTCGTTCTATGCAGCGCCAAGATGACTGTTGACGCCATCATCGAGCTTGACGACAACTCGCACGATACGAAAAACCGCCAGGACAGAGACGCCTTCATCGATGAAGTTTTAACGTCCACCGGCTACCGTATTCTCCACCTGCGGGCCATCACCGAGGAGACCTTGCAGCCACTTTACGCGCAGACGCAGACAGCGGCATCGACAGGAAAGATTTAAGAACGAATCCACTTGCATTCTTCGGTTCTTGCTGGGTGCGACGCAGCGCACCCAGCAAAACCGATCATCCAGAGCACTTCCCGCAATAGGTCACCAAATTACGGCATACAGGAAAAGGAGCGGCCCGCCAGCACGGCAGCCGCTCCCCTTTTATCGTCGATATTCACAAAGGCACGAACGCGATCACGCCCGGCGCCGGAGTTAAAAAGCAACACTTTGCACAAAAACCCATTATTAGGAAAGGCAAATCCCCAAATTTTTATTTTGTTGCGTTAACTTCCTTCCTTTCCCTTTTCGCCAAGTATCTCACGTTTCGGCGGGAACGTCAAGCTTAATCACCTGTAGGCTGTACCGAGCCATTTTGGCCCTTGCTTTTTCCTATCAAACGGACTTATAATTTTTACAACATACCAAGGGAGTTTTGCGTTTGTATTTTGAGGATATCAGGCTGAACATGACGAGGGAAACCTCACGCATTCGCATCGAAAAAGAGAAAATGCTCGCTTTTGCGCGGGATTATGACCCGATTCCGCTTCACACGGACGAGGCCTACGCGAAAAGCACCCGATTCGGCGAGCTGATCGCTCCGGGCGTCATGGCTTTTATGTCTGTCTGGGCAAAGTATGTGGAAGAGATCGATTTTATCGGCGAGCAGCTGATCGCCGGAAGCTCGACAAAAATCGAGTGGTTCTCCCCTGTCTTTGCCGGAGACGAGCTTTTCGGCCGCGCGACGGTGACTGCGCTTTCTCCGCGGAATCCATATAACGGCACGGCGGAAATCACAATTGAAGTGTTCAATCAAAACAATGCCATGGTGCTGCGCGATGTGACCGAAGTCGTCGCAGCCCGGAAAACGGCGGACGATCCCTAGAAAGAAAGAGGATTATTATGGGCCTGTTCTCACATGATCCGACGAAGGGAACCCTGAAACGGCATCGGAAGACCGCGCCCGCAGCGGGCCGGACCGGGGTAAAAGAATCGCTCGAAAACGACCGAGACGCCGAGAACGTGCGGAAGGCCCCCGTGGACTTCGACGAGCTCAGCGGCGGGATCACCGGAGGCGCGCCTCCGCTCGATCTGCGCGGGAAATCGTCGTGGAACGCGCCCAGACCGGAAGAAAAAACGTTCCGGCTGCACTGGTGGACATGGATTCTGGCGGCGTGCGCGATATTCGGCGTGATCGGCGCGCTGCACGAGATTGACCGTCTGGGCGCGGCTCAGGCCGCCGCTCCCCTCCCCATTGCGGCTTCAGCCGTCGGCACGGCGGAGCCGGAGGCCGTTCCGGTCACCGAGATCGAGACGACCGCTGCCGTCTCGGAGCCGGAGACGACCGCGGCGGCGCAGACAACGTCCGCAGCGCCGGAGACGGAAAAGCCCGCCGAAACGTCCGCAGCCGCCGAGACAGCGTCAGCCGTGCCTGTGGCGGAGACCGAAGCGGCCCCCGAGACGACGGCCGCGACGACCGCCTCCGCGGCACAGGCGGAGCCGGCGCAGGCCGAGGAGCAGATGGTCTGGATCAGCAAGACGGGAAAGCGCTATCACTCGAATCCCGCCTGCAGCGGCATGAACCAGCCCTCGCACGTTCCCCTCTCCACCGCCCGGGCCATGGGCCTGACACCCTGCAAGCGCTGTTACTGAGCGGCGCGATATTTTAAGCGATCTACATAAAAACACGCTATATTTTTGTTTACTTTTTCCTGAAATGCTTCTAATATAGAGGCATACCGTTTGTTGTAAAAGCATCGCTCCCCTTTTAAATAGTAATTTATGGAAATCGAGGTATGCTTATGAAAAATGCTGTGAAACGGATCGGCGTCCTGACCAGCGGCGGCGACGCGCCGGGCATGAACGCGGCCATCCGCGCCGTCGTCCGCACCTGCGTCTACCGCGGGATCGAATGCGTCGGCATCCGCCGGGGCTGGAACGGCCTCATCAACGGCGACATCATTAAAATGGACGCCGACAGCGTCAACCACATCATCAGCGCGGGCGGCACCATCCTCTATACCGCGCGCAGCCAGGAGTTTATGACCGACGCGGGCCAGCAGAAGGCCGCCGACATCTGCAAGCTGCTCGGGCTCGACGGCATCGTGGCCATCGGCGGCGACGGCACGTTCCGCGGCGCTCTGGCGCTCTCCAAGCACGGCATCTCCGTCGTGGGCATCCCCGCCACCATCGACAACGACATCGTCTGCACCGACTACGCGCTCGGCTACGACACGGCCGCGAATACCGCCGTCGAGGCGATCGACCGCCTGCGCGACACGATGCAGTCCCACGAGCGCTGCTCCGTCGTGGAGGTCATGGGCCGCAACGCCGGACATCTGGCGCTCTACGTCGGGCTCGCCGTCGGCGCGACGGCCGTGCTTGTGCCGGAAAAGCCGCTGGACTTTGAGCGTGACGTGGTGGAAAAGATCCGCACGGCGCGGCTCAACGGCAAGACGCACTACATGATCGTGGTCGCCGAGGGCGTCTCGAGCGGCCTTGAGATCGGCAACAAAATCCGGGAGGCCATCGCGCTCGATCCGCGCGTGACGGTGCTCGGCCACATCCAGCGCGGCGGCACGCCGTCCGCGCGTGACCGCGTGATGGGCACGCGCATGGGCTACCATGCCGTGACCGTTCTGGCCGAGGGGAAGACGAACCGCCTGATCTGCACCGTGCGCGGCCTTTTCAAGGACGTGGACACCACCG
>Ga0160425_1001614_pt1 | contig 20684 bp, 17 predicted proteins | sample BioMet8_FD_108193 | JGI IMG/M metagenome (GOLD analysis project Ga0160425, IMG submission 108193) | Microbial communities from bioreactor (seeded with sewage sludge) at Lawrence Berkeley National Lab, California, USA - Biofuel... | ecosystem: Engineered > Bioreactor > Anaerobic > Unclassified ...
GCGAGCGCCTTCTCGATGACGGGGGTGAAGTCCTTGTCCTCGCCGATGTGGACGGCCTCGGGGAAGGCGACGACCTCGGTGGTGAAGACGCGGTCGCGGTAGCTCGGGCGCGGCGGCATCAGGCAGTTGGTGGTGAACAGGATCGGCGCGGGCAGGGCGTCGAACTCCTTCTGCTGGTTCTGCCAGGCGGTGCCGAAGTTGCCCTTGAGGTGGCGGAAGCGGCGCAGCTCCGGATAGGCGTGGGCGGGCAGCATCTCGCCGTGGGTGTAGACGTTGATGCCCTTGCCCTCGGTCTGCTCGAGCAGCAGGCGCAGGTCGCGCAGATCGTGGCCGGTGACGACGATGAACGGGCCCTTTTCGACCGTCATGGTCACGGTCGCGGGCGCCGGGGTGCCGTAGGTGCCGGTGTTGGCGCGGTCGAGCAGGGCCATGCACTTGAGGTTGACCTCGCCGACGCGGAGGACGAGCGGCAGCAGCTGCTCGACGGTCAGCTCCTCGCCGAGCGCGCCGAGCGCCTCGAGGAAGAAGCGGTCGATCTCGGGATCGGTATAGCCGAGGACAAGGGCGTGGTAGCCGTAGGCCGCCATGCCGCGCAGGCCGAAGAGGATCAGCGACTTGAGCGAGCGCACGTCCTCGTCGGCGTGCCACAGCCGCTTCATGTCGTAGTCGTCGCTGCGGCCGCAGGCGCCGGCGCAGCCGGCACAGCCGGGGGCGACGGCCGCCTTTTCGGCGTGCACGCGCGCGATCTGGGCGCGGACGGCGTCGTCGTCGAAGCTGACGTTGGTGACGGTGGTGAACAGGCCCGCCAGCACGACGCGGGCGGTGTTCGCGGTCGGGACGCCGTTGACGCAGGCGCGGGCCAGGCCGATCAGGGCGCCGGTCAGCTCATCCTGCAGGTTGGCGGTGCCGGCCTGCTTGCCGCAGACGCCTGCCGCGCCCTTGCAGCCGACGCAGCCGGCGGTCTGCTCGCACTGGAAACAGAACATTTTTTCATCCATGGAACGATTCCTCCCGTATGTATTGATTCAGGCGCGCGGCCAGCCAGTCCCGGAGCACGGCGGCGTTGCTGTGCTCAGGGTCGCGGGCCGCGAAGAGAAGAGTGACGTTTTGCGTTTGCAGCAGCGCCGCCAGGCGCCGCGCGAAGGGCTCCGCCGCCGGGTTCGCGTCCAGCTCGGCCCGGTAGCGGGCGGAAAAATCGGCAAAGCGCTCCGCGGCGTGGCCGTAGAAGCGGCGCAGCCCGTCCGAGGGGGCCAGCTCCCGCGCCCAGAGCGCGAGCGCCGCCCGCTCCCGGGAGAGGCCGCGCGGCCAGAGCCGGTCGACGAGGATGCGGCAGCCGCCGTCGGCCGCCGGCGGGTCATAGACGCGGGCGATGCGAAGGGTGTACGTCTGCGGTCGCCTCTTTCCGCTCAGTCCGGAAAGACGACGGTCAGCAGCATCTTGAAATCCTGCGGGGCAAAGACCGCGTGCGGCTTGCCGGCGGGCATGACGACGGCTTCCCCCGCCGCGCATTCGTGCGGCACGCCGTCGACCGTCATGCGGCCGACGCCCTCGAGCACCAGCACCATGGCGTCGCCGCCGGAGGCGTGGGTGCTGATCTCCTCGCCCTTGGAAAAGGCGAAAAGGGTGATGCTGACGGCGTCGTTCTGCGCCAGCGTCTTGCTGACGATCTGGCCGGGCTGGACGGAGACCAGCTCCGCCAGCTTCAGCACTTCCTCATGGGGAATGTTTTTGAGACAGGCCATACGTGCTCCTTTCAGCGCTGCTCGATGGCGGAGACCGGGCAGCTCTCCTGCGCTTCCCTGGCGCTCGCTTCCTTGCCGGCGGGCACCGTCTCCGCGGCGACGGCGACGCCGTTTTTGACCTCAAAGACCTCCGGGCAGATCCCGGCGCACATGCCGCAGCCGATGCAGCTGCCATTGACGAAATACTTCATGGGGTAAGCTCCTTTCCGCCGTGCGTTGCACGGCATCCGACGGGTGGTGTCCTGCCTTCTTATGATCGGTGCGGGCGCTGCCCTCCTTGCTCTTGTACCCTTATTGTAGCCGGCCGGGCTCGGAAAATCTGTTGGAAATCCAACGAATCAAAAGTTTTCCGGCAGCGTTTGGATGATTATATCCCGGCGGCGGGCCGCTGTCCAGCCAGATTTGTGTGGGGGGCGGGCAGGCTTGCGCGGCGGGGGCAAACGTGCTATACTCTCCTTAATCGAATATGGTTTGACAGGCAGTGTGGGCCTTTGCGCCCGCCGGGGAAGTCAGGTTTCAATCCTGCGCGGTCTCGCCACTGTGATGAGGGCTCGGGCCCTCTCAGCCAGAATACCGGATCTGCCTCCAAACTGTCCACGGTGCATGGACAGGATGGGCGTTTCAGCGGTGTTCCGATTGGATTCGGGCCGTTCGACATCCCTCCGTCGCCGGAGGGATGTTTTTTTGCGTCGGAGGGAACGAACATGGGCAACATTTCCGTGCCGCGGCTGCTGATCGCCGCGCCGCGCTCGGGCGGGGGCAAGACCACCGTCGTCTGCGCGCTGCTGCGCGCCCTGCAGCGCCGCGGGCTGCGCCCGGCCGCCTTCAAATGCGGGCCGGACTATATCGATCCGCTGTTTCACAGCGAGGTGCTGGGCGCGCCGAGCGGCAATCTCGATCTCTATTTCACGCCGGAGGAGACCGTCCGCGCCCTGCTGGCGCGCGGGGCGGCGGGCTGCGACCTCGCCGTGCTCGAGGGCGTGATGGGCTATTACGACGGCCTGGGCGGCATGGACGCCCGGGCCTCCGCCTGGCATCTGGCGCAGGCGACGGAGACGCCCGCCGTCCTCGTCGTGGACGCGGGCGGCGTCGCGCTCTCGATCTGCGCCGAGATTGAGGGCTTCCTGCGCTTCCAGCCCGACAGCCGCCTGCGCGCCGTGCTGCTCAACCGCTGCTCGCCGGCGCTGGGCGCGATGCTGCGGCCGCTGATCGAGGCGCGCTGCGGCGTCCCCGTGCTCGGCTGTCTGCCGGAGGACCCGGGGATCGCCCTTCAGAGCCGCCACCTCGGGCTGGTGACGGCGGCGGAGGTCAGCGACCTGCGGGCGCGCATCGACCGCGCCGCCGACCTGCTGGCGGCGAACGCCGACCTCGACCGGCTGTGCGCGCTGGCGGGCAGCGCGCCGCCCCTCTGCGCCGACGCGCTGGAGCAGGCGCCGGAGACGGCGGCGGCGCCGGTGATCGCCGTCGCCCGCGACCGCGCCTTCTGCTTCTATTACCGCGAGAATCTGGCGCTGCTGGAGGAGCTGGGCGCGCGCCTGGCCTTCTTCTCCCCGCTCGCCGACCGGGCGCTGCCCGAGGGCACGGCGGCGCTCTACCTGGGCGGCGGCTATCCGGAGCTCCATGCCGCGGCGCTGGCGGACAACGCGCCGATGCGCGCCGCCGTGCGGGCCGCGGTGACGGGCGGGATGCCCGCCTTCTGCGAATGCGGCGGGTTCCTCTATCTGCACGCCTCGCTGACCGACCCGGAGGGCCGGACCTTCCCGATGGCGGGCGTGCTGCCCGGCGGCTGCCGCTGGACCGGCGCGCTGCGCCGCTTCGGCTATGTCGAGCTGACGGCGGCGCGGGACAACCTCTTCTGCGCGGCGGGCGGGCGCATCCGCGCCCATGAGTTCCACTACTACGAATCCGACGACTGCGGCGACGGCTTCACGGCGCAGCGGGCGGCGGGGCCGCAGTCCTGGCCCTGCGTCCACGCGGACGGCAGCCTTTACGCGGGCTTCCCGCATCTGTATTTTTACGCCAATCCCGCCTTTGCGCGCGCCTTTGTCGGCGCGGCGGCGCGGTACGGGGCGGGGCGCTGAGATGGAGATTCTGCTGGCCGTGCTGCTCGGCGCGGCGCTCGATCTGCTGCTGGGCGATCCGCGCGGCTTCCCCCACCCCGTCGTGCTGATGGGCAGGCTGATCGCCCTTCTCGAGCCGCCGCTGCGCCGCCTCTTTCCGAAAACGCCGGGCGGCGAGCGCTGCGCCGGGGCGGCGCTCGTCCTCTGCGTCGGCGGCCCGGCGTTCGCGCTCCCCTTCTTCGCCCTGCGGCTGCTGGGGGCGCTGTGGGCGCCGGCGCGCTTCGCGCTCGAGAGCTTCTGGTGCTTTCAGCTGCTGGCGGCGCGCTCGCTGCGGACGGAGAGCGCCCGCGTGCAGACCGCGCTGGAGCAGGGCGATCTCCCCGGGGCGCGGCGCGCGGTGTCGATGATCGTCGGCCGCGACACGGCGGCGCTCGACGCGGCGGGCGTGACCCGCGCGGCGGTCGAGACCGTCGCCGAGAACCTGTCCGACGGGGTGATCGCGCCGCTGTGCTTCCTGATGCTGGGCGGCGCGCCGCTGGGGATGCTCTTCTAGGCCGTCAACACCATGGATTCGATGGTCGGCTACCGCAGCGACCGCTACCGCTATTTCGGCACGGCGGCGGCCCGGCTCGACGATCTGCTCAACCTGCTTCCGGCGCGTCTGTCCGGGCTGCTGACGGTGCTGGCCGCCTGCTTCCCCGGCTATGACGGCAAAAACGCCCTGCGCATCTTCCGCCGCGACCGCTACAACCACAAGAGCCCCAATTCGGCCCAGACCGAATCGGCCTTCGCCGGCGCGCTGCGCGTGCAGCTGGCCGGCAACGCATCCTATTTCGGGCAGCCGGTCGCCAAGCCGACCATCGGCGACGCGCTGCGCCCGGTCGTCCCGCAGGACATCGCGGCCGCGGGGAGACTGATGTACCGCGCCGCGGCGCTGGCGCTGCTGCTGCTGGCGGGCGCGCGCGCGGCGGCCGTGCTGCTGTGAAGGGAGGGAACGCCGTGACGACGATGCACGGCGGCGACGTCGAGGGCTACCGGCGCGCGTACGGGCGCGCCCCGCTCGACTTCTCCGCCAATGTCAGCCCGCTGGGGCTGCCGGAGGGGGTGCGCCGCGCCGCGGCGCAGGCGCTGGCCGCGGCCGGGGAATATCCCGATCCGCTCTGCCGCGCCCTGAGCGAGGCGATTGCCGCGCACGCGGGCGCCGCGCCCGCGCAGGTGCTGTGCGGCGCCGGGGCGGCCGACCTGATCTACCGCCTGGCGGCGGCGCTGCGGCCCCGCCGGGCGCTGCTGACCGCGCCCGCCTTTTCGGAATATGAAGCGGCGCTGCGCGCCGCCGCCTGCGCGCCGGAGTTTTTCATGCTGCGCCCGGAGGACGGCTTCGCGCTGACGGAACGGTGGCTGGACGCCCTGACGCCCGGCGTGGAGCTGGCCGTGCTTTGCCAGCCGAACAACCCGACCGGGCGCACCGTGCCGCCCGCGCTGCTGCGGCGGGCGCTCGACCGCTGCCGCGACTGCGGCGCGGTGCTGCTGATGGACGAGTGCTTCGTGCCGCTGCTCGACGAGCCGGAGCGCTGCTCGCTCCTCCCCCGGCTGGCGGAATACCCGAACCTGGTCGTGCTGCGCGCCTTCACCAAGACCTATGCCATGGCGGGGCTGCGGCTCGGCTGCGCCCTGTGCGCCGACGAGGGGCTGCTGGGACGGATGCGGGCGGCGGGGCCGCCGTGGCCGGTCTCGAACGTCGCCCAGGCGGCGGGGATCGCGGCCCTGCGCGAGACGGCCTATGTCGAAGCGCTGCGGGCGCTGATCGCCCGCGAGCGGCCGCGCCTGCGGGCCGGGCTGGAGCGGGCCGGGATGACCGTGCTCGGCGGCGAGGCCAACTTTTTGTTTTTCCGCAGTCCGGACGCGGCGCTCGGCGCCCGGCTGCGGGCGCGGGGCGTGATGGTGCGCGACTGCGCGGACTACCGCGGCCTGGGGCCGGGCTATTACCGCGCCGCGGTGCGGACGGCGCCGGAAAACGACGCCCTGCTGCGGGCGCTGAACGGAGGAATCGGATGAAAGCCAGGGCAATCATGGTGCAGGGCACGACCTCGAACGCGGGCAAGAGCCTGATCGCGGCGGGTCTGTGCCGCATTTTCCGGCAGGACGGCTATGCCGTCGCGCCCTTCAAGAGCCAGAACATGGCGCTCAACAGCTTCGTCACCCGCGAGGGGCTGGAGATGGGCCGCGCCCAGGTCATGCAGGCCGAGGCCGCGGGCATCGAGCCCTCGGTGCGGATGAACCCCATCCTGCTCAAGCCGACGGGCGAGCAGGGCAGCCAGGTGATCGTCAACGGCGAGGTGCTGGGCAACCTGAGCGCCGCCGACTATTTCGCGCGCAAGAAGCAGCTGATCCCCGACATCCGGCGCGCCTATGAGAGCCTGGCCGCCCGGAACGACATCATGGTGATCGAGGGGGCGGGCAGCCCCGCTGAGATCAACCTCAAGGCGGACGACATCGTCAACATGGGGATGGCGCGGATGGCGGGCGCGCCGGTGCTGCTTGTCGGCGACATCAACCCCGGCGGGGTGTTCGCCGCCCTCTACGGCACGGTGAAGCTGCTCGAGCCCGAGGAGCAGCGGATGGTCCGGGCGCTGATCATCAACAAGTTCCGCGGCGACCCGGAGATCCTGCGCCCCGGCCTCGCGCAGCTGCGCGGGCTGCTGGACATCCCCGTCGCGGGCGTCGTGCCGTGGCTGACGCTCGACCTCGACGACGAGGACAGCCTGGCGCCGCGGCTGGAGCAGCGCCGCGCCGCGGCGCTGATCGACGTCGCCGTCATCCGCCTGCCGCATCTCTCGAACTTCACCGATTTCAACGCCCTCGGGCGGTTCGAGAGCGTGTCGGTGCGCTATGTCTCCGCGGCCGGGGAGCTGGGCCGGCCCGACCTCATCATCCTCCCCGGCACCAAGAACACGATGGGCGACCTGCTCTGGCTGCGCCAGAACGGGCTGGAGGCCCTCATCGTCCGCGCCGCCGCGCAGGGCGCGCCGGTGCTGGGCATCTGCGGCGGCTATCAGATGCTGGGCGCGCGCATCGCCGACCCCGACAACGCGGAGCACGGCGGCGAGATGCGCGGCCTGGGCCTGCTGCCCGGCGAGACGGTCTTTGCCCGCGAAAAGACGCGGACGCGGCGCGAGGGCACAGTGCAGACGCTCGAGGGGCTGTTCGCTCCCCTCTCGGGCGCCTCCTTCGCGGGCTATGAGATCCACATGGGGCGCACCGACCGCCGGGACGCGGCCGTCTTCGCGTCCCTGTCGCCGGGCGGGGGCGCGGACGGCGCCGTGCGGGACAATGTCCTCGGCAGCTATGTCCACGGCCTGTTCGACAGCGGCGAGCTTGCCGGGCGGCTGGTCGACATCCTGCTGCGGCGGCGCGGCTATGCGGCGCAGTCGGGCGCGGGGACCGATTTCACGGCCTACAAGGAGCGCCAGTACGACCTGCTGGCCGACGCCCTGCGCGCCAGCCTCGACATGAAGCTGATCTACGACATCCTGGAACAGGGCGTCCGGCCCGAATAAACGGTCCCGCCCGCGCGGCGTCCGGCCCAGAAATGGGCCGGACGCTTTTTTTGTCCGTCTTTAGGCTGGTTTAATGTCGGGCGCTTATGCTGAGCGCAGAACATCGGAAACCGACCGAAGGAGGAACTCTTATGGAACAGAGAATTGCGCTGATCCCCGCCTATGAGCCGACGGAAACGCTGGCCGTGCTGGCGCGGCAGCTGCTGGAGACGGGCTTCCGCGTCGTCGTCGTCGACGACGGCAGCGGCAGCGCCTATACGCCGGTCTTTCACGCCCTGCCCGCCGGGGTGCGGCTGATCTCCTATATGCCCAACCGCGGCAAGGGCCGCGCCCTCAAGACCGCTTACCGGGAGCTGATGCGCGAGGGCGCCCAGGGCGTCGTCGTCACGCTCGACGCCGACGGCCAGCACACCGTCGCCGACGCGGTGCGGGTCTGCGTCCGGGCGGCGGAGACGCCGGAGCGGCTCACCCTCGGCGTGCGCGCCTTCGGGGCGGGCACGCCCCTGCGCAGCCGCTTCGGCAACGCGGTCACCCGCGCCGTCTACCGGCTCTCGACCGGCGTGTGCGTCAGCGACACCCAGACCGGCCTGCGCGCCTTCGGCACCGGGCTGCTGCCGGTGATGGCGGAGATCGCGGGCGAGCGCTATGAATACGAGATGAACGTGCTGATGGAGTGCCCGCGCCGCGGCATCGCCATCCGCGAGGTGCCGATCGAGACGGTCTACATCGACGGCAACCGCGGCTCGCATTTCCACGTGCTGCGCGATTCCTTTCTCATCTACCGCAACATCTTCCGCTTCGCCGCCTCGTCGCTGCTCGGCTTCGCGGTCGATTACGGGCTTTACAGCCTGCTGGTCACGCTGACCGCCGGGCTGGGCGCCGCCAGCGTGCCGCTGTCCAACGTCGCGGCCCGCGTCGTCAGCGCCTCGGTCAACTTCACCGTCAACAAGCGCTTCGTGTTCCGCAGCCGGGACAGCGTCCTGCGCACCGGCGCGCAGTATTTCGCCCTCGCGGCCTGCATCCTCGCCGGCAACACCCTGCTGCTCAGCGCCCTGGTCAACGGGCTCGGCTTCAACCGCTTCGCCGCCAAGCTCGTCACCGAGGTCACCTTTTTCACCTTCAGCTACCTGGCGCAGCGCTTTTTGATCTTCCGCGACAAAAAGGGCGGCGCCGGCTCCGGAGAAGTGAGGATTCAGCATGAATAAGAAACGCAGAAACCTCTGGACGCCCCTTTACGGGCTGGCTCTGGCGCTGTTCACGCTCTATGTCGTGCTCGACGCCTTCGTGATCCCGCGCAGCTACGCCGCCGTCCAGAACGAGACCACGGCCAGCGCCATCGTGCAGAGCGTCGGCGGCGGCACCGCCTCGCAGAGCACGACCGGCACGACTTCGCAGAGCGCGTCCGGCACGACTTCGCAGAGCACGTCCGGCACGACCTCGCAAAGCACGACCGGTACAACCTCTCAAAGCACGGCCGGTACAACCTCGCAGAGCACGTCCGGGACAACCTCGCAAAGCACCTCCGGCACGGCCTCGCAAAGCACCTCCGGCACGACCGCGCAGAGCACGACCGGCACGACCTCGCAGAGCGCGTCCGGCACAACCTCGCAGAGCACGTCCGGCACGACCTCGCAAAGCACCTCCGGCACGGCCTCGCAGAGCACGACCGGCACGACCTCGCAAAGCACGACCGGCACGACCGCGCAGAGCACGACCGGCACGACCTCGTCGAGCACGTCCGGCACGACCTCGCAAAGCACCTCTGGCACGGCCTCGCAGAGCGCGACCGGCACGACCTCGCAGAGCACGACCGGCACGGCCGCGTCGAGCGCGGCGTCCCAGACGCCGGTCGTCACCGCGGACTCGTACAGCGACGGCAGCATCGCCATTCAGATCACGACCTACCGCGTCGACGACACCGACGTCTATGTGGCCGACGTCACCCTGGCGAGCGCCGACGCCCTCAAGACCGCGCTGGCCAACGACGTCTACGGCAAGAACATCACCGCCGCCACCTCGTCGATCGCCGCGGCGCATGACGCCATTCTGGCGATCAACGGCGACTATTACAGCGCCCGCAGCGGCTATATGATCCGCAACGGCGTGCTCTACCGCAGCACCTCGGGCGGCAGCGACCAGGAGGATCTGGTCGTCTGGGCCGACGGCAGCTTCGAGATCGTCACCGAGGGCAGCGTGACGGCGCAGCAGCTGCTCGACCGGGGGGCGTGGCAGGTCTTTGCCTTCGGCCCGGCCCTCGTCACCGGCGGGGAGATCTCCGTCAGTCAGGGCGAGGAGGTCGATCAGGCCAAGACCAGCAACCCGCGCACCGCCATCGGCATCATCGACGATCTGCATTATGTCTTTGTCGTCGCCGACGGGCGCACCTCCGCCAGCGCCGGGCTCTCGCTCTATCAGCTGGCGGACTTCCTGAAGTCCCTCGGCGTGCAGACCGCCTATAACCTCGACGGCGGCGGCTCGTCCACGATGGTGTTCAACGGTACCGTCGTCAACAACCCGACCACCAACGGCACCAGAATCAGCGAACGGAAGGTGAGCGACATTGTCTACATCGGTTAAGCGCGGCCGCACGCTGCGCGCCTGGCTCGGGACGAGCGCCTTCTGCGGGCTGTTCAGCGCCGTCTATGAGCACTTTTCCCACGGCGTGTACTCGAACTTTATGATCTTCCTCTTTCTCGTGCCCCTGCTGGGCGGCGTGCTGCCGGCGCTGCTGCTGCGCCTGCTGCCCCGGCTGCGCCGCCCCGCCGCCGCGGCGCGGCGGCTGTGGAACTCCGCCGTCGCCGCCCTGACGCTGGGCACCTGCCTGACCGGCGTGTTCGAGATCTACGGCGCGCCCTCGGCGCTCGTGCGCGTTTACTGGTGGGCGGGCGGCGCCCTGCTGGCCGCGGCCCTCATCGCGTGGCTGCGGCCCCGCCGCGCGGCGCATCAGGCGTAAGCGAATCAAAAAAACCGGCGCCGCCATCCTTGCCGATGGCGGCGCCGGTCGTTTGCTGCGCAGGGGGCTGTTTTCGCTGCCGCTCACTGCTGCCCGAGGGCGGCGGCGGCCTTTTCCAGCTCGGCGCGGATGGCGATGTGCTGCGGGCAGGCCTGCTCGCAGGCGCCGCATTTGAGACATGCGGCGGCCTGCCTGAGGCCGCGGCGGCCGACCAGCCAGTTTTCCCGGCCGCGGGCGCTCTCGAGGTTGCCGTAGAGGGTCAGCAGGTTCATCGCCTCGAAGGTGCCGGAGACGCCGATCTGGTTCGGGCAGACCTTGGCGCAGTAGTTGCAGCCGGTGCAGGGAATGAGCGGAATGGCGCGCAGCGCCTCCTGGGCGCGCGCGACGGTCGCGCGCTCCGATGCCGAGAGCGGGCGGAACGCCTTCATGAACGAGAGGTTGTCCTCCATCTGCTCCGGCGTGCTCATGCCGGAGAGCACGGTGACCACGCCCTCCAGGCTGGCGGCGAAGCGGATCGCCCACGAGGCGACCGAGGCCTGCGGGTCGGCGGCGCGGAAGATCTCCCGCACCGGCGCGGGCGGGGCGGCGAGCAGGCCGCCCTTGACCGGCTCCATGATGACGACCGGCTTGCCGTGGGCCCGCGCCGTCTCATAGCAGCGGCGGGACTGGACCGTCGGGCTCTCCCAGTCGGCGTAGTTGATCTGGAGCTGGACAAACTCGGCCTCGGGGTGGGCGGTCAGCAGGGCGTCCAGCTCCTCCGGGGTCGAATGGAAGGAGAAGCCGGCGTGGCGGATGAGGCCGCGGCGCTTCTGCTCCTGCACGAAGTCCCACATGCCGAACTCGTCGAAGGGGCGGGTGCGCTGCTCGCCGAGGTTGTGCAGCAGGTAAAAATCGAAATATTGGGCCCCGGTGCGCTGCAGCGAGGTCTCGAACTGGGCCACCGCGTCGGCGCGGGTCGCGCAGCTGATCCAGGCGGCGTTCTTGGTGGCGAGCTGGTAGCGCTCGCGCGGCACGCGCTCCACCAGCGCCTGACGGATCGCCTCCTCGCTGCCCGGATAGGCCCAGGCGGTGTCGAAATAGGTGAAGCCCGCGTCCAGAAAGCGGTCCACCATGCGCGTGACCTGCGGGATGTCGATGGCGTCGCCGTTTTTGGGCAGGCGCATCAGGCCGAAGCCGAGCTTGGGGATGTTTTCACCGAGATAAGCCATGATCGGCAGCTCCTTTCCGTTACAGTCCGAGTTCGTCGAGCCAGGCGCGCACCTCGGCGCGGCCGGCGCCGGGCGCGAAGCGGCGGCCCTCCCGCCAGCGGGCCTGCGGGCAGACGGCGCGCAGATGCGCTGCGGTCTTGCCCATGCCGCTGCCGCCCGAGGTGGCGAACGGGATCACCGTCTTGCCGGCGAAATCGCCGCTGTCGAGAAAGCTCTCGATGATCCGCGGCGCCTCGTACCACCAGATCGGGAAGCCGAGCAGCACCGTGCCGCAGTCCCCGAGCGCCGCCGGCGGCGGCGCCGCCAGGGCCGGACGGGCGGCCGCGTCGGCCATCTCCCGGCTGCTGCGGCTCTGCTTGTCGTTCCAGTCGAGGTCGGCCGCGGTGTACGGCGCGGCCGGGGCGATCTCATACAGCGTCCCGCCCGTCTCCGCCGCGATCAGCCGCGCCAGCTTCGCGGTCGTGCCGCCGGCGGAAAAACAGGCCACCAGGATCTTCTTTTGCTCGCTCATGTCTCTGCGCTCTCCTTTTTGTCCGCTCCGGCCCGGGCCGGTAGCTGACTTTGTGTCAGATATATTGTAACCCTGTGTTGACACAAAGTCAAGGCTCGGCTATAATTTGCGGGAACGGAGGGATGCGCATGAACGGAAGCGACGCGGCGGGGCGCTACATCGCCTTTGACGTCGAGACCCCCAACCGGCGCAACGACCGCATGAGCGCCATCGGCATCACGGTGGTCGAGGGCGGCCGGGTGGCGGAGGAATACGATTTTCTCGTCAACCCGGAGGAGCCGTTCGATCCCTTCAACATCTGGCTGACCGGCATCACGCCGGAGCGGACGGCGGCGCAGCCCAATTTCGCCGCGCTGTGGACGCGGATCGGGCCGATCCTCGACAGCGGCCTGCTGGTCGCGCACAACGCCCCCTTCGACATGGGGGTGCTGGCGCGCTGCCTCGCCGCCTACGGCATCCGCTGGCGGCCCTACGCCTGCTATCTCTGCACCTGCGCCATGGGGCGGCGCTGCTATCCGGGGCTGGACAATCACCGCCTCGACACCCTCTGCGACCGCGTCGGCATCGAGCTGAACCACCACCGCGCCGGCAGCGACAGCCGCGCCTGCGCCCTGCTGCTGCTCGACTATCTGGAGCGCGGGCTGGCGGTGCGCCCCTTCCTGCGCCGCTACGATCTCGCCCGCGGCCGCACCGCGCGCCCCTGAGCGCCGCTTTTCTGAGGGAAAATCGGCGGGAACAGGTGATTTTTCCCGGCACAGGTCCCTGAAAAATCGAATCGAAACGCAAAAAAGCCGGCCGGAGCCGGCTTTTTCGACAGGCTGACGCGCCGGACCTCTGGTCCGGCGCGTTTTTTGCGCTCAGTCGAACAGGGAGAGCAGGTCGCCGTAGCCCTGCGCCGCCATCTCCGCATAGGGGACGAAGCGCAGCGCCGCGCTGTTGATGCAGTAGCGGGTGCCGTCGGGCGAATCGGGATCGTCCCGGAAGACATGGCCGAGGTGCGAATCGCCCGCCCGGCTGCGCACCTCGGTGCGCGTCATGCCGAAGCTGCGGTCGGTCTTTTCGACGACGGCGGGCGCCTCGATCGGCGCCCGGAAGGCGGGCCAGCCGCAGGCGCTGTCGAACTTGTCGAGCGAGGAGAAGAACGGCTCGCCCGTGACCACGTCCACGTAGATGCCCTTGCCGTGAAAGTCCCAGTATTCGTTGACGAAGGGCTTCTCGGTCGCGCCCTCCTGGGTGACGCGGTACTGCTCGCCGCTCAGCTTGTCGCGGATGACCTCGGCCGCCGGCCGCCGGTAGTCGCCGGGGTCGATCTTCAGCCGGGAGAACAGGGCGATCTCGGCGCGGGGGATGTGGCAGTAGCCGCCGGGGTTCTTCTCCAGGTAGTCCTGGTGGTATTCCTCCGCCGGATAGAAGCTGCGCAGCGGGCCGATCTCGACCGCAAAGCGTTCGCTGCGGCCCTTTTCCAGCGCCGCGATGCGCTCGACGGCGGCGCGCGCCGTCTCGTTCGTGTAGTAGACGCCGGTCTGGTACTGGGTGCCGACGTCGTTGCCCTGGCGGTTTTCGACCGTCGGATCGACGACGTAAAAATAGGCGAGCAGCAGCGCGTCCAGGCTGACCTGCGCCGGATCGTAGACGACGCGCACCGTCTCGCGGAAGCCGGTGCGGCCGGTGCAGACGGTCTCGTAGTCGGCGTCCTCCGGGCCGGTGCCGTTGGCGTAGCCGCTGACGACGTCCGTGACGCCGGGGATGGACTGCATCAGCATCTCCATCCCCCAGAAACAGCCGCCGGCCAGATAAATGACGTTCTGCGGTTCCTGAGAAAAGTCCATGACGGTCACCTCCGTTGACAGTGCGGGCGCCGGCGCCGCTTTGGCGCAGGCGGACAGAAGCAGGAGCGGGATCAGGGCCAGCGCGGCCGGACGCTTTTTCATGCGATCGCCTCCCGGGTGCGGATAAGTCCATGATACCGCCGCGCCGGGGAATTTGCCGTCGAAATTTCGACAGCGCGCCTCAGGACGGGTCCGTGCCGGCGCAGTCCAGCCCCAGGCAGGGCGGGATGCTCAGGGTGAAGCGCGCCCCCTCCGGGCGGAGCAGGCCCTCGCGCAGCAGGCGGTTCCATTCCGCGGACAGGCCGGTGCGGTCGACAAAGAGGTAATCGGCCAGCTCCTGGCGGTTGAGCGGCACCGTGAACGGCCCGCCCGCCTCGCGCATCTGGCCGGAGAGGTAGGAGAGCAGCTTGCGGCGCGTCGAGCGCCCGGAGAGGTGGATCATCTTCCGGCTCTGGGCGAGGTATTTGTCGGCCAGGATGTGGACGAGGTTCTCGGTCAGGCGGAGATGCGGCGGGCAGAGGTGGCCGCAGGCGTGCAGGATGCGCTCGATGCCGATGAGCAGCACGGCGCCGTCGCTCTGCGCCACGACGCTGACCGGCATGCGCCGCTCGGCGGAGCAGGAGAAGGCGTCGCCGAAGAGCTGCCCCGCCTCCATGGCGCCGAGGATGCTGGACCCGCCGAACATGTCCGCATAGACCGTCAGCACCCGGCCGGAGAGGACGATGCCCAGCCGGTCGGCGGGGTCGCCCGCCGCGAAGATCGTCTCTCCCCTGGCCACGGCGCGCCGCTGCGCCTGCAGACATTGGAGCAGCGGCGGCAGTTCGGCCGCCGTCACGCCCGCGAAGAGCGGGCTGTCGGGACAAAGCGCCTGTTCCATGCGGATTTCGCCTCCCGGTGTCGATTTTTCTACATACGGCTTGATGAGAGTGTAATACAATGTGGGCAACCCGTCAACAGAAACCTCGCCTCCCGGGGCAGACCCGGCGAAAGGAGCGCAGACATGAACACCAAACAGCTGCACAGCGAGCCGAAGCGCCGCGGAAGCGCGGACGTCACCTATCTCGGCCGCACGGTCGACGAGATGATCCTCCGCTTTATGGCGGAGCACGACATCCCCGGCCTGACCCTGGCCATCGTCCAGGCCCCCTACATCCCCCGCGTCGTCGGCTACGGCCTCGCCGACGAGCAGCAGCGGCGGCTGGCCTCCGTCAACACCATGTGGCCGGTCGGCCCGATCTCGCAGGCCTTCGCCGCCGTCGCGGTCATGCAGCTGCACGAGCGCGGCCTGCTCGACCTCGCGGCGCCGGCGGGCACGCTGATCCCCGGCCTGCCGGAGAGCTGGCGGCCGATCCCCGTCCTCACCCTGCTGCGCCACGCCTCCGGCCTGCCGGATTATCGCCGCGCCCCCGGCTGGCGGCACGACCGCGCCTTCCGCTTCGACGAGCTGGTCGCGCTGGCCGCGGACGCGCCGCTGCGCTTCGCCCCCGGCACGGCGGCCGAGCCGAGCGCCACCAACTTCCTGCTGCTCACCGAGATGGTCGCCCGCGTCTCCGGGCAGAGCTACCGCCGGTTCGTCAAGGAGAACCAGATCGATTTCCTCGGCCTGCGCCACACCGCCTTTGCCGAGGACCTCGGCGGTTTTTTTGCCGAGAATGTCGCCGCGACCGGCAACGTCCACCAGCTCTTCAAGGCGGACGGGCGCTACATCGAGCCGACCGAGCCGGCGCAGAGCTACGGCGCGGACGGCCGCCCCGTGCCGCGCGCCGACTCCTCCGCGCTGCCGGGCTTTTCCGATCTCTGGGCCTCGGCACAGGATGTCTCTTACTGGGACATCGCCCTGGCGGGCTCGGTGCTCATCAAGGCGGCGGAGAACCGCGCCCTGCTCTATGCGCCCTGGACCCTGCCGAACGGCGAGACCGTCCCCGCCGCCGCCGGCTGGCAGTTCTACCGCCACCGCGGCCTCATGGACATCAAGGGCTCCGTGCCCGGCTATTCCTGCTTCCTCAGCCGCTTTACCCATGCGGACGAGCTGGTGTGCGTCACGCTGCTCGCCAACCGCGAGGGCGTCGATTTCACCAACCTCGGCCGGCGGATCGCGGGCGCCTTCGGCGACCTGCTCTCGACCGAGTATGACGACAACCGCCTGTTCCTGCTCGAAAGCCCGTTTTCGGCGGAAAAGACCCTCGCCCGCCTCGAGGACGCGCTGCGGGAGCGGGAGATCCCGGTGTTCGCCCGCTTCGACCACGCCGGAAACGCGCGCCGGGCCGGGCTGTCCCTGCGGCCGACGAACGTTGTGGTGTTCGGCTCGCCGCGAGTCGGCACCGGCCTGATGCAGGCCGACCAGAGCATCGCCCTCGACCTGCCGCTGCGCATCGCCGTCTGGGAGGACGAGCACGGCAGCGTCTGGCTCGGCTTCCAGCGCCTGAGCGTGCTCGGCGAGGCGCACGGCATCGGGGACAGCCCCGTGCTGGCCGGGATGGAGCGCCTGCTCGAGGAACTGGCGCGCCGGGCGGGCAGCCTCTGCTGAGGGGCGGCCTCCTCCCAAAGAATGAGCGGGCGCGCGCCCGCCCGCTGCCCCGCCTCCGGAAGAAATTCCGGAGGCGGGGCTTTTTTGCGCCCGAAGCGGGCAAAACAAAAAATTCGGCGGCGCTGAAGCCAAAACGGCGGCAATTTCAGAGAAAAAAGAAAGCATGGATATTTTACCGAAAGGGTACATGTTTGGCGCTGCCGGCGGGTCGAAATCGGTTGCAGCAGGTCGAATATCCGCCGGGAGAAATGAAAAGGAATATAGTAGATTTTGTTATTTTATGGGCGCATCCGGGCCGCAGATGTCACTGCGATGCCGGCCGGATGCGGAGACGGCGGAGCGGCGGACAGGCCGGCGCCGGTCGCAGGGGGGATGCGGCGGCGGGGGCTTCCGAGAGCGCTTTTTTCGATGAAAACCATAACGCAGGAGCGGGAGAGCATATATGTGGGGGTTTTTGAAGCGTCATCGGCGTCACCTGGTGTTTTTCATGGATCTGTGCATCATGGCGGGCGTTGCCGTGGTGCTGTTTGTGCTCAGTCCGGTGGGGAACGGCACGGGCGGCGACCGGCTCGGGCCGCTGATCCGCAATCTCGGCGTCTGGTTTTTCTGTATTGTCCTTTTTAATTTGGCGTTTCATACCTACGACAGTCTCTGGCGCTATGCCGAGGGCCGGGAGTATCTGTCGCTTTTGGGCGGTTTCGGATGCGGAACCGCTCTGTTTCTGTTGCTGACGCGCTTTTTTTTCACCCGCTATCTGGCGGGGCTCTATATGCTCTCCGTGCTCGGCAGCTCGCTGATCGGCATGCTGCTGGTGCGCTTTGCCTATCGCACCTATCGCAAGCACAGCCGCCGGAGCCGGCGTCAGGCGCGCGGCAACGTCCGTGAGGTCGGCATCATCGGCGGGGGCAACGCCGGCTATTCCCTGCTGCGCGAGATCCTCGGCAACCCCGATTCGCCCTATGAGCCGACCGTGCTTTTTGACGACGATCCGGCCAAGATCGGGGCGCGGATCATGGATGTCCCCGTCCGCGGGCCGCTGTGCGAGATCCCGGCGCTGCTCGCGGGCAGCGGCGTCACCGATCTGTTCTTTGCCATTCCCTCGCTGGATGCGGCCAAGCGCGGCGAGATTCTGCAGCACTGCTCGCAGACGGGCTGCCGCCTGCACATCCTTCCTGACCGCGTGCGCGACCTGGCGGCAGGCGCGCCCTTGCTGCCGCAGCTGCGCAGCGTGCGCGTCGAGGATCTGCTCGGCCGCGAGACCATCGCCCTTGCGGGCGTCGGCGTGCGGGAGATGGTGGAGGGGAAAACGGTCCTGGTGACGGGCGGCGGCGGCTCGATCGGTTCGGAGCTGTGCCGGCAGATCGCGGCCATGCACCCCAAGAAGCTCATCGTCGCCGACGTCTATGAGAACAGCACCTACGAGCTGCAGCAGGAGCTGCGCCGCAGTTATGGCGGCGGGCTGGACTTCGCGGCCCACATTGTCAACGTCCAGGACGCGGCGCTGGTGCGCAGCCTGTTTGAGACCTATCGCCCGGAGCTGGTCTTTCACGCCGCAGCGCACAAGCATGTGCCTCTGATGGAGAGCAGCCCGCGCGAGGCGGTCAAGAACAATGTGTTCGGGACGCTCAACGTCGTGCGCGCCGCGCACGAGACGGGTGTGCGCAAGTTCGTGCTGATCTCGACCGACAAGGCGGTCAACCCGACCAGCATCATGGGGGCGACCAAGCGCCTGTGCGAGATGATCCTCGCCAGCATGAACGGGCGCAGCGAGACCGAGTTCGCCGCCGTGCGCTTCGGCAACGTCCTCGGCTCGAACGGCTCGGTCGTTCCTCTCTTCCAGCGTCAGATTGCGGCGGGCGGGCCGGTGACGATCACCGACAAGCGCATTGTGCGCTATTTCATGACGATTTCCGAGGCGGTGTCGCTGGTGCTGCAGGCCGGGGCGCTGGCAAAGGGCTCGGAGGTTTTTGTGCTCGATATGGGCAAGCCGGTGCGCATCCTCGATCTGGCGGAGAACCTGATCCGCCTTTCCGGCTATCAGCCTTATCAGGAGATCGAGATTCGGGAGGTCGGTCTGCGCCCGGGCGAAAAGCTTTATGAGGAGCTGCTGGTCGGCCGGAAAAACCAGCGGCAGACAGAGAACCGGCTGATCTTTGTCGAGGACGAGCAGCCGGTGACGAAGGCGCAGATGGATGAGATTCTCGCCGACCTCCGCCAGGCGGTCGAGACCGGCGACCGCGCCGATATGTTTGCGGCGCTGCACCGCCGGGTGCCGGAGTTCCAGACGCCGGAATCGGCCAACGCCGCGGCGGAGGCCGAGACGATCTGCCGGGATGTCCGCCGCCTGTCCTGCGATCCGGCCGGCGGAAAATGAAGAAAGAAAAGGGCGTTTTTATGAGCGAGCAAAAGCGAATCTGGCTCTCCTCACCGACCATGCACGGCGAGGAGCTGCAATATATGACCGAGGCCTATGCGACCAACTGGATGTCTACCGTCGGCGCGAATATCGACGCGGTCGAGCGGCTGACCTGTGAAAAGCTCGGCTGCCGGTACGCCGTGGCGCTGTCGACCGGAACTGCGGCGCTTCATCTGGCAGTCCGGCTGGCGGGCGTCCGGCCCGGCGATCGTGTTTTTTGCTCCGACATGACGTTCAGCGCCACGGTCAACCCGGTGAAATATGAGCGCGGCGAGCCTGTTTTTATCGACACGGAGTATGAAACCTGGAATATGGATCCGGTGGCGCTGGAGCGGGCCTTCACGCTTTATCCGGACACCAAGACGGTCGTGACCGCGCATTTGTACGGCACACCGGGCAAGATCAGCGCCCTGCGGGCCATTTGCCGTGCGCATGGTGCAACCCTCATTGAGGATGCGGCTGAGTCGCTTGGTGCGACTTATGATGGCGTGCAGACCGGCACCTTTGGCGATTACAGCGCCATCAGCTTCAATGGCAACAAGATCATCACCGGCTCGGCCGGCGGCATGTTGCTGACTGACGACAAGGAAGCGGCGGATAAAGCCAGAAAATGGTCCACGCAGTCGCGCGAGAACGCGCCTTGGTATCAGCATGAGGAGCTCGGTTACAACTACCGCATGAGCAATGTGGTCGCGGGTGTTGTGCGTGGTCAATACCCCCATCTGGAGGAACATATCACACAGAAGCGCGCAATTTATAAGCGATACCAAGAGGGATTGCGCAACCTGCCTGTCTCTATGAACCCGTATGATGCAGAGCGCTCCGTACCGAATTTTTGGCTTTCTTGCCTGTTGATTGACCGCGAGGCCATGTGTCCGCAGATCCGCAGTGCGTGTGACGCGCATTATCGCAAGGAGCCCGGGAAAAGCTGCCCGACCGAGATTCTGGAGGCGCTTGCACGGCAGAATGCCGAGGGCCGACCGATTTGGAAACCGATGCACATGCAGCCCATGTACCGGGGAAATTCCTTTGTGACCCGCGAAAGGAGCGGCGGCGCTGACCTGAACGCGGAGGCGCAGAGCGGCGCATTGGGACATGATGGCAGGCCGCTGGATGTTGGGGCGGACATCTTCGAGCGCGGTCTGTGCCTGCCGAGCGACAATAAAATGACGGTCGCAGAGCAGGATCTTGTGATCAGGACGGTGCAAAAATGCTTTGGCATGTGACAGAAAAAATGACGAGATCTGCCTATGTACCGGCGCGACCACTCTATGCGCGGCCCTATGCGTGGGTCAAGCGCGGATTTGATTTGCTGCTGACGTTTATACTTCTGCCGCCGGCATTGCTGATTATTGCGGGTTGCTGTGCTGCTGTCAAAGTGGAATCACATGGACCGGCCTTCTTCATACAGGAGCGCCCAGGATATCAAGGCAGGCTATTCCGAATCTATAAGCTGCGCACGATGATCGTTGAGACCGAGCGGGACGGGCACAGCCTGTCTGATATGGAGCGAATGACGCGGACGGGACGGATCATCCGAGCATGCAGCTTTGACGAACTGCCGCAGCTGTTGAACATTCTGAAAGGCGAGATGAGCTTTATCGGGCCGCGTCCGCTGCTTGCGAGCTACCTTCCGCTTTACTCGGCAGAGCAGATGCGTCGGCACGATGTTCTGCCCGGAATTTCCGGCTGGGCACAGGTCAACGGCAGAAACGAGATCACTTGGCCGCAGAAATTTGAACGAGACGTGTGGTATGTGAATCACATGAGTCTGGGACTGGATCTGAAGATCTTCTGGATGACGATCTGGAACATTCTGCACCGCAGCGGAATCAACGCCGGCGTCAACGAGACCATGCAGGATTTTTCTGGAATAAGGGA
>Ga0160425_1001616_pt1 | contig 20657 bp, 20 predicted proteins | sample BioMet8_FD_108193 | JGI IMG/M metagenome (GOLD analysis project Ga0160425, IMG submission 108193) | Microbial communities from bioreactor (seeded with sewage sludge) at Lawrence Berkeley National Lab, California, USA - Biofuel... | ecosystem: Engineered > Bioreactor > Anaerobic > Unclassified ...
ATACTATTCTGAAGAGATATATGGTATTGAAGATCCACGTATAACTTACATTGATGAGATGGAAAAATGGGCTATAGCTTATACGGCTTTTTCGGACTCTGGTCCATTAACGTCGCTTGCCTATACCGATGATTTCACTAATTTTGAGAGAGTAGGGCCTATAATGCCACCTGAAAATAAAGATGCTGCTATTTTTCCTACAAGACTTAATGGCAAATGGGCAATGTTACACAGGCCCGTATCTAACATCGCGGGTGCAAAGGCAAATATCTGGATATCTTTTTCGCCTGATATGAAATACTGGGGAGAACATGAGGTTCTTCTGTATGCCAGGGAAGGTGGATGGTGGGATGCACGTAAAATTGGATTAGCCCCTCCGCCAATGAAAACATCTGACGGGTGGTTAATTATGTATTATGGGGTACGTCAGACAACATCTAAAAAGAGCTATCGTCTCGGACTTGCTCTTCTTGACCTTGAAGATCCCACAAAAGTGCTCCATAGGTCAGAAGGCTGGGTTTTCGGGCCTCGTGAAATGTACGAGCGGACTGGAGACGTTAATGATGTTGTTTTCCCGTGTGGATGGATCCTTGTGGGTGATGAACTCCGCATTTATTACGGAAGTGCAGATATGTCTGTAGCAATGGCCAGTGCAAAAATGAGCGACATTATGCAGTATATCCATGAATGTCCAGGGATGCAATGTCCTGAATAATACTGCAGATAGTTTGAAAAATAGTGTAAATAACTTGAAAAATAGTGTAAATAACTTGAAAAATAGTGTAAACAGCTTGAAAAACATTGCAAATAACTTGAAAAAACAGAATACAGGAACAACTCTATTTTTTCGTTAGCATTAGCTTGCTGCATGTAAAATCCATATATCATTTGGAGATACTGGGCTCACTGCCAAAAATTGCCATTATATATTAGATCCCAGGGTTTCCGGGTCAATAATAAATTATAAGTTATGTCATATATTTTTATTTTTTCTGCTTCTATGTTCTAAATGGGAATTTTATCGGGTTTATGATACAGGTTTACAACTGCGAAAAATGACAGGTTCAGAAGAAGAAGTTCAAAAGAAGAGGTCCAAAAGAAGAGGTCCAGGAGAAGAGATCAACAGGACAAATAAGTCTGAATTTTGGACATTTTTATTGGGAAAATACGGATTGGGGGCTTATTTATAGGGGAAAATGTAAAGCTCAAAATCGATGAAATAAAGGATTTGCCTGCAGATGAAGTCCTGAAAAAACTTGATTCCAGTAATAAAGGACTTTCTTCATCGGAAGCTGAAAATCGGATAAAGCAGTATGGTTATAATGAAATTTCCGAAAAGAAGGTCAACCCACTTAGAAAATTTTTAAGTTATTTCTGGGGTCCAATTCCCTGGATGATCGAAGTGGCAGCTGCAATTTCAGGCATTATCCATCGATGGGAAGACTTTGTGATCATCTCCTTGCTCCTTATCTTAAACGGAGTTGTGGGGTTCTGGCAGGAACATAAGGCTGACAATGCGATTGAACTTCTTAAGAAGAAAATGGCCCTTAATGCCAGAGTACTCAGAGAAGGACAATGGACTCAAAAACCTGCACGGGAACTGGTCCCTGGAGATGTTGTACGTGTACGTTCAGGGGATATTGTTCCTGCTGACCTTAAACTCCTCGAAGGAGAATATCTGCAGGTAGACGAATCAGCCCTAACGGGAGAATCCCTGCCTGTAGAGAAAAAATCTGATGGCATTGCCTATTCAGGATCCGTTATCCAGAAAGGGGAAATGAATGCTCTGGTTGTGGGTACAGGCATGAATACCTATTTTGGAGAGACAACAAAACTGGTGGCCGAAATTCGGACCAGGAGCCACTTTCAAAAAGCTGTCCTCAAAATCGGAAACTACCTGATTGTCCTTGCAGGCTGTATTGTTGCAATTGTTTTAGTTGTAGAAGAACTTTTCAGGCATACTCCTTTTCTGGAAACCCTTCAGTTTGCTCTTGTGCTGATAGTCGCTGCAATTCCTGCAGCCCTTCCAGCAGTAATGTCCGTTTCAATGGCTGTAGGAGCTACCGAACTTGCAAACAAAGGAGCTATTGTCAGTAAACTGGTCTCCATAGAAGAAATGGCAGGAATGGACATTCTATGTTCTGATAAAACCGGTACAATTACCCAGAATAAGCTAAAATTATCCGAGTTAGTGCCTTTCGGAGACTTTAAAGAAAACGACCTTCTGATCTATGGGTCTCTTGCTTCAAGAGAAGAGGATAATGACCCGATTGATAATGCGATCCTCCAGAAGGCAAAGGACACAGAATCCCTTGAAGACAAAATAAAAACTTATGAAGTGACAAAATTCACTCCATTTGACCCTGTCATAAAGCACACTGAAGCTACGGTTAAAGGACCCGAAGGAGAGTTTAAAATTGCCAAAGGCGCGCCCCAGGTTATTCTGGGCATGTCAAGCAATAAAGAAGAAATAAGGCAGAAGGTAGAAGAAAAAGTAAATTCTATGGCTTCAAAAGGATATCGTGCCCTGGGAGTTTGTGTAGAAGAGGAAGGAAAATACAGGTTTGCAGGACTTTTTGGACTTTATGACCCACCGCATGAAGATTCCGCTGAGACCATAAAGATGGCAAACTCCCTAAAAGTAGACGTGAAAATGGTAACCGGAGACCACCTTGCCATTGCTAAAGAGATAGCAAGCCAGGTAGGCCTGGGTACGAACATAGTTACAGCTGATGATTTCGTAGAAAAATCCGATTCCGAAGCCCAGGAAATTGTAGAGAAGGCTGACGGTTTTTCCCAGGTATTTCCCGAACACAAATACAGGATTGTTGAACTCCTTCAGAAAAAAGAACATATTGTTGGCATGACGGGCGATGGGGTTAACGACGTCCCTGCCCTTAAAATGGCTGATGCTGGAATTGCTGTTGCGGGGGCTACGGATGCTGCAAAATCCGCTGCAGATATAGTGTTTACAGTTTCAGGGCTCTCGACCATTATTAACGCGATAAAAGAAAGCCGTAAGATATTTCAGAGGATGAAGAGCTATTCTATCTATAGAATCGCTGAGACTGTAAGGGTGCTTTTTTTTATTGCCACTTCAATAATTGTGTTTAATTTTTATCCTGTGACTGCTATAATGATTGTTTTGCTTGCTATTCTCAATGATGCTCCTATAATGGCTATTGCGTATGACAATGTAAAATATTCCTTAATGCCAGAAAAATGGAATATGCGTGAAGTCCTGAGAATGTCCACATTTCTGGGAATCGTAGGTGTGGTTTTTTCTTTTGCAATATACTATATCGGAGCCAGGGTTCTTTATCTCAGTCCGGGTGTACTGCAGTCTTTTATATTCCTGAAACTTGCAATAGCCGGACACCTGACAATATTCGTTGCCCGCAACAGGGGACACTTCTGGTCTCCTCCTCCGGGAAAACTCCTTTTTTGGGCTGCAGTGGTTACAAAAATACTGGCAACACTCGTTGCGGTATATGGATTTTATATATCTCCAATTGGATGGAAACTGGCAGGTTTTGTCTGGATCTACGCACTTGTGGCTTTTGTTATAACCGATTTTATGAAAGTGAAACTTTATGAGATAATGGACCGCTGAAGGTGATTTTGAAAAGACGACGTAAAATAAGTGAAATAGATGTGTCTCTGGTTAAGAGTCTCTCCAAAAAATCAGTAACGCATGTTGAAAAATCACAATAGAGCTGTAATATCCAGGTATCCGTTCCGGTTTTACATATTTCCGCTTGTTAAAGTTACAGCAGGCAACTATTTTAGATAAACTCTTAGTACAAAGCTAACATTGACCGAATCAAGCATCAAGGAGTCTAGGCTACTGCTGCAAGAGTCTCGGCCACCGCAGCCATATTGATATATAAAAGACATTATATTTATCTACATGAGGGTTATCAGGAGACTGAATATTTTTATTTTGCTAATTTTGATCCTTTTTATCGCATATATCCGATACCTGACTAACTTCTATATCTTCGAGGACCGGTCTCTCCTGGATGCTCTTCTTATCTCTTTAATTGTGATTTTTCTGGCTTATATAATAAATTCCATTACCGGAAATCTAATTCTTAGAAGAGTATCGGCTGCCAAAGACAGGTATTCTCTGAGGAAAACTGCATCTATCCTTATCACAGTACTTGCTTTTGCCGCACTTTTTGCAATCTGGTTCAAGAGAACCAGCACCCTGCTTATTGCCTATGGGATCCTCAGCGCCGGAGTCGCAATTGCGCTTCAAGACCTTTTGCGAAACATAGCAGGAGGAATTCTCCTCATTTTGTATCACCCTTTTAAAGCAGGAGATAGGATTCAAGTTGAAGATAACGTAGGCGATGTGCTTGACATAGGGAGCATAAGCACCACAATAATGGAAATCAGGGAATGGGTGGATGCAGATCAATATACTGGCAGAATTCTCCATATCCCTAACAGCTTTGCCATTAATAAGACGATAAAAAACTATACCAGGGATTATTCCTTTATCTGGGATGAAGTTCGGTTTCTACTTATTTATGGGAGCAACTGGAAAAAAGCTGAAGGGATTGCTCTAAATGTTGCAGGCTCAATTTTAGGAGAGTTCGAAGACCTGGCACAGAAAGAACTCCGTCAAATGGGACAAAAATATTTTATTACTACCTATGATGTACAGACAAAGCTCTATATGAAAATGGAGGAAAATTGGATCGAAATGCGGTTAAGATATGTAGTTGAACCCAGGAAAAGGAGAGCAATCAGCCACCTTTTGGTCTCAAATATTCTTGAAGCCCTAGAAAAAGAAAAAGACATAATGGTTGGAACTGCGACAAGTATCGACCTTATGGGGCGATAATTCTCTGGATGTAATGATTTCTCTGGATGTAATGATTCAGTCTGAACAAAACAAAGACAATCGCCATCGTCATTTATGAATTCTCTGGATGTAATGATTCAGCCTGAAAAAACAAAAGCAATAGACATTGTTATCAAGACTCAAAGAAAAAACTTTTGTGAATTTACTCTCTTTTATCTGGAATCTTTAAGACCTCCTGCATTTGGCCCCACATTTTACCCCATATTTCTCCAAGTTGTGGCGTCTGATTCATACTTTTCTTCTATTAAAGGAATATTCAAAATATGGAGCTGGGGAGCTCTGATTCCCTTCTTCTGGAATTCTATCCAGGCTTTTGTGTGCACATCGGATTCAAACTTGAACTGGTCTCTAAGGTCATTGACATAAGCTTTTGCCCTTAACCTCGTGTAGAATGGAAGGGCTTTATGCAGTAGAATAACAGGCCTTTCTCTGGAGATATAAACATATTTAGAGCTCACAACTGCTTCCCATAAAATTCTCATTGCAGTTTCTACATGTGACTCTCCTGCAATATACAGGTCTATTACAACCATCATTTCTGAGACCCCATAATTTGCACTGGCAACGGTTTCTTTGAAAATCAGGCTGTTTGGAGATGTAACGACATTAGCATCAGGTGTGAACAGTTTTGTTGCCCTTAGACCTATATCAGTGACTTCGCCAAAATAATTCCCAATTGAAATTTTATCCCCTATCTGGTAAGGTTTTTCAAATGTAATTACCAGCCCTCCGACAATATCTGAAAAAAGGTCTTTAAGCCCAAATCCAATAGCTGCACCCAGAAGTCCAGCCAGTAGAAATATTTCCGGTCCGAAAATCTTGAATATTTCTCTAAAGATGAAATAAAAAGCTATGAGGTAGATTACAAATTTTATGATAGGGATAACTACTTCTACTTTTATTCTGCCAGTATGGCTCAATTTTTCTGAAAGTTTTAATAAGATAATGGTAATGACCCTGCCAAGAACATATGCAATTAAAAAAATCAGAGCCATAGTTATGAGGGTTTGCGTATCAACTGACTTGAAAATTTCTAATAATTGCTCCCTGCTTGTGTTTCCGTCTACCACTTACCACACCAGCCTCAGTTTTTCCATATATGTAGTAACACTGCTCAGGGCTTCAGGCCTGACACGATAAGAGTCATTTTCATCTTTTAAAATAAGTTCCTGGCTTAAGAGCTGGTAGAGAATTTTGTCCACGCTCGACATGGAGCCCATTATTTCGGTGATTTCAGATTTTGTAAGACCCTGATAAGAAAGAATAAGGCTCAAAGTAAAAGCCTCTTCATATTCAAGGTCTACTTCATACGAAAATTGGCCTATATTTTTAGGCTTCATAACAGGATAGTCAAGACCAAGCTCCCAGATTCTCAAAGCAATTCCTGGGTTGCCTTTTGATTCCAGGTAAAGCTTTTCAAATACCTGGTCTTCAGCAGCTTCTATTTTTTGTTTTTTCAGAAGGCGATTCTTGAGATAAGAGATATTTATTTTAGGAACAAGAATGAAAATTTTTTTGCCCAATAATGCTAGCTCTAAAGGATATTTCATTATATAGAAGAAGGTTTCTTCTTCGGATTCTTCGTCTTTAGCAAATTTTATCTCATCTTTTTCATATCTGTTGAGAATAAAAAGTCTGAGATTTTCCTTTTCAAAAGCAGGGAGGAAGATCTGTACCGGAAAATATTTCCCAAGCCCGAAAGCTTCGTTTAAGAATTTCCAGGAATAAATGTTCCAGGTAGTGATAAATATCCTGTTCTGAAAACTAATCATATCCAAAAACTCATAAAAGATATCAAAACCACCTGGCTTTCTCATATACAGGAAATGACAGTTATCAAGAATTACAATTTTTTTTGTATCATCCGGGAGGAAAATTTCGTTTTTATTCTGTACAATTTTCGAAAAAGTGATTTTTGCTGCCCTGTTTAAATTTATTCTCTCTATTTTGTCGCTCAGGGTAGTTTTTCCTTTAAGAGGCTCGGCTACAATGGCTATATTCAGCTTTTTTCCCGTCTCAAAATCAGCAATTGTTGACTGGATTTTCTCGATCTCCTCCCTTAATCCGAGAACTTCCACAAAGTCCTTTTCCCTGGAACTGCTATGCTGAATACCCACCATATTCTCCATATTATATTTTGCTTATTGCACTTAATGATGTGTCTCTTCGCTGTTTCATATGGGTCGAAAATAATTATATCCTTAGTTCCGCGTTTTTGGATACATAGCTTTCTATTGACACCGAATTGTGTTCTTAAGTTTAAGCTCACGAGTTCTTTCTGTCTCTTCGTTGTTTTGTGTGGATATTCCCATAATATTCTCATAAAAACCAATGCGGTCTTGAATTGAAAATTATTTTATCCATAGGGAATGACGAAGAGCCATATTTCTAATATCAAAACCGTGATCTTCCGACATAACAGATTTGGAATTTTATGCTTTTAAGCACGAGCAACAGATTAGTATGAGTTTTCTCTGTTCTTGTCACATTCTGCATTTTTCATTTTCTGCATTTTTCATGTTCTTCATTTTTCATGTTCTTCATTTCTGTCATATTCTTCATATACACTGTTATGTTTCCGGTTATGTTTCCAGTCATTGGAATATTCTCTATATCTCCTGTCATATTCTGCATTGTGGTTATATGACCCCCAGTTATGTTTCCGGTTATGATTCCAATCATTGGCATGTTTCTCATATTTCCGGTCATATTTTGCATTCCAGTCATTCCAGTCATTCCAGTCATGTTGCAAATCATGGTTCCAGTTATACTTCCGGTTACGTTACCCATATCATTGATCATTATATTCTCAGTAATATTTCCGGTCATACTTCCAGTCATACCAGTCTGCGCTTGCGTTAATCCAAGAGAAAGAGCTAAGCATAGGATTAGCAGAGGAATTTTCAATATCACTTTCATCCTTTACCCCCAAACAAATTAGATCATTTGAATCTGGTGAATAAAATTGGTTTCGTTGAATAAAAATAATTATATATTAATAAGTAAATAACAATTGGCCGTTTATAAATAATTAATCTTTATCAATTACAGAAACTATTTTGATTTTTACGGCAGAAGGACGATTCAAGTTCAGATGTTTTGAAATATACGCCAAATGGCGAAAACAGACAATTTGGTAGCTTAAGCTAGAAATCAGCTTATGGTTGTATAGCCAGAAAAATAGAGCTGTATGGCAGGCTACTTATGCGAGGCACAACGTTATTATATAGAAGTCAATATAATATTTTATAGATATAAATTGGAAACGAAATACTGGTAGGCACAGCACTAAGAAATCCTTAAGGTAAATCTGCGGTTCATGTCTAAATTTAGATGCGGGGGTATAGTTAATCGACGTTCTGAACCTTGCTCATTTCCTGAAGATCTCAGATTCATTCCTCAACGTACCAGGTATATCACTCCTTTAACCTCAACTTTTTCACGTAGAAAGTTCGATGAATCAGGAGTTCCGATGAATCAGGAGTTCCGATGAGTCAGGAGTTCAGGACTGATACAAATATTGTTTTAGAAATACCGGGCTTTGTGATTTTTAAATCGATCAAAATTTTTTGTATTCTAATCGAAAACGATAGCTGTGCAATGGAGAAAATAAGGGGGGCTGACGTACTTTATGTCCAGGGTGTATAGGAAACTATTTTAGAATAATCTCACAGAAAGTGCCTCAACTGCGGTACAGCCTGAAGAACACCGAGTAGAAAACGAGGCATACCATTGACAAAAGTCGTAGAGATCTCTCCAACCACGAGACACGAAGGCCACTCCAAGCTCACCCTGAAAGTGAATAATGAGGGTATTGTCGAGCGAGGAGACTGGCTCTCCATCACCCCGGTCAGGGGTATTGAAAAGCTTGCTATAGGTAAAACAATGGATCAGGTCCCAAAGATTGCCTCCCGGGTCTGTGGTATCTGTCCTATTGCCCACACCCTGGCGGGTATTGAGGCTATGGAGGCTTCGATTGGCTGCGAGATCCCCACGGACGCAAAGCTCTTGCGGGTCATTCTTCATGCAGCAAACCGCCTCCACAGCCATGCTCTGCACAATATCCTGATCCTCCCGGACTTTTACATCCCTGGTACGGAAACGAAGATCAACCCGTTTTCTAAGGAGCAGCCTTTAAGGAGCATTGCAACGAGGATCTTCCGCATCCGCGAGATTGCACAGACCATTGGAGCCGTCGCAGGAGGAGAGGCTATCCACCCTTCAAACCCGAGGGTTGGCGGGATGTACCGTAACGTAAGTCCTAGGGCAAAGCAGAAGATTGCCGACCTGGCGAAAGAAGGCCTTGTCCTTGCCCACGAGCAGATGGAGTTCATGCTTGATGTAATCAGAAACATGCAGGACCGGGAGTTTGTCGAGATTGCAGGCAAGCAGATCCCGCTTCCCAGGAAGCTTGGATACCACAACCAGGGGGTAATGGCCACAGCTCCAATGTACGGCTCATCCAGTCTGGACGAGAAGCCCATGTGGGATTTTACCCGATGGAAGGAGACTCGACCATGGGACTGGTACATGGGTGAGGAAACCGTCGATCTTGAGGACCCGAGCTATCCTATTGGCGGCACCACGAAGGTTGGCACCAGAGTCAATCCTCGGATGGAGGCCTGCAACACTGTTCCGACCTATGACGGCCAGCCTGTTGAGGTCGGCCCGAGAGCAAGGCTTGCTACCTTCAAGCACTTTACCGAGAAAGGCACCTTCGCCCAGCACATCGCCAGGCAGATGGAGTACACCGACTGTTGCTACACCATCCTCAACTGCCTTGACAACCTGGATACTTCGGGCAAGGTCATTGCTGACAACATCCCTCTGGGAAACGGATCTATGGGCTGGGCAGCAAACGAAGCTCCACGCGGGACCGATGTCCATATCACACGGGTGAAGGAGGGGAGGGTGCTGCGGTACGAGATGCTTGTACCCACTACCTGGAACTTCCCTACCTGCAGCCGCGCTCTGACTGGAGCACCCTGGCAGATTGCCGAGATGGTTATCCGCGCCTATGACCCGTGCGTCTCGTGTGCAACCCATATGATAGTGGTGAACGAGGAGAATAGAGTAGTTGCCCAGAAGCTTATGCAGTGGTGAAGGAAATGGAAACTTGCGGATTTTGGGGGACCCGCAAGCTCAGGCTCACCGTTAACAAGCTCTTCGTAGGGAGTTACAGGACTGTTCACTCTTGGATCTGACCGAGCCGATCCAGTATATTAAGGACGATATCTGGATCCGGGTCCTTGCATACCAGCAAAAATACATTTCTGCTCTCGAGATGTGGTCACCTCAAGATGGTCATACGGATTACAGACGAAGTACAGAGAGCCATTTCAGACACTGTATCCGAGACGCTGAAATCCGAGATACTGAAGAGAACCGGATGAATTATGGGACTGCTTAAAAAGGTGGAAGGTACAAAGGAGGCGAAACCAGTGGCAAATAAGATCAAGCTCGGACATGTACACTTGAGCGGCTGTACCGGCTGCCTCGTGTCCGTGGCCGATAACTATCAGGTTTTTCTCAAAATCCTGGACGATTATGCCGACCTCGTCTACGGCCTCACGCTTACCGACGTTCGGCATATCCCGGAGATGGACTTGGCACTCGTCGAGGGATCGGTCTGCATCCAGGACCATGAATCGGTGGAGGATATAAAGGAGACACGGAATAAGTCCAGGATTGTTGTGGCCCTCGGCTCCTGCGCAAGCTATGGTAATATCACCCGTTTCAGCCGTGGCGGGCAGCATAATCAGCCTCAGCACGAGTCTTACCTCCCGATCGGAGATCTCATTGACGTGGATGTTTACATTCCAGGATGTCCTCCAAGTCCGGAGCTAATAAGGAACGTTGCTGTCATGGCGTACCTGCTCCTTGAAGGAAATGAGGAACAGAAGGCCCTTGCGGGAAGGTACTTAAAGCCTCTTATGGACCTTGCGAAACGCGGCACGACCGGATGTTTCTGCGATCTGATGAACGACGTGATTAACCAGGGCCTTTGCATAGGTTGTGGCATTTGCGCTGCATCCTGTCCAGTGCGGGCGATCACGCACGAGTTCGGGAAGCCGCAGGGGGACCTTAACCTCTGCATTAAGTGCGGCTCCTGCTATGGCGCCTGCCCGAGGTCGTTCTTCAACTCTGATGTGATTTCTGAATTCGAAGCAATCGACGAGATAATTGCTAAAGCGCTTAAGGAAGGTGAGAAGGATGATTGAAGATCCGTATCTCGGCAAATATGTGACATGCGTCTCGGCACGGAGCACGGACAAGGAGATCCTCAAGAAAGCACAGGACGGTGGAATCGCCACCACCCTCATGGTTTATGCACTTGAGCAGGGGATCATCGACGGGGCTATTGTGGCAGGCAAGGGAGACCTTCCCTGGAAACCCAGGCCGTTTGTTGCGATGAGCCGTGAGGACATCCTCAAGGCACAGGGGGCGAAGTACAACATCAGCCCCCAGATCTCCTGGCTCAAGGAGGCAACCCGGTCTTTTGGCCTTGACAAAGTAGGGGTCACCGGCGTCTGCTGCCAGATGCAGGCGGTCAGGAAGGCTCAGCTCTATCCCATCAACATGCGGGATGTCCCAGGAAAGATCGCTTTCACAGTAGGGCTCTTCTGCATGGTGAACTTCCCATATGATTCCATACAGGCCCTTGTTGAAGACCACGCAAATCAGAGCCTCAGTTCCGTGAAGAAGATGGAGTTCGGGAAGGGAAAATTCTTTGTCCACACCGAGCGCGGAAATGTCACTACCGTCCCTCTCAAGGAGACGCATAAGTACGAGCAGCCAGGCTGCCATGTCTGCCTCGATTACGTTTCCAATCTCGCTGACATATCGGCCGGCTCGGTTGGAAGCCCGGACGGATGGTCCACAGTCTTCATCCGCACAAAGGTAGGGAACGAGATCTGGTCAAAGGCAGTCGCTGAGGGATTGTTCGAGACAAAGCCCATCGAAGAGGTCAAGCCCGGTCTTGGGCTCGTCATGAAGCTCGCGAAGGAGAAGATCGACAGGAATAGGAAGACGCTCGAGGAGCGTAGGAATTTTGGGGTTAATAAGGCGTTAAGGAACCCTTATGCCTAAACTCTTTCTTTTTTATTGTCAAAATTATTCGCGTTGTTTCATAAATATAAGGATGGAATTGTTCTCATCCCCAAATTATGATTTCACCAAAGGTGTATCAAAATTTTGGTTAAATTTAAATTAATTTTGTAGTTTTTTACTATTAAATCGAGTTTACCGTTTTAAATAAACATATTTTGTTTTTGTTTTCATACTATTATTTGCGGCTAAAAACCAATAATATTTAATTTAAGAATGTTTAGAGTATTTATCTAAGTTTATTATGTGTGTATAAATAAAAGCAGTTGCGAGGGCTATAATGGAGAATACTTTTGAATTTACCGACGAGTTGATAACAAAACTATGCAAATGTATTAAATTAGGACATACATATCCTACTGCATGTGGAATTATCGGTGTTCCGTTTAATGAGTTTGTAATATGGTTGAATGCAGGTGAGACAGGAAAAGAACAGAAATATATCGATTTTTATAATAGGATTAAATCAACAAAGTGTGAAATTAAACAAGCATGTGGAATGAATATTCATCAACGCACTGTTATACTAAAATCATATTGCAATAGAGAGAAAGAAATAGAAGAATACTGTAAGTATCTTGGTAGAGGTCCATTTGAATTAGATGAATTTGATGCCGAAAAAATGATTTCTGAACTAAAATTAGGTTACTAATTTTTCCAAAATGTTCATATTTTATCTTTTGCCAGCGACCACCCGATATCTGCTCACTTCGTGAGCATGCGGGCGTGGAGGGGAGTTTTTAGATGGATTCTGTGTAGTCTACGATGTTGGGATAAATTTTCATTAAACTCTGAAGCCATTCCGAAGATCAGTTTTTACAACTAAACAATACCAAAAATTACTCTTCATAGTGTCAGATATGGCCGATCCTGCAGAATTTATTCATATGTTTTGTTATAAAACCTACGTATCTTCTCTGTTTTAGAGACAGTTTATAATACATATCTATGTTCTTAATGGACCTTAAACAAATGGATAAAACAAAATTAAAATAGTACTAAAACAATCAACTGGAAATTAAATTTCATAGTGAGTTTAATTGGAAACAGTAGAAGATTGGCAGGTCTGCTTTTCAATCTAGTTATATATCTCAATGAGTGGAGGTCACATATACTTTCTCTATAGCATCAATTACGACATTGATTCTTAAATTGTTTAGAGGATTAGGAATGAATGATAAAATAAAGGCAATAATTACTTTATTAGGAGGAGCCTTCGGTGTGGAGGACAGTTCCTCCTCCTATGTAGTAATTAGTAGAGCAGGTATGTTTTGACGTAAACCCACATGCGAAGGCAAAATTGAGGGTTAAAACCCCTCCCTCCACTATTTTTTAGGTCAATGTGCCTAAGTTCCATAAAGTTTGTTTTATCGTTTATGCAGAGGCTTTGGGTAAAACCTCTAGATTTTAGCTATTTTAGCTCAATTTTAAGAACATTTTTACTTGGAAATAAGTGAAAATACGGAGCTTTTATCTAAATCAATATAAAATAAAAATCAAACATCACCTTCTCCTTCGATAAATTGGTCTATTTTTTTACCAGTTCTTGTTTCTAGATAATAAGACTCTTTTTATGATAGCTGCCGATTTTACTTTTCTTCTTTTTTTCAAGCGACCGCCCGATATCTGCTCCCTTCGTGAGCCTGCGGGCGTGGAGGGAAGTTTTCAGATATATTTTCAAAAGAAATTTGGCAACTCTTTAAGAGTCAATAAGACGCTGCAGGACCCTTATGTCTGAAAAACATATTTTTGTCGTCAAAAGTTCGAAGGAAGGACTTTAAATTAATTGATGGGTATAATAATTAAAAAACGGATCTAATAAATGGAATAGGCAATAAAATCAAGATTCCTTCAAGAGAAATGGAGATGGTACATTGACAGAAAATCCATTACAGGTTATTGTGGACCAGGACCCTCAATTATTTGCCCTGCTTGAAAATACACGCGAACTTGCTTTTGTGGAGGACGGAATACCTCTCAAGTATAAGCTCCTGCTTGCAATGTCCCTGGATGCAGCTAATGGTGCGGTAAACGGAGTAAAATTCCTTGCAGTTCAGGCTATGCAGGAAGGGGCGACAAAAGAAGAAGTAATGCAGGCAATAAGAATAACGCAGTACATTTTTGGAGTTGGAAGCGTTTATACAGCTTCTGAAGCCCTTAAGGACATTATGTAAAGAAAGTAAAAAAGATCGGGAAAATTTAATTATAGAGCAATTTATAAAATCAGGAATAAGATCATTGAAAATAGATCTGCCGCAAATGCGGCAGAATATTAAAACAAATGAGAAAATTACTTACTTTTTTTAGACTGGGACCCCCATGTAAGTTTTATGAAGTTCCTCTGCAATATCTTCAGCACTATTGTACTTTTTGTCAGGAAGCATACCAAGTTCCCGCAGTATATCCGGAATTGCTTTACTTTTTCTTGCTTGTTCAATAATCCCATTCTTTTCTATAGGAAAATCCAGATTTTTAAACATTTTTTGAATTTCAATAGGAAGTTCGGTAATGTATCCAGCTTTCTTTTCAGTTTCCATTTTATTTCCCCTTTATTTTTGTTTAGTCTCCTTATTCCCTGGCGACATCTACAGCTTTTCTGTACTCCTTTTCCGAAGAGTATTATATTTGTAGAGTGTTGCCCATAGCGTTTTTATTTATAACTTAACATATTCCTTCTTTGCAAAATATCAATACTTTTTGAAGTTTCAGAAGGAAAATGAACTTTTTTAGTAGGAATTATAATGGCGATTTACTATTTAAGCATTAACATTATTCTGTAATAATATCTTAAAAATTAATACTCCAATTTATTTTGGTAACAATATATAGTTTAAATTAGAAATTTTCAATGATATTTTTAAAACAGAAATGAATTAAAATGTGTGCACTTAAAGAAAGAAGATAAAAATATTAGAGACCTGATTGGTAACGATACCCTCTCGCATTTTTTTTATTAACTGTACAATACTGTTAATACCTTCCACAACTCCATTAGTGACCCTGGAATCAAAATAGTTTAGGATTTCATCCCAATGACTTTTAACGGTATTAGCAACCTCAATTATTGCTTCTAATCTGCCATGAATTGCCCAAAAATACCATTTTTTAAGATATTGTTCAGCTTCCTCTCGGCTTTTGCATTTCCCAAACTTTTCAAGACTTTATTTTATGTTATATGCTCTTAATGTATTCAGTTTTTGATTTTGGAGTTTTAAAAGCCTTTTTTTCAAGAAGCTACTCAGTTAGCTGAGTGGTAGTTCACAGATAGGAATATAGGTAAGCTAATTATATTACTCCAACGAAAAATAGATAAAAACAAATATACAAAAATAACAGAAATACCGGATTAGGTGTCGGAAAAAATTTGTCAGAAATAATAACGAAAGCACGGAAACTGCAAATCTATTCGACTTGAGATCTTTAAAAAAAGCAAAGGGGAAAGTACATGGGATTATTCAAAAGGATGGAAACAGTATTTAAATCGAAGATGAATACAGTGCTTAACAAGATGGAAGACCCCAGGGAAACACTGGACTATTCCTATGAGAGGCAACTTGAACTGCTTCAGAACGTGAAAAGAGGAGTTGCGGAAGTTACAAGTTCAAAAAAGCGCCTTGAACTCCAGCGTGCAAAACTGGTTCAAAATATCGACAAGCTTGAAGGGCAGGCAAGAGATGCAGTTGCCGCTGGCAGGGAGGATCTTGCAAGGCTGGCCCTTGAGAGAAAAGCAGCCCTTGCGCAACAGATCGAAGGAATCGACAGGGAAATTGCAGATCTTGAAAAGCAGCAGGAAAAATTAATAGCCTCGGAAAAGCGCCTTTCAACGAAAGTGGAGATTTTCAGGACCCGAAAAGAGTCGATTAAAGCCCAGTACTCAGCTGCTGAGGCCCAGGTGAAAGTAAACGAATCTGTTACCGGTATAAGCGAAGAAATGGCCGATGTAGGCCTTGCGCTCGAAAGGGCCGAAAATAAAACCGAAGAAATGAAAGCGCGGGCTGAGGCAATTGACGAGCTTATGGAAGCTGGCACACTCGAAGACCTTACAGGCGGCAGGGACGAAATTGATAGGGAACTTGCAAAAATCAGTGCCCAGAGTAATGTAGAATCCGAACTTGCCAGACTTAAGGCCGAGTCCGGAAAAGGGCCTGAAAAAGCAAAATCCGGAGAAGAAGGCACGGAAGAACGAAAGGAGGTCTGAAGTTGATAATCAGGATTATGGGTGAAGGCCAGTACAGGGCACCTGAAGCTCTCTGTGACGAACTGAACCAGATTGATAACCGGATTGTGGTTCTTGTTGAGGAAGGAAAAGTCGAGGAGTTCCGAAGCGAACTTGCCAGATTGATCTCCAAAATAAAGGAAAAAGGGGAGCCGATTGAAGCGGAAGAGCTTCTGAAATCCGATATTATCGTGCCCCCTGAGGACCTGAGCCTTGAAGAAGCAAAAGACGTGTTTAAAGGTTCAGGAATCTTTGAAGATTGAAGCTGTAACCTAAGAACAATAAAGAACAAATCTACGAACAAGCCCTAAAGCAAATAGCCCTAAAGCAAATCTAAGAAAAAATTTCCGACATCGTAAATAAGAATTAGCAGGCCCATAAGGCCTGCATTTACCGAATAACCATCACTGGAATCCTTGAATGCCTTACAACCTTTTCTGCAACACTACCAATCAGGAATTTTTTGATGCCTGTCAGGCCCTGTGTGCCCATTATTATAAGGTCAATATTGTTTTCCTGAGCATATTCAAGGATCTTATCAGCAGGAATGCCTTTCAGAAACGCGGGCTTAACTTCAAGCCCGGCTTCTTTTCCCAGTTTTTCGACATAGTTAATTGCAGCTCTCCCCTTATCCGTAAGATATTCTTCCAGTCCTTCGCTCCAGCCCCTAACCGTCCGTGTAGTTACTGCGTGCTGAGTCGAAATTACATAAAGAACGTCTACTTCAGAACCTGCTGTTTTTGCGAGATTAATTCCATAAGAAGCCGCTCTTTCTGCATTTTCCGAGCCATCGGTTGCAATCAGAATTCTTTTGAAATGACTTCCGTCCGTTCTATCCACTCCCTTTTATGATACGATAAAGGCATATCTTCCATTCTTGCTTTAAAAGATATATATTCTTATTTTAAAATATATCACTTTTTATTCTTAATTAAAAAATGAGTGTTATCTTGAACTGCAATATCAACTAGAACGCTTGATACAGGATATGATATCATGCGCAGGAACCAAGAACTCTGTATTTTACAGTGGATAATATTTTAGGACTTACGCAGTTGAACTGAAGAATCAACAGCATCAGACCGTAAACTGTCTAAGACGTTACTTTAATCCACAGTCTTTGTCTTAATTGATTTTGTTCCTCAAGTGCGTAAGTCCTATATTTGTTCAATGTATTCTAAAGTATAGTCTGAAATTTAAATGAAAGGCATTTAATGGAGTGAAAAGCCCTGAATATTTTAATTGAAATTCACGAATTAAGGTGGTAGATTTTGTCAAAAAAACGAGTTTTAGTTATCCTGCTCATTCTTGCAGCATTTCTCAGCTTTGGCTGTATCTTTAAAGAGGGAACAAAATTATCGGTTTCAAATAATGAGACTGAAATAAATGTCAGTTTTCCTGAGTCAGGTAATGGCAGCTCGTGCCCTGTAGGTTCTCAGCTTCAGGTCAAAGATCCGGCTACCGGAAAAATCCTGAATTTGACAATTACCGGAACCGAAAAATTTGAAAACAAAACTCTCTGTAGAGCTTGTGTAGAAACCGGTACTAAAGGAAATACTTCCAGATTCGAGTACATGTGGTCCGAAGATAAGAATACCACGGTCTGGACAAAATACGACAAGGATGGAAATATCTCAGTAAGGTTCATTGATGTGGACGGGAAAAAGACAATCGTTGACGGAGCAGGAAGGACGCTTGAGCTTGGAAACTCGGGAGATGTTTAAGCCTATTTGAAAAGAGCCAATACTTATCTCTTTCTTCTGCTTTTCACATAAGAGATTTGATTTATATCCTTCTTTTTTTCATTTTGTGCTCATACTTTTGTTTTCGATTTTAAGACCGCCTCTTTAATCGTACTTATGAGGACTCTTATAACCGGCAACTATACACTCTCTAGAAAAACGATGGTTTTTCAAAATATTAAATTAATTGTGGCGTGCTATCATGAGGTATACTAACACAGCACATAATTTTAAATATTCAAAAATACTATTTAATATTGTGTAAATGCGAACAAACCGCGCATCTCAAAATGGATTTCAAACTCGGCAATCCCAACCTCCTGATGCCGGTTAATATTGAAGAGCCGAAAACTGGTTTTCTTCATTACTCCATGGGAGGAGAGGGCTTCTATGACCCTTTCCCCGCTCCTCCCCACTTTCGGTACCATTTTCTGTTTTTTCACCCAATGGCCTTTTCTTTTAATCTCGTTCTTTGCCCTGATTCATGGTAGTTTCTGGCAAGCTCACAGATATGTTCTGCAACCTCTAGCGGGTCTTTTCCTAGAAGAATACTCACCGGCTCTTTTCCAACTGCACCTGTCTCGTAAAAGATCCTGGGTATTTTTCCCCCTGCAGCCCGAATAGCCTCTTCGACCAGCCATGAGATGGCCTCCCCTTCTGTATCCTTCATATTATCAGGTTCAAAGCGCCGGTCTACAACTGAAAAATTCCATTCCTTTTCTTTACAGTAATCTTTCAAAAACTCGGCAATCTTCGGGCTATTTGCAAAATCTATAATAGACCTGATCTCAGAATCTTTTTTCCGGATTTCTAGCAGAAGATGAGCCATATAGCCAGAAGCCCCGAATTTTATTCTTCCTATAGCTTTCGGAAACCCATCAACTACCGAAATCCTCCCATCGACTGCAAGAACATCTTCAGGAGTGGTTGATTCTTTTGAGGCATAAACAAAATTTGTTCGAACCTCGGGAATCAAAGATGAGAACTCCTCACAGTCTTCTATTTGTTCAAGCCCAAGATATAAACGCCCTATCATGTCTATCTTTTCATCAAGATCCATAACATCACGGCTCCCCAACCGGTTTATCTTATGAAATTTCACCCACATCTCCAAGTTTAGTCTTAAGTCAGTCGGACAATGGCGTGTGAAGCAAATTACAGGAAATTAGCAATTGTACTTTTATTTTCTTTAATATATAATTACTCAATATATAATTACTCCAAAAGAGGAAAGGAAACTTAAAAATGAGAGTATAAACAATCTGGAGTTTTGGGATCGACTCAATTGTATTGACTCAATTATAAACTGAAAAAACGGCTACAAAAAACAGGTTGAAAAAGTGGGTCTCAGATTGGAGATTTTAAAAGCTGATTTGAGATCCTCAAAGCAGGCTTTTTGCATAGAATAGGGAGCATTTATTTACTAAAACTCTGAATTATTTCCAGTTTAATTTTGTTTACTTAATTCAGTTTAACGGCTTAACTTCTGTTTCTTCGGGTCCTTTATTGTAATGCAAAATTCCAAAAAATCGCTAGGGATAAAAAATGTCTGGTCAATATAATCTCATTTCCTGGAATGTAAACGGCCTTCGGGCTGCAATGAAAAAAGGCTTTCTTGAGCTTTTGCTGGAACAGAAATTTGATATTGTCTGCATTCAGGAAACTAAAGTTTCTCCTGAGAAACTCCCGAGAGAAGCAAAGAACATTCCAGGCTACCATAATTATTTTGTCTCAGCAGAACAGAACGGCTACAGCGGGGTTGGACTCTTCTCCAGGAAAAAGCCCCTGAAGCTCGAAACTGGCATGGGAATAGAAAAATTCGATAGAGAAGGCCGCTTTCTGCGGGCCGATTTTGAGGACTTTACCTTAATGAATATCTATTTTCCCAATGGCAAAGCCTCTCTGGAACGCCTGGAATATAAAATGAATTTTTACGAAGCTTTTTTAGATTACGCAAATGCCCTCAAAACTGAAGGCAAAAGACTTGTCATTTGCGGGGATGTAAATACCGCTCACAAAGAGCTCGATCTTGCCCGTCCCAGGCAAAATGAAATGATATCCGGTTTTCTTCCTGAAGAGCGGGCATGGATGGATAAATTCCTTGCTGCTGGCTATCTTGACACCTTTCGAATGTTTAATCGCGAGGGTGGAAACTATTCCTGGTGGTCAATGAGAACAGGCGCACGTAAAAGAAATGTAGGGTGGCGCCTGGACTATTTTTTCATAAGCGAAAATCTGAGAGAAAACGTAAAATCCTCCTCGATTTACAGTGAAATAATGGGGTCGGACCACTGTCCTGTAGGGCTTGAGCTTGAATTCTGAATTTAATTTGCAATAAAACTTTATAAAAATCAATTTCAATAGATAAAAGTTCACAAAGATCTCAAACAACCAGTTCAATAGAGTTTAAAAAGAGTTGAGATTTTACCATTTTTCTTTAAACTTTCCTTTCAAAGAAATGCGTTTTTTGCCACAAATTTCCCTTAAAATCAGCATCAAGCGACTTCTTCGTTTTGCATGAATTGTTGATCCTAACTACTAAATTCACTTTAAAAAGTCTATTGATTTCGTTTTTATTCGTGTTTTATCCCAAAATTATTTCGCTTTTTAAATATCTTTTATTACAGTTGTATATCGTATACAGATGACACATTATTTTACTTAAACTTTGAATTTGTTTCATTTTACGCAATCATTCCACAATACCAAAATGAAATTG
>Ga0160425_1001638_pt1 | contig 20460 bp, 12 predicted proteins | sample BioMet8_FD_108193 | JGI IMG/M metagenome (GOLD analysis project Ga0160425, IMG submission 108193) | Microbial communities from bioreactor (seeded with sewage sludge) at Lawrence Berkeley National Lab, California, USA - Biofuel... | ecosystem: Engineered > Bioreactor > Anaerobic > Unclassified ...
GTCCACGGGTGCCTATGTTATTCTTCGGTAACGTAGTCTCCTTTAAAGACTTAGGGTAGTCAATCCGGCTTACTTGGCTTTCGTCCGGCAAGCCCGGTCATTTATAACCGGGTACGGTTGACTGCTTCACCGCCCGCTCAGATTTTGCCGGCAAGCAGATACACCGGTATGGTAAGCAGCATCAGGCTCTCCTGAATATAGGTGTAGGTCTCCACCTTTTTGATTATCTTGAACTGTGTTGGGTCGCGGCTGAACTGGACAAATTTCCATGTCATCCACGAGGTGTTCAAAAGCAGCAGTATAACGGACACAATGCTCAGATTCCAAACCAGCGCCACATTGGTGGCGATGTCCACCCATGTGAGTATAAGCACGAAGCGGGTGGCGCGCTTATAGCCGAAAAGCTTGGAGTACGTAACGTATTCCGTCTCGTCTTCCGGAGCGCGGATCTTTCTGGACACTTCCCATATAAGGGCCGGAAAATACAGCGTAAAGGCGGCCAGCACAGTGGTGGCCGTCACTCCCGGCAGGGAATACTTGATGCAGGTGAACGAGATTATATATATGTTCAGTATCAACTGCACGGGGTTGTGGGTGACCAGTGCCAGCGGCAGGCTCTTCTGTATCTTGTACTTTTCAAAAAACCACACCGCCATAAGAGAGCCGTACACATACAGGATGGCAAAGAACAGAAAATTGTTCATGAAAACGGCATTCAGCACGGCGGTGACCGCAATGAGACAGCTGACGAATATTTTAAGGTCCTTTTTTGTCACCCGGCCAGAGGGCAGCGGCCGCTCCGGGAACAGAACGCTGTCGGTCTCATAGTCCTTCAGATCGTCCGCAATGCGCAGCCAGAAAAGGAAGCTGAAGATGGTGAAGCCGCCCACCACCTCCTGTATACCAAGATTGAAGCTGGTTATCCCGCCGTTCAGCAGGATTATAAAGTATATCTCCCCAAATATGATAAATCCCAGCAGCAGCCTGGGAAGTATGGGATACATCTCTTTAGTGTAGATATGAAGTCTTTTCAGCATGGCCTATCTCCTCCCCGGTTTTTACAATGGTCTCCGTCCCCTGCCGCGACATGCGCAGTATGTCGTCGTCGATGACCGCGGCGTTTCTTTTCAGCAGCAGCACAATGGTCGAGCCTCCGCAGGCGAAATTGCCCTTTTCCTCCATGCGCCCGAAGGTTCCTGACCACCGGCGGGACTCGATGCGTCCCACCAGCATGGCGCCCACCTCTGTCTGCGCCGCGCGGCCGAAGTGCTCTGTGTTCATAATCGTCACATTGCGGCGGTTTCTGGCATAGACCCGGCAGCGCGCTTCGGCTATCGGGCGCACGCTGTGCAGAAGCCCCGGTATCGACCAGGTGTCCGCGATGGAACCGTTGTCAAAGAAAACGTACCTGTGGCTGTCCGTCAGCGACAGCCGGTATAGAAGGCACTTACCGCCCGCGAAATCCGCCGCGTCTCTTTCGCTGCCCAGCAGTTCGCCCACTGTGTATACGCTGCCCTTTATAGGCAGGACCAGATCCTCTTTTATGTCGTAAACCGTCAGCTTACCGTCGGTACAGGCTACAAGCGCGTCAGGCGGCGCACAGCATGCACGCACAACACGTCTGGTGAAGAAGTCGTTGAACGAGCGGAAATTCTTATCCGGGCAGTCTGACAGGTCCACACCGTATTTTTTAACGAAGCCGTCTATTCTGAGTGCTGAAAGGCGGCTATAGTATCTCATTGCGGCCATACGGGAAAACCAGGGCCGGGAGAAAGCCGCCTTAAGCATCGCCCTGCCGCAGACAGTGCCGTACAAAAAACGCAGCAGGGCCTGAGAGGGTTCCTGCTGTGCTGCATATCTGCCCGCGGCGCGGTCAAAGAGCATCTTATCCATGGGCTGCTCCCGCTATTATGGCGGCGGATACCGCCAGAGCCAGCAGGCTGAACAGAACATACCATACGCCCCGCGGCTTTTTGATGGGCACGCGCATAACGAAAGCCGCCGCGATGAGAAGATACAGAACCGCGAAGCCCTGTCTGGGAAAAGCCGCCGGGAACCAGAGATGCAGCGCTTCATATACTGGCAGTATCAGCGCGGCATAAGTCACCGGGAGGCCTGTGTAAAAGCTGGCCGGTGCTTCATCGTTGGCGCTCATGTTGAACCAGGCAAGGCGTATAACGCCTGCCAGAACATACGGTACTGCCGCAAGCGCCGTCCAGTCCTGCCAGGCTGCCGCTATCACCGCCGGCAGAGCCAAAAACGACACCACGTCCGCCAGGGAGTCTATCTGCACGCCGAAGGCCTTTTCTGTTTCGTTCCGCTTGCAGCGCCGGGCGATATGGCCGTCGAAAAGGTCGCATATTCCGCAGAATATAAGGCACAGGTATGCCCAGGCGTCCAGCCCAGCCATGGCCAGGTACATGCCGGCAAGAGCCAGCGCTGCGCCGAAGTACGTAAGTATTACAGAACGGTTGTAGCAGCCTATCATAGCGCGTCCACCTTAAAGATTTTTTCTTATGCCCGCCGTGTAAAGCAGGAGATTTACCGCAATATGCGTGGCGCCGCCCAGCGCCACATATCCGAAGTACAGCCCAACTGACATGGGCGAGAAAAGCGCCAGCGCCAGCGCGACGCCGAATAGAGAATCGATCTGATCCACAATGAAAAACGCCGCTCTGGCGCCGCTCATAACCGTCTTCCCCGCCGGAATGTCGAGACGGCGCTTTACAAAGCTGTTGGGCAGCTCAAAGAGCATATAGGCCAGTCCGAATACCGCGCCGGCGGCCAGATTGAAATACCACGTATTGCCGTACACAGCGTAAAGCTGGTTTCTCTGCGAAAAGCCGCCCAGGGCGCATGCCCATCCCCATACGAGCTGGCACAGCGCGCACAAAACCACCATGCCCGCGAAACCGACACCCGTCTTGTTGTCGCCGAATATCCGTCTGCCGTCCTTAAATTTTCTGCCCCCGTCCAGCGGTCTTGCGTGTGCTTTATAGAAAGACGTCTTCACAAAAAACATATTGCCCACGCCGGCAAGTATCACCGACATGAGCGTTATATACATATCCAGTATCATAGCTTCGAAATAATAATTATGCCCTGGGTCACGAAAAAGCCGATGCCAGTTGTGAGCACCGCTGCCGCCGCAATATCCTTGGAGTCCGCCACCAGCGAGTCGAATTCAGGCGCAACTCTGTCCGCCAGTCTCTCCACCGCCGTATTCATAAATTCCATGGCAAACACAGCCGCAGTTGTCACTGCGTAAATGCAGTACTGGATGGACGACGCTCCCACGGCAATATCCGCCGCCAGAAAAACCGCGGCGATCACTGCGTAGTACTTGAAATTTTTTTCGGTGCGCAGGCCCTTGCCAATACCCACTATCGCACAGCGCACGCTGGCGGCAAAGGTCTTGTTTTTCATATCGTTCATATGTTAAGCGCGCTTCCGGTTTTTGCGCAATTATCTCCTTTTGGGCAGTTTTGTGTCATTATACTTTGCCGCTGTGTGTTTTGTCAATTTTTAGTACAAGTATTAGAAATAAATGTATATCTTATGTCATATGTATCCTTATTCTGAAAAATGCGGAGGCGGCTGACGCGCACACCGCCTCCCAGGCAAAAAAATCCGCGCTTCTCTCCCGAAGGAGGAAAACGCGGATTCGTTATAAATTTCTTAATCAGGAATTGTTGCTGGGCATGTATTGCATTATGGCTGAGGCCACGCCGCTGATGGGCATTGACTGGAGATAGACCCGGCCCGGGCCTGTGACGACGGTGTTGAAAAGTCCCTCACCGCCAAGTAGCATGTTTTTCGCGCCGGGCACCGTCTTGACCTCTATGGAGCAGGAGGCATCCATAGCGGCAAGATAGCCGGTGTCCACCACGATGGACTGTTGAGGAGCCAGCTGGTATTCCTTGATGTGGCCGTCGAATTCGCAGAATGCCACGCCGCGGCCGGAAAGCTTCTGCATAATAAAGCCCTCGCCGCCAAATAATCCGGCGCCGAACTTTTTCTGGAAAAACACGGACAGCGTCACGCCGATCTCGCTGGCGAGGAAGCCGCTTTTCTGAACCACAAGCTCATGGCCCTGCTCAATGTTGAACGCCCGAATGTCACCGGGAAAGCTGGAGGCAAACGCAATCATGCCGGGGCCGCCCTCTGCCGTATAGCGGTTCTGGAACATGGCCTCCCCTGCGAACATCCGACCCAGCGCTTTGCCCAGACCGCCGCCCGTGGTTGTTTCCATTTTCATGTTTGGACTCATCCAGCTCATGCTGCCCCGCTCGGTCATCATCTGCTCACCGCTTTCCAGCTCGCAGATTGCAACCGGCATTGGGGAACCCTCTATGTTGTATTTCATGTTTTTTCGCTCCCTTATCTGGCGGCGCGTTCCGGCGACCGCCATTTTTTTGTTTTTCCGTGGGCCGCCCGCACCGACTTTAGTAAATTTCCATCGGATCAGCGTCTGCTGTGAATTTTTAGAAACATCAGTATTAATCTGTGGTCAATTTTTCTTACGTTCAATGGAGTATCTCAAGTGGATACAGTATAATCCATATAGCAGAATATTACAACTTCATTCAGTGAGATATGAATTCCATTCTGTGCGATTGCAGATCTCTGCTGCATTATGTTTTTGCAAGTCAAGCAACGCGCAGGAAAATAAGGTCAAGTAATCGGGACAATAGGACAATGCCCGGCCGTCTCAAACGAGGCAGCCGGGCATGCTCTTCACTTTATTATCTCTTCAAGTGCGGCATGCGGACACTCGCAGAGCCGGCGTCCGCGGTGTTCCGCAGGTACGGCTCATGCCATGTCATAAGCCAAACTGACGCCAGAGGAAGGTCACGATCTGGTCGCGTGTGCAGGTCTGCGCGGGTGAGAAAGCTGTCGCCGAGGTACCTTTGGTAACACCGCTGTTCACAGCCCAGAGCACCGCGTCAGTGTAATAGGTGCCGGAGGCAACGTCGCTGAAGGGATTGGCAGCGGCGGCTTCGGGAGTCCCGGCAGTGCGGTACTGGAAGGTCACAGCCTGGGCACGCGTCACGGTGGCGTCGGGGTCAAAGGTGGTATTTGTGGTGCCCTTGGTGATACCCTTCTCAACGGCCCACAGCACAGCCTTGTAATAATATGCGTCGGAAGACACGTCTGTGAAAGGATTTGCCGTGCCTGCGGGCTCCGGTGAGCCCATTGCGCGCCATAGGAAGGTCACGACCTGTGCTCTGGTGCAGGAGGCAGACGGGTCGAAGGTGGTGGCTGTCTTGCCATCTGTGATGCCGTTTCCTGCCGCCCAGGCCACTGCAGTGTAGCAGTAGCTGCTCTCCGCCACATCGGCGAACGGGAAGCTGGCGATGAAGTAACGGCTGAGGTGGGTAGTGGTGAAGGTCACCGTACCCGTCTTGGCATCATAAGATGCCGCATGGGGCTCCAGCGTACCGTCGGCTTTCAAGAACCAAACTATCAGTCCGGACGCGTCCTCACCGGGTTTTAGAGTATACGGCACGCGGACTGTCAGCTGCCCTCCCGCAAAAGAAGTTGTCTCCTTGCCGTCGGTCAGCATCTTGACGTCTACTACCAGGGCGGAGTCTTTCTGATTGCCCAGCACCGTCTTCTGGGCCGGAGTGAGCTCCGTGGTGGGAACTACCTTGACGGACAGCTCCAGGTCTCCTTTGCCCGCAACGGCGCTGAGGGCCGTCTTGTCCATCTCCACCTTGCCGGTTGGCAGAATTACCGCCAGACCCGCGCCGGCGTCAGCATTCTGAGCGGCTGATACAAGCTTTTCGGGCAGGACCGCCGTATTCACTTTCAGCGATGTAAGGTCGATCTGCACGGTACCGGTCTCCTTTGTCGCGGAGGCCACGGCGGCGATCTGGGCGTCGGTGGGTGCCACGGTCGCGGCACTGCCGTCCACCTTCGCATCCACGCTGGCGCTGCCCGCATTGGACGAGGCGGGCACGGTTACGGTTCCTGTGGAAGACCCGCCGCCCGCGGGCGCCGGTGCGCTGACGAGAGTAAGGGTCACGGTTTTCCCAACAACCTCACCGTATTCATTGCTGTTGTCCTTATTGATGTCGTTAGCGGCGATGGAATACGTCACTACGACCTTGCCTACGCCCTTGGCGTTGACGGCGTTGGAAGCGCCCACAGTTGCGATGGCATCGGCGTCGGCGTCGGTAACGGAAGTACCGTCGGATTTCTGCAAGGCGACGTTTGTGATGGTCACGGTGCCTGCGTCCTTGACGGCGTTCTTGATGGTATCGGCGTTAAATGTGCTGCCGATGTAGAGCGTAGCGGGAATCCCGCTCAATATATAAGTTGCCTGAGTAATTGTGAAGTTTACGGAGGTACTATCGAGGCTCAGCGTGTAGTTGCCGCCCGCCGTCAGGCCGGAGATGTCGTTGATGCTATAGGTTCCCACATACTCGCCCGCGTCTCTTTTCAGCGTACCTGTGACTTTATCGGTGCCGACAAGGCCGCTGGCGGTGTAGGTAAGCGCTGGGTCGGCCGCACCGTAGGTCTTGGTCAGGCCTGCGTTCGGAGTAACGGTTATCGTCTTGGGCGCTATGGTAAAGCTCCTGGTGATGCTGCCTGTATAGTTGCCCGCTCCGGTGACGGTGTAGGACGCCGTGCCGGCGTTGATATTGTTTGTATAGGCCACGGTATAATCAGTCCCCTGCTTCAGAGACGCGGAGGCAATATTCTGTGTAACAGGGCTGCCGGTGTAGGTTCCGGCATCAGTGGTCAGCGCCGTAAAGTTCGACTTGGCAATGGCCATGGGGCTGATGGTAAAGCTGGCAGTTCCGGTGCTACCGGCGTAGTTGCCCGCGCCTGCGACTGTAACCTCAGCCGTGCCCGCGTCGGTATTGTTTTTGTACGACACGGTGTAGTCCGTGGTAAGCGTCAGCGTCTTGTCGCTGTCCTTGACGGTGACGGCGGGTTCGACGGCGCTGCCGGTGTAGAGCTGGGCGGGGATGGCGGACACTGTAAGCGCCGCAGCCTTGGGTGCGACGGTTATGCTGCCTGTGCACACCGTGACGTCTGTATAAGTCACGCCGCCCAGAGTGTCGTTAAAGAGCACCTTGAAAGTCTTATTGCCGGCGTCGGGCGTTCCGCTGACGTCAAGCTTATAAGTGCCGGTCACGGTATTTGCGCCGACTTTGGCAGTAATGCTGCCGCTGTTGATGGAGACGAGCTGAGCCCAGGTCATGCCGTAGGTGGGGCTTGCCGCCTTTGTCACGGCGTTAGTCTCCGTCGCTGTCGCTGTTCCAACGGTGAAAGCGATATCGACGATGGTCGCGTTTATCGTGCCGTTAACGCTGGCTCCGGTATAGTTTCCGTTACCAGTGAAGGTATAGGAGATGCTGGCGGTATAACCGCTGTTCAGCGCGGCCAGCGCGGTCTTGATTTCATCATAGGTCTTTGCTGCGCCGCCGTAGGTATATGCTATTGTGCCGGTGGCGGATTCGCTGTCCGTGCCCCCGAAGGTTGGGACAGCGAAGCTGCCGTCGCCCTTTACGACCGCCTGCTCGGCGTTCGTGCTGTCCGTCACGTCGGTAAATGCCGTGATGACCGCAGTAATGTCAAACGTCTCTGCCTCCGCAAGACGGTAGTTTCCGGTGGTAATAGCCGAAGGAGTGAAGGTGACCTTCGCCGCCGACACGTCCTTGGAATCGTAGACTGCCGTGCCGCTGACCGTCATCGCCGCGTCGCCTGTTTTCAGTGAGGAGGACTTGACGCCGACGGAGGTCAGCGCGCAGGAGGTAGTTCCGTCGTAGACCTTTGTGACGGTTCCGGTGTATTCAAGGTCGCTTTTGGTCAGCGTGATCGGCGTGATATTGAAGTTCGCCGTCACGGACGCATCAGCGACCGTTGTTCTGCCGGAGGAGGTCGCTTTTACCGTATAGGCTCCGGCCTGGGTAGGCGCCGCCGAAGAATAGGTGCTGTCGTCCGCGCCCTGTGCCTTATAGGTAAACACGGGAGTATTGCCGTTGCATGCATTAACGGTCGGATTGACGAGACTCGTCGTGCCGTTGTAGGCGACGTCGGCCTGAGTGACGGAGGTCATGGTATTTGCGGTCTTGGCCACCGGACCGTAATTTACGGTATAGGGGTCAGACTCAATGCCCTCTTTGTCCGTCACGGTGACGGTCACGCTGCCGCCGGCCGTGGCGTATGCGGTGGGCGTGCCGGAAATTTTACCGCTGGTTCTATCAAAGCTCAGCCCGGCGGGCAGTGTGCCCGTCATGGTATAGGGATTGCTCGCTGCCGCTCCGGCAGGTACCGCGGCGGTGGGGTTCATATCGGTTATAGCCGTTCCTATTACCAGCGTGTCCATGGCGGCGTAGCTGACGGTGGGCTTTGCATACACTGTCACCGGAGCGGAAGCCGCCGACATTCCGCCGGCAAGGTGAGTGGAAGTCTCTTTGACGCGGGCGAAGAAATAGTTGTCTCCCGCGGGAACATTTGTAAAGACGACAGCATCCTGCCAGATTGCCGGGGCAGTCGCCGCGGCGGCGCTGTAACCGTACTCCACGGTCTCCCCATCCGGCGGCGTTACCGCGTTCAGCGTTACGCTCCCGCCGGATTTGGAGGCAACGGTGGGCGCAGCTGCCAGCGTACCGGTGTAGACCGGCTTGACGTCGGTATTCACTGTGGCTTTGTTTGCCGAGAGGAGGTAGTCATTGCCGGTGCTGGTGTTTGTTTGCTTTTTCCAGTCGATGCTAAGCGCGTTCCATTGGGCAGCGGTGCCGCCGAAATTAACCGTATGAGTGGTAAAGGCGCCGTTGCTGTAAGCACAGTGGTCAAATGCCTCGACCTCGATGGAATTCAAGGACGCCGGAAGCGAAATGCTTGCAAGCTTCGTGCAGCCGCCGAAGGTTGCGTAGGCTATGTTGGTTACACTCTTGGAAATCGTCGCATTATTAAGACCTGTGCAGTTTTCATACGCTTCCTTTCCTATAGTCGTTACGCTGTCAGGGATGTTGGCGGACGGAAGGCTATTGCAAGAAGCGAAGGCGCAAACGCCGATGGATTTAAGTCCATTTTGAAGCGTCACCGTTTTTAAATCGTTGCAGGCGAAGAAAGTGTAATCCGCTATCGCCGTGACCTTGCTTGGAATTGTAATAGAGATAAGGCGGGTCCCGGAAAAAGCGCTGATGCCGATGCTCGTCAGGTTGGCCGGGAGGGTGATGGATGTTATTCCCGTAGATTGAAACGCATTCGCGTCGATCGTTGTCACCGCGGCAGGCAGCGGGCAGCTTGTGAGATTACTGCATCCCGAAAACGCATCTGCCCCGATTTCAGTAACAGCTCCTTTCAAGACGACATCCGACAGCAATGTGCATGAGGTGAACGCGAATTTGGGAATCATCGTCACGCCGCTGGGGATCGTGACGGTGCCCGCGAGGTCAGTACACTGGTAAAACGCATCTTCGCCCAGAGAAGTCAGCTTGGCAGGCAGTGTCACGCCGGTAAGCCCTGAGCATTTGGAAAATGCGGACGCGCCGATGGTGGTGACGCTGTCTGGGATGGTCAAGTACTCTTTCACGGCTGCGCAGCCGGAAAAGGCCCCCTCACCGATGGCGGTGACGCCGCTGCCCAGTGTAAGGCTGGCCAATGCGGTGCAGCCTGAAAAGGCGTTATCGCCGATAGCTGCCGTCGCGTTTATCTCGGCGCCGGTCAGGCTTGTGCAGCCATAGAACGCGTATTCGCCGAGAGTCTTGACGGTGGCAGGGATCGTCACGGTACCGGCAAGCTTGGTGCAATCAATAAAAGCACGTGTGCCGATGCCGGTGAGCTTGGTGCCAAGTGAAACGCTGGTCAGGTTTGTGCAGCCTTTAAAGGCATTTGAGCCTATGTCCACGGGGGCGTCGTTTACAGTCAGCGTCGCCAAAACGGAACAGTTGTAAAACGCTTCTTTTCCCAGCGCGGTGACGCTGGCGGGAATGGTGATGGAGGTCAGAGCGGCGTCGCCGGAAAAGGCGCTCTCGCCGATGCTGGTGACCCCGGTCCCCAAATTGGCCGACGCCAGAGCGGTGCAGCCCTCAAAGGCGTTATTACCAATGGACACCGCAGCATTTTTGATTGTAAGGGAGGTCAAAGCTGTATTGCCGTAAAAGGCATTGTTGCCGATCTCGGTCACATTTGCCGGGATGGTTACTCTTTGCAATTTGCAGCCGCTAAAGGCAGAAGCGCCGATTGTGGTCAGTGTGTCAGGCAGTGCGATTGCAGTAATGGGGCATCCGTTAAACGCGTTGATGCCGATGCTGGTGAGGTTGTTCCCCAGAATTATTTCAGCCAGATTTTTGCAGCCTAAGAAAGCATACATGCCAATACTGGTCGCCCCGGCAAGATTTACATTTGTCAGGCTGGTGTCGCCATTAAAGGCATACATCTGGATGTCGGTAACGGAGGAGGGCAAGTTTATGCTCGCAAGTTTGGCGCAGCCATCGAAAGCATGCCTTCCCAGCGTGGTTAGCGTACTGGTGCCGGTGAAATTCACACTGGCCAAGCTGGTGCAGCCGTTGAAGGCGGACTCGCCGATGCTGGTGACGCCGGACGGAATTTCGATGCTCTGCAAAGCGGTGCAGCCGTTGAAGGCGGAATCGCCGATGGTTGCGAGCTTGCTGCCAGATTTGAACGTCACCGTTTGCAGTCCGGTGCAGTTCTGGAAGGCGATGTTTCTGATGGTTGTGACGCTTGAGGGGATGGTGATGGATGTCACCGCCGCCGCCAGTGTCGTGTCAGTAATGATGGCATCTACCTCTGTAACGGGATAGCTGTATCCATCCGTGTCTGTTGTACTGGACGGGACGGTGATTTTTGTCGCGCTCCCGTGATAGTTGGAGGCGATGGCTTTCTTGGTTGTTGTGTTGTAGGTAATGGTCCAGTCGCTCGCGGTATCATCTGTCGCCATGGCGCTCATGGGCAGCAGCGACAGGCACAGCATAAGCGCCAGCGCCGCGGCCAGATATCGCCTGGCTTTTGATCTCACTCTTTTCATTCTTTCCGCTCCTTTTTTATATGTAAATTTCTTTGCTTACAAATTACTCAAGCTGCCGCAAGACTTCCGTCTCGGCTTCCGGCAGCGAGAACTGAGGCTTATCCGTTATCTTCCAGGCAAGCTTGTCAGTATCTTTTTCCAGGGCGGACAGCATATCCGGAACGGCCAGCAGCTTCTGCCGGCAGAACTCAGCGCTGTCTGCATCTCCTGATTTCATGTAAATTTGATAGACCGCGTAAAGCTTATCAAAATAATCCGTGTATTCAGCAAGCGAATATCTTGCACAGGCGATGGCCTTTTCCTTTTCGTCTATCATGGCGAGCACGTCTCCCCTTGCCAGCGCCGCGTTGGCTTTTGCGCTGTGGGCGATGGAACAGTCCGCGTCGAGCTTCAATATATTGTCCGCCGCCTTGTCCATATCGTCCGGGTCGGTATACGACGGAAGCCGCTCCGTAAGCGCCTCGGTGTGGAATGGCGTAACCGCAAGGCAAAGGTCTCCGCGTCCTAACATATAGAACATGTCTCCGGCCCCCAGCCATATTGTCAGTGCCAGAATCGCGGCTCCCAGGGCTAACGCCGGTCCCGCCCGGCGTTTCTCCAGCCGGATCGTCCGCCCTCCGCGCAGCTGCAGCAGCGGCAGTACAAGCAGCCACATGGCAAGAAACTGAAAATCAAACTCCATCATGCTGTGAGCCGCGAGGGTCAGCAGCAGCATTTTTTGCCATGCGTCCGAATTCTTTGAACAGATGGCCCGTATCACCGCCGCGCACAGGAGGATTGCCGGAATCCAACCCACATCAAGTAATATCTGCAAAAGCCCGTTATGCACAAACGTTAGCTCATACACGCCTGTCTGGAAGCCGCCCTGTGCGGCGCGGTAACCGTAATAGCCCAGGCCCAGTGGATGCCTGGCTATTTGCCCCAGAGCGTCCTTGAAGTATAATAACCGGCCCCAAAAGGTGCTCCCGCTTACATTCACGCCCAATATGCGCTCCGCCGCCGACGAGCCGGCCAACCTGTTGACCAGCAGCGCAGCCAGAACGCAAGCCGCAAGATTACCCGCCGCCGTGGCCCATTGCCTGATGCCGCGTTTTCTGATACAAAAAACCGTCAAAACAGCGAGCATTAGGATAAGCGCGGTCCTGCTTCCGCTTTCTATAACTCCGAATATGAGAGCGGCGTCTATCAGTGTGCCGAGTCTGCTTTTTCCCCGTCCCCTCTCATTTATGACGAGACCTGCCAGCATGAATGCGGCGAAGGTATTCGGATACTCAAAGAATCCCGAAAGTCTTCCGTTCACCGTGACCGCGTTCTCCAGCGCGGGTATAAAACGCAGAATCGTTGCCGCCGCGGCCATTGCCGCGCCGCCTGCAGGCACCAGGCAGAGAGCATCTGCCGCGGAGCCTTGTCCCAGCTGCATTATACAGACGGTGAAAAGCAGCACCGGAAAATAGCGGGTCACGCCCCAAACCGACATTCCGGAATCCACGGCCCACAGTAAAGAAAAGCTGTAACCAATAAACAGCGCCAAAACAGCAGCCATCGCCGAATTGAAATATACGGTCACGCCTCCGTTTCTTTTGTAGAATTTTATAATCTTCCACAGCAGGAATGCGCTGACGGGAGCGGACAGGAAAGAGTAAAACCCTCCGGATGCAAATGGTATAACGAAAGCAATCCATGCAAGCGGTTTCATATCATCCGGACAACTTTTATTGAAAGCGGTGTGAAGCAGTACTAATCCGGCAATGCCGGCCAGGAAAAAAGCGGCGATAAAAAGCGGCCATTTTGGCTCCTGCGGGAAAAAATGCAGCGCAGCCGCTGAGAGGCCTGAGGCGGCGCATATCCCAAGCGCAAGGCAAATCCATGTTTTCTCTGCTTTAATGCGCATGGGAGCTCCTCCTTTTTCTTCCGCATGGAATATGGCTTTAGTCTATCGTTTTTTACAATCTCATTGAATTTAGGATTTTTACTGATTTCGTCGCGATTTTTACTTTAGAAAAAGCACCCGGGTCTCTCGATGTACCGAGAGGCCCGGGCGCTCAGCCATATCAGTATTTTTATCAGTTCTGCGCGTGAATCGCCGCATCATGAGACTTGAGGAAGCCGTCTATATCCGGCTCATCCGCAAGGAGAGCCTGGCAGGCCTCCAGGTGCGTCTTTGCCGCGGCGGAGTCCAGCACCGTGTCCCAGCTCCGTACGCTCTCTCCTGCCTGATCGTAGAGCTTCTGCGCCTGTGCAAAAGTAGGCGGCAGATTATCGGACGAATCCTTCCAGCAGGAAAAGCCCAGGCCCATTTTGCTGCTTGCCCGGCCGAACCATTCGGCGAGATAAAGCGCCACGTCGGCCGCCTGGTCGGGGGCGTCGGTGTTCTTGTTCACGAAAAAGCTTACGCTTGTCCCGCCGACATAGTCCGAAGCGAATTTTCCTGTTTCCGCCAGCGGAAAGACAATCGGAACGACGTCGGCCGCAGCACTGCCGGACGTATTGTCTATACTGGAGGCAGCCCAGCTCCCGTCCAGCAGCATGCCCGCCTTCCCGTCAATAAAAGCGCCGAGGGCGTCTGTATCCGTGACCTGAAGCGGATTATCGCCCAGAATTCCATCCCGCCAGAGCTCGTTCATTTGCTCTGCCGCCGTGCGGAAGCCGGGGTCGTCCAGCATGGACGTCTCGCCCGAAAGGACAGCGGAACACTTTTCCGCGCCGACCTCGCGCATTGCGAGGTTTTCATACAGCGCGCCGGCAAGCCACGAATCGCCCGCGCCCACGGCCAGCGGCCGTACGCCGACGGCTTTGAGCTTTTCCCCGGCTGCAAGCAGCTCGTCCCAGGTGGCGGGCAGTTTTGCTCCTGCCTTTTCAAACAGCCCTCGGTTGCAATAGATCAGCATCATGCTGCTGTTCATTGGCAGGCCGTAGAGTTTGCCGTCTACGACGAAGGATTCCTCCGATCCCGCCTTGATCTCGCTGAGTTTTTCCGCAGAGATATAGTCATCCAGCGGCAGGACGCGGTCAGCCTTTACAAGCTGCGTGAGCTTCGCCGGCGCCCAGTCGTAGAAGACGTCGATGTCGTCTGCCCTGCCGGTGAAATCCGTGGCCAGCTTTTCCTTGTATGTCGCGCTGTCCAGCGAGTGCAGCGTGAGCTTCACGCCGGAATGCGTCTTCTCATACTGCGAAACCGCCTCCTCCATTTTGCTGTTGAAGGCCGAGCTGGGGTTATCCGACTGGTACCAGACGTCAAGTACCGTCGCATCCGCGCCCGAAGTCTCTACGGGCTGGTTTGTTCCATTTGTCGGCGCGCCGCAGCCCGCCAAAAGTGCAGCCAACAGCGCGGCGGCGACGCAGGCTCTCACTGTTTTCATACTGTTTTTTCTCCGTTTCTGCCAAACCGCGTCTGCTGGCGGTATTCGTTCACCGTCATGCCGGTGAAGCGCTTGAAGCACTGCCCAAAGTAATGCGCGTCAGGCATGCCCACAAGCGCCGCGACTTCATATGCCCGCATATTTGTGCTTCCCAGGAGCTCCCTGCTCTTTTCCATCCGTCTGCGCAGAATGTACTCTGTAACCGTCTCCCCTGTCTCTTCCCTGAAGATCCGGCTTAGATAGCTCCCGTTGGCAAAGACCGCCGACGCAACGCCCTTGAGGGAGAGTCCGCGGGCCGAGAGATTGCTCTCTATATACGCAACGGCTGTGCTTGTGAGCTCTCCCTTCCGCTGCTCCGCATCCCCCGGGTCGTCGCCGGTCTCCGCAAAACCGGCTGTCTCCCTCTGTATCTTTTCAGCGGTTTTCAGCAGCTCGTCCGCCTGTACCGGCTTTAGAATGTATTTCTCTACGCCGATCTCGACCGCCTGCTTCGCATACTCGAATTCCCGATAACCCGTGACAATTATAATGTGAGCGTCGGGCCGCTGCTCCTTCATCCGGCGACTTAGCTCAAGGCCGTTGATCACCGGCATGTTGATGTCGCACAGTACTATATCCGGCTCCATGCGTGTGAAAAGCTCCATCGCCTCCCGCGCGCTCTGTGCGGAGCCCACAATCACAAAGCCGTAGTGCTGCCAGTCAACACATTTCTCCATAAGTACGGCCTCGTATTTTTCATCGTCAACAATCAGGATTTTCAGCTTCCGCATGTGCATTTCCTCCCTCCGGCGGGATACGGACGGTGACCTTCGTCCATTCGCCTTCCCGGCTCTCTATCGTCAGCGGGTCGCTCGTCCCGTAAAACAGAGCGATGCGCCGCCGGATACTGAAAAGGCCAAAGCCCGGCGTATCCTCCGCCGTCGACTGCCGGAGCTCCAGCAGCTTTTCTGGTGATATCCCCACGCCGTCGTCCCGGACGGTCACGAGCAGCGCCCCGTTCTCTTCGGCAGCGCCTATCACGATGGTCCCGTCCCCGCCCCTGGGGCGGAGACCGTGGTGAACGGCGTTTTCCACCAGCGGCTGTATCGTCAGCTTCAGGATCTTTCGCTCGCGGAGCGCGTCATCCACCCGGCAGTCTACCCTGATGCTGTCGCCATAGCGCGTATTCAAAATTTTGAGGTAGCTCTGCACGGTGACAAGCTCCTCCCCCAGCGAGACGGTCTGCTGGCCGCTGCCGAGACTGTTGCGGTAAAAAAGGCCCAGCGACTGCACCAGCGCGAAGCTGCGCTGCGTGTCTCCCGACAGTATCATGCCGGAGATCGTGTCCAGCGTGTTATAAAGAAAGTGCGGACTTACCTGCGAGAGCACCAGCTCCAGCTCGCCGCGCTGCACTGCCTGCTCCTCCCGGCGCGTCTTAACGAGCAGCTCCCGCACCGAGGCTGCCATATGGTTATATGCCCGTTTCAGGTTGCTGATCTCGTCCGTCTCGTCCTCAGAAACGGCAAAGTCCTCCGGGATTCCCTCCGCATCGGCAAGGTGCGTTTCCATTTCCTTCAGCGGTTTTGTCATGTTCCTCGTAACGAACAGCCAGCACAGCAGCAGGAAAGCAAGATTCCCCAGGAAAACGATCAGGACAGGCCATGCGTCTATGGACAGTCCGTACGTTCTGACCGGCGTGACCGAGACCAGCTGCCAGTCGGAGATGCCCAGCTCTCGGTGCTGATAGAGGTCCAGCTCGCTGCCGTTCACGCGGCTTTGCAGTCTGTCCGAGACGATGCCGGCGAGTGTCCCGTCGTTGACGCGGCCGGCGTCCGTACTGAAAATCGTGCGCCCTCCCGAGAGAATCAGGTAAGCGGATTTGCCTCCGCTGAGCGCGTCGAAGCTCTTTCGGAGCGTCTTTTCGTCGATGTTGACCATCAAAACGCCGCAGGTCGAATAATCGTCCTTGCTCTTGACGAGCTTGATCATCGAAACAACGTTGCGGTCGCCGTCAGCATAGCTTACGATCCCGCCGCCGTCTGTCTCCCATACCCAGTCGCCGTCTTCTGCGACGGCATCAGCGTACCAGGCGGTGTCCTGCGCGCGGATGCCGCGGTCGACGAGCACGCCGTCGCGCAGACAGATGCAGGAGTTGCCGTAATTATCATAGAACAGAATTGAGGAGATGTTATCGCCCGCCAACAGTATCGGAGACAGACTGTCTGTGATGAATGCCCGGGTCTCCGGTGTCATCGGAGCCGTTTTCAGACTGTCCAGCGCGTTCTGCACCAGTGGCGTCCAGAAAACGGTGTCCGTGTCCTGCCGGATGTAGTCCGTCTTCAGCTTCAGATTGGCCGCCAGTGCGCTGAGTGTCTGCGCGCTCATTTCCCGCTCCCCGGCTACGTAGTTCTTTCTGCCGAAATACGCGGTCGTCAGAACTGACAGCCCGGCCGAAAACAGTATTCCAGCGAGGAAAAGTGCAAATATCCTCGTCCGCAGTTTCACAGCGCGCACCCCCCGCCGAATTTATTGCTTGTCATTATAACATTAAATTACTATAAAGACGAATCACAATTGTCATTCAGAAATAATGTAAAAGTTTTAACTGAAAAAGTAAAAATATAAACTCTTTATGCTTCGTCAGCCATGATATTCTGCAAAAGGGATTCCCAGCCGCATACCGCTTTATCTGTCCGAAACGGACGAGATGCAGGCAGCAGCCATGCGCTATGGCCGCGGTTTCCATGCCGTGCGATTCTCCTGGCTGCATCACATTATTTGATAAATCGGAACTCAGCAGCAAGATAATTTTTTCAATTTTTTCTGTATGCTACCCAATTGGGTAGGGCGCTTTCCGGCAAAGCCTGTTAAACTGAAAAAAATGGTATCCATAAATTGGAGTGCGGAGGGATCATTATGAAAAAACGTCTCTTTTCCCTGGCGCTGGCCGCCTGTATGGCGCTGGCTCTGGTTCCGGCGGTAACCGTCGGCGCCGGGGCATACAGTCTGGACCAGAACCACTATCTGGAGCCCTCCGACGCGCTGCAGGCCCTCCACGAACCAAGTTATGCCGATTGTCTCCCGCAGGAACCCTGCCTTTCCTTCCCGGGGCCGAACCCCCAGGACGCCAGCCTTTACGAAGACGTCATACTCTCCACGGAAGCCAATGATCAGACCATAAACACGGCCTTCACCTACGACGATGCCGACCGCCTGACAGCTATGACAAGCTTCAGCGGCACCTATCGCGCCGAGTACACCTATGACAGCGCCGGAAATTTGACGGCGGTCCACAACAGGGAAAGAAACATCTCCGGCGAGTACTCAATTCCGAGAGACGATTTTCTTTATACCTATGACAGCGCCGGAAATCTGCTGAAATCCGACAAATCCACTACGTCCTCCGGCGCAGTCAACCGCACCGTCTGCACCTACAGTTATAATACGGCCGGCCGGCTTACTGCGCAGAGCTGTTCGCGCAGCGGCAAGCAGGATTATTCCTACACGTATTCATACACCGCTTCCGGCCTCCTTTCCCGCATTTCCGGAACATCCAGCGGCGCCGCGGTAAATTTTTATTTCAAAAGCGACGGCAAACTCGCAAAATACACGGTAAAAAGCGCCAGCAGCAGCCGGACCGCGGTCAACACCTATGACGCCTCCGGGCGCGTAGTGCGGAGTGAGGACGCGTTCACCGGAACCAACGGCAGCCGGACGCTCCGGAACGACTACGTCTACAACTCCGCCGGCAATATCGTCTCCTATAAAGAATATAGCCGCAGCGGCAGCGGCGCCTATGCGCTGATTGCCTCGCAGATCTGCGTTTATGACGCCGCAGGACTGCGGACGAAGGACTCCAGCACCACTTACGCGTCAGGCAAGGCCGTCCAGTCCCTGTCGCGAAACTTCACATACGACACCTCCGGGAGAATGACTGCCAGCAGTGCCGTCCCTTCCGGTGAAAAGCCGGTCTGCTGCACCTATACCTACGACGATGCGGGCCATCTGATCAGGATTGCCGCCACGGACGGGACAAATCCCACCACCGACGTATACACCTATGTGACCCGGAAGGTCCCTCTGCAAAAGCCACTGCCCTTCACCGACGTACCGGCGGGCTCCTACTGCCGCGACGCTGTGAAGTGGGCGGTGGATAATGGGATCACCACCGGAACGACGGCCACCACGTTCTCACCCGAACAGACCTGCACCCAGGCCCAGATTCTGACCTTTCTCTGGCGCGCCGCAGGAAAACCCGAGGCTGGCAGCACTGCTTCTTACGCCAATTCCGTGATCACGGAAAAGCAGTATTATTACAAGGCGCTTCAGTGGGCGGCGGAAAAAGGCGTTGTCACCGACATGGCTCTCGACCCCAATGCCAAATGCTCCCGCTCCGACGCGGCGCTGTACCTTTGGCGATATGCCGGAAGCCCGGCCTCCTCCCCCGCCGCCTTTACAGACGTGGCCGCGGACAGTCCCTATGCCGGGGCAGTGGCATGGGCCGTTGAAAAGGGAGTGACCAAGGGCACCTCCTCCACAACGTTCTCGCCGGACTCCTCCTGCACCCGGGGCCAGATCGTAACGTTCCTGTACCGCGACCTTGCGGAAAAGTAAAGGAGAAAAACATGAAAAAACGTATTCTTTCACTCGCTCTGAGCGCATTTATTGCGCTGGCTCTGGTTCCTGCGCTGGGCGTCGATGCTGGGGCGTACGACGTGAATATCGACGACGGCATCTCTCAGGAGGAGTTGCTGCGGGGCGGCATCCCTGATTCACCGCTTTGGCCACTGAATACCGATGCCAACGGATACAGCAGTACGGATGCGCGGTTCGACACGAAAAACTACCTGCTGGCAACCTTCGACGGCCCCGACGTGGACTATATGTACTACACCTACGACAGCACCGACCGTCTGACGCACAGGGATACCCAGGCTTTCGGCACACCCCTGTACTACGCTAATGCCTACGACGACGCGGGACGGCTGGTGAGCGTCACAACGACCTCCCCTTCCGACAGCCTGTGCCACACCGACACCTACATCTACGACGACACGGGACGGCTGAGCGGAAGCGACGAATACGGCAAACATTCGGAATATACCTATACCGCCAACGGTTACATCAAGAAGATCAGCAGTCCCGACAACACGCTGGACTATGTCTATGACAACGCCGGATGTCTGGTGGGCTTCACGCTGACCGGCTCCAACGGGTCGGTCACCCGATATACCTACAACGCCGACGGGCAGCTCACCGGGTATTACTCCAACGTCGCAAACATAACTGAAGCCTACACCTATACCTATGACGGAGACGGGAATCTGACCGCCAGTCTCCGGCATGAGAACATGAGCGGAAGCAACACCAGTCTGGACGAAACCGGCTCCTACGCCTATAACGACCATGGCAAGCTGATCTCCGCCAAAAAAGTCGTCCATACCCAGGGCACCCGGATGCCGGAGGGCGGGAAGCTCGACATCTGGCAGACCTATACGGACGTCTACACTTACAATGCGGGCGGACATCTGACAAAACACGTGTACACACAGGTCACACCGTCCGGCAGGACGACGGACAGCTTTACCTACCACTACGATGCAGCGGGCAATATGGTCAGAATAGACGGCAGCAGCACCGACATGGGTGCCTCGACTGTGACCTGCGAGTATGACGGCGCGGGCAATCTTACCAAGAGAAGCGTAACTTCAGGCGGAAAGACTACTTGGCGAACCTATACCTACGTCAAGCGCCACACACCGCTGAAAGCCTCCGTCGTGGACTTCACCGATGTGAAGCACGGCGCATATTACTACCGACCCGTCAAATGGGCGGTGGAGCAGGAGATCACCACCGGGACTGCGAAGGCCCTGTTTTCACCCCGCCAGACCTGCACGCAGGCGCAGATACTGACATTCCTCTGGCGCGCCGCGGGAAAACCCGAAGCTGGCAGCACTGCTTCTTACGCCAATTCCGTGATCACGGAAAAGCAGTATTATTACAAGGCGCTTCAGTGGGCGGCGGAAAAGGGCGTTGTCACCGACATGACTCTCGACCCCAATGCCAAATGCTCCCGCTCCGACGCGGCGCTGTACCTTTGGCGATATGCCGGAA
>Ga0160425_1001647_pt1 | contig 20380 bp, 16 predicted proteins | sample BioMet8_FD_108193 | JGI IMG/M metagenome (GOLD analysis project Ga0160425, IMG submission 108193) | Microbial communities from bioreactor (seeded with sewage sludge) at Lawrence Berkeley National Lab, California, USA - Biofuel... | ecosystem: Engineered > Bioreactor > Anaerobic > Unclassified ...
GAATAAGAGGGAACGCAGTGACCGGTTATGCCGGATTGCGACCTTGACTCCAGACGGGTTCAGTAGTCTCCCGTTCCACTCCTATCTTCATGCGCCTTTACCCACTAATTCTGGTGAAGACCCAAAAATTTTTGTGTTTAAGCCAAAAAATAGTTGGAAATCAGACGATTAACCTGTTCTCTCAACGCAATTACCTTCTCTTCGCCACGGGGATAATCACTCATTGTAATGGGGTAGCCTTGCCAATGATCCAACCATTCGACCAGGGCAGCCCTGCCCATTTTACGTTCCAATAGCTGTAAAGCGCGCTGATCCTGTAACGCCTCTGAAAATACTTCATAATGAATGGAGTCGACCGGATTGCCATCTGCCGCGGGATAAACCATAAATGCATCACCTGCAGGGAACGCGCCATCGCAGTCAGTTACCTGCCATGGATCAATATTTTGCAGCGAATATTGCGAATTCCAGAAATTGAATCCCCATTGCAAAAAGCCGACAATGTTATAACGGTAAAACAATGTTCCGGCGATCCGGTTACGGGAAGACGGAAAATGCAGGAAACGATTAGTTACACGATTCCATTGCCCGCAACAATAATAAGTCCACAAGGGGGTTACTTCAGCAGTGACAAACGATTCAATGGCACTAATGGCGGGGATCGGCCCGGAAACCAATCCGTGCCGATAAAATTCCAGTTCCGATAAGGCATCGATAATTTTAAATTCGGCCAGATGTTGCCGTACCAGTACTGCGGCTTGGGCATAGCTTTCAAGTTGAGACAGATTAGGCTCATCGGAAACATGGAAATAAACACGCTCTGCCAGTCCTTGCTTTTTCAGCCAGTCGGTCAATATCGGCAAGAAGGTATTCAAAAATGCGGTATATTCAGGGCCGGCGGCAGCGGTATTCCACCCAAAAATCAGTTGTTCCTTTGCTTCCGTTTGGGCAACAATCTTTGGCGCGTGAGCAGCACCCCATTGGGTAAACAAATGCGACATTTCAAAATATTCAATACCGGCAGCAAGCGCCGTATCAATCCAACGCTGAAGCCGATCGAACCCGAATGTATAAGTATTGTCGTGCCGCTGCACCTCGACCAATTGGGTAGTGAGACGTTCCCCGCCGACGGCAGTGTCCAGCGGTGGCGTAAATAGCGGAGTCAGAATCATATTGATGCCATGTTCCACCGCATTTCGCATATAGCGTGCAATGATTTGCCAATGACGTTCGCTCCAAACCGGAGTCTGATAATAATGACTCAGACAGTCGACGTGAAACCATTCCGTATGGATCAATTGCTGCTTCGGCAGTTTTACCGGAATCACTCCCAGATTGAAGGTCTCACGAAGCTGAAAACAGTTGCCATCCGCAGCCTCATAAGCAAAATCAATATCGATTGCGAATTGACCGCCGGGATGATTTTCCGGCACTTTCACAGTCACCCATAGAGCTTGCCACTGATGCGGTAATATTTTCAGGACGCCATCAAAATCGAGCAGCGGATCCGGATAGAGGCCAGGCGTTTTCCGGAGTACGTCGGAATCAAAATCGTATCCGACCAAATGAACAGGCACGAGTTCTACCCGGCGTATTTGAACCGCCAGGGTTATTGGTGTCGCGAGCGCAACCTTCACCGGATTCAAAATCCGATCGCTGCGATATGCAATTTGAAATGCAAATGTTTCGCCTTGCAAGGCGCTGCCGCTATTCCGTGTTGGAGCACTTAATTCTTCATCAGGAAACACTTTGACTAACGAACTTATCAACCGAGTACGAAATTCCATTTTGGTGGCCTAAGTTTATATATTGTGATTAAGTTAATGGCATGCGACTAAATGTACCGTATCGGCAGGCATGCCAGTAATGGCCAAGTCATTGGACGTATTAAATTCACGACCGAAATTGGCGGTATCAAGCACAATTTGGCGGCAATGTTCAAAGCGGAACGCCGTCCGGTTCGGATGATACGCCGGAAAATCATGGTTCCGATGAATCCGGTTACCGCTGAATTCGATGTTTTCCGCCGACTGCGCAAAAAGCAGTGGTTCGTCGAAAAAATCAAAATCATTGTCGACAATCCGAACGCCGGAATGAAAATATTGTCGGGAATTTTCCGGATGCGGAATGAAAGGGTGAATCGAAATAACGGCATCGCAGAATTCGTAAAGCGCGGTCAGCGGATTGATGAAGCAGTTATGGCGAATTGTCACGTCGTGACAGGAGCCGCTTTCGTACCAGTTGTTGCAGTCGCCGCACAACAGAATGGCTGCGCCGTGAACATGGTCGAAGACATTGTCTTCGCAGAGAACCGGTTGCGGTGTGCTGAACAGTGCGCCTCGGGCCCGATTGTTCCGGATGGTATTGCGGCGGAAGATGACTTTCGGCGTCCATGTCAGGTTTTCCAGACCGCAACGGGCCGGAAGCGACGGCAGCGGCGCGGTAAAATCAAGGAGGAATTCACCGGCGTTTTCTCCGTCGGCATCGCCGTCGAGCGCTCGGATGCCGGCGAGGGTAAAAATGCCGGGCAGATATTCCATGGTTTCGGCGTCAAGCAAGCGGATTTCATCGCCGGCCTGCCCCCAGATGAAGCCCCGCCCGGCCGGATGCATGAATCGACAACGCAAGCGCTGCGGCGCAAGCGCTGCGCTTGCGCCAAGATAAATACCGTGAACGTTAATGCCGTCATCGGCCATGGATTCCAGTGTGGAATTTTCTACCCGCACCGTTCCCCGGCAGCCGGAAAAATGCAGCGCATCGGCGTGGAGCGAGAAAAGCCGGGGATCATCCGGTCCCCGACGGCCGATTTGCAGATCATTCAAAGTAATATCCGTCGAACGTTGCGCCAGCACGCCGATCCCCGTCGCAAAATGGATATTGACCTTTTCGATTACGGTATCGGCCGCCCGATAAAGCAGAATCGCCGGATGCGGACGGGAGTGGGGACGCAGAACCAGGCGCTGCCCGGGATGAAATTCCGCAGCCGACAGGTTCAGGCGTAGCCGACCGTTGCCGAGTTCCTCAATGCAGTCCGGCGGCAGATTCCGGTCGCCGATCCGGGGAGCGAGGCGTCCATTGGCTTCAAAGGTAATAAAAGAACGGAACGGGTCGCCGGCCGGCTGTTCCGGCAGGACTGCGGCAATGTTCACCGGGCGGGCAGCCGCAACGCTTTCAATCTCTCCGATCAGGGACTTTCCGTCCGGAGCGACGGAACTTATCGCCAGTTGCAGAACACAGGGATATTCGTAATCGATCGTCAGATTGCAAAGCCGACAGTGTTCGGTATCGCAAAACAGAAACGGCAGGCAGCGAAAATGGAAAACCAGCTCGGCGCCCATACCGTCGATCACAAGATTGCGGCAGTTTTCCAGGACGAAGGCCACCCTGGTCACCGGGTCCGGAAGATGATTGGAAATCCCGATTTTACGAGAGAAAGCATGTTCCGGGTAGAAATCATAACGACCGGGTTTGAACTTGATGACGTTGGTTGTACCGGCGGTTTCGGCGAGTACCGACAGCAGCCGACAGACGGCCGGCTGGGCATCCCGTCCCGTATCGGGTTCGATGCCGAAATCATTAAGCCACAAGATATTTTCCATTCCCAATGCTCCGATTGTATATGCCATTTAAATGAATACGGGTTCGCTGAGCGGAGCCGTACCGCCGCGTCCGAAGGCTTCCAGCGCCACATAATATTGCGTGGATGCATCGAGCGACGTCAGGACCAGTTCCTCTTTTTGAAGCACCTGCCAACAATGATGAAGCTGATCCGGAGAAAGCCCCCACAACACATTGACGCCGAAGGCTCCGTCCGGCATTTCCCAGCTGATATCGGCCGTCATCGGATCATCGGACTGTCGGCTGATTTTTATGTTGCGCGGGGTTGCGGGCACCGCGACGGCGGCGTGGCCGAAGATGCGAATACCGGACATCGCCGGAATGCCGCCATTGGCCATTGCCAATATCCTGATACGAAGATAACGGACCCAAACCGGTCGGTCAAGGGCGAGATAGCAATGAGTTTTATCTTCCTTGTTTTGACTCCTATCCCACCGCAGGCGCCATTCCCCTTGTTTAGCGGCATCTTCGAGGATAAACTGTACACATCCCTGCGGCGACTGATCGGCATAACGGCAGCAGTTGTGTTCCGCAAAATTAAGCTGTATCGCATAGACTTCCGTCGGCATTTCCAGATCGAGAAACAATTCCGGGCGGGAGTCGTCCGGGGCCGCCGCCCAGTAGGTACGAATGTCTTCGTCGACGGCATGCACGGCTTCGTGTCCGGGCTCCTCGCCGGAGGCGCGAATACGGCAGCGATAGGACTGCAACATCCAGCCGCAGAAGGAATCTTCCCTGGGCGCCAAGTGATGATTCGGCACCCGGTGCGGATAATCGCCGAAACGGGTCCGGCAAAACATGGTGCCGTCTTCGTAAAAACCGGTCGGAAACATTCCGATGCGGCGTTCGTAAATAAAATTCCGGGAAATCCGCATGGTGGAAACGTGAAAAAAGTTTTCATGACGATCGGTGAAGGTACACGAGTGTCCGGCCCCGGTGATGAAGCCGCCTGGTTTCAGCGATAACGGATTGTCACGCTGAAATTCAAACGGCCCCAGCGGACGATCGCCGACCGAAATCGAATCGGAATAGATATTGAATTCCGTGGCCGGACCGGAATTCTGCAGATAGTATTTGCCGTTGTGCTTGGTTATCCAGGCACCTTCATTCCAGGTCTCCGGAACGTAGTGCTCGTAATCCGGATGGAAAATTCCCAGGCCATCCAGCGTATCCGACGTCGGTCGATTGTTCTCGCCGGACCGAGCCCAGCCCTGATGTGCCGGATCGGGCGCATTGAAACTCACTTCGTCCGTCATCGGTTCCGCCGTCTTCGAGTTCAGTTCCCGTCCCCGCAACGGCGCCATAACCGCGCACCCGTGATAAAGGAAATTTCGGCCGTCGTCATCGGCAAAAATTTTCGGATCGGCCAGACTGCCGATTCGGCCGACGACTTCCCACTGATCGGCGAAAACGTCGATGGCGCGAAAGATTTGTCCTTCGCCCAAACCGTTGACGTAATGCAGTCGGCCGTTTCGAATCCATAGATCCGGACCGTAACCTTCTGCCGGCAATACTTTGCTGGGAATAAAATGCCAGTTCTGCAGGTCGTCCGACCAGTGAAGTCCCGAGGTTTTCGAGGTTGCCAGAAAATATTTGCCGTCAAAGAAAACCAGGGCCGGATCGGACCCTTCCCGGCAGGACTCTTTCGCGCCCCGATCGGAGCGGATAAAGCGGTAGCAGATATTCAACGGATTACAGTAGCTTTTCACAGTTCAATGTCCTTGGATTAAAAATCTATAAGGGAATCCCGCAGCTGCAGTCGGGGAGTGAAACGATCCGCTGGAGTATTTTGGGGCCTCGTCCGGAGCCCGGAAATTGCAGATTGACGTGGTGTTGAATATCCGGCCGAACTCTGCGCCGATACGACGCATTGTCCGGCCGTGATCAAGCCAGAACCGACGGATTCCTTCATCCGGGCGCGGCCGGGATCGTTGTCCGCTACTTGACCTTCGTCGATCAACGCATGATTGGTATTTTCAAAAACGATGACGTCATCCCTCTGCCATGCATGAATGGACACCTTGATTTGTTCAAGTTTATTGATCTCGGTCGCAACGTCTGCGCCATATCGGGCATAAATGTCCTGAGCGATATGAAACCGTGATTCAATACTCATAGAAACATCTCCGTTCAGTAATGTCGATAAGGCGTAACCGTCCCGGGAATCTTTTTCCAGACGGCGTAAATATTGTTCATATCAGTATTATCGGCACCCCATGCGCGCAAAATAGCTTCGGCCATAATCATATTGCCCAGTGCATTCATATGTACGCCATCTTCTGTGACCAGCTTGCCCGGAGTCTTGCCGGCAGCAGCCCGGATGGCGATTTCATCGCGTAAAGCCGATCCGACCTCAATTCGGAGGCATTTTTTCTCCACGGCGAGTTGACGGAGAAAATCGTTATACAATGCAACTTTCAAGTTTCTGGGGTCTTTCGGATTTTCAGTACAAACAGTAATACTCATCAACCCAACTTTAATTCCGGCAGCCTGCGCCATGTCGATCATCCGCGTCATATTGACTTTATATGCGGGCAACTCTACTCCTTTGGTCGGGTCTTCGGCACCGTGCCAAATATCATTTACCCCGCAACTTAGTAACATCCAGTCCGGGTGGTGAGCGATGACGCTGTTGTCAATACGGGCCAACATATCGTTTGATTGGTTACCGCTAACCCCGGCGAATATCGGTTTTACTTCAATCCGAAGCGTTTTCAGTCCGGCAAGAACCAGATTGACATAACCATTGGGTCTCTCGGTACCGAACTGAGTAATCGAATCGCCCAGAAAAGCAATTTTATCGCCGTTATGGATAACGATTTTACCGGGTTCCAAGTTTTTCCCTCCGGTCAAAAACAGGACAGCAATAATACTCAAAACCGGAAACGGCACTTGGCATAATTGTTTCCATTTCATGGATATCCTCTTATCGGATTATTTCAGCTTAATCCCTTTGATTGCGATGCCGCAACTGATACGGTCACCAGGATAAGAACCATCCGAAATTTCCAACCCATTTTTCTCTCTCCGCCTTCAAAAATTAACCGTTACTGCGGGCGGCTCAATTGTGGAGGCGTCGGCTTCGATACGATGCAGATATTGGAGTGCACGGCGCATGGCGGGTATTGCCGGTATATCATCTGATTCGTATTCGATGTTAATGCAACCTTTATAGCCGAGATAATCAAGCTCATGCAATACTTGAGCGATTGCCACATCCCCTTCGCCAACCAGTGCCGGAGTATAAAAACGACCGTCAAGCATTTGTGTGGCTCCCGGTTTAGGACCATGGGATACCGTCCAGTCTTTAAAATGGACATGAACCACCCGATCGGCGCATTTTCGGAGGCAATCCAGCGGCGCTTCGCCAGTCATGGCATTTCCCGGATCGAAGGTCAACATCAATTCCGGTAATGTTCCGGAAAAAAACGCATAGTCCGACGACGTTATCATCGGGCTGGTGATGCCAGGATAATTTTCCACGGTCGGTACCATGTCGTACGCCAGTGCAGCATCGACGAAAGCGGCCACCGCCTCCAACCACAGTTTTTGCCCCTCGTTCCGGTCGGCAGCATATTCCAGACCTGGTGTGCCCAACATGCACAGCGGAGCGCCCAGCTCGGCAGCAGTAGCCATTTCTTTTGCCAACTGATCGCGCCATCCCGATTTTTGCGCCTGAAAATCCGGTAAAAAAAAGGTGTACGCGGCAATTTTCACCCCGGCGGCCGCACAACACTTACGCAGAGTACGCGGACTTTCACCGTAAGTGGAAACCCAATCGATCCATTCCAGGCCCAATTCGGAAGTCGCCGCGATGATCTCGTAGGGATCGAAGTGCTGCCGTGCCAACGAATAACTCATCATTGAGAAGTTCATCATTACCGTTTTTCTCCGTCAGCCGAATACATTTTAATTCGATTGATGAACAAATGACCGATGCCGGCATTTTGGGGCACAGAAAAGTACAAATAACAATCGTTGTGATTGGTCGGCGGAGCTAGAAACGGTTTGTCGGAGCTCAGCTCGATAAAACGATATTCCCCGCTGGAAACGGTACGGCCGGGAATCGGCTTGAACTCCGCCAGTGCCCGTTTGGCAGTGGTGTCGAATACCCCGATATTCGCTACCGCAGCCATTGAAGAATCCTGTTCAACCCGTAATTCAACGCTGAATCGATATTTTTTGCCCGGCTCCATGAGATTAGTTGGCAATACCCACTGACAAAGCCAGTTGTCGTTGCAGGGCAGATAGGCGACGATTTTTTTGCCGGCCGCCTTCGGATCGGCGGTAAGGGCGGAGAGGTAAATTCGGCAGTCCGCCGCGACAGCTTCAAAATTGTCGCCGACTCCTTTCCCAGTACGGTCGACCAGATAGGAACGGCTCGTTAGAAAGCCGGACATCGTCTCGTTTTCGGAATACATATCCAGTTTTTGTTCTTTGACGATTCGGCTGAATTCGTCGAAGATCTTATTATAACGCATCGTCGGGAATTTGGCCCGATTGGCCGGATACCCGTTGTAATACTTGTTCAATTCGGTGACCAGCAGCGCCGTATTATCTAATTCCAACGCCTGAAGCGCCGCCGGATTGCCGCGAAGCTTGAGTTGGGCTTTGGCGAGAAGTGGGATGGCCTGTTGCAGAAATTTGTCTTCTCCGTAGAAGTCTTCGATGGTTCGTCCCGCCTTTCCCGCCATTTGAATCAGGGAAAAATAAGTGTAGCATTCATCGGCCGCCGGGCCGAAAACTCCGTTGCAGTACTCGCGAGCCAGTGCATCGACATCCAAGTCGGGGTTCCACAGCAGTTTAGCCAGAATCCAGGTCCGGATGTGCTGCTGGGGCGCCGGGCCGGTGAAAGCTTCAAGTTCCATGACGCCGCTGAAGCCGTACTGATGATAAAGTTTGAGATTGTCGGCCAAGAAGGGCAACGTCGGTGCAGGCCGAAACCAGTTGTTGTAATCGACGCCGTATTCCCAGACTGTCATGTGAGGAGCAATTTTGCGCCATTTTGCGATCAGATCGACGAATTTCGGGATTTGTGATTTCGGACGGGTGATTTCCTTATACAGACGGTTTCCTTTCGGTGCGAACATCGGGTTATTGACGCAGAGCCAAGCATTTACATTCGGTTCGAATTTGAAATTTTTCGGAGGCTGCTGGAAAGAGTATAGCGGAAAATCGATCATCTGTTTCGGATATCGATCAGCGACGGCACGCGCCGTGGCGTTAATCAGTTCCAGATGCGGCGCGATCGAGGCGCCGTAGCGGTTGATGAGTTTCATACAGTTGGGACAATGACAATAGAACTCCCAGTCGCCACCGATATCGTTCGTGCCGATTCCGCAGTCCGGTTCGCTCACGGAAAAGTATTTTTTATCGGGATATTCGAGCATCGCCTGTCGGAGTGCGGCTGCGGCGCGCCGGATGTTTCCCGGTTGCGTCGGGCATAGCATCTGCAGCATATTGGCATGACGGCGGGTCGGTCGGTTGACTTCCGAGGAAAAAAGTTCCGGATGAGCCTTCGCCTCGCTTGCCGGAGTGATGTTTTCGTAGGTGTGACAGAACCATTTGTTGGGATGGCGAAAAGCTTCCCATGGTAAAACCCGGTTATGTTGCGCAAAGTCTTTGTCGATGCAGGCGGTATAGATCAAGCGATCGTCGAAAGCGGCAACATCGCATCGATCGGTGACGGTAACAGCCAAATTTTCCTTGACCGTCGGCATAACACTGATAGCCGGAGTGAAAAAGCGACATTTGAGATCGCCTTCCAGGAAGCCCATCACCGCGTCGTAACTGGTAACACTGCCCAACAAATAAATATTACCGTCGATAACTCTGATTTCAAAAGCGCTCTTTCCAAACGGCAAACTGTTGCCGATCCCGGCAGCCTGGGCCTGATGAGTACGGCCGACGCTGATGAATTTGCCGGAAGTCATACTATCGTCGCCGACTACTTTGAATTGTGCACCGGAAGAAAGCTTTTTCAGCATTTCCGCCAGTTCCTGTGCCGCTTTCTGTCCGTCGGCATCGCCGGGCGAAAAAATCACTGTATATACGGCATTCCGTGCCAATGTCAACTTCAAATCGGTTTTCTTGATGCCGACCGGGTCCAACACCGACCCCGTTACGCCGATGCATACCGTCGAAATCAACAAAAATAACAATTTTCTCATTACGCGTCTCCATGAATCATAAATGTTTATGCCAAGACTATTTTTGATGTATGTATCTAAAGTTTCAGTTATTACCGGAATCAGAACTCAAAATTAAGCCCGAACCCATAAGGCGCTTCAACTGGCGATTATAGCGTTCCACTAGTTCATATCCTCATTCCTTCCATATTCCTTCCATTCCGCCATTTTTATAGAATTTTTGAAGTTACTACCGCTGGGAAAAAATGCCACCCCTATTTAATAATTCGTTTTATCATTTTTTTTAAATTTTTTTCTGGTGAAGTATATCTCATGTCCCATATTCCGATTCATTTTACCGAAAACTCCATTCTCTCGATTGATAATACGAGTTATCATTTTTGATATCATAAACGTATCTACCGTTTATGTCAAGGGCGCCGACACGAGAAAAAACTCAGAAAAACAAAAGTATTTTACGTTTTGAAACGGCATTGTTGCAAAAATTCAGCAATATTTTAGTTCAAAACGACTCTTTTGACATATTTTAATCATTTTACGATCTATCTTTTTAGATTTTTGAAACTATCTTTATCATAAAAGATTACGCGATTTATCAATTGAGGGCAGTTATGGCGATGGATGGTTCCGGTCGAGTTAGGATTATCGATATAGCGAAAAGAGTTGGTGTCTCTTCCGCATCGGTAACCAAGGTATTGTCCGGCGGTTTGCCCAGTATCCGGGTTTGCCGGGAAAAGGCGGATATGATCCGCGCGGCGGCGAAGGAGATGCATTACCGACCCAACCTGATTGCCAAAACGCTGGTGGGCGGCAAAAGCCATCTGATCGGAGCGTTCATTGACAGTTATGCCTCGGATACCTATTTTGAAATTTTGTCCTCCCTGTATATTGAATTACGCCGTCATGGTTATAACCTGCTCATCCGCGAAGGTCATGACAGTATCTCCGACATCATTGATGCCTATCACACTTTTGTACAATACGGTGTTGACGGCATGATCATTCTCTCCCATAATTACATAAATCTAAACGGCGACAGTTTGTCTTTACCGAACATCAATCGGGTGATGTTTCTCGAAAAACCGAATATAGAAGGCGCCTGCTACGTCGACATCGATTTTGTCGGAGCTATTGAAAATGGAGTCAAACATCTGATCCAAACTGGGCGTAAGCGGTTGGGACTGATCATCCCGGACATCAAAAGCAGTACCATCATCACCCGTCGCCAGGGTTTTGAACGCGGAGTCGCGACCGCAGCCGACCGGCTCGAGTGCGGCCTAGTCCATGTTTCCGGTTCATTTATGCCTTCACTGGAGGAATTCGAGCAACAGTATCATGAATTCATTGCGCCGAACCGGCTTGACGGCTTGCTGCTGCTGGAGGACAATCGTGCAGCCGGAATGGTACGGACATGTAGAAATCATGGGATGCGAATTCCGGAAGATATTGCGCTGATCGGCTTCGGCAATACCCTCTTTTCTCGCTTTATGAATCCATCGCTTACCACCTTTGGAATCGATACTGTCCAATGCGGCGGTGAGCTGGTGCGGTTGATACTGCAGTTGATTGACGACATCTCTCCATCGGCTATTCCGCCGTCGGTAATTCTGCCGCAGATAATCGTGCGGGAAAGTACGGTCGGTCACAATTGACGACCAAGCCAAGAAACGGACAACTTTCCAGAAACAATGCACTAACGAGCTTTTTCCGGTTCGATTAACAAGGTATTGATATTTTTCGCCGGAGCTTTGTTATTCGCGAAAAAAACGTTTGGGAAAAATTAATTTTCTTGAATTACGGTATTGATTTTAATGATAAAACGCATTATAATCGATATTGATGATAATACGATTTATTCTCTATTGTGAAAAGCTTTGGATTTAAATGATAATTGGAATGAAAAAGATTTTGCCGAAAAGAATAGCGAAACGTAGCGTGCAATAATGTTGTTCATCACGTTTCTGGACGTAGTCGGAGAAGTGAAGAAAGTTTTATCAGATCGTTGTTGGAAAAGCGAAGACGTCGTGAACGAAACAAACGATCAGAGTATGTGGGATTGTTAAATAATAAATGTACTGTCAATAATTTGCAAAACAGGTGCTTCGTGTTGAGAATCATCTTTAGAATTAACCGGAACCCCCAAAACAAAGAAAAGAGGACCATTGAAAAATGAAACGTAATTTTACTTTGATAGAGCTCTTGGTTGTGATTGCCATCATTGCTATTCTGGCGTCGATGCTGTTGCCGGCACTCAACCGGGCACGCGGTGCCGCCAAGGAGATTTCCTGTACTAATAATGTCAAGCAGCAGATGCAGGCGATTTATCTGTATGCGGGTGACAGTCAGGATTGTCTGCCACTTACTACTTCCGTTAACTTAGGGGTTGTTTATGCTGACGCTGACGGGAACTGGCGTTTCTGGCAGGATCTGGTGGGCTCTTACGCCGGAGTTAACCTGCTCAATAAAGTTTATGTGAAAACACCGAATAATGTTTTCATGTGTCCCAGCATCGTCAATCGCGCCTATCCTAACCTCAGTTACGGAATGCTGGCATCTCACTGCGGCCAACCGCTTAATCGGATTTCGAACATTTCGAAAAAAATTATTGTGCTGGAATCCAACTGCGAAGAACCATATCTTACGAGTAACGTTTTGACGCCCGGGTGGTGGTTTGTAACGGAATTCCGTCATGCCAAGAAGAACTTGGTCGGTTGGGGCGATGGCCATGCCGAAGCACAACGCTACGGCGGCGACATGATTACCAACGACAACTACAACAATTTCTGATCCGGCGTGGCCCTGTCATTGATGAATTCAATCAATCTGTTCGGAAGGTACGAAACGGATTCCCTCGTTCTCGTACCTTTTTGTGTATTTTTCGTTAATTTCCGAAATACTGCGGACCGATTGGTCCGCAAGCCTATGTGAAAAATGATTAAATTAGCAACGCTTTTTTCTGCACATGCCGTTCTGCAGCGGGAGATGTCGATTCCAGTTTGGGGGTGGACGGAGCCGGCGGAGACGGTTTACCTGCGGCTGGAGGATGAAGAAATTGCCGTAAGCGCCGATGAACGCGGCGCCTTTTGCGGACACTTCAATGCCCGAGCTGCCGGTGGCCCCTTGGTTCTGCGGGCCGCCCTTGCTTCCGGCGAGCAGGTGGAAGTGCCGGATATCTATATCGGCGAAGTCTGGCTTGCCGGCGGACAAAGCAATATGGAGATGCCGCTGACCGGTTTTGAAACGTCGCTGCCGGCGGATGATTTACGGCAACTTCGCTTCAGCCGTCCCGTCAGACTATTGGCTATGAATCGGTCCATGTCGCAAATTGCCGGCCTGCAACAACATTGTGATGCGGATGCGGAATGGCTGTTGCCGGTGGAGGAAAATTATTCGCGTTGGAGCGCCTGCGCCGCATTTTTTGCCGCTGAATTAGTCGAACGGCTACAGGTGCCCTGCGGCATCATCTCCTGTAATCTCGGCGGAACAATCATCGAAACCTGGTTGAGTTTTGAAAAATTGTGGCATAATCCGGAACAGTGTTCGGCACTGCTGGCTTATGAAAAACGTGTCCGGTCTCCAGATTTTGTCCGCCGTTTTCTGCAGCGACGACAGACAGAGCCGCCGGTGCAGGAAGATGTCTACGGGTATCTGATTCAACGGGTATTGGCAGAATGGAAAATCGATGTCGATCAGCCGTCTGCCGGCCGTGAATTGCCGGATTTTGATGATTCGCAGTGGACGGAAACCGAACTGCCGGGGATCTGGCAGAAAAATCTGAAAATTCCGGAGCCGGGAATTGTCTGGTATCGCCGGACCGTCACCATTCCGGAACCCTGGATCGGTCACGAACTTCAGCTTGAAATCGGTGCCGCCGACAAGCAGGATATTACCTATTTCAACGGGGTAAAAGTCGGTACGACGGGAAAAAATTTTGAATTTTCCTACTGGAATTCGCCGCGGAAATATGCGGTGCCGGCATCGCTGGTGTGTTCTCGACGTGTTGTTATTGCAGTTCGGGTCTTCAGTTATATGTTCAGTGGCGGCTTGACCGGGCCGGCAGAACAGATGCTGCTGCGTTGTCCGGAATGCTCCGACGCCGCGTTGGCGTTGTCCGGAACCTGGCGCGCCCAAATGACTTTAAGCCTGAAGGAAGTACAGATTCCGAGCATGATGGGCTACGGCAACCCGAACTCTTTCCATATGCTGTTCGATTCAATGGTACGGCCCTTGGTGCCGTATGCGGTGCGCGGCGTGATCTGGTATCAAGGAGAAGGAAATCAGAATAATTACTGGCAGTATGAACGTTTGCTGACAGATCTGATTGAAGACTGGCGAACGCGCTGGCATCAGGCGGAATTCACTTTTATACAGGTACTACTGGCCGGGTGGTTGGGAGAAGAGGGGGAAAGTAAACATTGGCCGGAATTGCGCCAAGCTCAGATCAATGCTGCACGGGCGACTAAGACCGGGTTGGTCAGTGCAGTGGATCTCGGCGAAAAAATGAACATTCATCCGCTGTGGAAGCGTGAAGTCGGGCACCGGCTGGCGTTGCGAGCGTTTGCCGACGTTTACGGACTGGAGCCGGCGTCCCGCAGTCCGGAACTGCGCCGGGTAAGCCGGCAGGGTGATTTCCTTTGTCTGGAACTAAATTTTGCCGCTGGCCTGAACAGCCGCGGGGAAACTCCGGCCGGATTTGAAATTGCCGGAGCCGATGAAGTTTTTCACCGAGCCGAAGCAAAAATTTGTGCCGATCGGCTATTGGTCAAGGCTTCCTCCAAAATTTGCCGGCTTCGCTATGCATGGCATGACTATCCGTCAGAAGCCAATCTATATAATGCCGCCGGCTTGCCGTTATTGCCGTTCCGGACGGAAATTCCAGGTTAAACAATTCCGTCGGCTGATCAATTGAACAATTCAGGAGGTTTCGTTCATGAATCTTAATGACGATATTCGCATCGGCACGCTGGTTTCCGCGGAAGACAAAGCCGCTTATATCCGGCGGATTCTGCCGTATGGGTTTGAAAGTTTCTCCTTGACCTGGTGGGAAAACCTCGGCAATATCGATCTCGAGCATACTGCCGACGCCGTCAATAAAGTTCTGGACGGAAGCGGCATCACCATCAGTTCCTTGAGCGTATTCGGCAATCTGCTGGAAAATGACGAAAAAGCGGAAATTTCCCGTCGTGATTTCAAGCGCGTCGTTGCGGCGGCTGCAAATTTCGGTGTCGATACCGTGACCGGTTTTACCGGACGCTTGCGGGGGCGGACTGTGCCGGAATCGCTCGAACGGTTCCGCGAAGTATGGACGCCCCTGGTGGAATTCGCCGGCGAACATGGACTTCGGATTGCTTGGGAAAACTGTCCGATGGAGGGCAATTGGCAGGCCGGCGATTGGAATATTGCGTTCTGTCCGGACGCCTGGGAACTGATGTTCGCCGCCTTGCCGTTGAAGAACTGCGGTTTGCAATGGGAACCCTGTCATCAGATGTTTCAACTGATCGACCCGCTGCCGCAGATCCGGACATGGAAAAACCGGATTTTCCTGTTGCATGGCAAGGACGCTACCATTCGCCATGAGGTAATTCGCCAATGCGGAATCGGCGGTTCTGAATCTTTTGTCTTGCCGAGAACACCAGGCTTCGGCGATACCAATTGGACCGACATCATCAGTGAGTTGAGACTGGTCGGCTTTCATGGCGCAATCGATATTGAGGGATGGCATGACCCGGTTTATCGTGACGAACTTGAAATGACCGGGCAAATTCATGCATTGAATTATCTGAAACAATGCCGCGGCGGAACTTTTGTTCCCAACCCATGACACATGTGCGCAACGACGGAATCGACATCCGTAGCGCAGCGATTCCGTCCTGCACAATTTGAAATTTCTGCCGAAGGGAGGTTTTTCGATCAGACTGTAAGATGACAATGAGAATGTTATCACTATTTTAAACTGGTAAAATTACAAGGAGTATTGATCATGGCTGGAACGTTTCGTTTTTCCTTCGGGCCCTGGAACATTCATACCGGAGCCGATCCGTTCGGACCGGCGGTCAGAACTGAAATTCCGTTCGCCCAAAAACTGAAATACTACAAGGAACTGGGGTTCGACGGCGTACAGTTTCACGATGACGACGCGGTTCCCGGCCTCAACGAGCTGTCGTCGGAACAGCAGCTGAAAGTGGCCGCAGAACTGAAAAAAACGCTCGATCAGGCCGGGCTGACCGCGGAATTCGTGGCGCCTCGTCTCTGGGAAGATCCGCGTACCGTCGACGGCGGATACACGTCCAATAGCGCTTCCTGCCGGCAATATGCCATCGACCGCAGTCTCCGCGCCGTCGATATCGCCCGGACGCTCGGGACAAAAAACATCGTTCTGTGGCTGGCGCGCGAGGGCACCTACATCCGCGAAGCCAAAGATTCCGTCCGGGCGGTGACACAGATTGCCGAAGCGGTTCAGGCCATGCTCGATCACGACCCCGACATTCGTGTTATGATCGAAGCCAAGCCGAATGAACCGGTGGACCACACCTACATTCCGACGATCGGCCATGCGATCGGCCTGGGGTTGCTGACCACCGCGCCGCAGCGGGTGGGCTGCCTGATCGAAAGCGCGCACGCAATTCTGGCCGGGCTTGATCCGTCCGACGAAATGGGCTATGCGCTGGCCCATAAAAAACTCTGGAGCGTGCATCTCAACGATCAGAACGGGCTCAAGTTCGACCAGGACCGGACGTTCGGCGGGGTCGATCTGCGCCGGGCGCTGAATCAGGTCCGGATTCTGGACCGGCACGACTACGGCAAGAACGGCGAATGGGTCGGCCTCGACGTGAAAGCGCTGCGTACGCAGGGCGACAACGTGGCGTTGAAACATCTCGCCAACAGCCGGAAAATCTTTCTGCGTCTGCTGGAGATCAGCCGCAGTCTCGACGATAAGAAAATCGAACAGTTGCGCGGCGAACGCGACTACGAAGAACTCGAAGCCTACATGGTTCATGCTCTGATCGGTTGACGAAAATTCGAACACGGAATCGAACCAAACAGACGACGAAAACAGGTGTGATGATGAGAAAATTACGGATGGGGATGGTCGGCGGCGGGCCGGGGGCGTTTATCGGCGAAGTGCATCGCAAAGCGGCGCGGCTGGACGGCAAAATCGAACTGGTGGCCGGCGCCTTCGACATCCGGCCGGAAAAGAGTCGGGCCATGGGCGAGGAACTCGGGCTCGATCCAGCTCGCGTCTACAACGACTACAAGGAAATGATCGAACAAGAGTCGGCGTTTCCGGCGGAGCAACGCATTGATTTTGTGTCGGTCTGCACGCCCAACAACTGGCATTTTCCAATTGCGGCCGCGTTTCTGAAAGCCGGCTTCAACGTGATGTGCGAAAAGCCCATGACCATGAGCGTGGCCGAAGCGTTGGAACTTCAGCAGATCGTTCAACAGAGCGGTAAAACGTTCGGTCTGATGCACAACTATACCGCCTATCCGATGGTCAAACTGGCCCGCGACCTGGTCAAACAGGGCGACCTTGGCAAAATTCGCAAAGTAGTGGTCTGCTATCCGCAGGGCTGGCTGGCGCGGCCGATTGAGAAAGCCGGTCAGCAACAGGCGTCGTGGCGGACCGACCCGAAGCAGAGCGGCGCGGCCGGCTGCGTCGGCGACATCGGTTCGCACGCCGAAAACCTGGCCGAATATGTTTCCGGCCTCGAAATCACGGAAGTCTGCGCCGACTTGAAGTCCTTTCTCGAAGGGCGTCCGCTGGACGACGACGGCAACGTACTGCTGCATTTCAGCAACGGGGCGCGCGGCGTACTGCATTGCAGTCAGATTTCCGTCGGCGAAGAAAACGGTCTGAGTCTCTGGATATATGGCGCGGACGCCGGGCTGGAATGGCATCAGGAGCACCCGAACCAGCTGTTGTTCAAGCCGCTCGACGCGCCGGTTCAGGTGTGGAGCCGAGGCAACGGCTATGTGGCGCAGAAAAGCGCCGCCGCCGCCCGCTGTACCCGGACTCCCGCCGGACATCCGGAAGCATTTCTGGAGGCGTTCGCCAATAACTATCTGAATTTTGCCGACACCATTTTGGCGAAAGAAAATGGTCAGCCGATACCGGCTGAAGTGAGTGATTTTCCGGGCGTGCGCGAGGGGATGCGCGGCATGGCGTTTATTGAGGCGGTCGTCCAAAACGCGCACGGCAACGAAAAGTGGACGCCGATTCAGCACTGAAAAAATTCAATTTCGAGGGATAAATCATGAATCGTCCCGTTACCTTGTTCACCGGCCAGTGGGCCGATTTGCCGCTCGCCGAACTCGCCGAAAAAGCCGCGTCCTGGGGCTACGACGGCCTCGAACTCGCCTGTTGGGGCGATCATTTCGACGTGGAACAAGCGGCCAAAAATAAAAAATACTGCCAGGCGCGGAAAAATTTGCTGGCCGACCACGGACTGCAAGTATGGTCCATCAGCAACCATCTGGCCGGACAGCTGATCTGCGATCCCGACAACGACTCCCGCACGGATCTGTTTGCGCCGAAAAAACTTGCGGGCAATGCCGACGCCAAGCGGCAGTGGGCTGTGGAACAGATGAAACTCGCTGCTGTGGCCGCAAAAAACATGGGTGTCAAAGTAGTCAACGGCTTTACCGGCTCGCCGATCTGGCATATGCTGTACAGTTTTCCGCCGGTCAGCGATCGGATGATCGACGACGGCTACGCCTATTTTGCCGAGCTGATGAACCCGATTCTCGACGTCTTCCAAGACAACGGCGTCAAGTTCGCGCTGGAAGTGCATCCGACGGAAATCGCGTTCGACATCATCACCGCCAAACGCGTGCTGAAAGCCCTCGACAACCGGCCGGAATTCGGCTTTAATTTCGACCCTAGCCATCTGTACTGGCAGATGGTCGATCCGGTGCGTTTTCTGCAAGAATTTCCGGACCGCATTTATCACGTCCATATGAAAGACGCGGCAGTCACGCTCGATGGCTATACCGGCATTCTGGGTTCGCACCTGAACTTCGGCCAGCCCGGACGCGGCTGGGATTTCCGCAGTCTCGGCCACGGCGGGGTCAATTTTGAGGCAATCATCCGCGAGCTGAATCGGCTTGGCTACCGCGGACCGCTGTCGGTGGAATGGGAAGACTGCGGCATGGAACGCGAATACGGCGCGAAAGAGGCCTGCGAATTTGTCCACAAGCATGATTTCCCTTCTTCCAGCGTCCAGTTTGATGCCGCGTTCGACGAAAAATGATGTGGGATAAACATTTAATGCTCAAAGTGTTTTTCCCAGTTTTTCGTAAATGATATAAAGACTTTTTCTTCGAGTCCATCCGGTCACGAAGTTTTCTTTGACGATCACAATTGGCAAAAATTGTAGTTGCGATAGTATCAGGAAATCCAGTAAGTTCCAAACAGTAGAAAAGTTTTCCCGCCCACGACAAAATTAAACCGCTGTTCCTGGTTGATATGAGAATGGATTTCTCAACGGTCAAAGTGAAAATTCCAGTTTTGCGCGAGCAATATAAAGATCTCCCCTCCGAGTAACCCCCGGTCGGGAAGTTTTCTTATACTCGTAGAGGGTAAAAAATTCATGTCCGCTCCAACACAATTGCCTCGATGACTCTTATCCGAGACGGGAGTATATTATTCTGTAATGTGCTCAAGTAATAAACCAGTCTCCGGTTTGTCGGAGAAAGCGATTACATATATGAATAGCAAACAGGTGAATAAGGCCACGAACCGGCTGATATTCTTCATGGGGGACGTCAAGGACGGGAATCTTCGAACGATTCTTACCAATCTGCAGACAATGTGCGAATACCATGCGGAAAAACTCCGCTTCTACGAACAACATTTTACGGAATTGACTGGAACGCCCCGTCTGGAGCTGACCGATTCAGACAAGCGGCGTCTGGCGCAAAAAGGCAAGGCATTGAACGATTATTTGCTTACCGCCGTCGAACCGACATGGGCTCGACTCTGCGCAACTGGTACAACACGCTGGTCGGCGCAAAGTACAACAGTACCGGATTGGGCCAGAAAAAACGCGGACGGAAGCCGATCTCAAAAGAGATAGTCGATGAGGTTATTCTGCTGTCCAAACGAAATCCCGAATGGGAATATGGCCGGATCACCGGAACCATGAAGTATCTCGGATATGATGTCTGCGCTTCGACAGTCAAACATATCTTGGATGACTTCGGCATCGTTCCCGATCCGGAACGTCGGAAACGCGGCGACTGGAATCAATTTATCGAAACGCAGCAGCACGTTACGGCGGCAACCGATTTCGCGCGGGTGGAGATACTGACTCCATATGGCCTCATCCGGGAAAGTCTGCTGTTTTTCATGGACATTGGTACGCGAGAAGTCCGTTGCGCCGGTATCGTCCACGCGCCGGACAGCAACTGGACAACCCAGGTAGCCAGGAATAGGACGGACATGTGGGATGGCTTCATGTTGGGTAAGAAATATCTGATTCATGATTGCGATTCACTACCGTCCCATAGCGTGATGAAAATTTGAAGGATGACGGATTCACAACTACTCTTTAAGTAGTGAGCAAAAAGGAGTAAATCATGAATCCGTCGAAGCATAAAATGAATGTGTTGGC
>Ga0160425_1001650_pt1 | contig 20355 bp, 16 predicted proteins | sample BioMet8_FD_108193 | JGI IMG/M metagenome (GOLD analysis project Ga0160425, IMG submission 108193) | Microbial communities from bioreactor (seeded with sewage sludge) at Lawrence Berkeley National Lab, California, USA - Biofuel... | ecosystem: Engineered > Bioreactor > Anaerobic > Unclassified ...
CGGGGTCGTCGACGAGGACGACGTCGGGATGGGCGCCGTCGACGATTTTGCGGCAGGCGCGGCAGACGCCGCAGGGAACGTCGCCCCCGCCCTCGCATTCGAGCGCGGCGCAGAGAAGGCGGGCGAGGGTGTGCTTGCCGGAGCCGGCGGGGCCGGAGAGCAGGTAGCAGTGGGAGGTTTTGCCGGAGGCGAAGGAGGCGCTCAGGCGCGCCTTGAGCGGTTCGTTGCCGAGAAAGTCGCCGAAGCGCATGCTGCCTCCTCCGGGCGTCCGCCCGCTGCATAAAATACTTCTAATTTAATAGTATATCGCAAAAAGGGGGCTTATGCTATCCCTTTTTGCAAAAAAACACCGCGGGACGCCGAAAAATCGGGTCCCGCGGCGCGGCGCGGCGGATCAGCTCTCCATCTGCCGGCCGAGGAAGCCGGCGACGGTCAGGGCGAGCATCTGCTCGCCCTCGTCGGGCGGGGCGTCCTTTTCGTCCATGAGGAGCATGACGCAGCCCATGAGGTCGCCCTCGGAGAGGATGGGGGCGGCGACGCCGAGGAAGTAGCGGTCGACGGCCTCGGCGGCGCGCAGCCGGGGGTCGCCAGGGGCGTAGCGGTAGGGCTTGCGCTGCTGCATGAGTTGCTCGAGCTCCTGGGAGTTGCGCTTGTCCATCAGCTCGCGGCGCGGCGCGCCGGAGAGGGCGATGATGGCGTCGCGGTCGGCGACGGCGGCGATGTGGCCGGTGTTTTTCCCGATGGCGTCGCAGAGCTGTCCGGCGAACTCGGACAGGTCGCCCATGGGCGAGTATTTTTTGAAGATCACCTCGCCGTCCTTCTCCGTGTAAATCTCCAGCGGGTCGCCCTCGCGGATGCGGAGGGTACGGCGGATCTCCTTGGGGATGACGACGCGGCCGAGGTCGTCGATACGGCGGACGATGCCGGTAGCTTTCATGGCAAAAACTCCTTACCTGCATTTTCTGAACGGAGCTATTGTCTGCATTTTGTGGGGAAATATGCAAAACGCGTCCCGCGCGGAAAAACCGCCGCGATCGTATCGCTCAGGCTTCGGCGCGGCGCGGGAGGCTCCCCGCAGTCCGGACGGAGGACATTATAATCATGGAAAAAAACGGGCGATTGTGGTAATATAATAAAAAAGAGCCGGGCTTCGGGCGATTCCCGCCCGGCGGAAAACGGCTCCCGCGCTGCCGCCCCGGCAGGCGGCGCGAGCGCTGAAAGAAAGGTGCGGCCATGGAACAGCGCTGCGCGGCGGCTCCATGGCATGTGGCGATATGACGGAGAGAAGGCTGACCGTGCTGATCGTGGACGACGAGTTCCGGATCGGCAAACTGATACAGAAGCTGATTGACTGGCAGGGACTGAATCTGGAGTGCCAGAATGTGCTCCAGGACGGGGAAAGCGCGCTCCGCGAGCTTACGCAGTGTCCGGCCGACATCGTGATCACCGATATCCGCATGCCGAAGATCAACGGGCTGGATTTGATCCGCACGCTCAAGGAGCAGGGGTGCAGGAGCTGCTTTATCGTTATCAGCGGGTACAGGGAATTTGAATACGCGAGACAGGCGCTGCAATACGGCGTGGAAAATTACATCCTGAAGCCCGTCAATGAAGAGGACCTCAACAACACGCTGCGCAGGGTACGGGAAAAGCTGCTGGCGGAGGACGACCGGATGGAGCGGCAGCAGCAGGCGCAGAAGACCGCGGACGCCGGCACCAGGATCATCAAGAGCGATTTCCTTCGGAGCCTGATCAGACAGGCGGATATCCCGCCGGACGAGCATGGGATCGTGCGCTTCACCGGAGAGAAGTTCCGGGGCATCGACATCAAACTGGATTATACCAACGGCAATCAGATCGGCGGAAAGCAGGACGGGATGACCGCGGAGTATATCCGCGCCACGGTGGAGAAGATCTTCGAACCGGAAACGGAGGAGATATTGACCTGCGAGCAGGAGGATCTGCACCTCTTTTGCCTGTTCAACTACCGCGCGGGGCAGTCCCGGGAGGTGCGGGACGCGATCAACGAGGTGCTTTCCCGGATCAAGGCGTACCTGATCGGGTTCGACCAGTATGAGGCGACCGTCGGGGTCGGCGGAGAGAAGGGGGACCTCGCGGGAATCCACGGCTCGCTGGAGGAGGCCCGCCGCGCCGTGTGCAACCGTATGAAGTACGGGACCGGACGGCTGATCTACTATGAAAATATGGCCACGGGCGACGGCAGAGAGATCCTCAGGCGGGTGGACGCCGCCAGGGAGCAGCTCTGCGCCGCGATCGACGTCTACAACCTTCCGGAGGTCAGCCGCCTGATCGGCGCGGTCTTTGAGGAGACCGGCTCCGAGGAGACGGACATGACCGCCTATTATGAGGCGGCGGAGAAGCGGGCGGACTGCTTCTACGGCTATCTCAGCGAAAAGATGGACGGCACCGACGCCTCCAAGAGCCGGCTGCTGCACCGGATGCAGCACTGCAACCGCCTCTCCTCGCTCGCGGCCCTGTTTAAAAACGAGTTCGGCGGCTGCCTGAACGCGATCCGCTCCGCCATAGAGTCGCAGTCCGTCAAGCCGATCCGGCAGGCGAAGCAGTATGTGGACGAGCACTATCCGGAAAAGATCCTGCTGGAGGACGTCGCGGAGGTCGTGGGCCTGAACGCCGTCTATTTCAGCGCGCTGTTCAAGAAGGAAACGGGGATGAACTTCAGCAACTATCTGCTGAAGGTGCGCATGGAGCACGCGAAGAAAATGCTGATCGAAACGAACGACACCATCCTGGCGGTCGCTTCCTCCGTCGGGTACGGCGACCCCAAGTATTTCAGCCAGCTGTTCCAAAAAGCGGTGGGCGTCAAGCCCGCGCTGTACCGCAGGATGCACTCCTAGGCGCCGCGAATGAAGATCGTACGGGTTCTCGCGTATTTCATCGGCGCCGTCATACTGGCCTGCTTTGCCGTTTTCGGCATCGCGCAGGGCAATCACGCGCTTTCCGCCGCCCTTCTGCTGGTTCTGCTGGCGCAGGTCGGCGTGCTCGTCTATTCCGAGATCAACTTCTACCGCCCGATCGGAGCCCTTCTGGCGATCCGCGGAGAAGAGGACGAAAAGAAAATGGCGGCGGATCTGCAGCTGGCCGTGCGCGGGCTGGACGACCCGTTTCTGAAGGAGACGGTCGCCGCCGTCAGCGATTATATCGCGCTGACGGTCCGGCGCAACAGCGCCGAAATTTTCAACAAGCAGACGGAGCTGGCGGCGCTGCAGAGTCAGATCAACCCGCATTTTCTCTATAATACGCTCGATACGATCCGCGGGCAGGCCATGCTGAACGACGACGCCGAGGTGGCGAAAATGATTGAGACGCTGGCGTCCTTCTTCCGCTACAGCATCAGCCGGAAGGGCAACCTCGTGACGCTCCGGGACGAGCTGAACAACGTGCGGAACTACATGAGCATTCAGCAGTACCGCTTCGCGAACCGGTTTACCATGGAGACCGAGATCGACGAAGCGGACGAGGCGGCCTACGACTATTATGTCCCGCGCCTGATCCTGCAGCCGCTCATCGAGAACGCGGTGGTCCACGGCCTGGAGGACGTCACGAGCGGCGGCCTCGTGACGATCAGCGTTGTGGTCGCCGACGACATGATCCTGACGGTGTCCGACAACGGAAAGGGCATCGCCCTTTCCGAGCTGGACGCCCTCAACGACAGGATCCACTCGGGGGACAACCGGATGGAGCAGGAGAGCATGCAGGAAAAGGCCGGAGCCGGCATCGCGCTGTCCAATGTCAACAAGAGAATCCGCCTGCTGTTCGGGCCGAAATACGGCCTGAATCTCTACAGCTCGGCCGGGCAGGGAACGGACGTGGAGATCGTTCTGCCGATCATCAACCGGAAGGAGGAGCTTCAGGTTGAGTAAGGTGATTTTAAAGGTAAACGATCTGAATCTCGATCAGGTCAGCGGAAGCGCGCGGGAGACGCTGCGCCATGCCTCCTTCTTCCTGCCCGGCGGCAGGATCACGGCGCTGATGGGGCTGAATTACTCCGGAAACGAGCTGGCCGCCGAGGCGCTGCTGGGCCGGGTCAACCTGAACTGGCTGGAGAACAACATCTATGTGGACGGAAAGCGCATCCGGGACGCGGCCGACCTGAAAGGGAAGGTGTTCCTGCTCTCCGTCAAGAACCCGATCATCAAGACCTGGTCGGTCGCCGAGTATCTGTGCCTCCCGTCGTCGGGCTGGCTGCTCTCGCGAAAGGCCGAGCGAAAGATTCTTCGGGAGGCGCGGGATATTTTCTCGGGGCTGAAGTTCGAGCTCGACGTGGAAAAGAAAATGTCCGAGCTGGGCGAGCTGGAGAGACGCGCCGTGGAGCTGGCGAGAGCGCGCCAGAAGAACGCGAAGGTGCTCATCGTGGAGGACGAGTGCGAGGGCATGCGCGCCGATGAGATTACGCGCTACGGAGAGCTGATCCGCAACGCCGTCAGCGGAGAGACGGCGGTGGCGCTGCTGACGCATTCCCAGCCGGTGCTGGCGGCGCTCGCGGACGAGTACGTCATTTTCCGCAAGGGCCGCGTCGTGAAGAAATGCGGCAAGGAGACGCTGGAGGAGACGCAGCTCAACCAGGTCCTGATCGGCAACACCCTGATCCAGAAGATGAAGCAGCTCAACAGCTATGAAAGGCGGAATACCGAGGGGCACATCCCGGTGTATCGCGTGGACCGCCTGCGCATTCTGGGGCGCGAACACGCCTGCCAGTTCAATGGGGGCGAGATCTTCAGCTTCGTCATTCTCGACAACGCGGCGCGCCGTCAGGCGTTTCTGGCGCTGAGCGGGCGGACGCCCGATCCGGACGCGGTGTACTCGGTCCGGGGCCGCGTCCTGACGCCGCGCAGCCTGCATGATTTCCTGCGCTGCAAGGTGGCTTCGGTGGAGACCATGAACGGCGAGGACGAAATACTGTCCCACATGTCCGTCGGCGACAACCTGATGATCCCCTCGGTTAAGAAGCTCACGGGCATCGAGTTCATCCGGTTTTCCGAGAACCTCTCCCAGATCCTCAGCGAGGACATGGGGAACGAGGGCGCCGAGGCCGACCGGCTCGTGAACGAGCTCAGCCTCAACGACCGCATTCAGGTTTCCCTGGAGCGCTGGTATATTTTCCGCCCGCTTGTGCTCCTTCTGATGGACCCGTTCGCGGAGTGCGACGCCTACGGCGAGTCGCTGATCGTCTCCTACATCAAGAAGTTCGTCAATATCGGGACCGCCGTGATCCTGTTCAAATCCACGATCGAGCATATCGAGACGCTGTCGGACCGCATTGTCATCCTCTGAGACGCAAAAAAGGAACGGTGTATGTTCACCGTTCCTTTTTTTTGTATCTCATCCGGGACAATGAGGGACCTACTGCCCCAGAATCTGATAGCGATGATTGATGGCAAGCGCCGGATCCTCCGGGACGGCCGCCGGAACGACGTCCGCGGGGATCTGAATGGTGTCCACGCTGCGGAGCTTGCTGAGGTCGAACTGCGGGAGCCATTCCTTTTCGGCCTCGAACATCTCGTTGACCATGTCGCGGATCTCCTTGAGCGTGCAGACGGCGCTGGTCAGCGGGTCCATGGCGACGGCCCAGTACGCCAGCTCCGTGTCGCCGGTGATGGCGGCCTGCGCCGCGAGATCCTGGGCGGAGAGGTTGGACATGTTCATGGCGGCGCACTGCTTCGGCAGGTCGCCGATCCGGGTGGGATGATAGCCCTCCTTGTCGGCGAACACGGGGACCTCCACCGTGGCCGTCTCCGGGAGATTGGTGATATAGCCCCTGTTCGGCACGTTGCCGCTGAACTTGAACGGCTTGCCCGTCACGATGGCTTCGATGATATAGGAGCAATACTCCTTGGAGCGCGGCTCAAGCTCGCCGCTCTCGATGGAGAGCACGTCCATGTTTTTGAATTTCTCCTGAATCATGCGCTTGAACTTCAGGTAGGCGCCCGTTTCGCCGCCGAACATCGGCTCGTCGCAGTAAAGGTCGAGAGCCTTCTGATTCTTGCGGAACCAGGGCAGGTATTCGGACAGGTGGCCGGTGGACTCGGTCATGAAGTAGCCGCACTGACGCATCACTTCGCCGCGCACCTTTTCGTTTTTGTAGTACTCGGGCTTTTCCATGTTGGCCTTCAGGATCGGATAGAGGTCCTGCCCGTTGTGCTCGAGCTTGAGGAACCAGTCCATGTGGTTGATGCCCGCGTTGACGTAGTCGATCTCGTTTTTGGGCACGCCCGTGTAGGCCGAGATGAGATCCATCGTGGTCTGCACGCCGTGGCAGAGGCCCACGACCTTCATGTGGGTGCCGCGGTTGAGCGCGGTGCACATGGCGCCCATGGGGTTGACGTAGTTGAGGACATAGGCCTTCGGGCAGAGCTCGTCGATGTCCCTGCCGATCTCCAGCATCACGGGAACCTCGCGGAACAGGCTGAAGAAGCCGCCGGGGCCCATGGAATCGCCGATGCACTGCTTGACGCCGTATTTCTGAGGGATCTCGATGTCCATGGCATAGGCCTTCGTCCCGCCGACGTAGAACACCATGATGACGAAATCCGCGTCCTTCAGCGCTTCCCTGCGGTCGGTGGTGCAGACGATGGAAGCGCCGATGTGATTCTTCTCGATGATCTGATCCGCGTACTGCTTCATCTTGTCCAGCTTCCACATATGCGGGCCGTACAGGTAATAGACGCTGCCGTCCATGCAGGGCGTTGCGAACATATCGTTCAGAAACTGCTTGGTGAACACCAGACTGCCCGCGCCGATGATTGCTACCTTACTCATGGCAAAAATCCCTCCTAATGTTTTTTCTTTTCGCTCTTCCGGCGAAGCATATCCAGGACAACCGCGAGAATCATGACCGCGCCGAGAATGACCATCTGAAGTCCCTGGCTGACGTTCATCAGGTTCATGCCGTTGTTAATGACGCCGATGATCAGCACGCCGATGATCGTGCCGGAGATCTTGCCCTCGCCGCCGGCCATGCTGGTGCCGCCGATCACAACGGCGGCGATGGAATTGAGCTCGTAGTTCTGCCCGGCGGTGGGAGCCGCCGCGTTCAGCCGGGCGTTCATGATGATCGCCGCGATCGTCGCGGTGAGGCCGGCGTACGCGTAGACGAAAATCGTCATAGCCCGCACGTTAATGCCGGAGAGATAGCTGGCCTGCCCGTTGCCGCCGATGGCGTAAATGTACCGGCCGTATTTCGTCTTATAGAGCAGGAACGCGCTGATCGCGATGACGGCGATCATCAGCAGAACCGGCACGGGGACGCCGTGAATATCGCGCCCGAGCATCCGGAAGCCGTCGGGGAAGCCGTAGATGGACTGGCCCTTTGTGAGCAGATAGACGATGCCGCGGATGATCTGGCTGCTGGCCAGCGTGATGATAAACGGAGGAAGCGTGAAATAGGTGATCATCACGCCGTTGAGCATGCCGGTCAGGATGCCGGTGATAATGCCGATCAGAATGGCAAAGCCGAAGGGCATGCTCGTCGCGGTCATCATATAGGCCATAATGCCGCCGGTCATGCCGAGAATGGCGCCCACGGAGAGGTCGATGCCGCCCGCCAGAATGACGAACGTCATACCGACGGAGCATACGCACAGCATGGAGATCTGCTGCAGGATGTTGCTCAGGTTTTTCACCTGCAAAAAGGTCGGAGAAATGACGGAGAACAGGATAAACAGACCGACCAGCGCAAGCAGGATGCCCCAGTTGTGTTTAATGATGCCCAGAATCGGATTGTTGGATTTCGCTTTCTTTTTCTGCTCCATTGTCATACTCCATTCTGCCTCTCGTCTTGGCGCTGCACGGTTTCCGCTTCGCGGCCGCCTGAACTTCCAAACGTTGCAACCTCGATGATCTTCTCCTGGGTGGCGGCGCCGCGGTCAAGGAAGCCGGCGACCTCGCCGCGCCGCATGACCAGCACCCTCGTGCTCAGATTGACGACCTCCGGCAAATCGGAGGAGATCACGATGACGGCGGTTCCCTCCGAGGCGAGCTGATTGATCAGCTTATAGATCTCGTACTTGGCGCTCGCGTCGATTCCGCGCGTGGGCTCGTCGAAAATCAGGATTTTGCACTGGGAGAGCAGCCACTTCGCGATGACGACCTTCTGCTGATTGCCGCCGGAGAGCTCCTCGGCCTGCTGCGAGAGTCCGGCGGATTTGATCTCCAGCATTTCGCTGTAACGCGCCGCGTCCCGGTGCTCCCGGCCGCGGTTTAGGACGAGCTTTTTCGCGTAGTTGTCGAGTACGGCGATCGTGATGTTGTCCTCAATGCTCAGCTTGAGAATCAGACCGTCCTCCTTCCGGCTCTCCGGAAGGTAGGCGATGCTGTGCCGGACGGCGTCCCTGGGCGAGGAAATCCGCACCTCCTCGCCGAAAACGGTGATTTTTCCGCTCCGGAGCGGGTCGACGCCCATGATGGCGCGCGCCGTCTCTGTCCGGCCGCTGCCGACGAAGCCGGCGAATCCCAGAATTTCTCCCTTATGTAAAGAAAAACTCACGTTGTGAATCTTCCCTGTCGTCAAATTCTCAACTCTTAGAACTTCCTCCTGCGGATTGCCCAGATATGGGGGGTACTGCTCGGTGATTTCCCGGCCCGCCATCAGGCCGATCATTTCGTTGATCGTCATTTCGCCGTTGCCGACCGTTTTAAGAGTCCGCCCGTCCCGCATGATGGTGATTCGATCGCCGATTTTTTTAAATTCCTCCATGCGGTGCGAAATATAGATGATGGACCCTCCGCCGCTTGTGATCCTGCGGATCATGGAGAACAGGCTGTCGATCTCCTTTTCCGTCAGGGCCGCGGTCGGCTCGTCCATGATAATGACCTTGGCGCCGAAGGCCAGCGCCTTGGCGACCTCTACCATCTGCTGCTGCGCGACGCTCAGGTTGCTGATCGTTTCGTTGGCGTCGATGCTCAGCTCAAGCCGGCCAAGAAGCTCCTCGGCCCGCCGGTACAGCTCGCGCCTGTCGAGCAGCCCGTGCCGGAGAGGCTCCTTGCCGAGAAAGATATTCTGCGCGACATCCAGATAGGGGATCAGGTTGAACTCCTGATAGATCGTGCTGATGCCGAGTTCCTGCACCTGCTTGGGCGTGAGGCCGCCGAGCTGCTTTCCCTCGAACCAGATCTCGCCGGAGTCTTTTTCATAAGCGCCTGCCAGGATTTTGATGAGCGTGGACTTGCCGGCCCCGTTTTCACCGAGAATAATGTGGACCTCGCCCTTCCGGATCTCCAGATTCGCCCGATCCAGCGCAAGAACGCCGGGGAAGCTCTTGCTGATCTGCTTCATTTCCAGAATGACTTCTCGCTCCAAAGTCCATTCCTCCTTGCAGCGGGAGAGCGATGTGCATCGCTCTCCCGTGCTGCGGTCCGATTTTACTTCAGGTAATCCTTCACGTTCGAGGAATCCACGACAAAGCATTTGACAATGACCTTGTTGTCGTCAAGCGCTTTTCCGTTGATGGCGTTGACGGCCTGCTCGATCGAGGTCACGCCGATGTTGTACGGGTCCGTATCCAGCGACGCGGTGGTCACGCCCTCGTTGATGGACTCCATCGTGGCGGCGTTGCCGTCGATGCCGATGGTGACGATATCCTTCTTGCCGCCGTCCTGCATGGCCTGAGCGGCACCGATCGCCATTTCATCCGAGGCCGCGAAGAACGCCTTCACGTCCGGATTGGCTTGAATGATGTTCTGAGCGACCGTGTAGCCCTTGTCTCTCTCCCAATCGGCGGGCTGAGAAGCGACGATCTTGATGTCCGGGTATTTCTTCTTGATCTGATCCTGGAAGCCTTCGATGCGCTCGGTGTTGTTGTAGCCCTCGAGGCCTTCCAGAATGGCGATGTTGCCCTTGCTTCCGATCTTCTGCGCGACGTAGTCCGCAGCCATGACGCCGCCGGCCCACGGATCATAGCCGACGTACGCGTAGACCTTGACGTCGCTGCTCGGCAGGTCCTTCAGCGTGTTGAACACGACGACGGGGATACCGGCCTTGTTTGCTTCCTGCACACCGTTGAGGATCGAGGAAGCGTCGTGGGTGCAGATCGCGATGGCCTTGACGCCCTTGGAGATCTCGTTCTCGAGAATTTCCACCTGCTCGTCGTAGGACGTCGAGGTGGAGGGGGACTGCACATCCAGCTGATAGCCGTACTTTTCAGCGGTGGGCTTCGCCCCGTCAATGATCATCTGATAATAAGGGCTGGTCATGTCGGGGGGAATAAAGGCGATCAGACCGCTGCCGCCAGCGCTGGCGGTGGTGTCGGCGGCCGCAGCGGCGGTGGTGTCGGTGCTCTCGGCCGCGCTGCTGGTCTCCGCGGCGGTTGTGGTTTCAGCCGCAGCGGCGGTGGTGGTTTCCGCGGTCGACTTGGAGCTTGCGCTGCATCCCGCAAACAGCGACACGATCAACGCGCAGGCCAAAACCATCCATACTATTCTCTTTTTCATAAACGCGCCTCCCAAATAGAAAATATTCGTAAGGAATCTTGAACATTTGGATAAATTAAATGATAATGCCCAAAATTTCCTGACTGTTTCTATTATAAATTATTAATTTTTTCTTCCAATGGGTCTATTTAAAGAATTGGGTAGGTAAATTCAAGGCTTTCCGCATGCGGTCCGTGCCCGGGACGCGCCGTGCGCCGCCCGGAAAAATGCGGAGCGGCCCGCCCGACAGCGGCAAAACTCAGCCGCGGCGCCCTCCGAAAGGAAGGCGCCGCGGCTGAGGCGGAAGGCCGGAGCATCAGAATTTTCGCGCTGCATTCGTTTTTTCCCGGCCGGCGGCGCGGCGTTTCGCGCGGCGGAGGAGCATCAGGGCGAAGCCGGCGGCGGAGAAGCCGGCGAGCGTCCAGTAGGAGACGCGGATGCTGACGGTCTCGGACAGATAGCCGAACAGCAGCGGGACGACGGCCCCGCCCAGACCGCTCGAGAGCGTCATGACGCCGGACGTCGCGCCCGACGCGTCCGGGCAGCTCCGCACCGCCGTCGAGACCAGCAGCGGCCAGATCGGCCCGGCGGCCGCGCCGATCACGGCCATCAGGCCCAGCGCCGGCCAGACGCTCCGGACGGCGGTCAGCAGCCCGATCGCCGCGGCCAGCAGAAACTGGCACAGCAGAATCGTCCGCTCGGCGCGCACCCGGACGAGCCCGAAGAACAGCCGGCTCGCGCCCATCGAGAGCCAGAACAGGGAGAGCGCGTAGGCGGCGTACGCCGGCTTGCCGAGCACGTCGGAGAAAAACACGCCGTTGAAATAGCTGATGCCGATTTCAATGCCGACGTAGAAAAAGATGGACGCGGCCACCGGGAAGAGCGCGCCGCGCGGGCGCCCGGCGGCCGGGACGCCGCGGGTCTCGCCGGCCGGGGCTGCCGCCGGGCGGCGGGAGAAGGGCACGGCGCGCAGCGCGGCGAACAGGACCAGGCCCAGAACGCCGCAGACCAGGAACGGGAAGCGCCAGTCGGCGCCGCGGCGCAGCGCGGCGCTGCACGCGAGCGGGCTGACGAACGCGCCGATGGAGAAGGCGAACTGCGTGACGTTCAGCGCCTGGTCGGCGCGCGCCGGGTCGTGGTCGACCAGCGCGGCGTTGGAGAGGCCCTCGATCGAGCCGTAGCCGCCGCCGGTCAGGAAGATCCCGAACGCGAACAGGGCGAGCGGGCCGGGGATCAGGCAGACGCAGCAGCCCGCGAGAAAGAGCAGCAGCGCGAGGCGCAGGGCGGGCTTTTTTCCGACGCGGTCGGCCAGCCTGCCGAGGAAAAACGAGAAGACCATGACCGCGAAATACTGCACGGAGACGATCCGCCCGATGCCCGCCGCGCCGAAATGGAACTGCTCCGAGACCGGCAGCACGACCGACTGGTAGCCCGCCGATTCGAAGCCGATGGTGAACAGCAGCGCCGCGGACAGCACGAGCAGCGCGCCGGGCCGGCGCGCCGCCTTTTTTTCGGAATGCATGGGCGTATCCTCCTGCGGGGAGGGCGGCCCGGGCGCAGACGCCCGGACCGCCCCGAATTGCGTACGATGGAAGCAGACGACGGAATCAGTTGAATTTCCAGTAGTTTTCGACGTTGTCCTTCGTGACGGCTTCGAGCTTGATATTCAGGCGGGTGTCGATCTTCTCGCCCTTCAGGTAGGCGATGGCGGAGTCGTACACGGTGCTGGCGATCAGCTGCGGATCGACGGCGACCATGGCCTTGAAGTACGGATCGCCGTTGTGCAGGGCGGTGAAGCTCTCTTCGCTGTAGCCGCCGGACGAGACGCAGATGGTGTCCTTGACGTTCATGGCCTTCAGCGCGGTTGCGGCGCCCCACGCACTATTATCGTCCACGCCGTAGACAATGTCAACATGTTCGGAGATGTTGCTCATGACGTTCGCGGAGCGCTCGCGATTGCCCTCGCCGTCCTGCGTGGAGACGATCTTCACGCCCGGAAGCTGGGTGACGACCTCGGTGAAGCCGTCCACGCGGGCCTGATGGCGCTCGGAGGCGGCCATGGTGATGACCGCGATCTTGGCGTTGCCGCCGAGATTGTCGGTGATGTACTTCTTGCACCACTCGCCGATGACGGTGCCGGTTTCCTTGTTGTCCCAGGAGACCGTGGTGATCTCCTTGCCCCAGTTGGCGGAGCCGTCGTAGAGGATGACGGGGATCTTGGCGTCGCTGGCTTTGTTCAGAACGGGAATCAGGCTGTCCGGGCTGACCGGATCGACGAACAGGAAGTCCACGCCTTCGGCGATGAAGGTCTCGATCTGCTTGACCTGCGCCTCGGGATCGAGGTTGCCGTCCATGACGTTGATCTCGCAGCCGTTGTCCTTGGCCAGCTTGTTCAGGTCGGCGTCCAGGTTGTTGCACCACTCGTCGCCCTTGTAGACGATGGTGGCGCCGATCTTCATGCCCTTCAGCGGGGATTCGCCGGCCGCGGCGGCGGTGGTTTCGGCGGCGGCTGCGGTTGTCATTTCGGCGGCGGCGGTGGTTTCGGCGGCGGCGGTTGTCGCCGCGGCTGCCGCGGCGGTTGTCGCGGCGGATTCGGCGGACTTGGTGGTGCAGCCGGCGAGAAGGGAAAGCAGAAGGGCCGCGGTGAGGATCCATACTATCTTTTTCATTTTTCTTTTCTCCTTTATCGTTTTTATTCGGCCGTCCGAATGGGATCACACAACTTGCTGTTTACACGCAGAGCTCCATGATTTTTTCCTGAGTCGCTTCCCCGCGCATCAATTCGCCCATTTTATGCCCCTCGTGCATGACCATGATCCGGTCGCTCATGCCGAGCAGCTCCGGCATCTCCGAGGAGATCATGACGACGGTCTTGCCTTTTTTGACCAGATCCGTGATCAGGCGATAGATCTCGACCTTCGCGCCGACGTCCACGCCGCGCGTCGGCTCGTCGAGGAAGATCACGCTGCTGTCGGCCATCAGCCACTTGGCGATGACGACCTTCTGCTGGTTTCCGCCCGAGAGATACTGCACCTGCGTCTCCCGGCCGGGCGTGGAGATCGAGAGGCGGCGGATGTACTCGTCGGCGTACTGGTCGTTCAGCTTTCGCTGCAGCAGGCCGTGGCGGACGAGCTTGTCCATGGCGACGACGGAGATGTTGTCCTCCACGGAGAAGTGCTGGCAGAGACCCTGCACCTTCCGGTCCTCCGGCACGAGGCCGAAGCCCGCGGAGATCGCCGCGCGGAAATTGTGCCAGTTTTCCGGCCGGTCGCGGAAGACGATCTCGCCGGAGGCGCGTTTGTCGATGGACAGCACCGCGCGCGCCAGCTCCGTCCGGCCCGCGCCGACCAGGCCGAAGATGCCGAAGATCTCGCCCTGCCGGACCGCGAAGCTGACGTCGTGCAGCACGCCCTCGCGCACGATGTGCTCCGCGCGGAAAACGTATTCTCCGAGCTGCACGGCCTCCTTGGGATACTCGGCGCCCATCTCCCGGCCCACCATGAGGCTGATCATCTTTTCCCGCGAGAGGTTCCCGATCTCCGTCGTGCAGATGTGGCGCCCGTCGCGGAGGATCGTAACGTCGTCCGCGAGGCTGAAGATCTCGTCGAGCCGGTGGGAGATGTAGATGATCGTGTAGCCCTTTTCCCGGAGCTGGCGGATGATGCGGAAGAGCACCGTCAGTTCGTTGTCCGTCAGCACGGCGGAGGGTTCGTCCATGATGAGGATGCGGCAGCCGGTGTTGATCGCCTTGATGATTTCGACGATCTGCTGCTTGGCGATGGTCAGCTCGGACACCGGCGCGTTCACGTTGATGTCGAGGCCCAGCTCGCGCGTCAGCTCCCGCGCCCGGCGGCGCATGGCGCGCCAGTCCACGAAGCCGAGCTTTGTGTAGAGAAGCTGGCCGATGAAGATGTTCTCGGCCGCCGAGAGCGGCCCGGCAAGCTTGATTTCCTGGTGCACCACGCTGATGCCGGCCGCGCGCGCGTCCCGCGGCACGCGGAACCGCGCCTCGCTTCCGTTCACGAAGATCTTTCCGCCGTCCGGCGTGTAGATGCCGGCCAGCACCTTGATGAGGGTGGATTTTCCGGCGCCGTTTTCGCCGATCAGCGCGTGGATCGTACCCCGCCGGATGTCGAAGGAGACGTCGCTGAGCGCCTTAACGCCGGGAAAGACCTTCGTGATATGCTGGATACTCAGGGCAGTATTTTCTTCCATAGCCACCGTTCTTCCTTTCACGCGGCCGCTTTCTTCTTGGAGACCATGGCGCTCCGCTTGGTCCGGAACACGTCGATGCCGATGGCCAGAATGAGCGCCACGCCCTTCAGGACGTCCTGAATGAACGAGTTGACGTTCAGCATGGTCATTCCGTTGAAGAACATGATGAGGAACAGCACGCCGAAGAAGGCGCCGATCACCTTGCCCTTGCCGCCGTTCATGCTGATGCCGCCGAGCACGCAGCCGATCATGGCGTCGAACTCATAGAGGTTGCCGTTGGTCGCGTTGGCCGAGTCCAGCCGGGAGAGCAGCACCATGCTGCCGAGCCCGGTGAAGAAGCCGCCCAGCACGAACGCGCTGAAATAGACCGCCTTTGTGTTGATGCCGGCGAAGAACGCCGCCTCCGCGTTGCCGCCGACCGTATAGATGCTCCGGCCGAACTTTGTCCGCGCGTAGACGAACTGCATCACGACGAAGATCAGCGCCATGATGAGGATGCAGGAGGGAATCAGGTCGAACAGATATTTCCGCGCGAGCAGACCGACCGCGTCGGGCAGGCCGGAGATCGGCTTGGCGCTGGTGACCATTCTCGCGCAGCCGCGGCAGACGTTCTGCATGCCCAGCGTGGCGATGAACGACGGGATGCCGAGATACGCGTAGAGCGTTCCGCTGACCGCGCCGACGACGCAGCCGGTCAGCACGCCGCCGAGCATGGCGAGCCAGGGGTTGATCGACAGATTTTTCATCCCGTAGGCCGCGATGTAGCAGCACAGGCAGACGCTCTGGCCGAGCGAGAGGTCCATGTTGCCCGTCAGGACGATCGACGCCTGGCCCATGGCCACGATGGCGATGGTGGAGGTCTGCAGGAAGATGTTCGTCAGGTTCATTCTGGTGAAAAAGCTCGGGGAAGTGACGCCGAACACGAGGCCGAGCGCCAGAATGGCGATCACGATGGCGTAGTCCTTGCTGAACGCGAGGAACAGCTCCTTGATTTTATCCCCGCGGCTTGTTGCGAGCGTTTCCATATCGGTCCCTCACTGATTCAAGATTGGCTTCGCGTCCTCATCCGGTTCGCACCAGTCGACGATCGTGGACGCAAGCGCGCTGATGCAGTGCAGATACTGCGCGATGCTGACTTTTTCGTTGACGTTGTGCGCGTCGGCCATGCTGCCCGGCCCGTAGATCAGCGCCGGGATGCCGCCGGTGGCCAGATGGCGCGCGTCCGCGCCGCACGGGAAGGCGGAGATCACGCCCTCGCCGTCGTTGGCGGCGAGAATGTCGATCAGGGGGAAGCCGCGGCTCACGGAATGCGGCTCCACGTGCTGGTCGACGTGGACGACGGGCGGATGCTCGCTGAGCCACTCGTCCGCGGCCGCCACGCGCATGATCTCGTCGGTGAATTCCTTTTCAATGTCGAAGCCGTTCGTCTTGCGGACCGTTCCGTCGAGCCGGTATTCCTCGGGCAGAAACTCCACGTCGAACTCCATGTCGCAGGAGGAGGGGATCGAGGTGCCCGCGACGCCCGCCGAGATCTTGCCCAGCGTGATCGTCGGCCGCGGCAGCAGCGGATGCGTCTTGGTGGCGAGCCAGCGGCGCTCCAGGTCGTTCAGGGCCGCGCAGATCTTGAACGCCTTTTCGGCCGCGCTGGCCTTTTCCCATTTGAAATTCGGATGGCCCGACTGCCCGTCCACGTGAACGTGCACGACCAGCACGCCCCGCGAGGCGATGCAGACCTTCAGGTCCGTCGGCTCGGAGATGATCGCGCCGTCGGCGGAGATGCCCTGCGCGACGCAGTCGAGCGTGCCGTTGCCGCCGCCCTCCTCGTCCACCACGCTCGCGAAGAGCAGGTCGCCCTTCAGCCGGCAGTGGGCCGAGACCGCGCGGATGGCGCAGACCATCGCGGCCAGGCCGGCCTTCATGTCGCACGCGCCCAGCGCGTAGATGCTGCCGTCCTTCACCTCCGCCGACCAGGGATCGAAGGTCCATTCCTTCCGGTCGCCGGGCGCCATGGTGTCCACATGCCCGTTGAGCAGCAGGGACCGGCCGCCGCCGCTTCCCCGGAGCGTGCCGATCAGATTCGGCCTGCCCTTATAATTGTGGCCCTCGGTGTATTCGGCGAAGCCCTTCATGCGCTCGGGCACCGGCTCGGTCAGCCGGAGCTCCATGCCCGTGTCCGAGAGGGCGTCCCGCAGGAAAAGCTGCGCGCGCTCCTCCTGCCCGTCCAGGCCGTGCTCGATGTCGCTGCTGTCGATCTGAAGCAGCAGCCGCAGGAACCGGACGGAGTCCTCCTCGTGCTGTGCAAGATAGCGCAGGATCGTTTCCTTATTGCTCATTCCACGCCTCCATCTTTCTGCCGGATTCCCCTCGTGCATACGCGCCCCGCCCGGCCGCGGGGCTTTTACAATTGGCATCATAACACAGCCCTCTGTATATTTCAATATATATTTTAATTATTTTTTTAATTATTATAAAAACTATTGAAATTTACAAAATCCGTGATATGATAGGAAGCAAGCAGGTTGCCCCGAAGCGCAGCTTTTCCCGGCAGCCGTCAAGAAGCAGTCAAAGGAGGAGTATTATGGAATCGGCGAAAGGACGGAGGGTCTGGATCTTCCCCGACGGCGACCGTCCCCGAGAAGGCGATTTCCCCATGAAGGGGCACGAATCGATCCTGATTTTGAATCTCAACAGGGAGCCGGCGCACGTTCGCATGTCCCTCTATTTCACGGATCAGCCGCCCGTGCGCGACATTCCGCTGACCGTGGAGGGCGAGCGGGTCCGCTGCTTCCGCACCAACAACGCCGGAGACATGGGCGGGCACCTCGTGGATTACGCGCGGCAGTACGCCATCGTCCTTGAGAGCGACTGCGACATCGTCGCGCAGTACGGCAAGCTGGAGGCCAGCGACCAGCCCATCGCCTATTACACCGTGATGGGATATCACAACTGAGCGGCTCCGCCGCATAAGACAGGAGGATACATATGAAACTGAACACTGCCGATATGGAAAAGGTATTTGAGATCATCCGCCGCTACGAGCCGAAGCTCGATCTCGGCGTGAAGATCTCCGCCGACGAATACGCCGAGCGCTATCGCCGGGTCTGGCGGGAGCTGGAGGCGCGGAAGATCGACCTGGGCTTCTTCTTCTGGTACCGCGAGATGCCCGGCGACGGCCTGTACCTCACCGGCTACAACCCCAACATCGAGCGGGCCAGCGGCGTCATCGCCCCGGGCAAGCCGCCCATGCTGCTCTGCGGGCCGGAGTCCGGCCTGCTCTCCTCCGAGGCGGGGCTCGGGCTGCAGGCCAATTTCGTCAACGAATTCAGCATTCCGGACGAGTATTACGAGGGCATCGAGCGCGTGAACCTCACCGAGGTCGTCCGGGACTACGTCGGCCGGGAGATCCGCACGATCGGCTGCATGACCTCCTACGATCTCGTCCCCGACAAGTTCATGAAGGTGCTTGAGAACGACATCGCCGCCGGCGCGCGGGTCGTGGACGCGACCGACATCCTTGCCGAGCTGCGCTACAACAAGTCCGAGACGGAGTTCCTGTGCATGAAGCAGTCGAGCACCATCGCCTGCGCGTCGGTGCGCGCGATGCTGGCCGTCGCGAAGCCCGGCATGCGCGAGACCGAGCTGGCCGCCGTCGGCGATTTCGTCATCAAGGCGCTCGGCGGCGTCGGCTACGGCGTGGAATCGATGATCATGTCCGCGGGCCGCAACCGCTACGTCATCGGCCCGGCCACCAATCGGGTCATCCGCGAGGGCGAGCTGGTGCAGGTGGGCGTGAGTCCCAGCTACGAGGGCTACAAGGGCGTCTGCCGCCGCGCCTTCGTCATGGGCGAGCGGAGCCCGCTGCAGCGGGAATACTTCGAGATCATGAACGAGGGCTACGACGTCGCCGTCAGGGAACTGCGCAGCGTGGTGGAGAACGACCTGCCCATCAACCGCATCGACCTCGCGCCCAGAAACTTCTTCCATACGAAAACGCTGGAGGGCGTCGACGTGAAGACGCTCCACATGTACAGCACCTGCCACGGCACCGGCCTGACCGAGTGCCTCGAGAAGCTGGTGGTGCACCCCGCGGTGCCGGATCACTACAGCGAGAACGTGGGCATCATGCTCGATCTCGGCGTCTACGGGCACCCGAACGACGCCGTCTGCGGCGGCTGCGTCGAGAGCGCCTTCTTCAAGAGGGGAAAAGAACTGATCTGCTTCACCGACGTCCCCGCCGACGTGCAGAATCTGGTGGGAAATATCGATTAAACCTTGAATATTCCAGCTGAATAAACTATATTTAGGTGAGATTCAGCTCCAGCTGTTACCTCATAAAAGGAGGCGCTGCGTATTTGAACGCCATTCAGGACGTCACGGACATCAAAAGCGGAAACACCAAGGCGATCGTCAATGTGCTTCGCTTTTCGGATCAGCTGACAAAGAAAGACGTCTCGGAGCAGACGCATCTCAGTTTCGCTACGGTTTCCAATCTCTGCAACGAGATGAAGGAACGGAATATCCTCACCGACGTCAAGCGCAGCGGCAAAAGCGTCGGGCGCAATCCGAACGTGCTCTCCCTCAACTGCGACCGGTACTGCATGATCGCGCTGGACATGCAGCTGGAAAACGACCTGGGGATCGCCATTCTGAACCTGCGCAACGACGTGCTTCTGGAGCGGTCCTACGACATCTCCCGCCTGAAATCCGCCGAGGAGATCGTCCGCTTCGCCAAGCGGACCTGCGACGCGTGCGTCGCGGAGCTCGGGCTGGAGAACGCCGATTTTATCGGGATCGGCGCCGCCGTGCCCGCGGTCTACGACTCCAAGACAGGCCTTCTGACGCTCAGCGCGGTCGATCTCTACGAGCGGGCGCCGCTCAAGGAGCTGCTCTACGACGCGTTCGGCCTGCCGCCCTACGTGGACAACATCGCCAATATCCGCGCAATCTCCATCCACACGCGCTTCCCCGAGCTCAACAACCTCGTCTGCATGGACGTGTCGCAGGGCGTCGGCGTCGGCGCGATCTCCGAGGGCAACCTGATCCGCGGCAAAAACGGCTACGCCACCGAGGTCGCGCACGTCCCCATCGGCGATCCCGCGCTGATCTGTCCCTCCTGCGGCGGCCGGGGATGCGTGGAGCTGGAGCTTTCGCTGGGCGGCATGGTGCGCTATTACCCGGAGATCGACCGGAGCCTGCCGCTGTTCGGGCGGTGGGAGGAGTTCGTGCGGCTGATGCGGCTCCGCGACGAGAAGAGCCGCCGGATCGCCGCCCGCATCGGCACGGTCTCGGGCAGTCTCGCCTCAATCCTCATCAATCTGTTCGACCCGGACACGTTTTTCGTCACGGGCTATATCTCCGATATTTTCGACCTGATCGAGCCGAGCTTCAGCGAGCAGATCCGCCAGCGCAGCCGGATGTCGGTGGACGCGGGCCTGAAGATCCGCAGCGAGCGGAGCGATCCCAGCAGCAGCGTCTACGTCGGCCTGAGCGACACGGTCTACAATCTCTGGGACCCGCTGAAGTGACGCGGCGCGAAAAAGACAAAGGCCCCCCGGAATTTTATTCCGGGGGGCCTTTTTGCGGTCCGCGGGAAGCGTCCGCGCCGGAGGGGGGGACAAAAACGGGGGGACGCCGCTGCCGAGCGGCGTCCCCCCGCGGGAGAGGGTCTGCTTATTTTCCGCCGTAGCGGGTATA
>Ga0160425_1001661_pt1 | contig 20277 bp, 13 predicted proteins | sample BioMet8_FD_108193 | JGI IMG/M metagenome (GOLD analysis project Ga0160425, IMG submission 108193) | Microbial communities from bioreactor (seeded with sewage sludge) at Lawrence Berkeley National Lab, California, USA - Biofuel... | ecosystem: Engineered > Bioreactor > Anaerobic > Unclassified ...
GCTTATTGTTTTTGGTGGAGATAAGCGGGATCGAACCGCTGACCTCTTGAATGCCATTCAAGCGCTCTCCCAGCTGAGCTATACCCCCATGTGTTCGGAAACCCTTGATTTCACTGGATTTCCGGGCTATTCGATTTTTCGTTTATTCCTAATGTTGAGGTGTTGCTTACTTGGTTGCTTGCGCTCCCAGCTGAGCTATACCCCCAAAAATCCACGGTCTGTCCGGCCGTGGATTTATTATACCATAAGGAATCGATTCCGACACCTGTTTCTTTATATTTTTCGGTCTTTTTCAGTCTTGCTTTTATAAGTGAATATAAATTCTAAATTTCACCTGATGACAGAAACAATAGAAGCTGATCTTGCTGAAAGAAAAATTTTACGATCCGGAATTTCCCAATCCTCCCGCCGACATCCTACCGGTTTCCATCGTTTCCGAAAGTTTCATTCCTGCACTTTCGGCAGAGTAGCAAAACTCTTTTCAAGATCTTCATCTGTCGGAATATAATCCGTCATCTTTCCGTCATTGTATTGTTCATAAGCCACCAGATCAAAATAGCCTGTCCCGGTAAGTCCAAACAAAATTGTCTTTTCCTCTCCGGTTTCCCTGCATTTCATTGCCTCGTCAATGGCCACCCGTATGGCATGACTGGATTCCGGTGCAGGCAGAATTCCCTCTACGCGCGCAAACTGTTCTGCTGCTTCAAAAACCTTTGTCTGTTCCACGCTGCATGCCTCCATCATCCCGTCATGATACAGCTGGGAAAGAATGGCGCTCATCCCATGATAGCGGAGGCCTCCTGCATGATTGGCGGAAGGAATAAAATTGCTGCCCAGCGTATACATTTTGGCCATAGGGCACACATGCCCCGTATCGCAGAAATCATAGGCAAACTTTCCGCGTGTAAAACTCGGGCACGATGCAGGCTCAACGGCAATAAACCGGTAGTCTTTTTCACCGCGCAGCTTCTCTCCCATAAAGGGAGAAATAAGTCCGCCCAGGTTGCTCCCGCCTCCTGCACAGCCGATAATGATATCCGGCGTGATGCCATATTTATCCATGGCTGTCTTTGTTTCCAGCCCGATCACGCTCTGATGCAGCAGCACCTGATTCAATACACTTCCCAAAACATAACGGTAACCCGGACGAGTGACTGCCGCTTCCACTGCTTCGCTGATGGCGCAGCCAAGAGACCCTGTGGTATTCGGATGCTCTTTCAAAATAGCTTTTCCCACGTTAGTCGTTTCAGAAGGAGAAGGCGTTACGGAAGCCCCAAAGGTACGCATGACCTCACGGCGGAAAGGTTTCTGCTCATAGGAACACTTGACCATAAAAACCTTGCAGTCCAAATTCAGGTAAGAACAGGCCATGGAAAGGGCCGTGCCCCACTGCCCTGCTCCCGTTTCCGTTGTAACACCTTTCAGTCCCTGATTTTTTGCGTAAAAAGCCTGGGCAATGGCACTGTTCAATTTATGGCTTCCGGAAGTGTTGTTGCCTTCAAATTTATAATAGATCTTTGCCGGAGTATCCAGTTTTTCTTCCAGGCAATAGGCTCTTACCAATGGGGAAGGGCGATACATTTTATAAAAGTCCTGAATTTCCTGCGGAATGGGGATCTGTGCATCATCGTTATCCAATTCCTGCTTAACCAATTCATCGCAGAATACCGGCTGAAGATCTTCAAATGTACACGGTTTTCCTGTTGCAGGATTCAATAACGGTGCCGGTTTATTTTTCATATCGGCACGCATATTGTACCAGGTTTTCGGTAATTCAGCTTCCGTTAAATAGATTTTGTAGGGAATGCTCTTGTCCTTCATAATATTTCTCCTTTCATGTGTGTTCTCCCCGGAAAAAGTCAAAAAAAAACTCCGTCCACAAAGAGAACGTCTACAGTTCTCTTGGGACAGGAGTCATAATATACTTCTGCGGTGCCACCCAATTTGGCAATAATGCCCACTCAGCTACGTGCCAACACACGTCTTTCCCTGATAACGGCGGAAACTCCCGTTGCTGCTTACTCGGTTACCCTTTCAGAGCACCCTCGACAGGCCATTCGGCAAATTTGTTTTTGCTGCCTTCCCACCACCGGCGGCTCTCTGGAAAAAACTCACTCTGCGTACTTGTCTGTGTCTTCGGTTTTGCTTTTTAATTTTTCAAATTATAAAACTCTTTCCCGGTATGTGTCAAGTATTTTTTTAACTTTTCCGGCTGACTTTTTCGGCCCGACAAAATCTTTGCATTTGACTTTTTAAGTGATATAAAAAATGAATCAACTATTCCGCCTTTCTGTTTCTGTTTTTAGTCTTGGAAATCAGTCCGGATTGCTCTTCTTTCCGGTCAGGTTCTCCAGAGTAATTTGCAATCCGTAAATTCCGTCTTAATACGCCCCTCCCACTTCATCCATGACAGGTAAGAGCGAACCGTACTTCCCACCATCGCATACTGTGCAAAGTTCATGACAAGCGCATATCTTTGGAACAGTCTTTGTAAAATATCTTCAAAGCAGAGCGGTTCCCTGCAGATTTCGGCAATGTCATCCGCCGTCTCCATTACCTTGTCGATGTTGAACTGCGCCAGGGGAACGATATCGGATACTGCTTCTGCATGCGCAGGAATAAATACAGCCGCTTTCATCTGTTTCACTTTTTCCAGTGTGCTGAGATAGGATTTTACATCGTAAAGAAAAACGATCCTGTATTTCTCCAGCGTTTCTCTGCCGGAAAGACAGTCGGCAAGATAGACTGCATCGTCCCGGGTCCGAAATCCGACCATATCAAAAAAATGTCCGGGTAAAGGGATCTGTTCCATCCCCTGCGGCAGAACTTCATCCGAAAGTAAATCTGCACTGCTCTCCTGTGCACGCAGAAACTTATGGCAGATATCTTCCGGCGGAAAAGCTCCGAACAAAAAAGCTGTTTCCAGAACCGGGTGACATGTAAAATCGCATTCGATTCCCGGTGCATAAATTTTACAGTTTGTCTGCCCCTGAAGATAATGGTTCCCGCCTATATGATCCGCATGGGAATGCGTGTTATAAATAGCTTTAAGATGCCAGCCGTTGTTATCCAATATCTGTTTTACTTTTTTTCCGGCATCCTTATCACTTCCGCTGTCGATCAAAACCACATTTTCATGATCTGTCAGATATACCCCTATTTTTGCAGGGCTTTGAATGTAAAAACTATGTTCACCGACCTGATTCAATTCATACATAGATGTCTCCTTTTAACCTGCTTCTGCGTGATATTCTGTATACACTCTTACTCTGCTTTCTTCACGATGTATTCTATCTGCACTTTCACTCTGCTTTCCACATGATATGTTCTGCCCGTAATCTTACTCTGCTTTCCGTCCGATGTATTTAGCCCTTAACTTTCCGTACAAAATAGTCTGCTCGGAATACAGGCCGGTATAACCGGAAAAGGTATAGGAAACGGCACAGGCCAAAAGGAAAAACGGCGCGCCCTGGAATCCGAACATGGAAAAGCCAATCATAAGCGACGAAATCGGACAGTTGATCACCCCGCAAAAAAGACAGATCAGACCAATCGCAGCTCCGAAATCCGGGGCCAGCCCCAAGAGACCTCCCATCCAGCAGCCGAATGTCGCGCCGATAAAAAACGTCGGAACAATTTCCCCGCCCTTAAAACCACATTCCAGAGTAAGCGCCGTTAAAATGATTTTTAAAAAGAAAGCCTCCGGAATTACCTGCCCCGACATGGCTCTTGTAATCACATCCGTTCCTGCTCCCTCATAGTCTGTAGTCCTGAGAAGAAGGTTTAAAAGCACCACAATCAGACCGCCGATAAAAATCCTGAGATACGGATTTTTCAGGTAATGCTTGTAAATCCGCCCGGTCAGCCGCAGGGTCCTGCAAAACAGGATTGCCACCATTGCACATAAAAAAGCCAATCCTACCACCTGCATGGCCGAATGCCACCCGAAGCTGTCATTGATATGTGAAATGGAAAATTTCAGCGGAACGACACCCAACCTTCCTGACACAGCTGCGGCAATCAGGCAGGAAAGGGCAATGGGTAAAAGCGCGGAATAATACATTTCACCGACACTGATCACTTCCAGAGAAAAGACTGCTGCAACAACCGGCATTCCGAACAGAGCGGAAAACACGGAACCCATCCCGCACATGGTCATAACATTCAATGCGCTGTCTGTCAGTTTCAGCTTCTGTCCCAGTTTATTGCCGAGACTTCCGCCGATCTGAAGCGCTGCACCTTCACGTCCTGCAGAACCCCCGAATAAATGTGTAATCGCTGTCGATACATAAATCAACACCGCTCTTCTCGCCTTCAGGGGCGTTGGCGAATGAAGAGAAATCAAAAGCTCATTGGTCCCCCGATCTTCTTTTATCCCGCAGACCCTGTAAAGCCATACAATAAGAAGTCCGCCGAACGGCAGAAAATACAGAAGCCACGGATAATCTGTTCTTGTCTGTTGACAGATCTTCAGCGTATACCAGAAAACTGTTCCTAAAAATCCGCCGATCACCACCCCGATCAATGCACTCAGCACCAGTACCTTCAAATAAACCGGTAAATACTTTTTCAGATATTTTCCCTGCTTTTTCAGGTTCTCTTTTAATTCTCCTATAAAATCCATTCCGATCTGCTCCTTTGTTGCAACGTTCTCATTATAACCTCTGGAACCGTTATGTACATATTTCCCCATCAGGTTTATTTAAAAATACATGCTGACGGTTCATCCGCCATCTCTTGTTTTGCGGCCGCCGGGTGCATCATTACAAAAAAAGGAACTGTCTCAAAAGTGCGTTCATCGAAGGGATTACTCACAACAAGTAATTTTTGACTGACACTCTTCAAGCGGGGCCACAACAGTAAAGACCACACCGAAGGATAAAACCTTTAGTGTGGTCTTTTTAAGTTTCATTTACTCATAGCCAATATTAAGTCTGCCATGGACATACTGTATTTGTCATCCGGGATCGTTAAGTCGTTCATCTTATTATCTCCTGAGTTCGCCTTATGTCCTTAAATAAGATTTCACAAGATCGACAAACTCACCAATATCGGAAAAATAGTTGGGATATGCCGTTCTTAACGCTTGAAAAGATGAAACACGCACCAAAACAGCATCTATTTGGGACTCAGCACGCGTACTTTCTATTTGGCTGTATACTTCATTAGCCTCTTCATTCTGACTCGCTTTGAAGTATTTGATACTCAGCCTTCGTGTCACATAATTCAAAATTAAAATATAATAACCTTTCTGATCTTTGCCAAACTTGTCTTTGTGATCAACAGCAACCCTTATGGCACTGAGCATATCGAGAAAATTGCATTTAGCATTTAGACTTTCTATTTCTGAGATAATTTCATCTTTATCGTCAATTGTGTTTGGTACTATAGGTTTCCCTTCCCTCATTGCAAAGAGCGAGGACACCAGCGCAAAAAAGCGGGTTACATCTGCGTCACCTTGTCCGGCTTTAATTGCCTGTTTTGTAAATAGGCCCATTGTTTCCACTGCCGTTGCCCAGATGTGTTGAAGATGCGTGCGGAATTGCACTTCAATGAGCATGTTTTTGTTATAAAGTTCCGTTGTATCGCTGTAATACTCAAAAACCAAATGCAGACTTCTGTAGCCGGACTGTTTGGGCTCCGAAATATAGTCATAAGTCTTCACATGACGATGTCTGATGCGAGAACCAAGCATTTTTTTGGCATAGCCATAGACATCTTCATTTGTAGGCACAATAAAGCGGCATCCACCCAAATCCTGCATTGCCCACAAACTCATGGTGGGTTGACGTTTTAGCTTGTTGATGATTGAATCCAGTCGTTTCAAACGTTCTGCAACAAAAATATCATTTCGTGTTGCAGCCAATCGACGCAAATACATATAAATCACATGAAGTGGATATGCGTGTGCTGCACGCCAATTATCCACAATATCTGTTGCTTGCTTAATATCATCAGGCAAAGCATCAGCATCTTTTATTGTTTTGCCTGCTTTGATAATCTGTGATCTTGAATATTCAACCGTTTTCCACCGCGGTTGCTCAAAGAAAAACATCACTTTCCTCCTTTTATCAGAATTCACTCCATCGGTTTGATGGTTGCTTCTATGAAGGCGATCTCATCAGTGGTCAGTCTGTATTTTGCATACAGGTCTGCGTCTGTCCATGAGCGAGAAAAGTCTTGAACCGGTACGAATCTATAAGTCTTGCTTGTCCCGTGCTGACTGATTTTTGCAAGACTCAATAAGAAACGTGCAAACTTCGTCCTGAGATAGTTTGATAAGTTGGTAGCCGATTCTTCATTAAGGTCTAAATCAGCACCAATAACGAGAAATGTTTCTGTGCATATAGTCATCGGTCTCCCAACAAATGAATTTTGATTATCATCATTGAGCTCAGTACCAATATTATTTGACTCAGGAACAAATACTTTCCACTTGTCAACCCAGGCTTCGTGTGTATTTACTTCTGAACGTTCAACATATCCCGTTTTCCCGGAGCGTCCATAGCAAATTATTGGGTCGCCCAATCCGACGGAACTATTTCTAAATTTAGGATCACGAATGAAGAACGTTCTAAAACCAAACGCCTTTGCAGCCGAAATGTTATCACTCAATGATTCCGCACCGTTTACAAGAACCTTATCAAGTATTTCAATTGCCTTGCTGTTGCGCAAATAGATATTCAGATCACGCGTTTTAAGATAACGCATACAGGTATATGTTTCGTTGTTTCCTAGATGAGAAACAACTCGTGTTTTGTCCACTGTATTGTTGTAATTTTTGTTTCTGAAAAAGCAACATACACCGCCGCGGTTGTTCGTGTCAGGAAATACTTCTTCTGGATGAAGATAGTCATGAAGCTCTTGAATGTGGACATCGTTCAACATGCTATTTCTGAATTCGTCTAATTCCTTGCCTTTACCACCGGCGAACCAACGTGAAGGGATAATTAGAGAGACATATTGCTGCGCGATGACTTTTGAGCAATCGACAAACAAATTGTAAATTGGTCCTGCGCTCTTCTGCGCACCGCCATCACCTTCTTGATACGGCGGATTGCCTACCACAACATCGAATTTCACTTTCTCATCTCCTTCGGTGACTTCGTCGGACATCTCAATTTCGTTAAATGGCTTCTCCTGCGACAGGAGCAGCCGTATTTTTTCATAGTCGATCTCCTGCGTATCTTCATCGTTCACATTGAGCAGGCTGTATGATGTGAACTTTGCGGCGATACAATCGGTATTCAAGCCGAGAATATCATACACCATACGGGTGAATTCATATGTGAGCCCGGACGTCGGGATCGTACATATCGTGTTTTTCAGAACTTCGGCAGCATAACCCATTTTGGCATATCGGTTACAGAGGGCAAGTGCAAACTCGCCGGCTTTTCCGGCAATATCAAGGATCTTATGCCCGTTTTCCAAAACGGCTCTCAAGGCCTCTTCTGATATCAAATTCACCATATCGGTGCAGATGTTTCGCGGGGTGATGACTTCCGATTCGCCAAGCTTTCCGAACTTCTGCACGGCAACGGCGGCGCGTTCAATGCCTTCCAAGGATTCATCGTGGGATAGCTGATTGAGATTCTGCACTTTGTAGTCCAGCGCACGAAGCATGAACTTGTCGGCGTGAGTCTGAACGATCTCTAAAGTCGCTTTCAGGATGCCGAGATTATGTGCAATTCGCATGTTGTCGGCTTCATCCATACAGCCGATAATATCATTCAGCGAGATAACAACATTCCTTGTAAGGAACGCGAAAAAGAGAATCCTCGCATAATAGGAGCGGAACTGCTTTGCAGGGTCCTTTGCGTCACCCGCTTGCTCATCGGCAGCAGGTGCTTCGGGGGCTTCCGGCACTTCCGGCGCAGGAGCTTCCGGCTCGCGTCCGCCTTCTTCGCCCGGCGGCGTGTCCATGTCCCGCCCTTCTCCTTCGGCATTGCTGATCGTGAGGCCAGCCTTTGAGCCGAGCTCATTTTCCCGCTCGATCGCTTCGCGAATGGCATCAAAGCCCATAAGGGACAGATCAACAGGAATATCCTGCGTTTCTTCTGCCACACCGCGGCTGCGGGAGTATTCGCTAACTGCTTTCAGAATATCCGCCGCCTGTATCTGTTCCATTTTATCCTTATTCAGCACGATAACAGGAGAAATACGGAGTTCTTCCTTTATTCTATCGGACAGCTTGCTATTGCCCGCTTCGTCCACGTTTACATTGTAGATCTGCGCCTTTTGCTCCTGCATAAGGAACACGCGATTCGGGTCAAAGTCCACCAGCAGCGTTTGCGGCTTCATATTGTATTTGATCTTCTGACCGTCGTCATTTACATAGGTCTTGATGTATTGATTCTGCAAACGGAAGATCGCCTGGTCATAGTCCTGCGGGGAAGCCGTGTCCTTGAGAAACAGCATGGTATCCCATTGCTCCACCGTGCTGCCTGTCAACATACGGTTCACCGTGAGTGTTATAGTTTTCTTTCCGGCGGCTTCACATTCCCGAATGCAGTTTTTGATTTCACTGGGAGTTCTATATTCCCGCGGCCTGTCAACACCGGAGATATTGATGATCTCGTAATCGTTCAGATTGCGGAACTTATCGTCGTTATCATGGATGAGGGCTTCCAACGCGTCACAGGATGCACAATAAGGCAGGACACACACGATATGCCTGCACATTTTTCCTTCCTTGATCTTTTCATAGTCCAGAAAACCGAGAAGTTCGCTGTCCTCTTTGCTGCCATCTATCACTTCAAGCAGATCCAGAATCTCCTGTTCATATATAAACCTCTTGTGGCTGCCGTCATCTGCCCGTTTGATGGACTTCGGTTTGAACAGTGCGGAGAAAGCATATGTGCTGCCGCTTTTGCGCAGCTCTTCCATACGCCTGCGGGAGGATTCGTTTGGATTGAACGCAAAGCGAACCATCTGAGGAAATCCGTAATAGGGGTTGTCCCATTCTCGCACATCGTCGGACAAAATATGTTCTTTATCCCATTTCTTCTGATCTTCCACAATATCCGTAAACTGGTAGAAGGCGACGATGTCTTCTTTTGAAAACTCACTGCCCATAAGAATACGGTATGGCGTGCCGGAAAGATGCAGCTTGATACGGGCGTCAAAGGCCTTGACCTCCTTGCCTACGTCGTCGAGCGTGAAGGATTCTTCCTTATCGCCCTTTTCCTTTACATCTTTATCTCCACGCAACACAGCACCGTATTTCGCGGCTCTCGCTCCGAAATGCGTTTCATCGACGATCAGCAAATCGATTTGACGGCCGAAGACCTGCTGATGCTTATCCTTTATCGTATCTCCTTGCAGATCCTGCAGTGTGAGGAATGCAACGACTTTTCTGCCGCTGTTCAGTTTATCGGGTATGACAGAGCTGTCGCGCAGAAGATCCGCACTGGTGACAAAATCGTAGTCAGCAAAATTTACATGGCTTTCAACGGTCTTCTTCCATTCAAGCAGAACATCTGCTTTTGCCGAAACAATCACGACGAAATTTGCGCCCATTTCCACCGCACAGCACATGGAAGTGAACGACTTGCCGAAGCGCATAACAGCATACATGAGCAGGTTGGTGCGTCCGCCGTCAACCGCTGCCTTAAACGCCCGAATGGTCTTATCTTGATTCGGACGCGGGTCATAGGTTTCTGTTCTCTCGAACATAAAGGTTTCGGCAAGACGGGTTTCGGCGTTGTAAAACTGATATTTATCGGTCTTGTTTTCATAATCAGAGGCAATATCGGCAATTGCCTCACGGACGTCGTCCGCCGAAGCGTCTTTGAAAAACTCATTGGAGTAATATGTATCATTGTCGATGTCTTCTTGAAGCAAACGCGCTCTGTGTCTTTCTGTTTCAAGAAAACGATGTACTGCATAATCCCGAAAATAGACGTCCTCCGCCACCTTCGCCTTGTCCTCGTACTGCTTTGTAAGCTCGGGGAAAAACCGTCTCCACTCATTCAGACGCACGGAAACCGGGCGATAGGTGTCGCCGACTTTCAGGTAATCCGGAATCGTGTTGGTAGTGAAAGCATAAATACGCGGCTCTACTCGGCCGACGATTATGTTTTCAAGTAAGCTTGTATCAATCATCGCGTTATGCTCCCATCTATTTCTCCAATAAAGAGACGAATTTTACAGTCTTGTTTTCTCTCCAGTCCTTGATTTTGCAGTATGTCCCGGTGTGTTTTAACGGATCATTTTTTGCGCAGCCTTCACAGGGCTTCTTTTTCGTTTCGTTGCCGAACAGTGTGAGCTGCTGTTCTTCCGTTTCCTTGCAGCTGTCGGGTATAACAAATTTCAGCCCATCCATCTGCCAGATGTTCCATGACAAAATCTCGGCGACTTTTCGGAGCACGGAAATGTCCGGCTCCTTGCCGAACGCAGTAATATAGTAATCCTGGAATGTGAACAGAAGATTTTCTCGTGCAAGCAGGACATTGTCGCCCTGCCAATCATAGCCGTATATGTTCTTGTATGCCCGATACGCCCATTTCAGCCAATCACTCTCACTTTTCGCGTTTTCGGAAACAACTCGCAGTTTTCGGTCAAGAAGGCCTATTCGTTGCGGAACGACGATGATCTCTCCCGAGACAGTATCATACCGGCTCGCAAGATAGGGTGCTTCTCCGCAGGTGATCTCAAGACGTAAATCCGTAACATATTCAATCCAAGTTTTTTTTGTCGCCGTCGGGAAGACAATCGGCGTTGATGTTGCCTCCCAACCGTTATCGGATTCAATGTTGAAGACATTTTCTTTGCCAAACCATGCGTTGTCTACAAGGTTATTTTGTTTGTTGCAGATCCAGGACGGCGTGAAGACTTCTGCTTTGTTTCGAATGCGGTCGGACTGTTCTTTTTTCGATTTTTCCGTGCGCGGCTTAATAATGCTTCCGTTATGCCCTGTAATTGCCTGAACAGCAATTTGGTCATTGCCTTGGTATCCAACCCCGCGGGAGGCATAGTTGTCTGTAGCCCAAATGATATTCTGCCCTGAGGAATGATCCTTCAGGAGAATAGAGAGCAACTCGTTGTCGAGATGATATATATAGTTTTCTTTGATATCTATTAGGTTCTTATCCATGTGTTATCCAATTCATTCATGAGTTCGCTTAATCCAAATATGTTGCTTTTTTCTATATGTGTTCTTCTTTTCCGTGGCAATGGCATCGACCTTGCGCTCGGCGGTAGATGCTTCACCACGCGCTGCTTGGATTTTACTTGCTGTGTCATTTCGTCACCTGATCTTTGTCTGGGACGAACTCTACAATGTCGTCGACTTTGCAATCAAGCACCCGGCATATCTTTTCCATAGACTCCAGAGAGACATAGCTGTTGTTTCGGAGACGCGTGGATATGTTCGCGCTGTAACCAGCCTGCTTCTGAAGCTGAGCAGCTGAAATGTCACGGTCAATAAGCATATGAAATAACTTCTTATAACTGACTGCCATACCACACCTCCAAGGCTGTTGCATTAATAATATCACGAAAAAGTGAATAAAGCTATGGCCGTTCGACGAATTTTGTCGGACGGCTTATTTTTTTTGCGCTCTTTCGTATGCGGTTACTCGCTCTCGCGGTCCGGCTGCGAAATTTCAGATTTTTTTGTACGAACTGTATCTGTTTTTCCAATGGGTAGTGAGGGAAGGAAAAATTTCAGAGACCACCGTCAAAAGCAGCTCCTGCTGTCCAGCGAGATATGAGGACAGAACATTTCACGAAAGGCTACGGGAATCCGGCCCTGTCTGTCCAGTAGGCAGTAGAGGGCAAAAAAATTTCAGAAGGTTTCGGCCAAACGGCACTTTGACCTCCATTGGGTAGCAGAGGACAGAAAAATTCCAATGTTTTCGTTCAAAACGGCCTTTTGAGTCTTGTGGAGTGTGGAGAACAAAAAAATTATGAAATTTTCGTCAAAACGAGCCTCACACCTCCAGTGGGTGGTGGAGGACGAAACCAATCAGTCCTCGGAAAGAAGGTGAAACGCAATGTACGAAAAGTTACCAAGCGATCTCAAAGAAAACGCGGTGTTCTGCCTGTGGAAGTACGAAGAGCGCGATGGGAATATGACCAAAGTCCTGTATCAGATAAATGGCAAACATGGAGATTCAACGAATAAGCGTACCTTCTCAGACTTCCGCCTCGTGGTAAATGCCTTGACAGGTTATGACGGACTCGGCATGGGCGTGTTTGACAGCTATTGCGCTATCGACATCGACCATTGCGTCGCAGGCGGAAAACTGACAAGCATGGCGCAGGACATCGTCGATACCATGAACAGCTACACCGAGCTCAGCCCGTCCGGCACCGGCGTCCATATCGTTTTCAAGGCGTACGGCCTGACATACGACAAAAGCCTCTACTACATCAATAACCGCGAAATCGGGCTGGAAGTGTATGTGACCGGGATGACCAATCGGTTTGTCACACTGACTGGAAACGCCATCAGGGAGTGCAGTGTAGAGGAACGCTCGGATGGGGTCATGACCGTCCTCGAAAAATACATGGTGAAAAAGGTCAAGGCAAAATCTAAGAAAACCGTTGCGCCGGGCAGCTACCTCTCCGATGAATCCATCATCTCCAAGGCTATGGCCTCCAAGCAGGGTGAGAAATTCAAAGCGCTCTGGAACGGAAGCATCCCGGAAGGAAAGAGCCACAGCGAGGCGGATCAGGCGCTCTGCACCATGCTGGCGTTCTGGTGCGGCGGCGATACGGCGCAAATGGACAGGCTGTTCCGGCAGTCTGGGCTTTACCGCGAGAAATGGGAGCGGGATGATTACCGCACCACTACGCTGGAAAATGCTGTAGCTCTTACAAAAGAGTTCTACAAGCCGATCGCCGTGGACGGCGCAGCTGACGATTTCAACGAGGCAACAAAGGCGCTCATCCAGCTCAATCCGGCGCAGAACAACCGGTACCGGAACGGCGACATTGGTTTCGGCAGGCTGTTCGCGGATGTGTACAAGCGCGTTGCCCGGTACGTGCCGGAGCGCAAAAAATGGTACATCTACGACGGCACGCGCTGGGTTCCCGACATCGGCGGCCTGATGGTCATGGAGTTGTGCAAGAACCTTGCGGACGGCCTGCTCCTGTACCTGCTGACATTTAAGGATGAATCCGTCCGCACCCACAATCTGGAGGACTACGGCAAATGGCAACAGCGTCGGTTCCGGGACATCTATCTCAAAGAGGCCCAGAGCGTCTACCCGGTTCCCATGGAGGAATTTGACGCCGACCGCTATCTGTTTAACTGCGAAAACGGCACGCTCGATCTGCAGACGATGGCATTCCGTGACCACGACCCGGAGGACAGGCTTACCAAAATCGCCCATGTCCAATATGATCCGCAGGCCGTCTGTGAGCGTTTCGATCGCTACATCGACGAGATCATGAGCGGCGACACCGACAGGGCGCGGTTCCTCCAAAAGGCTCTTGGCTATGCGGTCAGCGGCGACACCCGGCACGAGTGTATGTTCTTCCTCTACGGCGAAACCACGCGCAACGGCAAAGGTACGCTGATGGAAAGCATTTTGCGTGTCATGGGCGATTATGGCAGGGCCGTCAGGCCGGAAACCATTGCGCAGAAGCAAAACGTCAACAGCCAGAATCCCAGCGAGGACATCGCGCGGCTTGCGGGCATCCGCTTTGCCAATATCTCGGAACCGAGCCGTGGGCTGGTGCTCAACGCCGCGCAGGTCAAGAGCATGACAGGTAACGACACCATCAACGCCCGGTTCCTTAATGAAAACAGCTTCGATTTTCAGCCACAGTTTAAGCTGTACGTCAACACCAACTATCTGCCAGTCATCAGCGACATGACGCTTTTCTCCAGCGGGCGCGTCCTCATTATCCCGTTCGACAGGCATTTTGAGGAATGGGAACAGGACAAAACGCTGAAGGAGGCGTTCGCCAAGCCGGAGGCCAAGAGCGCCATCCTCAACTGGCTGCTCCAAGGCTATGACCTGCTGCGGCGGGAAGGATTCACAGTTCCGCAAGCCGTTGTAGACGCGACGCAGGCATACTCCCACGAAAGCGACAAAATTGCGCAGTTCGCGGATGAGCGGCTGGAGGCTGATCCCGATGCGGAAACCCGTACCGCCGCCGTGTATGACGAATACCGCCAGTGGTGCGGAGACAACGGCTGCTACACCGAGAACAGCCGAAATTTCAACCATGAGCTGCGCAAGTTTGGCACAGTGCTCAGGCGGCGTCCGAAGAACGGCGGTGAGAAAACCACGCTGCTCATCGGCTACAAGGTGCGCGTGGCGTCGGAGTTTCTGAAATAACACAGCGGTGGCAGCTTGTGGCAGGTAAAAACAGCCCTTCTCCATATAGGAACATTTCAAACGGCCATACTTTGAAGATGATACAGTTGATACGGTGGCATCAGTGTCATGTGAGGCTTTTGCACCCAAATTAAACCAATTGATAGAAAACCATGGTGACTGCTTTTGGCTGAAGAGCATAACCCCGAATTGAATATTTAAATAAAAAATCATCATGGCTTTGCCTTGTTAGGCAGTTCATATTTTAGAGCGCAGGGGATTTAGCCCTGCGCTCTTTTTTCTGTCAGCATATCTGCCATTACTTGCAAAGCATTTTCAGCCGATGGAAGGCTCGTCCGTATATTCATCGGCAACCTCCGCGTTTGCCGTGGCTGGCAATATGGGCTTTGACGAGTTCCGCCTTTGGCCTTCTCCAGAAGGGGCGGTATTTCACTTCGTCGCTGCTGCGGAAAAGGCCTATCCCAAGCAGGATGTTAACCAGCGCCACAATGGGGCTGAGGATGCACAGGAACGTAAAGGGGATAAAATCCCGTACCGTGGTGCCCAGAAGAACGCCATATCCGATGACCCATGCGCTCCAGGGGACGATTGCCGCCACCATAGTGCCCACGTCCTCCAGCGTGCGGGACAGCACGGCCCGGTTGATATCCATCTCGTCGCATGCATCTTTAAACGCAACTGCCGGGATTGCGATTGCCGGGTATTGGCCGCCAGCGATGCAAAGAACCAGCGAAGAAAGCATGACGCCGATCAAAATGCCCGCAGGAGACTTTACCCGCCGGAGAATGCCGCCCACCAGCACGGTAAGCACTTTTGTCTCTGTGAAAAGGCCGCTCAGCATGCCGCATGCCAGCAAAATGCCCACCAAAAACAGCATGCTTGTAAGGCCGCCGCGGTTCACCAGAGTGTTCACCGCTTCCACGCCGCTGTCGGTGGAAAAGCCGTTCATGATGAAGTTCAGGTTATCCATGAAGCTGTAGCCCTGCATGACCATAGACCCAATCATGCCGGCTCCGATGCCGATTCCAAACGTGATAAATGCCGGCACCTTTTTCACAGAAAGCACCAAAACCAGAACCACCGGGAGCAAATTCAGCACATTGATGTTAAAGTTCGAGGAAAGACCGTTCGTCAATGCAGCGATGGCAACGGTATCGATGTTGCCGGAGGCGTTGATACCCAGGAAGATATAGAGCACCAAGGCGATCAACGTGCAGGGCACTGTGGTATAGAACATGGATGTGATGTGCGTGAACACCGGAACTTCCGACGTGGCCGCGGCAAGAAGTGTCGTGTCAGAGAGCGGGCTCATTTTGTCGCCAAAAAACGATCCGGAGATGACTGCGCCCGCGGCAATGCCTACCGGGATGCCGAGTCCCGCGGCCATTCCGCACAGAACCACACCGATGGTGCTGATGGAGCCCCAGCTGGTACCGCAGCAAACAGACATAAACGCTGGCAGGAGGAAGCAGATGGGCAAGAATATTTTCGGACTGATGACCTGCAGCCCATAATAAAGCAGAGTGGGGATACAGCCGGACGCCATCCATGACGCCACCATGCAGCCCACCAGCAGCATGATCACGGTGGCCGTGGCAATCGTGCCGATGCCGGAGCTCATGGCTTTCTCCATGGTATCCCAGGAAAAATTCATGTATGCGCCGTAAATCACCATCAAAAACACTGCCGCCAAAACGGCAATCGTTACATCGGCTCCGGCAAAAATCAGGGCGATCAGCAGCAGGATTGGGGCCAGAAACCCAAATAGCGCGCGCCCCGTCGTCATTTCCCTCGGTGTAGAAGTTTTGCTTTTACTCACAATGATTCCTCCTTCGCACTCTTCGTCGATTCTACATGAAAAATATTCTTAATCCGTCCCAACGCTTCCCGCAGCACCTGGTTTGTCACCGCATAGTTGATCCGGATGAAGCCCCGTCCATCCGGGCCGAAATCCACTTCGCCATCGTCCAGCAGGATATGGGCTTTTTCCATAAAAAATTCGTTTAGCTTCTCCGTGCCGATTCCGGCATCCCGGCAGTCGATCCAAAGCAGGAAGCTACCTTCCGGCCGGTAGGGAACGAGAGGCAGGCGGTTCTCTTCAATGAAATCAAGCGCTTCCCGTAAGTTCCGGCCCAGATACCCCGTAAGCTCCCGCATCCATTCGTCCGCCTCGCCTTTCATGATAGAAGTTACGGCTGCAATGGCAAAGCTGTTCACCGCATAGCCGAAAGAGTAGGCGGCAATCTGGCGCATCCAGGCGGTTTGCATGTCCGGGTCTGCTATGGTGATAATGGCGTGGGGCAGGCTCATGAGGTTGTACCCCTTGCTCAGGCTCACAATCTGCACGCTGATGTTCTGCGCCTGCCTGTTCACGGACAAAATGGGAATGTGTTTAGCGTCCTCGTAGAGAATCAGGCAATGGACTTCATCCGATACGATTTTCACGCTGTTTTCGGCACAAATTTCGACGACCCGTTCCAGTTCCGCCCTTGTGAACACCCTGCCGGTGGGGTTGTGCGGGTTCACCATCAGGTAAAGGCCGGGATGGTGCTGCTTGATTTTTGCCTCAAAATCCGCAAAGTCGATCTCATAATGCCCGTCTACTGTTTTGAGAGGATTTGCGATGAGCGTGCAATCCGCTCCCTCCACTGCCCATTGAAGAGGCCTGAACACGGGCGTCTGAACGATGACCGCATCTCCCGGTTTTGCATAAATGCCAAGGGCCATGCGAACCGCGCCGATTGTGCTGGGTACGTTGCTCAGCCACTCCTTTTTCACGGCAAGGCCGTAGTTGCGCCGGTACCAGTCGATGACGGCATCGTAATATAACTCGGGGTGCTGGCGGTAGTTGTAGCAGTTTTCCACCGCAATGGGCGCCAGAGCCTCCCGCACACACGGTGCGCAGCAATAATCCAGGTCCGCTGTGCCCATGCCGATCACATCCGCGGGCAAATCCGGGATGTCCCAGCGGTAGGAGCCGTTTTTTCGGTGATCGAGCGTTGTGTCGAAATCATATGTCATCTGGATTTCGTCCCTTATTTGTGTCGTTCCCAAAAGCGTTTTAATCTCTTCACCCCCTCATGTAAATTTTCTTCCGTCGTAGCCAGGTTCATGCGGATAAAACCGCTCCCTCCTTTCCCCAGCCCGACTCCATTTTCGACAATCATATGCTCCTCTTGTTCAATCAAATAGCTAAGTTGCTGTGGATCGATTCCGAGCGCCCGCATATCCACCCAGGCAAAATAGGCGGCTTCTGCCGGGGCAACAACAGCCCCCGGCATATTTTTTGTAAAATAGCCGGCCACTAATTCATGGTTTTTTTCTACCTGCTTCATCAATGCAGAAAGCCATTCGTCACATTCATTAAAAGCGGCAATGGTTGCTTCGATACCCATGATATTGACGCCGTAATTCAGGTCACATTTCGTGAGAGACTCGTCGTACTTCATAAATGTTTCTATGTTTTCCGTCACAATAAAGGAATGCCGCAACCCGGTGGTGTTGTAGCATTTGCTGGTGGAATAGAGTGTGATTGTGCGACTTGAGATTTCTTTCGAAAGGGATGCGATGGGCGTATATACAACCCCTGGAAACAGCAAGCCGCAATACACATCGTCCGACATGATCAAAACATCATTTTCCACACACAGCGTCCCGATTTTTTCCAGTTCCTCTTTTGTCCAGGCGCGGCCAACCGGGTTGTGGGGATTACACAACCACAGCATTTTCACATTGCTTTTCAGGCAAGCCTCCAGATACTGGTAATCTATGACATAGTTGCCGTTTTTTTGTGCCAGCGGGCATTCCACAACGACACGGTCATTCATGGATATCATTTTCTGGAAGCAGAAATGCACCGGAGTCAAGACGGCAATCCGATCGCCAGGGACCGTCAGGACGTCAAGGGCGTTCCACGCCGCCATATAAATACCAACATTATTGGCGACGCAATTTCTTGCATCAACTTCCCACGAACCTGTTCTCAAAAGCCAATCATGTATTGCATCGTAGTACCGATCCGTAATATAAGGGTATCCCAGGTGACCTCTGTCCAACACCTGGCGCAAGGCCTGAAGAACCGCCTCAGGAGACTTGAAATCCATGTCTGCGGTTCCCATACAAATCAAATCCGAAAAGCCTGTTCGCTCCTCCTCACACTCCCATTTTTGCCTCGACAGACCACTGCTGCCCGCCAATACAACTTTTGAATCCGTCATATGCATTCCTCATCTTTCTGTAACGCTTGTTCGGAGGTTCTTTTGTCAATATTATAGTGCGATAAAATATTAATGTCAATATAAAATAATTCATTAAAAGTACTCAGATTTATTCATTGAATTATTTTTTATTCCGTGCTATATTTTTATAAGGATATACTTTAGATGGAAACGGGGATGGCGTATGAAGCTTACAAAAAGCGACCAATTGATCCTACAGTCTTATTGCAAAATGATGGAAGGCCTAGCTGATTACCTTGGCTCGGCATATGAAATAATCCTCCACAGTCTGGAGGATTATCATCATTCCGTAATCAATATCCAAAATGGATACCACTCCGGCCGGTCTGTCGGTGCCCCCATTACGGACCTTGCCCTGAACATGCTGAAAGAAATTGAAAACAACGGCATTGCGGCCACCGGGTTTTACACTTCTTATAATGCAAGAAACAAATCCGGCGAGCGGTTAAAATCTTCCACCATCCCGATTTTAGGAGACAGCGACCGTGTCATCGGTATCCTTTGCATCAATATGTATATGGATTCCCCGCTTTCGGAGATCCTGCAGTCCCTGATCGGCAGTAAAAGCGAACAGCCGCAGAGTGAAAATTACGCAAGCAATATCAACGACACTATCACGGAAGCGGTGATGGAGGCAAAAAACCAGGTGATGTTCAACTCCAACATTGCGGCGGTGAACAAAAACAAAGCCTTGATTCAAATACTGAACGATAAAGGGATTTTCAACATCAAAGATTCAGTCGTGCGTGTGGCAAAAGTGTTGGGTATCTCAAAAAACACAGTATATTTGCATTTGAGAAGCATTAATAGTGGCACGGACACCGAATAACGGTCCATTGGTTCTGCGGATCTGAAAATCATCCTTTCTGTACCGGTTGCTGATCTGGGGAAATCGGTCGTGCTCTGAACAGGTATGTTATCATTTTCATGCAACTATTTTTCTGCAAGCAGATCAACAAGCATACAAAGCAAAGTGTATTTTCACCTTTTTGAGTTGGATTCTTCATGAAATATGGAAATTCTAGGAGGACAGGATAGCATGAGCGACATTGCAAACCAGATAAATGCAGTAATAAATGCAAGTGGACAAGCAGCTCCGAAAATCACTAGCGGACTTGCAAATATCGGGAATGGCAGCATGCAAGATGGTATTAACAGAATTGCTGATTTTTGTACAAAGTCAGGGGTAAACACAGGCACAAAAGCAGGGTTTAAAGCTGGCACAGTTCGTGGTGTTGTTGGCACTACTGCTGTTTTTGCGGTCCTTGGTGGTGTAGCCTATCTAATCTATGATGGTGTAGAGAAGAATAAGAAAAATAAAGCACTCAAAGCAGAAGGTGAAGCTATACTTAAGGGCCTAGAAGAAGGCATCACAGAATATGAAAATGGCGTAGGTGAAGATTCCAAATGCGATGATTAGAGTGGCAGCATCATAGCTGAAACATAAATCCCGCATAGCTTAAAAGGCTTTGCGGGATAATTTATTACCAAAATTAGACCAACCTCCTTGACAAAAGCTATCGGAGGACAACATTTCCGGCAAGGTTTCGGACGAGCGTTTTGCAAAGATGACTGCCAACTACGAAGCCGAGCAACATACCCTGGAGAGCCGCGTGGTTGAATTTGTTTATTGCATAGTAGAATTACCCAAAGTTGCAAAACAAAAATGGACATAGTTGCATGTCCAAATTGGACATAATTGCAAAGCTTTGTATCATGACTCTATGGAACGGTGTTGCGCCTAA
>Ga0160425_1001662_pt1 | contig 20268 bp, 17 predicted proteins | sample BioMet8_FD_108193 | JGI IMG/M metagenome (GOLD analysis project Ga0160425, IMG submission 108193) | Microbial communities from bioreactor (seeded with sewage sludge) at Lawrence Berkeley National Lab, California, USA - Biofuel... | ecosystem: Engineered > Bioreactor > Anaerobic > Unclassified ...
CGCCAGCACCAGGCCGAGAAAAAACTGGACTTCCTCCACCAACCCCGCCCGCAGACAGGCCTTGCAGTCGGCCACGGCCTGTGCCCTATTTCCGAGCCGCGTTTGTACGGCCAGGCGCAGCAGTGTCAGGGCCGCATCGCCCGGACGCATGGCCAAGGCGGCGTCCAGGGCGGCCTTGGCCGCGGAAAGGTCACGTCGCCCCAGGGCGGCGCGGGCGGCCTCTGCCCGTTCCAGCCAGGGCGCGGCCGGCTGATTTCGGGACAGGGTCCGCGCCAAAAGCGGCCGAACCTCCCCGTCGGCCAGGATGCCGTCCAGGGCGGCGGCCGTCGGCGCGGCGCCGAACCGGGCCATGAATCGGGCCATGTCGGCCGGGGCGGCCGTTTGAGCTCCCTCCAGCATGGCCCCAAGCTTGGCCGCGAAATCCGCCATGTCCCCCAACCGGAACGTCACGCCCAGGCCATGGGCGCGCACGCGTTCGGCCATCAGCCCGAAATCCGGCACCAACGAGGCGATGCCGTGCTCGAAACCCAAGAGTTGCAGCCCCGAGGAACCGGCATGGTTGCGGTACGGAAGAGGCAGGCACGGCACCCGGCCGCTGGCCAGCACGGCCTCGAACAAGTCCTGGGAGACGAAGCCGAAACGGACGAAGGCCCGACCGGCGGCGGTCAGCCTGGCCAGCACGGCGTCGATGGCCGCGTCGTCCTCCGGGTCGGGTTGGCGCTGGCCCAGAATCACCACCCGGGCCGTCGGATGGGCGGCCACCGCCCGCAAGGTCCACAGATTCCCCTTTCGATGGTCGAACTTGCCCAGAATCGGCACCACCGGCGCCTCGGAGCCGGCCCCAAAGGCCCGCAGCGCCGCCAGTCCTTCCCCCGTCCCGGGGACAGGAGAAAAATCCCGATACGGATCGGGAAGATAGCGCAAAAATCGCTGGTCGGGATCGGCCTCGGCCACATGGTATTCGTCGATGCTCAAAAGTCCGGCGAAGCCCTGCCGCTGCGCCACCACCCGGCCCAGTCGCCAGGTATAGGGATCTTCCAGGCCGAAATGGGCCTGCCGTCGGCCGAAGGTGACGATCCCCCACACCGGCGCCGCGAAACTATAGTCCGGGCGCACCACGGCAGGATCGTTGAAAAACACTTCGTCGGCATTGATGAGCAGCACGACCAGAGGGCGGTAGCGCCCGGCAATCGCGCGCACCAGCGCCCGGCAGCCCCGGCCCAGGGCGATCCGGGCCGTTTCCGCGTCGTCCCAGTCCACTCCCGGACAAAGCTCCTCGATGTCCGTCACCGTCAATTGGCCCGAGTCGATCATGGCCCGGCGGCCGGGGAAAGTTTCCGCTCTCCGCCCCACCAGGACGACCGGCAGGCCTTTCCCCGCCCCCCAGCGGATGCAGGTATCGGCATGGACGTTGAAATGGCCGTAATTGAGGACATTGACGATGACCAGCGGACGCGGCGCCGGCCGGGTATTCGTTGTGTGTTGCGGCAAAAGGGACATGGGTTGTGCATCCTCGAAAGGTGTGACGCGGCCGTCCGCGAGGCGCGAAAAAGCTTCCGTCGGCCGGCGACGATCCCGCGTTCCGGCTCCGAGCGGCGGTCAGCGGCCGCCGCCGTCCTTCCACACGCGCCGCAGCCACCCGTCTGCCGGGTCGTTCGGATGGCCGTGCAGGTATTTTTCCAATTCCTCCGGCGACAGCCCGGCCTTCCAGGCCTCGAACCGGGCCGTTTCGGCGCGCTGCCTGGCGGCGGCCAGGGACTTGGCCTCGGCCTCGGCATCGCGCAGGGCCTGTTCCTCGAAGGAAACGAAGCCTTTCGGGCGGCGATAATAGCCGTTTTGGGCCAGGGCGCGGAAGGCCCAAGAACAGGGGTCGGCCACGGGGTGGCCGTCCTTGTCCACAAGCCGGCCATGGGTCAAGGCGAATTCGATGTGGTCCAAGCCTTGGAGAAGGCGATCGACCGGTTTGCCCAGGGCGACCAGATTGTCCACGATCCGGGCGAGCTGTTCGAGGCCGAAGCCGGTTTGGGCCAAGGCGGGCCAGGTGGTTTCCAGCACGGAAAGAGAGACGGAGAGATTTTTTTCCGTATCGATCACAACGCGATGCGTATTTTGGATAGGTGGCTGGGTGGCTGGGTGGCTGGCTTGGTTAGTTGGTGGATTGTCTTTTGGGGCGTCTAAAGGGTCGGCGTGTGGGGCGGCGGCATAAATTTTGCGGTCAAGGGAAAAGCGCATGCCTTTGATCACCCCTCGGCTGCCGTAGCGGGAACGCAGCAAACCCAGCGCCTTGAAGCGTTTGAAAATGGTCTGGACGGTGCCCGCGGGAAGGTCGGTTGCGGCGGCGATAGCGGCATAGCGGACGATTTCGCCGGGATGCCTTGTCAAGTAATTAAGGACCCGGCGCTGGGAAGCGGTCAGCATGGCCCATAACGCGCTGTCCAGACCGCGGTCGTTTTGTGGGTGGTCTTGTGGAATGGCGGATGGGTGGCCTTCCGGATACGCTTCCAGAACGGTGGGTGGGTACGCTGGTGCCTGGGGCGGTTGGTGGGCTTCCAGGGCGTTCCTTGGTCCGGTGGTTCGGTCAGTGGGTGGGTTCTCAGGCTGTTGACTGGATTGGTGGAACGGTTGGTCGGTGGGTTTCTGGGACGGTTCGTGGGAAGGCAACTGAGGAGATGGTTGGGTCGTCTTATGGAGAGTCGACTGGGTGGGCTCATCCTGGGTCGCACCGGCAGTGCCCTGGTTCGTCGCCGGCTGCTCCATGACGGTCAGTTTGCCGACGGTCTTGGCGGCATTGCTCGCCAGGTTCGCCTGCGACGCCTTTTGGAGCTTTTCCCGGAGGCTAAGTGGCATGGCGCGTCTCCTTTACTGGGCGAGAATGGCCAATAATTCCCCGGCCAAGGCTCGGAAGGCGGTCGCCCCGGGACTTTTCGCGGCATGGCGGATGACGGTTTTCCGCACCAGTTCGGCCTGCTGGATATCGGTGTTGATCGGAATGATGGTTTCGAAGACCCGTTTCCCGTAGGCCTGCTGAATCTGTTCGATGGACACGCGGCTGACCGCCGTGCGGCGATCGGCCTTGTTGATTAAAAGGCGCAGGAAGCGGCCGGGGGTGCCGAGGCTGTCGGATTGGGCGATGTCTTCGATGGTTTCCACCGTCCGGTCCAGACCGTCCATGGCGTAGCGGCTGCCGGCTTCCACCGGCACCAGGATGAAATCGGCCGCAATCATGGCCTGGAGGGAAAAAAGGCCCAGGTTGGGCGGGCAGTCGATCAGGGTCAGATCGAAGTTGGCCACGGCATAGTCGCGCAAGCGCTCCCGCAGCAAAAACCAGCCGTAATCCTCCCGACGAGCCAGATCCGGTTCCAAGGCGGCGCTGCCCGATTTGTTGGGCAGGACGGACAGGCGTTCGTATTCCGGGGCCGGGGAAATGCAGTTTTCAACAGCGACACCGTCGCCGTCGAGCAATTCGAGCAGGCTGTTGCCGGACCACGGGCTATCCAGGAAGGTGCCGGTCAGATTGCATTGGCTGTCGGCATCCACGACCAGGACCCGTTTTTTCTTGTTGGTCAGGGCATGGGCCAGATTGGCCGTGGCCGTGCTCTTGCCGACCCCCCCCTTATTATTGGATATGGCCAGGATATGGCCCATGGCGTCTCCTTTTTTTGGGACGAGCAACAGATCCTTTTTAGCAATGTTTCTTCATGTTATCCAAGGCGCTTGTTGGGGTAAACATGTTTTTTTTCAGATGGAATCATGGCTTAAGCCCTCGGGCTGTTTTGGTTATGGATAAATGCGGGAAAGGAATCCTCGCCATGCCCCCGGCCGCCGGAGGCATCTTCTCTTCTCCCCCGGAGACAGCACCGCCGCACGGGAAGTTCTACAGTTCGTTGGCGTAACAGGCATTCCCGTTCGTACGATTCGGGATATTTTGACGAAATTCACGGCCACAGGATGGATGGGAAAAACACCTTGGGCGCAAAGGGTCGTCCGTGGGATTAAGATCATTTTCCACGGAATCCGCCGCGAAAGTATTCCGATACAAGCTGCCTATTTAATTTGCCGATTTGATTCGCCGATAAACCCACTATGACAACGTGCCATGACAATATGCCGGTATGATTCGCCGCATCCTCTTTGGAGGATAGAAAGAAAGAAAATTTTTCTTTCTTCCAAGCGGATTGCCAACTGCACTGGCCGAAGCTCGTCCGCAGCGGTTTCGAACCCGACCAGATCGCGCAAGTCCTGTCGAGTCTGTCCCGCCTGGGCAAGCCTTCCGATCAGGTCGTTTAGGAATTGGATCATATCGAGTACGAATTGTGACGCATGGGCAGTTGGTGGACAAGGACGGGCAACCGGTGGCGGATCCAGGTCCCTGGGCTTTTCGGGCCTTGGCCCAAAATGGCTACTACCGTCGCCCGAAAGGCTACGTGTCGCCCGAGGAGCAGATATTGCTGGACCAGGAGGAGGTCCGGGCGCTGCTGGCGGCTTGGAAAAAGGCCGAACAGGCCCAATTTGAAGTCTGGCGGGACGGTCTTTCTCCAGAGGAATTGGCCCGGGCCATGGCCAGCTATCCCGGTGGACCAAAGGACACCTGGCTTAGGCGCGTATGGCAGGAAAGCCATCGTCATTTCCCGGCCGGACCGTGCAAATGACAGGGGAGGGCGTCTGCCGTTCCGCCCGGCGATGCGGCTTGACGGATGACCGCATGTTGCTATCATGCCGAATCGGCATGATGGCAAATATGTTGGAGAAAGCGGTTATGGGCATGGCCAAGCACCATCCGTACGGAGAAGGCGATTTTCCTTGGTCTGACGGGACGCCCGTGCGAAGGAGCTGGACCGAAGTCGCACCTTGGCGTCAACAAGGCCATTGGGAATTTTATGGAATATCACGAATGGAATGTGCAGGTATCACGGGCGGAAGAGGGGAAGTTCGTCAGTCGGGAGGGGATGGACGCCGTCTTTGCGGCGTTCGGGGGTGAGCATGCCGCGTGGACGCTCCGCAGCCAAGGAGGATAAGGTATTATTCTGCTTCGGCCTGGGCCAATTCCCCAAAGCAGGACGCGTGGGTGCGGTAAGGGGCACGCGGGAGCGTGCGTATTCTGAATGCACCCTAATGCTTGCATTTACCGCGTTGTCACCTGCCGACGTCGAGGTATGACGGTTGCTCACGGCTGTTGTGGCCGCCGAAAGGAAAGTCGTGGTTTGTGTGGGGAGCGCTTTTTGGAATAACGTATGAAAATAAACTTTATAATTTAACATATTATATATTTTCTTGATATCCATAAAGATGTACTAGATAAAAGCGAGTGGTCTGTTCCTGGACAACTTTAGGAGATGAAGAATTTTATTATGTAGTATGCCTGATGCGATTTTTTTTTCATAATGTAGATTTTTTAGTTAAGATGGTTTCTCTGTTGCCTTAAAGTGCAAGGGGATGTTATTTACTTAATAGTTTTTTCTCAGGATCGACCTCCTCTGGTGTGCATACATAGTGATAGTATGTGCTAACCCACTAGCAGGATGGAGATTTTTGGATGAAAATAGCTCAAAGTATGTAATAAAATATGAAAAATATATTGTTTACAACATATCATGAAGCCTTTTTAAATAAAGGTGGCGGAGAATACGAACTCCTTGAAGTTGCGTTTAACCTTAGAAAGTCTGGATTTATAGCAGACATTTATAGCCCATTTTCACGTGATATAAATTTTTATAACACAGTTATACATTTTTCAACCCAGGAAACCGGATTAAAACTTTTGGAACATCTTCGAAAGTATGATTTAAAAATTATATTATGGCCAAATACTTGGTTGCCAGGGGGAATTAGCTTTGAACAACGTTCAATAATAAATCGGCAGGTAAAACTGTGTGATGCAATTGTATTTAAATCTAATTCTGAACAGGCTGTATTTAAAGATATAACAACTTTTGATAATATTGATATTTTGCATATACCTGCGTGTGTTGATCCATGTTTCGCTGTGAAAACGCCGGATTCTCTCTTCAGAGGTACATTTAAAATTCAGGACTATATTCTTTGGATAGGCATCATTGAGCCATACAAAAATCAACTTTTTGTGATAAATTCGCTCAAAGAGCTTTCAACCCCAGTTGTTTTTATTGGAAATTATCGCGATGAGGCCTATTACAAGGCTTGTCGCCGAGCGGCACCGGACCATTTTCTTTTTTTGGATCCCATGCCGCATAAATCGGACATGATCCGTGCGGCCATTCAGGAATGCTCCTTGTACATCGAGCCGACACTGGAACCGGCTGGAAAATCCATTTTGGAAGCGGCTGTTTCGGGAGCGAATATACTGACTTCCGATTCGGATTGGGCCCGTGAGCATTTTGGGGATGCAGCGGTGTATGTCGATCCAGCAAACGCCTCCTCCATTGTGGAGGGTGTTCGGCAAGGGCTGGAAAAGCCTCGCGATCCGGAACTGGCGTCTCGCCTATGCGCCCGGCATTGTCTGCCGGCCGTCCTGCAACCGCTGTGCGAGTATCTTTCCAGGGAAAGGGGCTAACAGATTCCCGGATCCCTGGCGCCAGTCGGGGCGGTATGTGGTGGAGATTCCTGGTGGTCATAGCGGAGGAAGCCGCTTTTTGTGATATGCGACACTGCACAATTGGTCAGGAGAGGATGCCTCCGGCGGCCAAAGGGCAAAGCCCTTTGGAATTCCGCCATGATATTAGCCCGTTGCAATGCAACGGTAGCGCATTGACAGGCTGTCTGGCAATTGTGCAGCAGTCTCGATATATTTTGCTGGAAATATCCTTGTACATTACCGGCACCATGGCAAGAAATCGGCTACTTCGGATGATATCGTAATGAGGCACTTTTGCCAATGCAACAACGACGTGTAAAAATTCTGCTGGTCGGGCACGGTTTGGGTTTTGAAGGGGCGCCGCGTGTTTTTGTCAATCTAGCCCGTGGATTGGCCGGTGTGGAATGGCTTTTCCCAGAGGTTTTGGTTCACGAGGATGGACCCTTGCGTCTCTCGCTCGAACAGGCCCGGATTCCCGTCCATATCCTCCCGGAGTGTGCCGTCGTGGAGCCACTTCCGGTCGACGCTTCGGGTTTAGATATTTATGTCAGCAACAATCTGCGTTTCCTCCGCGACCCGACCAGCACCTATCCGCAAAAAATAGCGTCCCTGGCTGCGATCATAGCGCAATATGCCCCTGACATCGTTCTTGCGAATACTGTTCTGTCATTTTGGGCTATTGCTGCTGGGAAGTTATTGGGAATTCCGACGATGTGGCTTATTCATGAAAGCGAGGAGCCATTTAGCCATCTGCGCATATTGGGGAGGGAAGTGACAACGCTCTTGCCTAGCTATTTAAATATGGCTTCAAAAGTTATTTTTGTATCAAAAATGACGGAAAATATTTTCAGGACAGTGGGAACTGGAGAGAATTTTACAGTCATACCCAATGCACTTTTTCCAGATATGCCGGTTTTCGACCGTTCTTTTGGAACCAGAGAGCAGGCACGCGCCAGCCTTGGTATTGCCAATGGTACAGTGTCCTTGCTGCTTCTTGGTTCTGTTTTTGAGAGAAAAGGCCAGATTGATCTTGTAAAGGCCATGGCCTGTCTGCCACCGGATGTCTTGGGGAACGTTTGCTGTAATTTTGTTGGTGATAGACCGGGGACGGAGTATAGTATCCATTTTCATGAAGCGGTTGATGCCCTTTCTCCTGGTGTTCGTTCCCATGTTCGCATTTATAAAGAAACACAGGCTGTTGCAAGGCATTATGCGGCTGCCGATGTTTTTATTTTTTGTTCGCGGATAGAAAGCTCTCCTTTAGCGATTTTGGAAGCGTTGAGCATGGGGCTTCCCATTATCACGACTCCGGTTTTCGGTGTCATGGAGTTGTTGGACGAAACGTGCGCCTTGTTTTATGAACCAGGCCAAGTGGTTACCCTCGCTGAACATGTGGCACTGTTGGTCCGCCATCCAGAAATGCGGAAAGATCTTGCCATGGCCTCGTCGATCAGATATAGTAAATTACCTGATTTTAGTAGGGTAACATCTTGCTATGCGGCGCTTATCGCCGAATTTTCCTCTGGTGTTTGTAAGACACCACCACTGCTCCAAAAAAACTCAAGGAGAATTCCGAGGTAAGCGGAGTGGCCACAGGAGAACGTGCCTTCCGGTGATGGCGTATTGGCAGAATTACCGATATTTTTTTGGAAAAAGGCAGAAAGAGCGATGTTTAAAATACACGTACCATGTCAAAAGATAAACGGTATTATATATGAATAATACTAAATTAATGATTAACCTTGAAAGTATTACTTTTACGGTTACTTCTTCTTTGAGTCTCCTCGCTACGATAAATATTCCTCAAGGCCAAACGGTTTTTTTTTCTCTTGTTGCTATAGGACCGAAGGGAACTAGAGAAATCCCTGGTATTACGTATCCTCTGAAAAACGAGGATATCAATCTGCAGAAGCTACAATGCGTGGCAGGTGGCATTTCCCCGGAGGAAACCAATTTTTGCGCCGTTTTTCGTACCGCTGATCACGCAACGGTTGCCTATCAACTTCCTGACAGTAGCCGGTTATACTCACCGCTGCCGCTGATAGCGCAATTGCTGCGGGATCTTCCCGACGACATGCTTGCCATTGTCCATAGCCTTCACGAGGGCGTGGGGCAATCCATCAGGACGTTGTGGGGGGAGGGGCTTGCCAACCGGATCATGGACGAAACCGCTTTTGGCAGCCAATCAGCAGTACCGCGTTATTCGGTAGTTATTCCCTATTATGGACGCTATGATTTCGCGCGGCACCAACTGGCTGCGTTTTCGGAAGATCCCTGCTTTACCGGCGGACGCGCCGAAGTGGTGTTCGTTCTCGATAAGCCCGAAGATTTGACTCAGTTTATCTCCGTTGTTAGTGGCCTGGATACGGCCTTTGGGGTGCCTTTTCGTCTGGTCGTGCCGGAAAAGAACCTGGGTTACGCCGGTGCAAACAACCTCGGTGTTGATCGGGCCAGGGGGGAATTCGTCTGCCTCCTCAATTCCGACGTGCTACCGGCCGGACCCGGCTGGCTGGAGTCCCTGGCTAGCCATTTCGAGCTGGTCGGGGACGTCGGGGCGATGGGTGCCTTGCTGCTTTATGAAAACGAAACAATCCAGCATGCGGGCATGGCCTTTTCTCTGTTGCCAGGTACGGATTGGTACATCAACGATCATCCTCTAAAGGGGCTTGGGCTTGAGTTCCTGCCGCAGCGCGGTGTCCTGCCGATGGCGGCTGTCTCCGGGGCCTGCATGCTGTTGCGGCGATCCCAATATCTTGAAATCGGGGGCCTTGATACGGCGTTTCTTCGGGGTGATTTTGAGGATTCCGATTTGTGTCTGCGCTTGCGGCAAAGTGGAAAGTCCATTTACGTTGATCTCGATACCAAACTTTATCACCTCGAACGGCAATCCTTCGCCGCTGCGCCGGAACGCATGAAGTTTACGCTGTATAATGCCTGGCTGCAAAATGCGCGATGGAAGAACGAGCTTCTTTATTTATCCAGGATAGTTGCGCCTATCCAATGTGGAGGGTTGACGCATGTCATATCGTATCCTGATGCTGGCCCATGGGCATCCCCGCTATAGCCAGGGAGGCGGGGAAGTTGCATCGTATCGCTTGTGTCAAGAATATCGCCGACAGGGGCACAGAGTTTTTTTTCTGGCCCGGGGTGAGCATCCTGTTCGAACGGGTGACAAGCTCATCAACGCCACGGACACGCCGGATGACTTTCTTATCAATACATCCATTGGTGACTGGTTTACCGTGTCGTGTGCCGAAAGTGGCCGCATGGCCCAGGAAGTGACGGATCTTGTGCAGTATCTGCGACCGGATGTTGTTCACTTCCATCACTATATGCATCTTGGCTTGGAAATGTTGTCCGTCGTGCGGCGGGCGTGTCCTAATAGTATCATTTTGCTCACTCTGCATGAGTTTATGGGAATTTGTCTGCAAAACGGCCAGATGTACACTACTCAGGACAAGTTGTGTACATCTTCCGATTATGTAGCCTGTGCCAAGTGCTTTCCCGAACGATCCCCTTCCGATTTTTTTTTGCGCAAACAGTATTTTCTTCATCATTTCCTTTTAATGGACGGCTTCATTGCCCCAAGCAAATTTTTGCGCTCGCGCTATGTCGCCTGGGGACTGCCCGAGGAGCACTTCGAAGTTATTGAAAACGGCATGATTCCGCTGGCACGGGCGCCTCTCGAACCGGGTGATCCGCTTCACGTGGCATTTTTCGGCCAGATCACGCCCTACAAGGGCGTTGATGTGCTTCTGGAAGCCTGCGCCATGCTGACTAAACAGGAAACCAAGCGGTTGAAGATCTCGCTGTACGGCGGGAACCTGCAGTGGCATCCGCAGGAGTTTCAGGATAAAATTCACCGTCTGCTCAAAGAGGCCCCTGATTGTGTCACCTGGCATGGTCCATATAAGCCAACTGAGGCCGAGCGTCTGTATGCCGACGTCGATGCCGTGATCGTGCCCTCCATCTGGTGGGAGAATTCGCCGCTGGTCATCCAGGAAGCCTTTGCCATGGGCCGACCCGTCCTATGCAGCAATATCGGTGGCATGGCCGAAAAGGTGCGCGACGGCATCGACGGGCTGCACTTTGAGCCGGGTAGTCCCAAGGCAATTGTCGCGGTGTTGCGTCGATTGCTGACGAATCACAAACTGTTACCACAGCTCGCCCAGGGCATTAAACCCCCGTTTTCCGTGTCCCGTTGTGCTGAAGCACATTTGGCCTTCATTGGGCGGTTGGTTTGCGGGAAGCAGACGGTTGGGCGGACGACGCCCCAGGAAACCGCCCTGCCGTGTGAGAACATCTGAGCCGGTTGGGAAAAAGTCCGTGCCCGGCCTCGACCCCGTGGAATTCCCTGATGGCAAAGCAGCCTTCCGATACGCATGGGCAGCCGGCGTCTAGTCGCTGGCCGAATGACATCCTTCTTTTTTCAACGGCCGATTGGGACAATCCGTTTTGGACCAACAAGCAGCACATGGCGGTGCAGTTTGCGCGGCACGGCTACCGAGTGCTATATGTGGATTCGTTGGGGTTGCGGCGGCCGACGCTTAATGCCGGGGACGCTCGGCGTATTCTGCGCCGGCTGGGAAAGGCGCTGCCTTTCCCTCGGCCGGTCCGGCCGAACATCTGGCGGAGTTCGCCCCTGGTTCTGCCCTGGCACGGGCAAAACTCCACCCGATGGTGCAATGCAGTTTGGCTACGGGTGCTTCTCAGTTGCCAGCTGCGCGGCCTCGGCATGGCCAAGCCACTCATCTGGACCTACAATCCGGTAGTGGCGGATCTCTGTGCTGCCTTGCCGCATACCGGGATCATCTATCATTGTGTTGACGATCTGCGGGCCGCCCCGGGCATCGACGCCAGCAGCGTGGCCGCCGGCGAACGGAGGCTCGGCGCGTTGTCAGCGATGTGTTTCGCTACATCGCCCCTGTTACAGGAACGCATGGCCGGTCTATTCCGGCAGGCGATTTACGAGCCCAATGTTTGTGATTACGAGCTGTTCGCCCAGGCCCGGACGCCGCGTCCCGAACCGGTTGATCTGGCCGGTATTCCCCGCCCGCGGTTGGTCTTCGTCGGCGCGCTCAGTCAGTACAAGGTCGATTTTTCTCTTTTGGCCGTCCTGGCTCGCCGCCTGCCTGAGGTGCACTGGTTGTTGATTGGCGCGGTAGGGGAGGGGGAGCCCGGGACCAACGCTCCTCCACGTCTGCCGAATATCCATCTGTTGGGTGCACGGTCCCGTGATGTACTGCCCGACTATCTGGCTCACGCTGATGTGGCTGTGTTACCGTCGCCTCACAATGCCTATACCGACGGCATGTTTCCGATGAAATTTTTTGAATATCTGGCCGCCGGCCTGCCGGTGGTGGCGACGGCGCTGCCGGCGTTGCGTGCGTTTGCGCCGTTGTGTTTTCTGGCGGAAGGCGAGGAAGCCTTTGTCAGGGCCTTGGAGCAGGTCCTGGGCGGGGAGAGGCGCGATCCCGGAGCCATTGAAGTCGCCTGCCGCCGGTATACTTGGAAAGCCCGTTTCGAGCGCATGGAGCAGGTTTGGCAGACGTTTTTTGCCGAGAAAGAGGGCACTGGCAGGCCGCTATAAGCTTTTTTTTGGGCTCGCCATTTCGGGCGCAGTAGGGTAGGAAGGGTCAAATCATTATAATTATGGCTATGGAATTTGCAAAGGGCAAACGATCTCTTGCCGTCGTAACCATGGAACTGACGCGGTTTCCCTAGGCTATTTTCATAGAAACAGCCAAAACTTTCATTTTGACAGGCAGTTGCTTGTGGACGTATACTCTAAGCAGTAAGCCAGTGTACATAGACGGTCAAAAAGGAGTCTCTCGGGCGGAGAAGGAAGATGGCATTGGTTCTTCGCTGGAAGGACGGGAGGCAACAGATCGCATGATGCGTGGGCCAGCCCGAACGACTGGGATCACCAGGGCGGGGGAATCTCCTCGGGCGCGGTCTCCGCATGCTATACGCGTGGTCGCATTCGTGGTGGCGCTTGCGGGCCTGCGTCATAATGTTTTTTGTTCCGGACAACCATGAATATTTTTTTCCTGCGGCATGGCCTTTCGCATGCCAATATACAGAAGCTCGTCACCGGAGATCGCACGGATACATTGACAGAGGAAGGCCGCCAACAGATTCGGCAGGCCAGGGTATTGCTTGACTTCTATTCCCTTTCCTTTACCCATTATTGGGTAAGCGACTGGATTCGCGCCAAGGAATCTGCGCTGATTTTTTGTCCCGATGCGCATTTTACAGTGGACAGCCGGCTTGGTGAAACCGATGCCGGTGCAGCGGCTGATATGCCTCTGGCTGACTTTACCCGGTCACATCAGGCGTTTTGGCAGAATTTTCAGCCCGCGCGGAAATATCCTGGTGGGGAGTCGCATCAGGATCTGTATGAGCGGGCCGTGGCTTGGCTCCGCGAATTGGAGTGTTCGCTTTCTACCGGAGTCAGCGTCCTGGCGGTCACGCATGCCGGCCCGATTTGCGCGCTGCTCCACTTTGTCTGTCATGTGCCCATGCGCGATTTTCCAATGTTTTTATCGAAAAATGCCTCTCTCACGAAAATTGAACAAAAAAATGGACACTGGCGTTTGAGTTTTTTTTCTTTAACCGCACCTCACTCTAGAGATTCATGAACGTTCTCATTGTACAACGCCAATCCCTTGTGTCCGGGGCCTGTTTTTCGCTTTCAGTCTATGCGCGCATTATCGAAGCCATGGATTGGCTCCGCGACATGAATTATCTGCAATATGCCGTCTGCAATGAAAATGATCCAACGATATTTCGTATCCTTCAATGGGCGCATGTTGTTATTTTTTGTAAGCATATTTCAAGTCTTGCCTTGAAAATTGCACAAAAAGCACATGAGTATGGCTGTATAACACTACTAGATATTGATGATTGGATTTTTACTTTTCCAAAATATAGTGGGGGTTGCCTGCAAGGCGATGTCAGGAAAACGAATATTTGTAACATGTTGGACTCTGTTGATATTATAACAGTAGCAAATGAGCATTTAAAAAATGAAATTTCAAAAATTTGTAATAATGTTACATTAATTCCGAATGGAATTTATGTTGAGAGGTATCCAGAACTCAATATGGAGGAACAATATCCTCCCAGGGTAATATTTACCAATGCTGATTTTTTGAAAATATGCAATTTCAAGCATGAATTTTTGCGTGTTTTGCAGGATTTTTCTAATACCTACCCGCAGGTCATCTTTGATTTTTATGGGGATCCCTTCCCAGAAATTTATTCCTTGCCATTCATGCATTATACATGTCGTACGCCGTATTCTGATTACATTGATTGTTTGGCGAATAGCGGGTACTGCTTTGCAGTAACACCGCTTGGTGGGAATGAGGATCCCGACGACCTCCATTTTAACTGTTGTAAAAATCCATTTAAATATTTAAATTATGGTTTGGCTGGCATCCCAGGTATATATTCTAACGTCTCTATTTACAGCCAGTGCGTTAAAGATAAAATAACTGGCTTGCTTGTTGAAAACAGCTACGCAGCATGGTTCCATGGTTTGGAGGAGATGTTGTATAATCAAAATCTTAGGAATTCAATTCGCCAGGACGCCTACCATGATATTGTGTCAAACTATCATATAAAAAAATCTGCCTTGTTATTTTTTAAACTTTTTACTAAAAACAATTTATTATATCTTAATCAAGGTTAGAATTTTCAAGAGAACTATCCGGCGTGTAATATGATCTATGAGGCGATATGCTTTTTAAAATGAAGTTACGTACAAATAACGCTGTGTACGGCTGCCTCCTTGCTACGCTGGCGATCAATTCACATGGCAGGTATGCATCATGCAAATGCAGATCATTTCCTCTGAAAATTCACAGGCGCAGTCCATTGTCGTAGCCGCTCTGGTCCGATCCTTCACACCATCAATTTTTGACACGACTACCGATGAATCGGTGGCCGCTGTTTGGCTTAATCCACGGGAGATGGAAATTCCCCAGGTGCAAGCCCTCTTGGTGCGAGGCGGTAAGGTGCTTGCTTTAGGCTGCCCAGATGTCGGTGCCGCCGGCTTCCTTGGGCTCTCCGCAGAGAACTTGCCTACAAATTCTTCACAGTGGTCGGACTGTCCCGTCTGCACCGGCGATCCAACCGAATCACCGGTACTGGTCACATATGCTGAAAAGGGACTGGGGGCCTGGGCCGGCTTGGCACAGCGGGCGCTTTGCCGCTTTGATTTTCAAAACGAATGGAACACGTTGGGATTTGGGCGCATTTCGGGAGGATCAGGTTCTCCTTGGTCACTGGCCTGTCTGGTCAGGGAGGGGGAGGCCGAACCAGTGGCCGTCCTTCGCCGCCGCGAGGATGGTATCCCACTCAGTTGGTACGCCGCCTTGCGGGAAGTTGGTGGAGGGGCAATTCTTTGGTATAACCGCTTGGTCGGACCGGTGGATAGCGTTGAATGGCGGCTGGTTGAACGTTTTTTTTCGGATTATCGAAAAGATACGCTGCGCTGTCTGCCCTGTTTGGAGGAGTTGCCGTTCGGGTGTCCGGGCATGGTCATGCCACGCCTGGATTGTGACGAAGCAGTGGCTACGGCTCGGCCGGTCTTCGAGCTCTACCGCTCTCGTGGGATTCCCTTTACATTGGCAGTCAAAACGGGTCAGCTCATCGCTGAAACGGAAAAAGAACTCCTAATGGATGTTGTTACCTCAGGAGGAGCCGTACTGGCCCATAGCAGGACCCATCTTATCAATTGGGGAAAAGATCCATCTGAGGCATTTTCCGAGGCTATCGGTAGTAAAAATGACATTATAAATTTACTACCAGAGGGATATTCCTGCAATAATGCAGTTTCTCCATTTCATACGAACAGACCATGGACTTTTGACGTCCTAAACAAGGCGAATTTTACGGGTGTCATCTCAGGGATCATCCACAATGATCCAGAATTCCTTTTGGCCCGTGGGGGAATTCCACCATTTACAGACGGATCAGTGGTGACACATAGCCAACAATGTATGTTGCATGGTGACTGTCCCCCTTCTCAAGTAGGGGTGGTGCACGCCCAATTCTTGATGCGTTCCGGGGCAGCTCAAGCTTTCGGCTATCTGGATCATCCATTTTCCCCACGCTATAGTTATGGATGGGCAACTGAGGAGGCTCGAATTACCATCCATAAACAGGTTATCGATGACATAAATTCCACAAAAGGAATTTGGTGGGTCAATGGTGATGCCCTTCTTTCCCATATAGCCTGTTTGTCTCGCACGCGTATCCAATTAGACGTGAATGAGACTCCCCGGGTTTCCTGCGCAGGGGAACAACCGACTTGGCCTCTGTGCGTTCGTTATCGCGGACAGCTCCATAAAATTATGCTGGCGGCGTAGGCTAAGGAATTATAACAAATTAGGATCAGTATCTTTATGCCTATATCAAAGCCGCTCTATGCACCATTTATTGATGGAATGCGCGCGATTGCAGTTCTTGGTGTCATACTTTGTCATTTGAATCCGACATGGATGCCTGGTGGTTTTGCTGGTGTTGATATTTTTTTTGTTATTTCAGGATTTGTCGTTTCAATATCAGTGAGCAATTTTGACGGCATTCGGCTACAGAATCTTATTATATACTTTTATGGAAGACGTCTTATCCGTATTGCTCCGGCACTTATTATTTGCCTTCTCTCGACTTTCATTACGACAGCTCTATTTATTCCAGACGCTTGGCTTTCTAAGGATATCTACAATACCGGATTTTTTGCTTTTTTTGGATTGTCTAATTTTGTACTTGCGGACAATGTCGGCAGTTATTTTTCACCATCATCTGCATTTAATCCCTTCACCCAAACCTGGTCACTGGCGATAGAAGAACAATTTTATATTATTTTCCCGTTACTTTTTTGGGCATGGCTTAATAAAAGAAAAAATTTTTCGACGTTTTGTTACATTATTTTGAGTATATCCTCATTAATTTGTTGCATTATTCTCAATAAAATGGATACAACAAAGTCATTTTATATGATATGGTCCAGATTTTGGGAACTTGGAATTGGGGTATTGCTTTTTCAGCTCCTTTCTTTTGGCGGTCATTCTTTTTCCTTGCTCTGCAGCTCCCGGAAAATATTTTCTTGCGGAAGTGACTTGGCATTCCTGATAATGCTCGCGGGACTTATCTTGGCCGGCCCCGAATTCCTCCCCTTTCCGCCGGCCATCCTTTCGGTATTCGGCGCAGCCGGGGTGCTTGGCTTCCTTCACGGAAGAGCAGGTGGCTTCGCTTATCGTTGCCTCACCTCTGGTTTATTTCGCTATCTCGGTAAGATCTCCTATTCGTTATATCTCTGGCATTGGCCGATACTTGTCCTCTGCCGTTGGACGGTTGGCCTCGATAAGGCCGTGGTCCAATTTGTTGCCGTTTTGGTGATTTTTTTACTTTCAAGCTTTTCCTATTACTTTATTGAACAGCCGCCTCGTCAAGCCGGTCGCTTACTAGCGAAACCCATTATTATTACAGGATGTCTGCTCTTAATTATTTTATCATTTTTCATTTCCAAAGAAATTTTTAAATATCGTTATCAAATTTCATTAAGTACAGTTATGAGAAATGCTTCAGTGTGGTATATAAATGATTCGGATAATCATCAAGTAACAGAACGACAAGAAAAAATAAAAATAGGAAATTTTTTAATCATTAGCCCATTATACAAAAAAGTAAGTTGCCAAAAACTTTTTGTTATTGGAGACTCTCATGCTGGTGCCTATCTAAAGCTATTTAAAAATTTTGTTGCATCGACAGGGATAGAACTTTATTTATTTTCTCAAGGTGGCTGTGGCTTTATGTTATTTCAGGCAGGAATAGATGAGGTTAGCTCACAATGCAATCAATTTAACGCCGCTGCAATAGAGTATATAATGGACACTGCCTCGCCAGGAGATATTGTTTTCCTTCCTTCTTTACGTCTTCCAAGAATGATTGACCAATGGGCCATATTTGATGAAAATGCTATTGTCAATAGATTCTTTACTGATAATAGTAACAAACGAGAAGAGGCAATCACGACGGCCATTCCTATTCTTAAAAAACTGACCGGGAAGGGAGCACATGTCATATTTGAAGGGCCAACGCCGATGCTCATGACCATCCCCTTCCGTTGCTCAGACTGGTTTAATAAATTAAATCCTATATGTCAGCACGGTAGCGAAGTTTCAAAATCTTTACTTGAAAAATTGAGAGAACCAATCCTTCTAATAATGCAAAAAATTAAAACAGAAGTTCCCAATGTATCTATTTGGGATCCTTTCTTTATCCTGTGCCCAGCAAGCCAATGCTCAGCCTATATAAATAACAAACCATTATTTTTCGATGGTGATCATTTGAGTGGATATGCAAATGATTTGTTATATAAAAGCTTTGTAAATTTTGTTAATTCCATATATTCAAAGGATAATGGGGGAATCTGTATGCATACCAGATATAACAGGCCTCGAAATAAAACCGTTTCACGGTAAATGAAGTGAGGTGGCCGCGAGGAATTGGACAGCCTGTTAAGCTCTAGTCCTCGACACAGGAGGACGGTTTTCGATGTCCAAACGACGGAAGTTTCCAGTGGAGTTCAAGGCGAAGGTGGCGCTCGAGGCCCTGTCCGGCGAGTTGACCTTGGCCGAACTGGCCAGCAAGTATGACGTGCATCCGACGCAGATCGCCGGTTGGAAGCGTCAAGCCAAGGAAGGCATGGTTGCGGCTTTTTCCGGAAAGGCAACGACCGTGCAGAAGGATGCCGCCGCCGAAATCCGGGAACTCCACGCCAAGATCGGCCAATTGACCGTGGAAAAGGATTTTTTAGAGCGAACCTTCGCCAAACGTTGAGTCGCGAGCGAAGACGTGGGATGGTCGAACGCGGGCATCCCCGACTCAGTCTTTGCCGGCAGTGCAACATCCTCGGGCTGGCCAGGTCCACTTGATACCATCGCCCGAAGGGCGAGTCGGCCATGAATCTGGACCTGATGCGGCGTATCGACGAGCAGTTTCTGGAAACGCCGTTTTATGGCTCACGCCAGATGCGATAGCATTTGTGGCATCAGGGCATCGTAGTCGGATGTGGACGCGTGCGGCGGTTGATGCGCAGGATGGGGCTACCAGAAGCCCAGGACCAGTCAGCCGCATCCAGAGCACAAGATCTCTCCGTATCTGCTGCGCGGTCTTGCGATCAAACGGCCGGATCAGGTGTGTGCGCTGATATCACGTATACCCGGATACGGCGTGGCTTCTTGTATCTGGTGGCGATCATGGACTGGCACAGCTGGGCGGTCCTGCCCTGGCGGTTGTCCAACACCCTGGACGCCGATTTTTGCGTCGCCGCCTTGGAAGAGGCCATAAATCGTCATAGGGTGCCGGAAATCTTCAACACGGACCAGGGATCGCAGTTCACTGGCCAGGACTTCACGCAGACGCTCAAGGATGCCAGCGTCTCCATCTCCATGGATGGCAAAGGCCGGTGGATGGACAACGTCTTTATCGAGCGGCTGTGGCGCTCAGTGAAATGGGAGTGCATTTACCTGCGGGAACTCGAAACCGGCAGCCAGGCCCGGCAGGCGCTCGGAGACTGGTTTCGCTTTTACAACGAGCAGCGACCGCATACGGCTTTTGACGGTCGCCGTCCCATGGACGTATACCGGGAAGGCCACTCGGCTTCCAAGGCGGCATGAGCACCAACCGGACTAGAGCTTAATTCGCCGCCAACCTGTCCAACCGACTCGGACCACCTCACATCGAACGGCTGGCGCGCCAGAAACAACGCAAAATACATGCGTCTTCAGTCTCAAGGGGAAAAGGATTTGTTGCAACCTGGCACCAGACAACGATTGACCCAGATATTCCTTAAGGGCGTACATTCTCCACTGGAACTTTCGGTAGGGCTGGCCTTGAGGGCCCGCAGAGTAGACCGCTGGAGGGGAATCCTTGAAACCACCTCCCATCAGCTGGGCTTGGACGGCCTGCTCCAGGATATTCTCGTCTGGGGGATGCTCGATGACTCTCAAGGTCAGGGGAAATTCAAGCACGCTCTTTCTAGCGTTCAGGCAACCTATCTTTGCGCACCGCCGTCAGGGGAGGACGCTTGCAAGGAGTGGCCACTGTCGCGGTTGCTTCAGTCCGCATTGCGTCTTTTCGATCTCGAATCCGTGGGTCCCCCTGAAACGGTCCAAGGCAGGATGCGGCTCTGGGAATGGTTCTTTCGTATGCATGCCTCCTTGGTGCTTGAGACCCCCGCAATGCTTGAGCAAGCGCTTTCACCGGTGACGACGGCCTGGAGCCAGCCGCTACCGATGGTGCTTGCGGCCGTATGGGCAGGTCGGGAAGACTTGCAACGTGCTTTCCCGCCACAGGATCCAGATGGAGGGGAGCGGTTACTTTATTGGCTGTTCACCGAGGCGCCCAAGCACTCGCTCCTCAGTTATGCCGCCAGCGATTGGGGAAGAATGGCCCTCCCCGGGCCCGGGGGGGGGCCGTCTCTGCCATTGCTTTTGCATGTCCTCTGGCGACAACGCGAAGACCTTCGCAAAAAATTTTCTGATACGCTCCAGGGTTGTCTGGAACTGCTGGACTGGTTTTTCCGCGAAACGACTCCCGTACCGCTCATGCGCGAGATCGCTCAGATCTGGGCTTCGCGCCCGTGTTCGCAAGGTTCTGCGGGCGAGATATCCTTACCGTATGCCTTGTATGTTGCTTGGCGC
>Ga0160425_1001675_pt1 | contig 20074 bp, 19 predicted proteins | sample BioMet8_FD_108193 | JGI IMG/M metagenome (GOLD analysis project Ga0160425, IMG submission 108193) | Microbial communities from bioreactor (seeded with sewage sludge) at Lawrence Berkeley National Lab, California, USA - Biofuel... | ecosystem: Engineered > Bioreactor > Anaerobic > Unclassified ...
AAATTGATATTAAACCCTTCTCCGTTAAAGACACCATGCAATTCCGCCTTAGTGTTTTAAATGATTCCATAAAACACCATTTTTCCAGTTTAAGTATTTCCATACTTCCGGAAGGGACTGTTTCCAATCGTTTTACCAACAGTTTACTGGCAGAGGTCTTATTAAAATCAGGGATAAGGGGGAAAATTGAAAACCCACAATATTATCTTGAGAAACAAGATCCTGAGCATTTAATTGCTATGGATCTTCTGATGCTGACCCAGGGATGGCGAAAGTATGATTGGGAGAGAATTGCCGCTAAAAGGGTTGGAAGTAATCCTAATAGCGGAAGCGAATTACCTGATAATTTTGAAAAAGGTTTTACCATCGAAGGGAAAGTGAAAAATTGGTTGAGCGGCAAAGAAAACAAGTACAGTAAAGTCTCGCTCTTCTCTCCTTTAAACAAAATATTCGCTGTTGTCAAGGTTGATTCCGTTGGCAGTTTTTCTTTTCAGAATCTTTCACTTCTCGATTCTTCACGGGTAACTGTATCAGCGGTAAATTCAACTGGGAAAGGATGGAACAGAACCATCACTGCCTCGGTGAACCCGAATTACAAGCCTGACAGCATTATAAAAATCAGCCCCTTCATTTCTCTTCCTGACATCCCCGAAGAGAAGATGGAAGAACCTCTAAAATTGATGCCGGGAGTCATCCAGCTTCCTGAAGCTGTCATTACCGCGGGAAGAAAAAAACCTTTTGAGAAAAGCCTTTATGCAACGTCTTTCGATAAATCAATTGAGATCACAAAGGATTATTTACATTACAACGATTTGGAAACCTTCTTCCAGTTCGAGTTCCACATCCGCCTTGAACGCACTCCAGATGGCAATTACCATGTAAATATGGGAAGGAGTGTCTCAAATACTCCGCCGAAACTGATTATTGATGAAATGGAAGTACAAGACTGGTCTATTCTTTCAAGTTATACTTTGAATCAGATTGAAGCCATTTCAGTCAATAAAAATGGCAATGGGATGATGGGTGAGGGCGGTGGAATTATCATCAAAACAAGGACCGTGCCTCTTTATTTGGGAGACTCCACTCCTACCAATCTAAAAACTCTTTTGATCAAGGGATATTCCCCTCCGGCACAATATTATACCCCTAAATATCTACAGTCTCCCGAAACAGAGACTTATCAAAAGTATGCTTCAATTTACTGGAAACCTGACATTGCTATTGATTCTACCGGGGTTACTTCATTGAAGTTCACGGTACCTCAACCAATAAACAATTTAAATGTCCGGATTGAAGGTATTTCGGACGATGGCGCCATTTTCCTTGAAGAACGGGAAATTAACAGGGGCAATCAATAAAAAATCCGGGGACCACATTTTTGAGAAGAATTTGGCATCATTCAAAGATTTGAGTTGAAAGACTCTCTTTGAATGTTTCTCTTTCAATGTTTTTTTTCAGAATTTAACAATGACTCCTTGGTAAGGCAGCTTATTTTCGCACTGCCTTGCTCCTTGTTTAGATAAGGTTTGAAATTCCTTTGAATCTACATTGAATATCATTTTATATACAATGTATATAGAAAGTATATTCAATGTATATACAAAGTCCGAAGAAAACGCGGAGAATGATCCCCTCATTTGGGGATGTTACAGGGGGTATTTCAATTTGTTTTTCACAGACCGGATAGTTAAAGTTTTCACAAACCATGGGTAAAATAGCGAGAATTTTATCTAACCGGGGGAAATGCAGTTTCCGGTAAAATATCAAATCCTGACATTTGTGTTTAATAGGCAACCTGTACTTTATTTATCCAGATCGTTTCACGACATTCTTCCGAACATCTCTCAGAAGCTTCGGCACATCTTTTACAATGTTCCAGATAGGAATGCTTTCCACATTCAATTGCGCAGTCATCGCAAATAATAGTACAGAGCTGAAGAAATTCATTTACAAATTCACTATCGCCAGCCATCAGGGTTGCGGTCAAATTACAAATTGCGGCACAATCATTATTTATTCTTATACAGCGTGTAAGGATTTTAATATCCTCCTCTTTCAGGCAGGATTCCAGGCAATGCCTGCACTCTAGTGCACAATTAAAACATGCATCCATACAATCTTTAAATTTCTCATAACTCATAATTACATTATTTTAACTATTTAACTTGCCATGCCATTTGATCTCCAGGATCCAATAAGTAAATCACGATGTTTGAATGTTTAGAATAAAGATTAGGCTTCCCTATCTTCCTTTATCTAAGAAGCCGGACTAACCAAAGCTTCTTCACCCCTCCTCTTATTACAAATCCCTGACTCTTTTACGGATTACTTCTCACAAAGTTATATCAGTTATAAATATCCTGAATAGCTCACACGCATTACAACTTATTTATTTGAAGCAACTTACGCATTTTTACATCCAAAGGCAAATAAGGACAAAGATCAGGACTCAAGGGAAACGAGAAAAAAATTTACTAATAAAAGCTTAAAATTAATTGCTGTTAAACCCGAATGGTTAATGAGTTAAAACTATGATTAAACGTTAAGAAAATAAAAAAATATCTTTTTTTTAATATTAAATTGTTTGAATTACTATTTTTGTCCACGGTGTTTTAAGAAAAAGGATTAGGGAAGATGGGACGATGATCATACTGCTATTTTCTGATAAACTTGTTCAAGAAATATCATTTTAGTCAATTTTTCAGATCTAATTACCTCAACGGTATAGGTTTGAATTGAATTGAACGTTCTTTGATTGATAATGATTTTCAATTTTTAATGATTTAAAAAAAGATCGATACAATGTTGTCTTTGTTTTTCTTGAAGAAAATATACAGGGAACTTCAGAGAGGGAATAAATTCAATTTTGGAGGTCTCTGATAAATTTTTTACGATATTTTAAAAATTGAACTGAATTAAAAAAAATAATTGGAAAAGTAAATTCAATTAATTGACTTTTAATTATTTTTGTGTTATTAAATCTAAAAGGGAATAATTCATTTTATTTCCTGCGTTAATTTTTTTATTTTTATTTATAAACTTTAGTATTTTGACGTATGAAATCTAAAAAAGGAACCAGTAAGTTTCAAAAGTTTTTTGCCGCATCAGTAATCCCTGTCGGATTAGTTATAGCCATTATTGTTTTCCTGAAAGTTATGGGAAATCCGGCTAATTTTATGGGGAACAATCCTGCAAATGGTCCATTACCAGGAAATTTCCTTGGTATCATCTATAAAGGGGGATTCATTGTTCCAGTCCTGATGACATTGCTTATTACTGTTATCACTTTCTCTATTGAACGTTTCTTCACCATCAGGCAGGCAGGTGGTAAAGGTTCAGCTGTAACTTTTGTTGCCAATCTTAAAAAACATTTGGCTGAAAACAACATTAAAGCTGCGATGGCTGAATGTGATCGTTTCCAGGGTTCAGTTGGTAGTGTAGCTAAAGCTGCTCTTGAAAAATATGCTTTATTGGAAAATGACACCACCATGACCAAAGAACAGAAGATACTGGATATCCAGAAAAATCTTGAAGAAGCTACTTCATTGGAACTTCCGAGCCTGGAACAGAATCTTAACGTAATTGCAACCATTTCTTCTCTTGCAACTTTGTTAGGTCTTTTGGGAACTGTACTTGGTATGATCCGCGCATTCGCTGCAATGGCAAACGCTGGTGCCCCTGACTCAGTTGCTCTTGCATCAGGTATTTCAGAAGCTCTTATTAACACGGCTTTTGGTATTGGTTCTGCTGCTCTTGCAATCATTTCCTATGCTTTTTACACTGCCAAGATCGACAAGATTACTTTCGCAATTGACGAAGCTGGTTACAGCATTGCACAGACATTTGCAGCAAGACACTAATTTTTAGTGAACAGTAACACGTGAATCCTGCATGTGCGGGACGAACGAGTGAACATTAATTTTAAAAAGATACATGGCTAGAATAAAACCAAAAAGAAAAAGTACGCTCCTTGATATGGCCCCGATGTGTGATATGGGGTTCCTGTTGCTTACCTTCTTTATACTTACTTCAAATTTTGTAAAGAAAGAGCCGGTACAGGTCCATACACCATCGTCAATTTCGATGATTAAAATACCGGAAACCAACATCATGATGATTTTGGTGGATTCAAAAGGTAAAGTATTTTTCGGAATTGACGGACAGGAAAACAGGGAGAATTTACTTACGAAGATGGGTGAAGCATATCACATGCAGTTTACGCCGAAAGAGTTGAAACAATTCAGCCTGATTAACAGCTTTGGTGTTCCGATGAATGCAATGAAGGCATTTTTAGCTTTAAAACCGGAAGAACAGGACAGCCAAGCGAGTGCAATGGGAATACCATGTGATTCGCTTGATAATCAGTTTAAGAATTGGGTTAGCGCAGCCCGGAACGTGAACAAGGATTTCCGGATTGCCATCAAAGGCGATCAGGCAACAGCCTACCCGGTAATTAAGAAGTTGATGAGCTCATTGCAGGATTTGAACGAAAACAGGTATAACCTGATCACAAGTCTTGAAAATGCTCCTGATTTAGAAAAACCGTAAATATAGAATTCATGTCTGAAATAGCTCAAGACAATAAAAAAGGTAAAGATAAAGGTAAGCCGAAAAAGCTTTCCACCAGGGTAGACTTTACCCCCATGGTTGACCTTGCGTTCTTGCTGATCACATTTTTTATGTTGGCAACAACATTTAGCAAGCCGCAAACCATGGAAATAGCCATGCCTTCGAAGGAAAAAGTTTCCGTAGAAGAGCAGACCAAGGTGAAAGCTTCTCGGGCTGTTACCATTGTCCTTGATAAAGATAATGCTGTATATTACTACGAGGGCACTCGCGACGAGAAAACCGGGCAGGACCCGGTAGTCAGCAAAACTGATTTTTCTCCCTCGGGTATTCGTAAGCTCCTGATCAAAAAGAACTATGATATCATGGTTAAAGTTCAGGAACTGAAAGTCAAGAAACAGAATAAGAAGCTTTCCGATGCAGATTTCGATAAGCAAAGAAATGAGATCATGGCCGATAAGGCAGCCCCAATTGTAATTATAAAAGCAACAGACGGCGCTACTTACGGAAATCTTGTGAACGCACTTGACGAAATGGCCATTTGTAATATCGGGCGTTATGCCATAGTTGATATCTCCGATTACGATAAGGAGTTAATAAAGAAAACTAACTCGTGAAAATTGAATATAAATGGCAGCAAATAACGATATTTTTTCAAACGAATGGTGTGACCTGGTTTTTATAGGTAAGAATCAAGTTTATGGTGCATATGAATTGCGTAGAAATTCTGCCAGAAGGCATTTCAAAGCATTAGTAATTGCAACTATTCTTTTCATTCTTGCCGTGACAGGACCGGGATTGCTAAAATCTATTCTTCCTGCAAAGAAAGAAGTAGATACTACCGTCAGAACACTTTCTCAACTTGAACTTGATAAACCCAAGCAACAAGAGGATATTCTGAAAAACATACCACCTCCTCCACCAGTAGAAAGGAACACCATCAAATTTACTCCACCGGTAATTAAACCGGATGAAATGGTAAATGAAGAAGATGAACCGAAAATGCAAAAGGAGGTAGTAGAAGCAAAAACAGCTATCGGTGCCGTCAATTTTGACAAAGGTACAGATGATGTTACTGCTCCTATTGCCAAAGTAAACAAGCAAATTGTAGAAGATGTAGAGGAAAAACCTTTTGTCAACGTTGAACAGATGCCAGAATATCCGGGTGGACAGAGAGAGATGCAGAAATTCATCGCCGCTAATCTTAAGTACCCGGTAGTTGCCACAGAAATGGGAGTTCAGGGAACTGTAACTATACAATTTGTTGTAGGAAGAGACGGAAAGATAGGCAATATCAAAGTGATTCGCGGAATTGGAAGCGGTTGCGATGAAGAAGCTATCCGTGTATTGCAGAAAATGCCTGCATGGAGTCCTGGCCGTCAGGGTGGAAAACCAGTTTTGGTCTATTACACTCTTCCTTTCAAGTTTGTTTTAACTAAGTAATATTTTTTAAGTTTCGTGTTTCAGGATTTCAGGGTTTTACATCCTGAGATTCTGAAATTCAGAAACAATAAATTTGATTTGCGAATGAAATGAGAAAGATGATGGGGTTTTTTCCTATTTTTAAAGCATTCATGGCAATCGTTTATTTATTACTGGGAGCAGTGATTTTGATTTTTTCATCATCTCTGCTCCCAGTTAATAATACGTTCAGGATAGTTTTAGGAATTCTGCTTATTATCTATGGTATAATCAGGGTTTATTCATCATATACAGCTTACGTCTCATTTAAAGAACAAGAAAAAGATGAATAGGTTATTGATAATTTTCATATCGCTTCTGACACTGGCTACAGGTTGCAGATTTTTTAAGGGAGATCCATACAAGAATACTACAACAACCGGTAAAGCATCCATCGGCGCCGACGAAACCTTCCGGCCTGTTGTGGAAGCCGAAATCGATGTTTTTAAAGCCATTTATGGCTTTACGGTCTTTAATACCCAATACGTTCCTGCAAACGAAGCATTTGATTTGTTGCTAAAAGACAGTGTTCAACTGATCATTACTTCCAGGGAATTAAAAAAGGATGAAATAGCCTTCTTCCATCAGAAGAAACTTTATCCGAGACAGACTCTTGTAGCGATAGATGCCATCGCTTTAATTGTAAATCCTTCCAATAAAGATTCGCTCATTACCCTGGATCAGATACAGGACATCCTTACTGGTAAAATTTCAAAATGGAACCAGTTGAATCCATCCTCGCCGGCAGAGCCAATACAGGTTGTTTTTGACAACAAAGAATCCGGAATTGTACAATTTATGAACGATTCCATCTGCAAGGGAAAGATGGCTACCTCCAATGTATTTGCGCTTGATTTCAACAAGGATGTTATCGATTATACAGCTACCCATCCGGGAACTTTGGGTTTTATCGGGGCCAGCTGGATAACAAACAGGAACGATTCACTTCATTTATCGTTCCATAAAAGAATTAAAGTCATGTCTGTCAGCCAGGAAAAAAATCCTCAGTTGTCAGACTATTATAAACCATATCAGGCTTATATGGTTGATAACATTTATCCTTTGACAAGGAATATTTATCTCATTAATACAGAACCACGGAATGGACTTGCTACCGGTTTCTCTGCTTTTGTGGCAAGTGACAAAGGGCAGCGTATTATTCTTAAATCAGGGATACTACCTGCTATCGCTCCAACAAGAGTGGTTAACATCCGAAAAGATATATAATCAAAACAGGTAGTATAAACTTAATGATATTTAAAAGATGATGAAGAACAAGTTTTTAATATTATTTTTTATTGCTCTTTCAGTATTTAAGGGAATGGCTCAAGAGCAAAAAAACCTGGGCGAATGGTATTTGGGAGAATTGCAGTATCAAAAAGCCTATGATGCTTTGCTTAAACAATTCAAAGCCAATCCAAATGACATAAATACATGCAATTTGCTGGGGGATGCTTATCTTGGATTAAAAAAACAAGACAGTGCAAAAATAATGTATCAGAAAGCATTTGCCATAGATGCTAAAAATGCTGTCGTTCTTCTCAATCTTGGGAAAATTGCACTTTTAGAAGGTAACCGCGAAGCTGAACTGGATTATTTTGACAAAGCAAAAAAACAAGACAGAAAGAATCCTGTAATATATTGTAAGATCGCTGACGCTTGTTTTGATCTTTCTAAAAAAGATACCCTCACCGGAAATACGTATCTAAACATGGGGATGGATATAAATTCCAAATTTCCTGGTTTTCACATGGTAAAAGGAGATTGGGAAGCATTTAATAAAAATTATGGGAAAGCTGCCAATGCTTATGAGAGAGCCATTTTCTTTGATCCCAATAATGTAATCGCTCACCGTAAACTTGGTGGAATTTATGCAGCAGCCCGTTTTAATCGTATGTCACTTGATACCTATAATAAATGTATTCAGATTGAGCCCAATCAGATACTGGTGTATAAAGACCTTGGAGATCTCTATTATTCTTTGGGCAGATATGCGGAGGCCGAAAAGAACTATGACATTTATCTTGGTAAAGCAGATGTAAGCATTGATGACAAAGAACGTTATGCTATTATCCTTTTCTTTAATAAGAAATACAATGAATCGGCCAAAGTATTGGAAGATGTCCTCAAACAAAATAAAGAAACCAACCAGGGAGTTTTGTTGAGAATCAGGGGATACATTGCATACGAGACGGAGGATTATAAGACCGGCCTGAATTATATGAACAAGTTCTTCCAGGTTCAGAATCCAAACAGAATTATCGCTTCCGATTATTTTTACAATGGACGGCTTCTGGAGAAAAACAACATGCCTGCTCAGGCAATGGAAAGCTATAAAAAAGCTCTGGCAATGGATTCGACCAAGACAGAAATTTACGAAAACCTTGCCAGCATTTCTTCTGATAGCAAGATGCACCCACAGGCAATCCAATATTATGAGAAAATGATTGCAAACGGTGCGGATAAGGTTTCGGTTAATTATAAAATAGGAAATGAAGCTTATAGTCAAGGTCGCATTTACAGTGATAGGAACGATTCTCTTTTGAATTTAAAAAAGAAAAAACTTGCTGAATATAATGATAGTACAGTAGTAAGAGATTCCATGCGTTACTGGTATCAAAGAGCTGATAGCGCTTATACCGTCGTAAACCGGTTAAGTCCGGACTATCCGGGAGCTTATCTTCTGAAAGGGAGAATGGATAACTTCCTTGATCCTGATGTTGAAAGAAATGAAGCTAAAGATTCCTATGAGAAAGCTTTGGCTCTATTCCTGAAGGAACCCGAAAGATACAAAGGCAAGATTATAGAATGTTACCGATATTTAGCATGGTATAATTACAGAAATTCAGAGAGAGCTGTTTCAACTGATAAACAACTTGCAGAACAACTAAAAAATAATGCAAAAGACTACTATGCAAAAATCCTGGAACTCGATCCCAACGATACAATAGCAAAGAAAGTTATTGAACAATTAAATCAAAGTGGAAAACAACCGTCAAAGAAATAAGAAATAAGAAATAAGAAATTATATTTAAGAGGGTGTCTTAAAAATCATAGACACCCTCTTTTATTTATACCTCGTCTGGAAATGATTTCAAATATTCAATTCTTAAGAAGCATAGTTTTCTTTTGAGAGGACCTCTTTTAATTTCAGGAAATATAAGTTACATATAAAAAATTTAAAATTATCTTTGCACGAATTCTTAAACTGGGATGTACCTGCATTTATAAAAATTCCCAGTGAATGTACAGATTTAAATGATGGAAATACATACTACAGATAAACCGCAAGGATTAGGTTCTGCATTGAAACAACAAACTGATGTTGATCTACAAAAATGTTATCAATGTGGAAAATGCTCTGCCGGTTGTCCCCTTTCATCCGAAATGGATTATGCTCCGAATTATATTATGAGGATGATTCAGACCGGGGATTCTGAACTTGAAGAAAAAGCGCTACGTTCACTAACAATATGGCTTTGTCTCAGCTGTGAAATGTGTTATTCACGTTGTCCTCAGAGCATTGACATACCAAAAGTAATGGATTTTCTCCGGGAAAAATCATTACAGAAAAAGATGACCAATCCAGAAGCTAAAAAGATCATTGCCTTCCATAAGTCATTTCTTAAATCCATAGAAAAAACAGGTAGATTAAATGAACTTGACCTGATTATTGATTATAAAACCCGTGTTTTTGATCTTTTACAGGATGTATCCCTTGCCCCAACCATGTTGGCGAAAGGAAAACTGCCCCTGCTTCCTGAAAAAATCAAAGACAGGAAAGGAATATCATCTATTTTTTTGAAAACATCCAAGAATAACAGCAAATAAACTATGGTCTTAGGATTTTATCCTGGTTGTTCACTAAAAGGGTCATCCCGTGAATATACGGAATCAGTAATAGCAATTACCAGGAAATTTGAAATTGAATTAAAGGAAATTCCTGATTGGAATTGTTGTGGAGCAACTGCTGCACACAATCTTAACAAGGAATTATCACTTGCACTTCCGGCACGAATTCTTGCTCTTGCTGAAAAAGAAGGAATGAAGGAGATTCTGATTCCTTGTGCCGCATGCTACAGCCGACTTGCCACTGCTCAATATGAACTTAATAAAGATCCCGAACTGAAGGAAAAAGTGATCAAGATTATCGGGATGCCTTATTCCGGCGATATGGTGCTTCTTAACGTTATTCAGATGTTGGATAAATACATCACACCAAATCTTGAGGAGAAGATTATAGAACCGTATCTTCATAAAGTAGCTTGTTATTACGGATGTCTTCTTGTACGTCCTTACAATATCCTTAAGTTTGATCGTGAGGAAGATCCCCAATCAATGGATATCCTTGTAAAAAAACTTGGTGCAGAACCTATCGACTGGGCATTTAAAACGGAATGCTGCGGTGGGGGGTTATCTATTTCAAGAACAAGCACTGTTGGCAGACTGTCCGGGGAAATAATCAGGGATGCCCGGGATAGAAAAGCAGAAGCTATCATCGTAGCCTGTCCGATGTGTCATACCAACCTGGATATGAGACGCCCTGAAATCAATAATTATCTTGGAGCAAAAGTTAGTATTCCGGTTCTCTATATTACAGAGGTATTAGGACTTGCACTTGGAATTGATCGCAAATCCCTCGGGCTGGAACGCCATTTCGTAAAGGTTACCAATTAACATTGTCGCTCACGGAAGCAAAATAATATGTCAAGAATAGGAGTATTTATATGCCATTGCGGCGAAAATATCAGCGCCACCGTTGATGTTGCCAGGGTTGCAAAAGCTGCTTCAGAGATTGAAGGTGTTGTTCATAGTGTCGACTATAAATACATGTGCTCCGATCCGGGGCAAAGCTTAATCAAACAGGCAATTAAAGAAAAAGGATTAACCGGAGTTGTAGTAGGTTCCTGTTCACCTCGTATGCATGAACCCACATTCCGAAGAGCCTGCAGTGAAGCAGGGTTAAATCCTTTCTTGTGTGAAATGGCGAATCTTAGGGAACATTGTTCCTGGGTTCATGAAAAAAATGAAGCTACCACAGAAAAAGCCATAGATCTGATCCGAATGATGGTTGAGAAAGTAAAACTCAATCAACCATTGAGAGAAATCAAAGTGCCCGTTACAAAAACTGCACTTGTAATAGGGGGAGGAATAGCTGGGATCCAAACGAGCCTCGACATTGCCAATACAGGACATCAGGTAATTCTTATCGAGAAAGAGCCATCCATTGGGGGGCACATGTCACAGTTATCGGAAACTTTTCCAACATTGGACTGTTCACAGTGTATCCTTACCCCGAGAATGGTCGAAGTTGCCCAGCATCCGAATATTACTCTTTATACCTATGCTGAGCTGGAATCAGTATCCGGTTTTATCGGGAACTTCAAAGCTAAAATAAGGAAGAAAGCCAAGAGTGTGGATGAAAAGCTCTGCACTGGCTGTGGCTTATGTACCACTAAATGTCCTAATAAAAAGATTCCAAACGAATTTAATGAAGGGCTGGGATTACGTACTGCCATATATGTTCCGTTTCCCCAGGCAGTTCCCAATAAGCCGGTAATTGATAAGAAAAACTGTACCTATTATCAAAAAGGGAAATGTAAAGTATGCGAAAAATTCTGCCCAACAAAGGCAATACAATATGATCAGCCGGATGAAATCCTGGAAGTTGAAGTTGGCGCTATAATTTTAGCCACCGGGTTTACTGTAAAGAAAGTTGATTTCTTCCCTGAATACGGTTACGGCAAATATCCTGATGTAATTACAGGACTTCAATTCGAGAGACTGGCCTCTGCCTCAGGACCTACATTGGGAGAAATCAGAAGGCCCTCCGATGGAAAGATACCGGAAAAGATAGTTTTTGTAGCTTGTGCCGGTTCACGGGATCCAGCTAAAGGTATTCCCTACTGCTCGAAAATATGCTGTATGTACACTGCCAAACATGCCATGCTGTATCAGCATAAGGTGCATGAAGGTAAATCATACGTATTCTACATGGATATCCGGGCAGCCGGAAAGAACTACGATGAATTTGTCCGTCGTGCCATTGAGGAGGATCATGTTAACTATATCCGCGGACGTGTTTCACGGATCTATGAAAAGGATGGGAAATATATCGTAAAGGGGGCAGATACCTTACTTGGGGGCCGACCTGTTGAGATTGAAGCAGACATGGTGGTGTTGGCAACTGCCGGAGTTTCAAACGAAGGCGCCGAGGAGTTGGCTCAAAAGCTTCATGTATCCTACGATCCCTATAAATTTTTCGCAGAAGCGCATCCTAAATTAAAACCGATTGAAACAAATACTGCAGGAATATTTCTCACCGGAGCCTGCCAGTCTCCCAAGGATATCCCTGAAACCGTAGGGATGGCTTCCGGAGCTGCTGCTAAGGTAGCAGCATTGTTCTCCAAAGACGAAATGACCAGGGAACCATTAATTGCTGTGGTCAATCGCCAGGCTCCTCCCCTATTTTCTACCTGTGTCGGATGTTTCCTTTGCCAGACCGCATGTCCTTACCAGGCAATTGAGCGGGAAGAAATAAGAGACCGCAGCGGGAAATTGATAAAAACAGTGGCAAAAGTAAATCCCGGACTTTGTCAGGGATGTGGAACCTGCGTTGCATTCTGCCGTTCGAAATCAATCGATATTCAGGGCTTCAGTAATGAACAAATGTATTCAGAGGTTATGGCCTTATTGAATGATTAAAGAATAAAAATACTGCTGATTCATGTCAGAATTTGAACCTAAAATAGTTGCCTTTGTCTGTAACTGGTGTACATACGCCGGCGCAGACCTTACAGGTACGAGTCGTATTAAATATGCCTCCAATGTACGCATCGTCCGTTTCCCATGCACAGGCCGCATCGATTATATGCTCCTGATGAAAGCATTCGGAGAAGGAGCGGACGGGATTATCGTTTCAGGATGCCATCCGAACGATTGCCATTATACCTCCGGGAACTTCCATGCAAGAAGGCGTTGGATTGTTTTTCGAAACTTATGCGACTTCATGGGGATTGATATCCGGAGAATCACCTTCTCCTGGGTTTCTGCCGCAGAAGGTGCCAAATGGGCTGATCTCGTAAATTCAACCGTTGCGACAATCCGGGAACTGGGACCCTACGAAGGATATCAAAATATATCGAATTACCTAAAGAAAGAAGAAAACCATGGATGAATTAAGAAAACGGGCCCATGAACTTCTTCAATCAGGGGAAGTCAAACTTGTAATCGGGTATGAGCAAGGGAATGGGAATAAAGTCAGACCGGTATTTATCACCAATCCGGAAGATACAGCTAAACTGATATTTGACAGTCGTTGTGTCCAAAATCTTGCTGTTTATTTAAGCAAACCTGAAGTAAAAACAATTGGTAAACCTGCTATTGTAGCTACTTTACCTGTTTTAAGGACCATCATTCAGCTGGCAAGCGAAAATCAATTGACGGATGATAGTGCCGTTATATTGGGTATCACTCCGGATGGAGCGCTCAGGAATTTTAGCACCCTGGAAGAAATTGAGACTTTTATTAATCAATTTGAAATTCAGCTTGAAGAAAGGGATAAGAAAATAATCGAACAGATTAATCAAATGACTCCCGAAGAAAGATGGAAATTCTGGGTGGATACCTTGACTCCCTGCTTCAAGTGCTATGCCTGCCGGGCCGCCTGTCCGATGTGTTACTGCACCAAATGTACCGTGGAACAAAATCAGCCTCAATGGATTCCTGTTCCTTCTCACCAATTGGGAAACCTTGAATGGCATTTCATGAGAGCCATGCACATGGCTGGTCGTTGTGTGGATTGTGGTGCCTGTGCACGGGCATGCCCGATCTCTATTCCATTAAATCTTTTAACAAAAAAAATGATGGAAGATATGAAAGCTCAATTTGGAGAATACAGGATCGCAATAAAAAAGGGAAATCCGATGTCAACTTTCAAACCGGAAGATTCAGAAACGTTTATACGTTAAGACATGACTATTAAAAGACTTATTATACAAAAAACCTCACTGGAAAAGTTTTTCGATGTATTAATTCAAAAGGGAAAAACTATCTATGCTCCAAAAAGGAAAAATGAAAAGATCAATTATGAAGTTGTCAACCATTTTTCCGAGGTTTGTGATGATTATATTCAGACAACCCAATCTGCAAAATCAATTATCTTTCCCCGGACTGAAAAATTATTTAATTATAACAAAGGTAAAGGGAACATAACATTAGAAGATTTTGATCCGGATCAGGTTCCCGAAGCAGTGATATGGGGAGTACGGCCTTGCGATGCCGCAGGATTTATTCCCTTGACAGCTATCTTCAATTGGGATTCAAAAGATGAAATCTATAATACCAGGTTTGAGAAGACAACTATAATAGCCTTCAGTTGTACTTCTGCTGATGAATCCTGTTTTTGTACCTCAGTCGGCGGAAATCCCGGCAATACCAATGGAGCCGACATTCTCCTGACCGGTATGGGCGATAAAAACCTGTTTTTAGCTGAAGTTATTACTGAAAAAGGTGAAAAAGCTGTTTCATTTGCCCCGAATTTATTCGAAGAAGATCCCGGTATTGAAAAAGAGAAATACCTGGCCGATCTTCCGAAACAATTCAACCAGGAGGAGATTAAAGATAAACTCCAGGCCTTTTTCGAAAGCGATCTGTGGAAAAAACAATCTCTCCGCTGTCTGGGTTGCGGTGCCTGTGCCTATGTTTGCCCTACCTGCGCCTGCTTTGATATCCAGGATGAGGTTCACGGGAAAGAAGGGAAAAGAGTCAGATGCTGGGATTCCTGCGGATTATCTCTTTTTACCCTCCATACCTCGGGTCATAATCCCCGGTCAGTGCAATCCCAGCGATGGAGGCAAAGATTAATGCATAAGTTTTCCTATATGCCCCAACGGTTGGCCGTGTACGGTTGTACAGGTTGCGGAAGATGTTCCAGGGCCTGCCCCGTCGATATGAACATGCTTGAACATTTAATTTCAATTCAGGAAATCCAGAAATGACAGACAAAAACATTTACTTACCATATCTTCTGAAAATAGAAAAAATAACCCGGGAAGCTCCGGGGGTAAAGACCTTCCGTTTGAAATTTGTGAACGAAGAAGAAGGGAACAATTTCAATTTCAAAGCCGGTCAATTTGGGGAATATTCCATTTTTGGCAAAGGAGAATCCACTTTTTGCATTGCCTCCTCCCCTACACGCAAGGGATATATTGAATGTACCTTTCGCCAGGCCGGCAAAGTGACAAGCGCTTTGGCAAGCTGCGAAGAAGGAAGCGAGATAGGTTTTCGCGGGCCTTACGGCAACACCTTCCCGCTGGATGAATGGAAGGGTAAAAATCTGCTGTTTATTGCAGGAGGCATCGCTTTACCGCCTATGCGCTGCGTCATCTGGAACGCACTCGATCTTAGAGAGAATTTCGGGAATATCACCATTCTTTACGGAGCAAAAGCCGTTGATGATCTGGTCTATAAGAACGAATTGAAGGAATGGGAAGAACGACCGGATGTTAATTTGATTACGACTGTCGATCCCGGAGGAGAAACTCCCGACTGGAAAGGTCAAATTGGGTTTGTTCCCTCTGTTTTGGAAAAAGCAGCACCCTCCAGTGAAAATACCGTTGCAATCGTTTGCGGACCTCCAATTATGATTAAATTTACCTTCCCTGTTCTTGAAAAATTGGGATTCACACCCGAAAATATTTACACCACTCTTGAAAACCGCATGAAGTGTGGCTTCGGCAAATGCGGAAGATGTAATGTCGGAGAGGTATATGTTTGTAAAGATGGACCCGTTTTTACTTACGAACAGTTAAAATCATTGCCTGCTGAATATTAAATCAAAAACCGGAGTTTTATTAATTTTCTAAAGGTCAATTCCTCAGTGGAGCAGACCCTGTAAATAAATTCCAGCACACTTCCCCGGCCACGCAAAACCGGGGAAAAGTGCCTTTGGCATAAGAGCTTTCGGTTGAAATCCCACAAAACAATTACAGGTTATGGTCAGCGAAAAGCCAGATCACTGATGTTCCCGGAAATTCGGGACATAAAAGGCAATATTCTGTAAAAATTCAGTTCCCTTCAGGGCTATGCTTTGGCCGGGTTTTCTGTACACTTTCTGTACACTCACTGTACACTTTCTGTACAAAAATAGTACAGTCACTGTACAATGAAAGTACATTTAAAGTACAGTCGGTCAAAGGAAGATATGGATCGGATAGGGATATCAAACGGGTTCAGGAGGGCGTGGATCTTTCGCCGGCCTATCTTGCCTTTGACTTGATAAGGGTAGGTTCCTCCTTCACCTGATAAAAATCACTGCAAAATTTATCCGCTAAATGGAAACCCTCAATAGTTTTTGCTTCCCCGCAGCATAGAGGCATCTCCTTTAAATATTTGTTTTATATATATTTAAACACATTCAACACCTTGCCATTTTTAAGATTTATCCACTATTTCCTGCATAGGACACCTGTTCAAAAAAATCATGATGTGATCATTGATTAATAACAATGGATTTATTATCCAATGAGAAGAAAATCTGACAAATAATAAGAATTCACAGGAAATATTGAATGAATTGATAAAAAGAACATGCAAAATCATTACTTTCGAAAACTTATTTACGAATTGGAAAAAGTGTGATGAGTTCTCAATTATTCCAGACTAAACCAATGAAGGATCTCATGGAGCAGGCCCAGGACAGTCGTGGACTTAAACGGGCTTTAAGTTCAGGCAATCTGATCACGCTGGGTATTGGGGCTATCATTGGAGCGGGAATATTCGTTTTAACGGGTCAGGCAGCAGCACAATATGCGGGACCGGCCATCGTAATCTCTTTTGTTATTTCAGGATTGGCTTGTCTGTTTGCAGGACTCTGTTACGCAGAATTTGCTTCCATGATTCCTGTTGCAGGGAGCGCTTATACGTATGCTTATGCCACCCTGGGAGAATTTATAGCCTGGATTATCGGTTGGGATCTTATCCTTGAATATTTATTTGCAGCTTCTACTGTTTCGGTAGGTTGGTCAGGATATGTAGTTAGCTTTCTTAAGGACTTCGGCATTAATATACCAGCAAAATTTACAGCTGCTTTGGGAACCACCCTTGTAGATATCCCCGACGTTGGATGGAAACCTATCACAAATGAGCTCACGAAAAACCTGGCAGCGTCAGGCATTTCTATTGACAATCTTCCTCACCTTCAGGCTGTATTGAATCTTCCTGCTATGTTCGTGGTTGCAATGATAACCATTCTTCTTGTAGGGGGGATAAAAGAATCAGCCAGGTTCAACAATATAATGGTTATCATCAAAGTATTTGTCATTCTGTTATTTATAGGAATTGGATTCTTCTATATTAATTATAACAACTGGCATCCCTTTATTCCAAAGAATACCGGAGAATGGGGACACTTTGGCTGGAGCGGCATTTTGAGAGGTTCTGCGGTAATATTTTTTGCCTACATTGGATTTGATGCCGTTTCGACAACAGCACAGGAGGCAAAAAACCCGCAAAGAGATATGCCGGTTGGAATCCTCGGTTCTCTTTCAATATCAACTTTATTGTACATATTAGTAGCATTGGTTTTAACTGGTGTGGTAAGTTATGCGTTGCTTAACGTGGCTGATCCTATTGCAGTAGGTGTCAATGCAATGGGAAGTGGTTTATTCTGGTTGAGGCCAATTATAAAGATTGCGGCAATAGCCGGACTGAGTTCTGTTATTCTGGTTATGATGTTAGGCCAACCGCGTATCTTCTATTCGATGTCAAAAGATGGATTATTGCCACCTGTTTTCTCAAAAGTACACCCAAAGTTCAAAACTCCCTACGTTAGTCAAATTATCACCGGAATTGTTGCTGTTATACTTGCAGGTATTCTCCCCATCAACATCCTTGGAGAATTGGTTTCCATCGGGACCTTACTGGCTTTTTCTATAGTATGCGTTGGAGTCATTGTATTAAGAAAACAAAAACCTGATCTGGCAAGACCCTTTAGAACTCCTTTAGTTCCCATAGTCCCCATACTTGGTGCTGCTATTTGTTTGATTCAAATGTATTCACTGCCTCTTGATACCTGGTTACGGCTTATCATCTGGATGGCTATTGGTTTTGGAATTTACTTTACTTACGGAGTGAAAAACAGCGTCCTAAGAAGAGGGAAAAGACCGTAGAGACAAGGCAATGCTTTGTCTCTGTGAAATTTCAAGGTTTGCCCTATCGTTATGGATTTAAATGACACCAGAGACAAGGCAATGCCTTGTCTCTACGGTTCAAAATTCGGATACATAAAATCCTTGGGAGGCACAAAATTTTCTTTGACAGTCCTTATGGAAACCCACCGCAACAAGTTAAATATTGAACCAGCTTTGTCGTTTGTTCCCGACTTTCTGGATCCGCCAAAAGGTTGCTGACCAACGACGGCTCCTGTTGGTTTGTCGTTGATGTAAAAATTACCGGCTACATTACAGAGTCTCCTGGTAATTTTTTCTATGGAATAACGGTTTTGTGAAAAGACAGCTCCGGTAAGCGCATAAATAGAAGTTGACTCTATAAGGGAAAGAGTTTCATCAATTTTTTCATCCTGATAAATAAACACGGTGACAATGGGACCAAATAATTCGTCTCGCATGGTAAAGTAATTCGGCTTTTTGGCGAGAATTACAGTGGGTTCAATGAAATAACCTTTAGACTTATCACAATTACCGCCATAAATGATTTCGGCGTCGCTATCTTGCTTTACCCTGTCAATAACTCCCTTTAACCGATCAAAAGAAGCCTCATCGATAACAGCATTAATAAAATTGGTGAAATCTTCGGGAGGGCCCATTTTCATTCTTTTCAACTGAGAAACTAATTTCTCCCAAAAACTCTTCCAGATACTTTTTGGAATATAAATTCTTGAAGCAGCTGAACATTTTTGACCTTGATATTCAAAGGAACCACGTGCTACTGCAGTAGCCAAAGCATCCAAATCAGCAGACGGATCGGCAAAAATAAAATCCTTACCTCCCGTTTCTCCCACGATTCGCGGATAATTTTTATAAATAGGTATATTCTCCCCTATTTTCTTCCAAATTCCCTGGAAAACTGCGGTAGATCCGGTAAAATGAATTCCTGCAAAGTCAGGATGATTTAAAACCACTTCACTCAAGACTGGTCCAGTAACATAAACCAAATTGATTACTCCATCCGGAAGACCCGCTTCTTTAAGAACTTCCATGATAACTGAAGCAGAAAAGATGGCAGTTTTGGAAGGCTTCCAAACACAAACATTTCCCATCAAAACAGGCGCAACCGGTAAATTACCCGCAATAGAGGTGAAATTAAAAGGGGTTAATGCAACAACAAATCCTTCAAGAGGGCGATAATCCTGGTAATTCCATGTCCCAGGATTGGATTCGGGTTGAAGATTATAAATATCTGACATTACTTTAACCCCATACCGGTAAAAATCAATTAACTCACAGGCTGAATCAATCTCAGCCTCATGAATGTTTTTGGATTGGCCCAGCATGGTAGCGGCATTGATTTTAGCACGATAGGGACCCGCCAATAAATCAGCCGCCTTTAAAAAAATTGAAGCGCGATGCTGCCAGGATAATTCAGACCAGACCATTCTGGCTTTTAATGCAGCATCAATGGCCAGAGAAACATGTTCTTCAATTCCCTGGTAATAGTATCCGAGTAAATGCTTCAAATCATGGGGAGGCCTGATTTCAACTTTAGTAGCAGTCTGAATTTTTTTGCCTCCGATAACCATGGGAATTTCATTGATCTGACCAAGCAATGAATCAATCTGTGATTTTAGTTCCTTTCTCTCGGGAGACCCCGGAGAATAAGTCTTCACTATTTCATTTTTAGGGAGAGGAACATGATAAAAACCTTTCACCATGAATAATAGATTTAATTATTGTTCAGGATAGACTTAAGTAATGGTTAAAATATAATGTCGTATTTTTAGGCTGAAGGAATTTAGACTTTAGGCTGAAGGATCATAATATTCCCCTTTTACCTTTGGTCTAAACACCTATAGTCTATAAGCCGCATA